>Ga0163162_10007615_pt1 | contig 10543 bp, 8 predicted proteins | sample S55metaG_FD_115310 | JGI IMG/M metagenome (GOLD analysis project Ga0163162, IMG submission 115310) | Switchgrass rhizosphere microbial communities from Kellogg Biological Station, Michigan, USA - S5-5 metaG | ecosystem: Host-associated > Plants > Roots > Rhizosphere > Soil | place: USA: Michigan...
AACTGATTAAATTGCGCCAGGTTATTGCCAATATAAATTGCTCCGTTACCAACGTATGCACTACTGTTATTTACAGTATTTCTGTTAAAATAATCAAGACCTGCAACGATGCGATTTCTGAATTCTCCTATTTTAAAGTCGCCAATAAAATTCTGCTGAATATCTGTGCCATAGGTTTCAGAGTTTTGTTTACTCATGTAGCGACCAAGAACAATACCCTGAGTTACTCCGGGATAAAATTGAGTTCCTTCATACAGGTATGAGTAATATCCGTCAGATTTTGCGGAGCTTTTTGATACTACTGTTTGCGATGTCCACTGATCAGATAACTTATAGTTCATCTGAATCTGTGTACTAAAAGTAGGTGTATCTATGTAAAGATCGTTTCCTGTGTAAGAACGGTATGTATTATATCCTAATTCTTTAATGTTATGTACTCTTAAAGGTGCGCCTCTGTCAACAAACAGCATAGCAGTATTAGTACCTCTATTGTTGTAAAATTCGGTATTGATATAAAATGTAAGTTTATCATTTACTTTATAAAATGCAGATGGAGCAACAAATAACGATTTTCTGAAGCCCGCATCCTGAAAGCTGTTTTCAGTATGATATGCTGCATTAATTCTTACGGCTGCACTTTTATCGTTGTTAAGTGGTGTATTAACATCGATGGTATAGCGATTAAGACCGTAGGTGCCTCCTGTATATGAAACATTGCCGCCAAATGCATCGTAAGGTTTTTTTGTAGAAATGTTAATTAGTCCGCCATATGAAGTCAGAGTACCACCAAATAATGTTCCTGACGGGCCTTTAATAACCTCAATTCTTTCAACATTTTGTGGGTCAGGGCTGCCATTTGTTATGCTTGGTAATCCGTTAACCATCGTCGGCTGTACAGCAAATCCCCTAAGGGCAAAATAACCTGCACCATCGCCGCCACGTCCTGTAGATTCCCAAAGTTTATCTATACCGGGTACGTTTTTTAAGGCATCATCAAAATTTGTAACTACCTGTTCTTTTAACAGTTCTGAAGTTACAGTATTGTAAACCTGAGGATTTTCAATATCTTTCAAAGGCATTTTAGAAACAATATCGCTTTGTTTTCTGGCAAATTTATTAGTGTTTCCATCTATTACAAGCTCATTAAGTTCATCCTGGCTTTCAGATAGTGTAAAATCTTTAGTTATTGCCTGTCCTGCAACAATAGTAACACTTTCTTCTACAGGTTTAATTCCGACTGCAGAAACGCGTAGTGTATAAGTTCCCGGTTTAATGTTACTAATCTCATAATGTCCCTGCTGGTTAGTAACAGCTCCATGAGAAGTTCCTCTTAATGCAACAGAAATATTGTCGGCAGGGGTGTTGCCACTTAAAGAAATCTTTCCGCTTACTTTGCCTCGTTCCTGAGCCCACATGGTAAGTGAGGCTAAGAACATTAAGCAAAACAAAACTTTTTTAAATGTAATGGTGTTCATTTTGTGTGGGTTTTATTTTTCGGGAGCAAAAGTAAGTAGCAAATATTCCCTGTGCAAATTATTTTTACTTATTCTAAATAAGTATAATATTGTTTGAATGAGGTATACCTATAATTTTTAGACCTTTTTTATATATAATTAAATAAGAGTAGTGCTTTATAATATATAACTCATAATATTGCGGGTTTTGCTGTGTTAAAAATTTTAACATTTTTTAAATTGCCAAATAAAAAATCCCACAAGTAATTGTGGGATTTAGTAGTAAGATTTGTTTTACGATTTAGTGTTTTGTAGTAAACCCATCTTCGCTCAGTTCCCTGTGCTCATAATCGGCAACCATCTCTTTTTCGTAATCTATTGGCGTTCCTTTAGAAACTTTTGCAATAATGATATCAAATATCATATATACTACAGGAACAATTATAAGAGTAAGGAACAGTGAACTGGTAAGTCCACCTATAATTACCCATGCAAGTCCGTTGTTCATTGCAGCTGCCGCACCTGTTGCCAGTGCAATAGGAAGCATACCAAATACCATCGCAATCGTCGTCATAAGGATAGGACGAAGACGGGCATGGTTAGCCTGAACTAATGCATTAAACGTAGTTTCTCCCTGCTCTTTACGATGATTTGTAAAGTCTACAAGTAATATTGCATTTTTACATACAAGGCCAATAAGCATAATAACCCCTAAAATGGTAAATATGTTTAATGTATTGTTAGTAAGTGCCAGTGCCAGTAATGCACCAATAAACGATAGCGGAATAGAGAATAATACCACAAACGGATACACGAAACTGTTATAAAGACCCACCATTACAAGGTAAACCAATATAATACCCGCAAGTAATGCAATACCTAATGTACCAAAACCTTCAGACTGGTTTTCTTTATCGCCACCCCAAACATAGTTAACACCTGTAGGTCGCGGCATTTTAGAAAATTCCAGTTCCCAGTTGTCAGCTACAGTACCACTCGGTACACCGGCAGCCTGTGCCTGAATAGTTACAGATGCACTCTTATCCCTACGCTCCAGGAAGCTTGGCCCTGAACTTTCGGTTACCGATGCAAATTGCGACAGTTTAATCTGTTGTCCCTGGTCATTTATAAACACAAGGTCTTTTACATCGTTAATGCTTGAACGGTTGTATTCGTTAAAACGAATGTTGATGTCATACTCATATTCTCCCGCACGGAATTTACCATCTGTATTTCCGTTAAAGGCTGTCTGCATGGTCATACCTACGGTTTGTAGTGATAATCCAAGTGCCGACATTTTATCCCTGTCTACCTGAACGTTTACCTCAGGGCTACCGCCTTCAGATGTTAGCTTGATAGCAGTTGCACCATTTATAGTTGCCAGTTTAGCAGCAGCTTCTTTAGCAAACTTCATAGCGCTGTCTAAATCAGGCCCTGTAATAGTTAACGCAATTGGCGCTTCATCGGCACCACCCATAATACTTACAGGTACTGTTTTAATTTTTGCCCCAACAAGTATTTTTTCAAGGTCCCTTTTTACTTCTGCGGCAAATATAAAGGTGTTGTCATCGCGCTCTTCACGATCTACTAATGTTACCTTTATCTCACCTTTATATGCGGTAGACTGTGTAGCCCCCATACCCTCACTGGTTTGACCCACTGTGGTAATAAGTCCTTCAACTTCTTTTCTTTTGCTTAGGTAATCTTCTGCTTTTTGTGCTAAAAGGTTAGATTGCTCAACAGATACATCTTTAGGTAGTTCCATTTGTACAAGGAACTGACCCCTGTCCATTTTTGGGAAAAATTCACCACCAATAAATCCTGCAACTAATAATCCTATCGATGAAAAGAACAATATCACAACGATAAGCAATGTCCATCTTTTATGACCAAGACACCATTTAAGGATGCTTGTTACCCAGTGTGTGAATTTTTCAAGTCCGCTTTCAAAGGTTAAGATGGTTTTTTCAAATAAATTTTTACCTGTTAAGTGCTCCAGTTTACCAAAACGTGAAGACAACCACGGAATTAAGGTAAAGGAAGAAAGTAACGATAGGGCAGTAGCAATTACTACGGTAACACAAAACTGCGATATAATGTTAGACACAAGGCCTGTACTCATTGCAATTGGCAGGAACACCACTATAATTACTATGGTAATAGCCGTTACGGTAAAGCCAATTTCGGCAGTACCATCAAAAGCGGCACGTACCCTGTTTTTACCCATCTCCATATGGCGGTAAATGTTTTCAAGTACTACGATGGCATCATCCACAAGAATACCTACAACTAACGACAGTCCAAGTAAACTCATTAAATTTAGCGTATACCCCATAAGGTATATACCAATAAATGTAGCTATAAGCGATGCCGGGATAGACACCATTACTATAAGCGCATTACGCAAACTGTGAAGGAAAAACAACATTACAAATGCCACAAGAAATACAGCTATAAATAAATCGTGTATTACCCCATCGGCAGCTTCCAGTGTAAAGTCACTACTGTCATCGGCAATCTGAAGTTTAAGTCCGTTTTTTTCGTAATCTTTTTCAATTTTAGCTACAGCAGCTTTAATATCTTCACTTACCGATACGGCATTTGCATCGGTTTGTTTAATAATCTGAACTACGATAGCATTTTTACGGTCTACACGCGAAACTTTTTCAACCTCTTTTTGTGAATCCTGTATATCGGCAATTTCGCCAAGGCGTATCTGTATACCATTTTTTGATGATATGACAAGGTTACGCATTTCTTTTACATCGCGGTATTTACCTGATAAACGCACAAGCATAGAGTTTTCCCTTGTCTGGATATTACCTGTAGGGAAGTCAAGGTTGGAAGACAATATAGCCGATTGAACCTCAGGTATAGAAAGGCCGTAACCTTTTAATTTTTCCTGATCCAGGCTTACCTGTATTTCACGTTCTTCACCACCTACAAGGTTTACCTGTGCCACACCGTTTACACGGGCAAGTATAGGTTCAATTTTCTTGTCAAGAAGGTCATAAAAAGCTACCTCGTCCATTTTTGCCGTAGCACCCATTGTTATAATAGGTAAGTCGCTCAACGAGAATTTACTTAGCGAAGGCGGGTCTACGTCTTCGGGTAAATCTTTCTCAATGGCATTAATTTTACGTTGTGCATCGTTAAGAGAGTAGTCGGCATCGGCTTCAGGCTGAAGTGTAACCATTACTACCGAAAGGCTTTCGTACGATTTAGACTCAACTTTTTTTACAAGCTCCAGCGATGATACCGCATCTTCTATTTTCTTGGTTACTGTATTTTCTACTTCCCCTGGAGAAGAACCTGGATATACCGTAGATATAGTAACCACATTGATCTCAAACTTAGGGATAAGTTCGTAACTCAGGTTGCTGTAGCTAAAAAGCCCCCCCAGAGTAAGTATAATGAACAACACTATAACAAGCGTTGGCCTTTTTATGGATATTTCTGCTATTTTCATATTATATGTTTAAAGCTTATATGGCACTGCTTAAAATGCCATGCTAAACTTATTTAATAGGAGTTACTTTAGAACCGTTAGTAAGGTTTATTTGTCCGCTGGTTACCACAATATCGCCTGTTGCAAGACCATCAAGCACTTCTACCTGATCACCTAAGATCCTGCCTGAAACAATTTTCTTAAGTGTTACAACACTGTCTTTCACTACGAATACCTGATTGCTAGCTACACCGCCTACAAATGCAATACGCGGTATTGTTTTGATAGGTGTTTTTTGTGCAGTACCTGCGCTAAAGGTTGCAGTACCGTACATACCTGCTTTAATCTCATTATCAGTATTATTAGCAACTTCTATTTCTACAGGAAAGTTTAGCGATCCATCTGCTTTTGGGGCAATAAAAGTAACTTTACCTTTAAATTCTTTATCAGGATAAACGCTTGCTTTTACAGCTATGCTGTTGCCTAATTTAAGACCTGCAACGTGTTGCTCGTCTACATTAACTTTAAGCTTAAGTGTAGATACATTAACAAGTTCAAACAAAACAGTTCCAGGGGCAACAACGCTACCCGGCTCTATATTACGCTTATTTACAATACCGTTAATGCTTGATTTTATAGTAGCATCGCCAAAGTTAATATTTGCCTGATCCAGTCTAGCTTTTGCATTAACAAGGTCCAGTTTAGCCTGGTCTAACTGTTGTTTAGTTACACCACCTGTTTTAAAGGCATTCTCATAACGCTGGCTGTTAGTTACCGCATTTTGGTAAGCTGCCCTTGTGTTAGAAACTTCAATAGAAAGCTGGTCACCTTTTATAATGGCAAGCGTTTGACCTACGCGAACAGGGCTACCTTCGTCTACAAGGACTTTTACAACCCTGCCTGAATTTTCTGCAGGGAATTCAAGTTCCTGAGATGGAGCAAAGTTACCGTTTGCAACATAGTCAAGGTTAGGTACTTCGGTTTTTACAGTATCTATACGTACTGCAACACTGCTGTTTGTTTTAGATATCTGTTCAGTTTCGTTCTCGTTCTTCTTTTTATTGTTTGTAAGTATAAAAGCGATAAGTGCTATAGCGGCAATACCTCCTATTATATATAATACTTTTTTCATGGGGATTAGTTTGTTAAAGTTCTTAATTCTCCTTTTGCTTTTATAAGTTGCACCTCGGCAAGTTTAAAATCAAGCAGGGCAGAGGTATAATTGTTTTGAGCTTCTATGTATGCGTTTTCGGCATCCAGCAGGTCTGTTAATGTTGCAAGGCCATTCTGGTAGTTGTTCTGAGTGTCATTCAATACTTCCTGAGCCAGCGTAGCATTTTCCTTTTGATTATTAATGGTAATAATGCTGTTGTTTATCTGTGTTTTTGCATTTTCAAAAGCCATATCCAGCGATAGTTTAGTATCAACAAGATCTTCCTGTGTTTTTCTTAGGTCAACATCAGCCTGTCTTACTTTAGATCGTGTGCTGAAACCGTTAAAAATAGGGACACTCAAGTTTAGGCCAATTGAAGAGTAATCAGTCCAGTATACATTATCAGACTGTGGTTTAAACCATGGTAGTTTAGGTCCCTGTCCCAGATAATTATAACCGGCAGTAAGCGATAGCTTAGGATAGTATTCCGCTGCTTTTGCCTTTTTATTGTACATGTTCAGCTCTTCCTGTTTTTTTAGGACAAGATACTGTGTGTGCTGTGTAACGTCTACAGATTGATTTACAGCAAGGGGTGTAACCTGAAAGTCTGTTTTAGGAAGCGATATAGGTGTTTGTATAGGCATGCCCATATAAAACTTAAGCGTGTTTTCCTGTATCTGAACGTCGTTGATCAGTTGTTGGCGTTGTGTGCTTATGTTAGTAAGCTTCACGTTTATCCTGTCAAGGTCTATCTTTTTAGCAAGTCCGTTATCGTACTGGCCTTTAATTATGTTTCTGATCTTAGAGGTATTTACATAGTTACTGTCTATAACGCCTAACTTTTGGCGTTTAACATATACCTGGTAGTAATTGTTGGCAACACGCTCAATAACCTGTTCTTCGGTAAGCTGTGCATTAATTTTATAAAACTCACGGGTAGTTTTAGCAGCCTTAAGCCCTGTAAATACCGATTGGTCAAAAATATTCTGTGTTAGGTTTACACCTGCTACAGAGTTCCATTTTTGTCCAAGTGCTACAAGCTGTACCATAGAGGGGCCTCCCGAAAAGGCACCTACGTCAATAGCATTTTCCTGTAGAATAGGGTTGTAAGTAACGCTTCCGTTAGCTGTAATAGTAGGTAGAGCCTTTGCGCGTACCTCTTCTATCTGGTACTGGCTGTTTTCTACCGCAAGTTTAGCTTTTTTTGCGTCGGATTTGTTTTGCAATGCATAGTTAATAGCATCTTTAAGCGTTAGCTCCTGAGCAGGTACTGTTTGTGCCTGTAACGAAGAGGTTGCTAAAAGTACCACCAACAGGGCAAATCCTTTTGCGGAAAAGCTTTTTAAATCATGTATGATTCTCATGGTTTAACTGTGTTAATTTGATTGATGATAATTATTGTTTAAAAAGTGTTTTAAGTATAATCTCCTTACGTTCTTCAAGGAGTATGTCATAATATTCTGAGCTAAAGCCCATTGTTTCCTGCAAAAGTGGTCTCATAGAAACCGGAAACGACATTAATGAGATGAAATTAAGGGCAAACTGCTCCGGCCTCATTTTTTCAATATTTCCTTTTTCCATTTCAAGGGCTATTTCCAGATAAAACTTATCTAAAAGGGTACCCATCTTATCCATATCCTTAAAGGCGCATCCCTGGTTCATTTGCGTTACCATATAAATTTCCAAATAGGGATATTGCTTGCACTGTTCAAAAAAGATATCGAGGTGACGGGCAAGTTTTTCTTTAAAAGGCAAATCAGAAAATACAATTTGCTCGGTTAATTCATGTTCTTGTTTTTGAGCGTCATCAAATACAATTTCAAATAGTTTATCCCTCGACCTGAAGTAATAATTTATCAGCGTGCGATTTACTCCTGCGGCATCTGCAATCTCCTGTGTGGTCGCGTTAAAACGGCCTTCGCCAAAAAACAATCTCTTGGCTGTATCTTTTATCAGTTTTTCGGTATCCTGATCTGTTACTTTAGCTGACATATTTGTTTAACTTTTTTGTTTGACATTTTTGTCAATGCAAATTTAGTCTCTTTTTTAGATCAGGATATGTTAATATTTTGTTAATTTGTTTATTACTTCGATTAATTTCACTAAACCGTTTTCGCTGACAATAGATCGTAAATGATATTCCATATACTGTTTGGTGACACTATTAATTTCATAAGTCTCCGCCGGAAATATGTCAGTGTCTTTAATGCCTGTAAGTCCTGTAAAATAAATACGTGATATAAAATCTACATCTATGTCGGTTCTGTATAAACCGTCTTTTACTCCTTTTTTTAAATTTTCTATCATGCTGCCATGCATTTTTCCAAATTGCTTTGTACGAAGGCAGTTAAAAGTTTTTGGGAAAAATTTTTGCAACTGAAAAAAGGGTGATGCAGTTTCATTTTTAAGGTTCTTCATTAAAAAGTTCCGTATAATAAACATCTCTTCTATAGAATTATGCTCCTGGGCTATAATATGATCTATACCTGCAGATATATGTTCGAAAAGATGAAGCGCACTTTCTTCTACCAGCTCATTCTTATTTGCAAAATGCTGGTAAATGGTTTTTTTAGAGATACCCATTTCAGATGCTATATCGTCCATCGTTACGCTTTTGTAACCTAAACTCAGGAACATCTCATTGGCTTTCTGTAATATAGTCTCTTTCATGTTCTTAAATTTCAGGGCAAAAATAAGTGAGGAAACTTTTAAAACCAAAAAAGTTTCCAAAGTTTATGATTATTTTTTTAGGGCTTAAGAAACTTTTGATAAGAAAAATAAAAAGGGGTACTTTAGCAAAAAAATATATTCATGCAGCCCATAGTGCACTACCAGCAGATTGTTTCTGATTATTTTACAACTACTTCGCTCGAAAAAGAACCTGTAAACCTTTACCAGCCTATACAGTATATATTATCGCTTGGCGGTAAACGCATGAGGCCTGTGCTTACGCTTATGGCTGCCGATATTTTTGGCGCCGATTGCCGTGAAGCGCTTCCTGCGGCTATAGCGGTAGAGATGTTTCATAACTTTTCTTTAGTGCATGACGATATTATGGACGATGCGCCTTTAAGGCGTGGCAACCAAACGGTGCATGAAAAATGGAATCTTAATACGGGTATTCTTTCGGGAGATGCTATGCTTATACTGGCATATCAGTATTTTGAAGAATATGAACCTGAAATTTTCCGTTCGCTGGCAAAACTGTTTAGTAAAACGGCACTTGAAGTTTGCGAAGGCCAACAATGGGATGTAGATTTTGAGCAACGTAACGATGTTACCGAGCCGGAATACCTAAAAATGATAGAATACAAAACTGCGGTTCTTGTAGCTGCTGCAATGAAAATGGGTGCTATTGTTGCAAAAACATCTGAAGAGAATTGTGAACTTATATATAATTTTGGGCTTAATCTTGGCATAGCGTTCCAGCTTCAGGATGATTACCTTGATGCCTTTGGCGATCCTGCTACTTTTGGAAAGCAAATTGGTGGCGATATCATCGAAAATAAAAAGACATATCTTTATCTTAAGGCAATAGCACAGGCTAATGAGTATGAAAAAGAAAATCTTTTACAGTGGTTCTCGGTTCAGCCGGAAGATCATGATGATAAGGTTGTTGCTGTAAAAAATATTTTTAGGCATACAGGTGCCGATGCAACAATAAAACAATCAATAAAAGAATATACCTATAAGGCTTTTGCAACTTTAGAAAAACTGGAAATAAGCGACGACAAAAAAGCACTCCTTAAAAACTTTGGCGAAAGCCTTATGCAAAGAAATGTATAATGACGTTTGTAGCGCCCCTTAATACCGACCTTCTACTATCTGAAGCTCAAAAGGAACAGCTTTATGTAAAGCTTATAGAGCAGGTAAATAAAGACTTTACACTTGCAAACGAACCGATAGATTTTGAAACCGATATTACCCCGATTAATCTAAAATTGGGAGTACAGGATAAGATATACAGGCTCATTCAGCATAAATTTGCTGAATACCTAAACCTGCTTTATATAATAGATGTGCCGGAAAAAGATATCAAAGCCTTAAACGGCAGCGATATTGCCGAACTTGCAGAGCAGGTTGCTTTTCTTGTTTTAAAAAGGGAATGGCAAAAGGTATGGTTTAGGAATAAGTATTGATAATATAGGATATTTCTTAAATTTTTTAACTTATTTTTCTTGTGTAAATAAAAATTTAGTTATTCTTTTGTAAGATAAATATTAACCAATTATTATATAAAAAAAACAATTATTGCAATTGCTTTAGTGCTTACATCTTTAATTTATGTGTCATGTTCTAATGAAAATGATGTTACTTCTAAAGATTCTAGTTCTGTAACTTTTCACACAAAAAGTTTGAATTTAGCTAACCTTGATAAAGCTAAAAAGCTTTATTCACAGATGGTTAATACGCCTGGATATATAGACTATAGAACGTCATTAAGGGCTTTTAACAGAAGAATCACTCTTAATGGAGAGTCTTTAGAAC
>Ga0163162_10007616_pt1 | contig 10542 bp, 2 predicted proteins | sample S55metaG_FD_115310 | JGI IMG/M metagenome (GOLD analysis project Ga0163162, IMG submission 115310) | Switchgrass rhizosphere microbial communities from Kellogg Biological Station, Michigan, USA - S5-5 metaG | ecosystem: Host-associated > Plants > Roots > Rhizosphere > Soil | place: USA: Michigan...
CGCCGCCGAGATCGCCGACCAAGTCCTTCCGCCACCGCCTAAGGGCATAGCCCAAGGAGGTTCGCCCATCCAATGCACGAGATCCCAGCTTGGCTATGGCGCGTCTCATGGTGTTAAAGCCATGTTTTTCGGCAAGCCTGTGTCCCTTCGGCGGACGCGGCAAGGCAACGCCATTGAGCGGCGATGGACGCTGAGTTAAACTGATCCGTCGCTTGTTGGTTTGATTTTGGTTGGATCGTCCTTAGCCATTGGGTTCACTTAACCGGTTTTGCGCTTTTCCAAACCTCTAATTTGTTGCACACTTAGCATTTGCCAATCTTTGCTAGCACTGGCCATATTGGGTTCAAATCCCGGCCCCGCAACCATAATTTCATTTACTTTTTTCGCCAACTTTTCGAACACTTCTCGATTGTCCGTATCGAGCTGCTGTCTCGCGCAGTAGTTCTGCTCGATCATCGCCGCTGGTGCCGCAGTAGTCGGCGATCTTTAGCAGCTCGTTCTGTTTTTTTGCCCAGTCCTTCTTGCAACTTCGGACTCGCTCGCGCTTTCGGGATTCTTCCGAATGCTCCTAAATAGCTGAGCTATCGGAACCGGCAGTATGCGCCCGGATGTCGATTCCGTGTGGCGGCGGTCGATTTATTCGGAGGCGTTATCTATATGCGGATGCGGGGTTTTCGGATCGGGTGCTCTGGGACTCGATTCTGATGCAGTCAAGGACAAATCCGGACCCCGGCGCTCCGTTAGTGACCGGTAAGTCTCCTGTTCAACTCATTTGCGCAATTCCTTGGCACAAAGTATTTGGCGATTGCAGAACCCAATACGACCGATCACAGGATTTAGCATATTCGTGACCTGCTTCCAGGTCCAAGCCGCCGCTGAATCAGGATTTGCTTGCCAAACTCCGAAATCTTGCTTCGATTGTTTCCATTCTTGTTCCACACTGAGATAAAACGGCACAGAATGAGTCGAAAGAGAAAAGGGGAGAAGCCCGTCGAAACAGGCTTTTCCTCTTTGTTCGTTTGGCTGGTTGTTGGACTAGAACGAACTACACATTAGCAGTAAAGCCGACAGAGGATTAAATAAGCACGCGGCGAGATCAGGATTGAAGTAATTTATCGCACGAACGAATCTTACGTCTCATCCAACTGAAGCGTCGTTCAGCTCAATCCTCCGAGAGTGTGCGTTGTAGGTATACATTCTCTCAAGTGTGCAGCTGTGTGATCGACATCATCGGTACAATATGTAACATGCAGCGCATTGCTCCTCACAGTGTTTATACCAGTGGGCACGAGGTCGGCCCATCCGCCATCACGCCGTCTGTCGTAGATATCATTGCTCAAAATCAGGTTCATCCGGAAATCATATTTTTGGGGCGAGTAAGACATGAGAATCTTATCGTAGTCGTATCCCCGCCCCAGGTTATTATCCTTAACCCGATTCCCATTACGACAGATCATCGCGAAGACCACCGCCTTTGCCATTTGCAGCGAATACGACATTTTTTCTCGCAATGCGAGCAATTGTAAATGTTTCCGATGGACACTCAATCTTTTTAGATAATAGCTACGCTGAAAACTAAAGTATCTTCGTTTGGTAGGCCTGACAGTATCTAGCAGCGTTAGTGAAGCAACCTTTTGACCTTGAGCAATCAGTTGTTGGGCCATCTCATACGCTACAATTCCCGAAATACATTCGCCGATCAAAACATATGGACCGTCGGGTTGAACAGTTCGTACTTCTTTGAGGTAATCTTCAGCAATCTTCTCAACAGTGGCCGCTCCACGGAGATTCCAGCTCAGCAGAGCGTAGATAGAATCTCCCGAGCCAATGCGACGGAGGAGAGGCGCACACCGGAGCAGATCTTCTTCACCTCCGGCACCCCCAGGCACGAAGAATACTGCGCGTTTCCCGTCAGTCGGCTGGAATTCTACGAGATGGGCCCACCTCGAGTTCTCGCGTCCATTCGAGATGTTGCCATTCCTGATGCGTTCTGCCAACTGCACGATCGTCGGGGACTCGAACAAGCAGCGCGGTTTAAAGTCTAGTTTATAAAACTCACTCAGTTGCGAGAGGACCTTTACCGAGAGCAGAGAATGACCGCCCAAGTCGAAGAAATTATCATGAATACCGATTTTCTCGATCCCTAGTGCCGACTGCCAGATTTTCTTGATCGTATTCTCCGTAAAATTTTGTGGAGGTACGTAGCTTTCGTTCAACATCGGCTCGCACGTCCCATAGGCCAAAAGCGATTTATTATCGATCTTACCGTTGGGCGTCAGCGGTAGCGTGTCGAGAAACACAAATGCCGACGGCACCATGTACTCGGGGAGCTTCTGCTGCAGGTACCTGCGGAGCTCGCTGGCCGAAGGAGTCGAACCCGACGCGGCCACCACATACGCTACCATGCGCTTCTCTCCGGGACGATCCTCTCGCGCCAAGACAGCGGATTCTGTTATCGCCGGATGCTGTCCGAGGGTGGCTTGTATCTCGCCTAGCTCAATGCGAAATCCTCTTATCTTGACCTGATCGTCAATCCGCCCTAAATACTCGATGTTGCCGTCGGGCAGATATCGCGTCAGATCGCCGCTCCGGTACAGTCTCGCTCCAGGCTCGGTGCTGAACGGATTGGCGATAAACTTCTCTTGAGTCAGCTTCGGTCGGTTCCAATAGCCGCGCGCTAGACCATCGCCGCCAATATAGAGCGCTCCGGTTACACCGATGGGCACAGGGTTGAGATGAGAATCGAGAAGATAGACTTGCGTATTGCCAATGGGCCGTCCAATCGGGATGGAAGATAAGCTGTCCTCCAATCGGCGCGGTATACGATAACAGCAGGTAAACGTCGTGCTTTCCGTCGGCCCGTAGCCGTTAATGATCTGGGTATTCGGCAATAATGCGAGTCCCCTTCTCACGTGCGCCACGGAAAGCGCTTCGCCGCCGATCAGCAGCTGTTTTATCTCCGATAATACCTCGGGTTCTTCATCAACGACCGTGTTAAACAGCGTCGCCGTCAACCACAGCGTGTCGACGTGGTTTTTCTTCAAGACTTCGCCAAGCTCTCCGGAACTCGGCACTCTGCCTGGAAACAAAACACATTTCCCGCCGTGCAGTAATGCGCCCCAGAGTTCAAACGTCGCGGCATCGAAAGAAATCGGCGCCAAATGGAGAAAGGTTTTTGCTCCGTCAAATTGCGCATAGTCGACCCCAAACAACAGGCGCGTAACGCCTCGATGACATACTTCGACTCCTTTGGGGACTCCCGTGGAACCGGAGGTGTATATGACATACGCTAAACTGTCGGCTATGCTTTGACCGCTCGCATTGACCTGCGGCTCTTTCGCTATCTCTTCCCAGTCCCCGTCCAGGCCGATCACACGGGCGCGTGTTGGCGGTAGGCTCTCGAGTGAAACCCTGTCAGTCAACACTATGCCAGCGCGCGTGTCCTTTAACATGAAGCCTAGCCGTTCTCGGGGATAACTCGGATCCAACGGCACATAGGCGCCGCCCGCTTTGAGAATCCCCAGAAATCCCACAATCATCTCAGCGGACCGTTCCATGCAGATACCGACCAGCACATCGGGGCCAACACCGAGCTTCCGTAAGTGATGACCTAGTTGATTAGCTCGGTTGTTCAGCTCCCGGTAAGTCAACTGCTCTTCGAAGACCACCGCTATGGCATCCGGGGTGCGCTCGACCTGCTCTTCAAACAGTTCGTGGATGCACTTGTTCGTCGGATAGTCTCTCTTGGTGTCGTTCCATTCCACTAAAAGCTGATGCTTCTCAGCTTCACTGAGCAACGGCAATTCGCCAATCCGCTGCTCTGGATTGGCGACAATACCTTCAAGCAGATTTCGGAAATGGCCCAACATTCGCTCAATCGTGGATGCATCAAATAGATCCGTGTTGTAGTTTAGAGACCCTCCTAGGGTTCCATTCTTCTCGGACAAAGTGAGCGTCAAATCGAATTTGGCAACCTCGCTGGCCGTGCGAATGGGCTGGACTGTGAGTCCTTCCAATTCAAGAGGCTGGTCAGCGTTGTTTTGGAAGGCAAACATCACTTGGAACAATGGCGAATAGCTCAGAGTGCGCTCTGGATGTAATTCCTCGACTAGCTTTTCAAAGGGCAAGTCTTGGTGCGTGTACGCGTCTAACGTCGTCTCACGGACTTGTCGCAGCAGTTCCGTGAACGTCGGATTGGCAGAAAGATCGGCGCGCAGAACCAGAGTGTTAACAAAAAAGCCGATTAGTCGCTCGATCTCTTGGCGAGTACGACCGGCGATCGGGGTCCCGACAGCGATATTGTCTTGTCCGCAATACCGGGATAACAAAAGCTGAAATGCCGCCAATAGAGTCATAAACAGCGTAACATTCTCTCGCTGACTTAGGCTCTTAATCGCTTCGGAAAGTTGAACCGAAATATCCAGTGCCTGGCTCGATCCCTGGTAAGATTGCACGGGGGAACGGACACGGTCGGTCGGTAACTGTAGAGGCGATATGCCGTCGAGTTGTTTTCTCCAATACGACAATTGCCGATCGAGTTCTTCTCCTTGCAGCCGTTGTCTTTGCCAGATACTGTAATCGGCATACTGGACTGCTAGCTCGGGCAGCGGACTAGGCTTCCCCGAACCGTACCCTTGATAGAGCTCTGAAAGCTCGCGAAAGAGCACTCCCATAGACCATCCGTCGGAGATGATATGGTGCATGTTCAAGAAGAGAACGTGGTCCTGAGAAGCGAGGCGCAGGAGTTGAGCGCGTATTAGTGGTCCACGACTAAGATCAAACGACCGCTCGGCTTCTTCGCTGAGCATACTCCGAAGTGCTTGCTCGCGCTCACTTTCTGGCCGATCGCCAAGGTCGGTGTAAGCCAGCGAAAAATGTGACGGTGGTAAAATCATTTGAACCGGCTCGCCGTTGACAGTCGAGAAGATCGTGCGCAGGACTTCGTGACGGCGAGCGATTTCGGTCAGACTCTGCTCCAAGGCATGAACGTTGAGTTCCCCGGCTAAGCGAAATGCTGCGGGCACATTGTAGGTTGCGTTACCCGGTTCTATCCGGTCCAAAAACCACAATCGCTGCTGCGCAAACGAGAGAGGGATTTCATCGCTCCGCGGTATCGGTATTATCGGTGGAATTCTTTGGGAGTCTTTCTCTATCCCAAGGCTGGCTTCAATCGAAGAGGCAAGACCTGCAATCGTTGGCGTTTCGAACAATCTTCTTAACTGGATGTCGATCTGGAAAGAATTATTCACCCTTGAAATGATCTGAGTGGCCAAAAGTGAATGCCCGCCTAAATCGAAGAAGTTGTCGTTGATTCCGACCTTGTCTAGCTTCAGCACATCCGACCAGATCTGGGCCAACAACTCCTCCACCGGCGTGCGCGAGGCGGTAAAGGTTTCGTCTAGCGCGGATCTGTTCTGATCGGGTCGGGGAAGGGCTATTCGGTCTACCTTACCGTTGGGCGTCAAGGGCAGAGAATCCAAAACCACAAACGCCGATGGCACCATGTAATCGGGAAGCTTGCCTTTTAAAAAGCTCCGCAGCTCACTCGCCGTGCACATTTGGCCTCGGTTGAAAACAACATAAGCCACCAGCTGTTTGTCGCCAGGACCTTCCTCGCGCGCTAAAACCACAGCCTCAGACACCGAACGGTGCTGGCTGAGTACCGATTCGATCTCCCCCAGCTCAATACGATAGCCCCGCATCTTGACCTGAGCATCAATTCGATCCAGGTACTCTATGTCCCTGTTAGGAAGATAACGTCCCAGATCACCGGTCTTGTAGAGCCGCTCTCCGGACCGGAAGGGACTGACGATAAACCGTTCCGCCGTCAGTTCGGCTCGATTCAGATAACCTCTCGCTACACCCGCCCCGCCAACATACAACTCTCCAGCCACACCCACCGGAACCAGGTTGAGATAAGGATCTAGAACATACAGTTCAAGGTCCGGGATCGGCACACCAATCAGGCTAGACATGCCCGCATGTAGATCCGATTCCTTTATGACCCGGCAGGTCACATGGACCGTTGTCTCCGTGATGCCATACATGTTGATCAGCTGTGGCCGTTGATCGCTATGGCGGTCAAACCACGGCTTTAAACTCTGAAAGTCCAGCGCTTCCCCACCAAAAATTACCAGCCGAAGTCCAAGTCGGTTATGTTCAACAATGGATTCCTCCGCTTGCATGAGCTGACGAAACGCCGATGGTGTTTGATTTAGAACCGTTACTTGTTCTCGGCATAACAGCTCATAAAACTCTTGCGGCGAGCGACTCATTTCAAAAGAAACAATGACTAACCGCCCACCGTGAAGTAGAGCGCCCCAAAGCTCCCAGACCGAAAAGTCAAAGGCATACGAATGAAACAGCGTCCAGACATCATCCGGGCTAAAGTGAAACCAAGAGTCACTGGCGCAAAATAAACGTACGACATTATGATGCGTGATCAGTGCCCCTTTGGGGATCCCCGTCGACCCCGAAGTGTAAATAACATAAGCTAGATTGTCCGCCGTGGTTAACGGCACCGGGTTGTCTTGGCTCTCGCCCGCTATTTCTCCCCAATCTCGATCCAAACATCGAATCGTCGCGTTGTGATCGGGAAGCTTCTCGATCAGCCGTTCTTGGGTTAACAGCACTGCTGCCTCAGTATCCTCCAGCATGAACGCAAGCCGTTCTTTAGGGTAACTCGGGTCTAAGGGGACATATGCACCACCGGCTTTGAGAATGCCCAACAACCCTACGACCATGTCGATGGATCGTTCCATGCAAATGGCGACGCGCACTTCAGGACCAACGCCGAGCTTCTGCAAGTAATGAGCGAGTTGGTTGGCGCGGGTATTCAGTTCGCCATAAGTGAGCTGCTGGTCTTCGAAAACCAGGGCAATGGCGTCCGGAGTTTTCTCGATCTGAGTCTCAAACAGTCCATGGATGCACTTGTCTCGCGGATAATTGGTCGTGCCGTCGTTCCACTCGATGAGAAATTGGCGCTCCTCAGCTTCGCTGAGTATGGGTAAATGGCCAATCCCTTCATCGGGCTTGGCCACCACGCCTTCGAGCAATCTCTGCAGATGCCCCAATATTCGCGTGATGGTAGCATCATCGAATAAATCCGTTTTGTACTGTAGTGAGCCGCTCAAGCCCTCCACCGTTTCATGCATGGATAAAGTCAAATCAAACTTCGCTGTCTCTGCACCCACTCGTAACCGACTTACGCTAAGCCCCTCAAGCTCCAGCCCCATACTCGGCGCATTCTGCAAAACAAACATCACCTGAAACAAAGGCGAGTAACTGAGACTGCGCACCGGCTGAAGCTCCTCCACCAGTTTCTCAAACGGTAAATCCTGATGCTCGTAGGCGTCCAAGGCGGTATTTCTCACCCGGCTTAACAATTCCCGAAAAGTGGGATTGCCCGCAAAGTTTGCGCGCAGCACAAGCGTGTTGACAAAAAACCCGATCAATCCCTCGACCTCGGTGCGAGTGCGGTTCGCAATCGGTGAGCCCACCACAATGCCTTCTTGTCCCGTATAGCGATAAAGCAGGGTTTGAAACGCTGCCAGCAATGTCATGAAAAGTGTGACACCCTGCTTTTGACTTAATGCTTTAAGCCTGTCGGTCAGCTCTCGGGAGAACTCTAAAGATTGGCTACTGCCTCGAAAACTCTGCCGCGACGGCCGCGGCCTATCAGTCGGCAGATTCAAAACGCCTGTGATGCCCTCAAGCTGCTTCTTCCAATATGAAACCTGCTCCTCCAAGAAATCCCCGCGTAGCCGCTCGCGTTGCCAAATTGCGTAATCCGCATACTGGATGGGCAGCTCTGGTAATACGGGGTTTTTGTGTTTTGAAAAAGCTTCGTAGGAGATGGCAAGCTCACGAAAAAAAATGGGCATGGACCATCCATCGGAAATAATATGATGCATACTAATGATGAGAACCGATTCTTTCTCGTCAATCAGGAGCAATGAGACTTGGAACAAGGGACCTTTCTCCAGATCGAAACACCGCTTGGTTTCTTCCGCTACTCGACGCCGAAGCTCATCTTCCCTTTCGGGCTCCGGCAGCGATCCCAAGTCGACGATCGACATCCCCGGCAGCGCACCTGCAGCGACCATTTGCTTCGGCTCACCATCAAGCAGCGAAAACGTTGTGCGCAGTATTTCGTGACGGCGCACGACTTCCTGAACGCTTTTCTCCAGCGCGGCTGCGTTCACTGGGCCGTTTAAGCGAAAGGCCGCGGGAATATTATAGGCATGCGCGTCGGGGTCCAACTGATGCAAGAACCACAAGCGTTGCTGCGCATACGAAATAGGGAACGTGTAAATTTCGTTAGTCGCGCCGTTGTTTAGGTTGTTATCCTTCATGGGTAATGACAATGCTCTTGCGCGGTCCTATTTCTCGATTTTCACTCGGTAAGACTCTCGCGAGGCTCGCACGATAGCCGGCACATGCACGGCTTCCTGACTCTCCTTGGATTTCTCGATTAAGAGCGCAAGCGCGCTGACGGTCGGTGCTTCGAAGAGGTTACGCAGCGGAATAGTTTTTCGGAGAGCGTCACGCATCCGGGACACCGCTTGGGTAGCCAGCAGCGAGTGGCCGCCGAGTTCGAAGAAGTTATCGTGGATCCCGACCTTATCCACCTTGAGTAGCTCACACCATATGCTCGCGAGCGCTTCTTCCACCGGTGTGCGCGGTGCTTGGTAGATATTCCCCAATTCGGGCCTATCCTGATCCGGCGCCGGCAATGCCTTGCGGTCTACCTTGCCGTTCGGTGTCAAGGGCAGCTCATCCAACAGCACGAAAGCGGAAGGACTCATGTATTCAGGCAGTTTCTGCTTGAGATACTTCCTGATCTCCGCAGCGTCGAACGACTCTCCCTGCTGGCCTACCACATAAGCCACGAGCCGCTTGTCACCGGGCGCGTCCTCTCGCACCACCACCACTGAACTCTGAACCATTGGGTGTTGACCGAGCACGACCTCGATTTCCCCAAGCTCGATCCGGTAGCCGCGCACCTTGACCTGGTTATCGATGCGACCAAGAAACTCGATGTTGCCATCCGGCAAGTAGCGGCCTAGATCGCCGGTCTTGTAGAGCCGGCTATCGGGATCGTGGCTGAATGGATTGGCGATAAAGTTCTCTTTGGTCGCTTCGGGGCGGTTGATATATCCCCTAGCCAAACCATCTCCACCTATGTGGATTTCACCTATGACGCCGATGGGCACCGGGGCTAAATACGTACCGAGAATGTAAATTTGCGTGTTTCCAATCGGCCGGCCGATGGGCACCGGCCCGCTGCGGAGATTTCCCGGAGCGACTTCATAAACGCAGCAGCCAACGACCGTCTCGGTCGGCCCATACTCATTAATCAGCCGGATTTCCGGCACGTGCGCAGACCAGAGCCCTAGTTTCTCAAACGTCAATGCCTCTCCACCTATAACCAGCGCCCGAGTGCGATGAGCAAGCTTGTCCGCAGGTAGTTCTTGACCCACTAATTCTAAATGGGCTGGAGTGATCTTGATCAGGCTGTAGTCGCTCTCTTTACGCAAGCGCGAGGAGAGAGTCTCCACATCGCCATCCTCCGCTAGAAGTTCTACCCGCCGCCCCGCCAGCAGCGGCGTGAAAAGACTAGTAATGGTTAAATCGAACCCGATTGAGGAATGGACCGGCGCGCCTTGTCCCGCTGCAACTCCGTAGGCTAAAGTTGCCCAGCTCAGATAATTGACCAACCCGCGGTGGAGAATCATTACTCCCTTGGGCGTGCCTGTGGAGCCCGAGGTGTAGATAACGTAGGCAAGGTTTTCTCCGGTTATTTCACTATTAGGATTCTCTTCGCTTTCTTGTGCAATCTCCCTCCAGTCTCGATCCAGACAAATCACTCGCGCCCGGTGCGGGGGAAGCTCCTCAAACACTCCTTGCTGGGTTAAAAGCACTTCCACCCTGGCATCTTCCAGCATGAACCCCAGCCGCTCTTTGGGATACCCCGGGTCCAACGGCACGTACGCCCCGCCGGCTTTGAGAACTCCGAGCAGCCCTACGATCATCTCCAATGACCGCTCCACACAGATCCCCACCAGTGTCTCGGGGCCGACTCCCAGCTTTTTTAGGTAATGCGCCAGCTGATTGGCCTGGCTGTTGAGCTCGCGGTAGGTGAGCTGTTGGTCTTCGAAAGCAACCGCGACAGTCTCAGGGGTCCGCTTCACCTGCTCCTCAAACAACTGATGAACACACTTATCCTTCGGGTAATCCCTCTTGGTCTCGTTCCACTCCATCAAAACTTGATGCTTCTCGGCTTCGGTGAGAATCGGCAAGTCCGATATTCTCTGCTCTGGATTGGCAACGATCCCTTCTAGCAAAATCTTGAAGTGCCCCAGAAATCGCGTAATCGTCCTTTCCTCAAACAAGTCAGTACTGTATTGCAGGGCCGCTCGGAGTCCAGGCCCGCCTTCATGCACGGACAAGGTTAAATCGAACTTGGTGGTTTCACCGGCTATCCTCATGGGGCTGACATTAAGGCCTTTGCAATTCAGTTCCCCAGCAGGCGCATTCTGA
>Ga0163162_10007618_pt1 | contig 10542 bp, 11 predicted proteins | sample S55metaG_FD_115310 | JGI IMG/M metagenome (GOLD analysis project Ga0163162, IMG submission 115310) | Switchgrass rhizosphere microbial communities from Kellogg Biological Station, Michigan, USA - S5-5 metaG | ecosystem: Host-associated > Plants > Roots > Rhizosphere > Soil | place: USA...
CCATTCACCTGAACTACTGCTCCTATATGACCATTGATATATCATAAGAGGGTAGGTTCCTGGCGTAATGTTTTGAAACGTGGCGCTTTTGTCCTGCAGCGAATACTTCTTCCCATTAAAGCGGATCTTTAAATTGTACTGTCCTGTTGTGCTGATGGTAAAGTTTGAGCCTTGTGCTATGCTTATATAAGTAATAGCAACCGTAATTAGCAGTAGTAATAGTTTTTTCATCTTGCTGGTTTTAATTGGTAAATATATTAAGTAGATGATTGCCAATATCGTTTAGGTTGCATTTCTGTTTGGCAATATTCTTGCGTTTTTAATAGTATGACAGTACAATATTTAACTAAGCAGGACTTCCTTGACAAGATATTTGATTACGAGAAGTCTCAGGAATGGAAATACAAAGGGGCTTTGCCCTGCATTATAGATTTCTATGCCGACTGGTGTGGTCCGTGCCGCGCTGTAGCACCTGCACTCGATGAGTTGGCAGCGGAATATGATGGTAAAGTTGTGATCTATAAGATCGATACTGATAAAGAAACAGAGTTATCTTCTATCTTCCAGATACAAAGCATTCCAACATTTTTATTTATTCCATTAATAGGTGCGCCGATGATCCAGCATGGAGCATTGCCTAAGAATGTTTTTAAAGAAGTGATAGAGGATAGGTTGCTGACAGCTCATCATGAAGAGCCTGTCCTGGTGACTTAAAACTCAGCTTCCTCTGCGAATTGCTTCAGGAACTTCTGTGTTTTATTCTCAGAATTGATAAGATCATCAAGAGATACCTTTTCCAGGAAATTATCTAATGTAATTTGTATCATCTGCCACAGTGAACGGGCTGAGCAGTCAACTGAATTGGTGCAGAGATTAACCGCACCAGTATGTGTTCCGCAGAATTTCTTGTCATAAAATACTCCACCCAGTGAGGTAAGTACCTTATTGATATTAATGTCTTTTGGAGATGTTGCAAGCACATAGCCTCCCTTATTACCCGGTGTACTATTAATAAAGCCGCTCATTCTAAGGTTGCGAGTAAGCTTGGCTACATAGGGGCTGGTGATACCTTCAGCCTTACTTAGCTGTGGAATGCTCATGCCTTCCTTGTCCTCGCATCTCGCAATACGAAGAAGTATTCTTAAACCATATTCTTCCTGCGCCGTTATCTTCATATTCTCACAATTGACTATTCACAATTACATCATCCCTAATACCAGTTGCGCTTCTTCGCTCATCATGCTCTTATCCCACATTGGGGTCCAGGTTATTGTTACATGTACATCTTTTATCCCTTCAATTTCTTTTACTTTCTGTTCTACCTCTACAGGTATCGTTTGTGCGGCAGGACAACTCGGAGCCGTTAAGGTCATCTCAATAAATACATTATTAAGAGGAGGGAATACTTCTATCTTATATATCAGTCCCAATGCATATATATCCACAGGTATCTCCGGATCATATATGGTCTTGAGTACATCAATAACCTTCTGCTTTAATTCTTCCGGGTCCATGATCATGCTGCTTCAGTTTTAAGTTTATATGCAAGAGCATAATTCTTCATCTGCTTCACCATTGATAGTAAGCCGTTAGAGCGTGTCTGTGCAAGGTGTGATGTCATTCCTATTTCATTAATAAAATCGAGCTTCGTATTCAGTATCTCGTCAGGCGTATGTCCTGATAAAACTCGTATAAGCATGCTTATCAATCCTTTTACAATCATAGCATCGCTATCTGCCTTATAATAAATTTTACCGTCTTTAAGGTCAGTTGCAAGCCATACTGTAGACTGGCAGCCCTTCACCTTATTCTCGTCCAGCTTAAACTTGTCATCAAGAGTGGGTAGCTTCTTTCCAAGGTCAATGATGTATTCATACTTATCATCCCATGAATCGAAAAGCCCAAACTCTTCAACAATCTCTCTTTCTGTTTGCTCTATCGTATTATTGGTTGTCAACTAGCTTAATATTTTTATGGCTTTATTCAAGCCCTCAATTAATTTATCAACCTCCTGCTTCGTATTATACATCGCGAAAGATGCTCTTGCTGTTCCGGGTATCCCAAAGCACGCCATAAGTGGTTCTGTACAGTGATGTCCTGTTCTTACAGCAATGCCGCTGTTGTCAAGAAGTATTCCCAGGTCTTGCGGATGTATACCTTCAATAACAAATGATATAACGCTCACTTTCTCTTTTGCCGTCCCGATTATCCTCAATCCTTTTATTTCTTGTAGTGCAGCAGTTGCATATTGAAGCAATTCATCTTCATGCCTGCGTATTGCTTTCTTTCCTATTTTATTTACAAAGTCAAGCGCTGCCTTGAGTGCTATTACGTCTGCTATATTCGGTGTCCCTGCTTCAAATTTATAAGGAAGCTCATTGTAAGTTGTCTTTACAAATGTTACTTCCTTTATCATTTCGCCTCCGCCAAGAAAAGGGGGCATGGCTTCAAGTAATTCTTTCTTTCCGTACAATACACCTACTCCTGTAGGTCCATAAACTTTATGTCCGGAGAATACAAAGAAGTCGCAATCCATTTCCTGAACATCAATATCCAGATGTACTGTTGACTGTGCTCCATCTATCAATACTATTGCCCCTGCAGCATGTGCCTTCTCTATGATCTTTTTTACAGGATTGATAGTGCCAAGCGTATTCGATGCATGAGATACTGCAACAAGCTTAGTTTTTGAGCTAAGGAGCTTCTCATATTCATCAATCAATAATTCTCCGCTGTTATTTATAGGAATAACTTTTAAGATAGCATTCTTCTCTTCACACAATATCTGCCAGGGAACTATATTAGAGTGATGCTCAAGTGTTGAAATGATTATCTCATCTCCTGCATTGATATTCGCTCTTCCCCATGAATAAGCAACGAGATTGATTCCCTCTGTAGCTCCTCTTGTAAATATGATCTGCTCTCTTGACGCAGCATTAATAAAAGAAGCAACAGTATCTCTTGTAGCCTCATAAGCTGCAGTAGCTTCTTCCGCAAGGGTGTGTATGCCGCGGTGCACATTGGCATTATTCATTGAATAATATCCTACGAGTGCTTCAATTACTTCCTTTGGTTTTTGGGTTGTTGCCGCGTTATCAAGATAAACCAGGGGCTTCCCCTTCACCTGTCTTTTAAGAATAGAAAAGTGTTTGCGGATACTCTCCACATCAAAGGTTTTCTCTATTGTCGCTGTTTCAATCATGTACGTTATACTCTAAGCGATTGGATATCAGCAGGTCAACATATCTCCTGATAGGTTTCAGCTTTATCATTTCTAATATATCATCAGCAAAAGCGTGCAGCAATAATGACTGCGCAACCTTTTCGCTTATTCCTCTCGATTGTAAATAGAATAACGCATCTTCATCCAGCCTCCCCACCGTACAGCCGTGCGAGCACTTTACGTCATCTGCAAATATTTCCAGCTGGGGCTTTGTATTGATAGTTGCCGAATCTGACATCAGGATATTTTTATTCGACTGGTATGCATTCGTCTTTTGAGCAAGTCTCTCTACAAATATTTTTCCGTTGAACACTCCTGTTGAAGTATCATCCATAATCCCTTTGTAGAGCTCATTGCTCAGGCAATGAGGTCTTACATTATCAACTATGGTATGGTTGTCAACATGGGTGCTTCCTTTAAGAAGATATAAGCCATACATATGCGCTTCCGCATGATCTGCTTCAAGCACCATATTCAGGTTGTTCCTCACAATTCCCCCATTAAGAGAGATTGTAACGCTGTGTGTATAACTTTTCCCTACCTGTCTTATATGTGTTGTGCTTACTGCATTGCTGTGTGCTGAGTCATTCTGTATTTTATAATACTCCAGCATTGCATCTTTTTCTACTACGATCTCTATTACATGGTTTGTAAAGGATTCTTCAGTTCCAAGCGTAACAAAAGTCTCTACGATCTGGAGCTTTGCATTCTCATCAACATAGATAAGGCTGCGTGGCTGTGAAAGCGTATGAGCTGCTCTGGAATCTGTTACATTATATATGTATACAGGATGCTCTAATGTTTTTCCTTTCTTAATATGGATAAATAATCCTTCTTCGATGAATGCAGTGCTTAACGCATTGATGCCATCCTTTAAGTATTTACCGCTGTGGCCAAGGTGCTTAATTATTATATCTCCGTATTCACTGTTTGCAGCATGTTCTAATGAGCTTATATTAAGCTCTCCCGATTTAATAACCGATAACGCTTCTGAATAAAGTCCATTCACAAATACGATCTGATTTGCTTCTTCATTTCCCGGCAGCAGAAGAGGAGTGATGTCTTCACTGGTAAGCAAGGTTGTGTCATCAAACGTAAACTCCTTATTGAATACTGAGCTTACCCTTGTGTATTTCCATTCCTCATGCTTTGCAGTAGGAATACCCATCTTCCTGTAGTTGTCAAAAGCCTTGTCACGAATAGGATTCAACTTGCTGTCTTTATTAGCTAGCTGCAATTCATTATAACGCTCTTCTATTTCAGTAGTTACATTTTTCATTTTACGTTCCTTCTTTAAGCCTCAATAGTTTCTCCAAGCTCTTCTTTAATAAAATCATATCCTCTTTCTTCCAGCTCCAGTGCAAGTTCTTTAGTGCCTGACTTAACAATTCTTCCATTGTACAGTACATGAACGAAATCAGGGACGATATAATCAAGAAGGCGCTGGTAGTGGGTTACAACTAATACAGCGTTGTCTTTATTACGAAGCTTGTTGACACCGTTGGAAACGATACGTATCGCGTCGATATCCAATCCTGAATCCGTTTCGTCAAGTATCGCAAGCTTTGGCTGCAGCATTGCCATCTGGAATATCTCGTTACGCTTTTTTTCTCCGCCTGAGAATCCTTCATTTAAAGGCCTGCTAAGCAAAGACTGGTCAATGTTCATGATAGCCATCTTCTCTTTCATCATCTTCAGGAATCCCACTGCATCCAGTGCTTCCTGTCCCCTGTACTTTCTTATTTCATTCACTGCCGTCTTAATGAAGTTGGTAGTGCTTAGTCCCGGTATCTCTATAGGATACTGGAACGCAAGGAACAATCCTTCTCCTGCTCTTGCTTCTGGTGACAGGTCAAGAAGGTCTTTTCCCAGGAACTCTACTGAGCCTCCCAGAACCTCATACTCTTTTCTTCCTGCAAGCACAGATGCAAGTGTGCTTTTCCCAGAACCATTCGGTCCCATGATTGCATGCACTTCACCTGCCTTTATTTCAAGGTTTATTCCATGAAGTATCTCTCTTTCTTCAATACCCGCTTTTAAATCCTTAATTGATAACATTAGTTAATTGATATTTATTATTAATAATCTTAGTTCTTTTTTGCATTTTACATTTTTAATTACCCCACACTTCCCTCCAAACTTATCGCTAGCAGCTTCTGTGCTTCTATCGCGAACTCCATCGGCAATTGGTTCATTACTTCTTTTGCGAAGCCATTGATGATCAGTCCTACTGCTGTTTCTGTATCAATGCCTCTTTGATTGCAATAGAACAATTGGTCTTCCCCGATCTTGGAAGTAGTTGCTTCATGTTCTACAACTGCAGTGCTGTTCTTTACTTCTATATAAGGGAATGTATGTGCTCCGCATTTGTCTCCAAGCAGTAAAGAGTCACACTGTGAATAGTTTCTCGCATTACTTGCATTCTTGCTTACATGTACAAGCCCCCTGTAGCTGTTATTGCTTACGCCTGCAGAGATACCTTTAGAAACGATCCTGCTTCTTGTATTCTTTCCAAGGTGTTGCATCTTGGTTCCTGTATCTGCCTGCTGGTGGTTATTCGTAACAGCAACTGAATAGAATTCACCAACAGAATAGTCTCCTTTAAGAATAACACCTGGATACTTCCAGGTGATAGATGATCCTGTCTCTACCTGTGTCCACGATATCTTTGAATGATGCCCTTTGCAGATGCCTCTCTTGGTAACGAAGTTGTAAATACCTCCCTTGCCATCTTTGTCTCCCGGGTACCAGTTTTGGACTGTAGAGTATTTTATCTCTGCATTGTCCATTGCTATTAATTCTACAACTGCTGCGTGCAATTGGTTTTCGTCTCTCATTGGCGCTGTACATCCTTCAAGATAGCTGACATAGCTTCCTTCCTCAGCAACTATCAACGTTCTCTCAAACTGTCCAGTGTTCTCTGCATTTATCCTGAAGTAAGTAGAAAGCTCCATCGGGCAGCGTGTTCCTTTCGGTATATAGCAGAACGAACCATCACTGAAAACAGCAGAGTTCAGCGCAGCAAAATAATTATCTGTTATCGGAACAACTGTGCTTAGATATTTTCTTATCAGTTCAGGATGCTCCTGTATTGCTTCGCTCATTGAGCAGAATATGATTCCCAGCTCTCCAAGTTGTTTCTTAAAAGATGTTCCTATGGATACACTGTCAATAACAGCATCTACAGCAACACCTGTCAATCTCTTTTGTTCATTTAGAGAAATCCCAAGCTTGTCAAATGTCTTCTTCAGCTCAGGATCTATTTCATCCAGGCTTCCCGGAGTAATTTTTTGCTTCGGAGCAGAATAATAAATAATGTCCTGGTAGTTGATAGGAGGGTACTGAATGTTGGCCCAGCTAGGTTCTTCCATTTTTAGCCAATGCCTGTAAGCTTTCAGCCTCCATTCAAGCATCCACTCAGGCTCATTCTTTTTGGCAGAGATAAACCTTACCGTATCCTCGCTCAATCCCTTTGGGGCATTATCCGATTCTATATCGGTTACAAACCCATATTTATAGTCTGATAATACCTGTTGCTCTATCGTACTCAATTCTTCCATAATTAATTAAAAATTAGAAATGTAAAATGTTAGAAAAGCAGGACTTTTCCATTTTGCATTTTTCATTTTGCATTGTTTTTGCAAAGGTACGAATCTATTTATACTTTTTAGTATAAACAGTGATAAAATGCATAAAAATACCCCATCTCGTAAAGATGGGGTATACCTTATCGCTCAAATAAGGTCTTACTTTATCTCAACAGTCTTAGGGCTTATTTTAACTTCTTCTTTCTTAGGTAGTTCCAAAGAAAGTATGCCATTCTCATACTTAGCCGATACTTTATCTGCATCTATCTTTTCATCCAGGGTAAATGTCCTCTTGAATGACTCAAAAGAATACTCTCTGCGCAGGCGCTTTTCAGTCTCATCTTTTTGCTCTTGTTTCTTTTCATAAGATATAGTCAGAAGGTTTCTGTCAATACTTACATTGAAATCTTCTTTTGCTCTTCCGGGAACTGAGAAATCGAGCTTATAAGCATCCTTTGTTTCAGAGATGTTTACAGGTGCATCGCCTTTAAGGGTAGGAGTAAAGGCGTCATTCCAGAAGCCTTCTAATAGGTTGTCAAAAGACTTTGTCAGCGGCTGATTGAATTTTACTAGTGTCATATTTTTAATGTTTTAAGGTTAATAATTTCCTCTACCTAATCAAACAATATACCGCCACCCAAAACCTGAAAATATGTACTAAAACAAATGACAATTTGTCCTAAAATGTAAGTAATCCGTGACATCCTGTCTCACTCCGTTATTAATTCTTAATTACTAATTCTTAATTTCCTTTAACGTCTCATTCATAATTCCCTTCGTAACTTTGCAACTTCAAACTCTAAACTTCAAACTTTAAACTAATAATATGTATCCTGAAGAAATAGTAATACCAATGAAAGAAGAGCTTACTGAAAGAGGTTTCAGGGAGCTGTTAAGCACTGATGAAGTAGAAAACACTTTAAATAAGAAAGGAACTACGCTTGTAATGATCAATTCCGTTTGCGGTTGTTCTGCTGGTACAGCACGTCCTGGTGTTCTTATGGCTGTTCAGAACAGTCCGAAAAAGCCGGATACCCTGGCTACAAGCTTTGCAGGCTTTGATATTGATGCGGTTAGAAAGATACGTGAGCATCTGATGCCTTACCCACCATCATCACCTGCTATTGCCTTATTTAAAGATGGCAGCCTGGTTCATTACATAGAGCGTCACAACATCGAAGGCCGCTCTGCTCAAATGATCGCCGGCAACTTGCAGGCTGCATTTGAAGAATATTGCTAAGTAAGTTTTCATAATTTATAAGTTCAAGGTTGACTCTATGTTAACCTTTTTTATTTCAACCATCTGAACAATCAACAATTTAATAATTGAACAATTCAACTATATTGCAACCTTAAACTCAAACCTTAACCTGATTAATGTATCCGAACTTATACTATGCGATTAAAGATTGGTTTGGAGTAGAGATCAATGCACTCAAGATATTTTACACATTTGGAATATTTGTAGCTGTTGCTTTTATAATATCTGCTATATTTCTTTCTAAAGAACTAAGAAGGAAAGAAAAGCAGGGGAAGCTTCATCCACGCGAAGAAGCTATTACTGTTGGCAAGCCCGCTTCTCTTACAGAATTGATCATCAATGGACTTATAGGTTTTGTTTTTGGGTATAAGATACTGGGCGCATTCATTGCCAGCCGCACAGCCAGCATCGATTTGCAGGATTATGTCTTTTCTTCTGAAGGAAGTATGATAGGAGGCCTCTTGCTTGCAGCGGTACTTGTTTATTTAAAATATAAGGAAAAGAATAAAGGCAAGCTAGCAAAACCCGAGACCCGTATGGTCAGGATATGGCCGCATGACAGGGTAGGAGATATAGTAATTATTGCCCTTGTAGCCGGTATCCTTGGTGCCAAGCTTTTTGATAATCTTGAAAACTGGGACAGGTTCGTAAAAGATCCTGTTGGAAATCTTCTTTCTCCAAGCGGCCTTACCTTTTATGGCGGTTTGATTTGTGCTGCCCTTGTCATATGTTATTATATGAAGAAGAAGGGGGTCAACCTTTGGCATTTGGTTGATGCTGCAGCACCCGCTCTAATGATTGCTTATGCCATAGGCCGTATTGGCTGCCAGGTTTCTGGAGATGGAGACTGGGGAGTCTACAATTCGGCTTATACAAGCGATGTTCCTGGTCACGTAGTTCTTGCCAATCCAGGTGATTTTGAGCGAAAGGCCCATGAGAATACTGCTTATTTAATACCTAATGAGCCAAAAGATACAAACTCACTTAATAAGGATAGTCTAAGCACAGACCTAAGCAAGGTTCCCCATAAAAGCTTTAAAGGCCCTTCATTTCTTCCAAAATGGATGTTTGCTTACACTTTTGCCCATAATGTCAATGAAGAAGGGGTGTCCATCCCTGATTGCGAGGGTAAATATTGTAAAGCTTTACCCTTACCTGTTTACCCAACCTCCTTTTATGAGACAGTTGTCTGTTTTCTGCTCTTTTTACTTCTTTGGTTCCTAAGAAAGCCCATACATGCCCCCGGAATGTTATTTTCTATCTATCTCATTTTAAATGGTTTAGAAAGGTTTACTATAGAAAAAATACGGGTAAATACTCAATATTCGATATTAGGGCTTCATCCTACCCAGGCAGAATTGATCTCCTTCGCCCTGATCATCACTGGTGTTATATTGTTTTTCTATACAAAAAAGCAATTCAAAAGGGCTTAATCCATTACTTATAACAGGGTAGTAATAGCGTTGCAATAGCGTAGTAATAGCGTTACAATAGCGTTGTGATAGTATTGTGATAGTAATACAATAGCATCATAACAATACTGCAATAGTATCGCCATGTGATTCCAAAGTAACCTTTCCCTTCTCCCAGCGTTCAACTAACCATCTACTATGCATTATTTACCGCTTATGTATAATTATGTACTATGCATTACAAAGTACATAGTTTTGTGTTGTAATATTTATAACATAGTAAACTAAATGAACATGAAACTTTCCATCAAATTGCTGTCAATATCAGCAATATTCTCCCTGATGAGCTTTACATCTCAAGCTCAAACCAAATCAACCATAACCGGTCTTGTACAGGATGGCGGGGATCAGAAGATAATAGATGCCGCCACGGTTACTCTTGTCAGGGCAAAAGACTCTGGCGTAGTTAAGATATCTGTTACCGATAAAGAGGGTAACTTCTCATTTGAGAACATAAAGGAGGGTAATTACCTTGTAGTTGCTACCTCAGTAGGACATAAAAAGACCTATAGCTCAACCCTCACATTAACAGATGGAGCTAATGCCTCTGTTGGCACCCTAAAGCTGGTCACTGAGACAAAGTCGCTCAAAGAAGTGGTAGTAAATGGCAAAAAGCCCCTTATCGAGCGTAAGATAGATAAGACAATATTGAATGTCGATGCATCTATCCATAGTTCAGGCAGCACAGCACTGGAGCTTTTAGAGACCGCCCCCGGGGTTACAGTCGATAAAGATGGTAAAGTAAGCCTTAAAGGAAAGGCTGGTGTCATCATCATGATAGATGGAAAGCCTTCTTATCTCTCAGGTAACGACCTTGCTAATCTGTTAAAGAGTATGCCTTCTTCATCACTAGAGCAGATAGAGATTATGACTAATCCTTCTGCGAAGTATGATGCTTCAGGCAATGCAGGCATTATCAATCTTAAAACAAAGAAGAACAAGCTTAAGGGCTTTAATGGTACTGCTACTGCAAGCTTTGGAGCATGGAAGGGATGGAGA
>Ga0163162_10007620_pt1 | contig 10540 bp, 10 predicted proteins | sample S55metaG_FD_115310 | JGI IMG/M metagenome (GOLD analysis project Ga0163162, IMG submission 115310) | Switchgrass rhizosphere microbial communities from Kellogg Biological Station, Michigan, USA - S5-5 metaG | ecosystem: Host-associated > Plants > Roots > Rhizosphere > Soil | place: USA...
GCTGGAGCTTCGGCGTGGGAATGATTATTCGATTTTGAATACGGAGTCGCCGAACCTGACGTTCCATCCGGAGCGGTTGACGATGGAGAAGGGCGAGTCGACGTTCTCGCCGCGGGACAGGATTGGTCAGCTGACGATGCGGAACCTGGACATCATGGATACCCGGGAGAAGCTGCTGACGTACGCGAAGGCGGGATTGATGACGCTGAGCAGCGGGGCGGAGATGCCGAAGTTGAAGGATGGCGGAGAGAAGTAGCCGCTACGGTAGCAAAGACAAGAAGCGCAGGTCTGGATTATCCGGATCTGCGCTTCGCTGCTTTTGCACGCTTTTTGCTTTGCTGCGATTGCAGGGTGTAGGCGCTGACGATAGAGGGGATAAGGCCGGGGAAGCGGGCGTCGACCTCGGCGCATCGCGAGGTGTTATGCATCTCGACGCCCTTGCGCTCGGCGTGGATGAGGCCAGCTTCGCGTAGCACCTTGAAGTGTAGCGAGAGGGTGGACTTGGGGATAGGACGGTCGATGATGTTCTGAAATGCAGAGCAGGTGGCGGAACACTGCGAGGCGGCGATCTCAGCGAAGATGGCTACGCGTACGGGGTCAGAGAGCGCATGAAGGACAGATTCGACGGATACTTCCTCGATCGAGGGATGAAATAGAGGCTTCATCTTGAAATCATGATAGCGGAGAGCACGGCCATAGTTCAATAGTTCAAGTTTTCGGAACTATTTGCGTTTGAGCGAATCAAACCAGCTGCAGAACAGAAAAAGGAGACATTATGTCGAAGAAGCTTGAGGGAAAGATTGCACTGGTTACGGGCGGCAACAGCGGTATTGGGCTGGCCACGGCGAAGCGTTTTGTTGCAGAGGGTGCGAAGGTGATTATCACCGGGCGGCGCAAAGCAAATCTGGATGCAGCGGTGAAGGAGATCGGATCGAATGTGACCGGCATCCAGGCGGATTCGAGCAAGCTTGAAGATATCGACCGGGTTTTCGCAGAGATCAAGAAACAGTATGGTCGCGTCGATGTTCTGTTTGTAAATGCGGGTGGCGGCGAGTTTGCCACGATCGATCAGGTGACAGAGGAGCATTTCGACAAGACGTATGCCACGAATGTGAAGGGCGTGTTCTTTACGGTACAGAAGGCACTGCCGCTCATTCCGGCGGGAGGAACGATTGTGCTGAATGCTTCGATTGTGTCGATCAAGGGGATGCCGGCGTTTGGTGTTTACAGCTCGACGAAGGCGGCGGTGCGGTCGTTTGCGCGTACCTGGACGAACGAGTTGAAGGACCGGCAGATTCGCGTGAACGTAGTGAGCCCCGGGCCGATTGATACTCCCGGTGTGGATGGGCTGGCTCAGGATGCAGAGCAGGCTAAACAGATCAAGGCAGGACTAGCTTCGCAGGTGCCGCTGGGGCGCATGGGACACGCGGACGAGATTGCGAAGGCTGTGGTGTTTCTTGCTTCGGATGATTCGAGCTATGTGGCGGGAGTGGAGTTGTTTGTGGATGGTGGTATGGTGCAGGTGTAAGTTACGAGAAAGTAGAAGGGCCGCTCCTCATTGGAGCGGCCCTTTTGTTCTGGACGGATTTAGGCGAGCCCGTTGCGGGTGATGACTTCTTTGTAGAAGTGGGCGCTTAGTTTGGGAGTGCGCTTCTGGGTTTTGAAGTCTACGTAGTGGATTCCGAAGCGATAGGCGTAGCCGTCGGCCCACTCGTAGTTGTCCATGAAGGACCAGCAGAAGTAGCCTTTGACGGGGACCCCCTCGGAGACTCCACGGTGAAGCTGTGTGAGGTAGTTGCGGAGGTACATGACGCGGTCGGAGTCGTAGACCTGGCCGTCGGGGGTGAGGGTGTCGGTGGAGGAGGCCCCGTTTTCTGTGATGTAGATCTCTTTGACTCCCCAGACTTCGGCGATTAGCTTGGGACCCCAGTAAAGGCCTTGCGGGCCGACGCGGAGCCAGGGGCTCATCATGTGCGGGTAGGACGCGGGCGCGGGGATGACAGCGTAGCCACGCGGGCCGGAGTCGGCGCGGACCCAGGTGGTGGTGTAGTTGTTGAGGCCGACGAAGTCGATCGGAGAGCCGATGGCCTTCATGTCGGCGTGAGTGCATTTGGGAGCGTTGGCACCGTGGTGGGCCAGGTACTGTTCGGTGTACTTGCCCTCCATGACAGCGGTGAGGTAGCCGGCGTTCTCTTCGCGCATAGCCTTGCGGGCGGCGGCGATATGATCGGCTGTCTCGATGACGGGGGCGCAGGCTTCGGCGTTTTCGGCGAGGCCGACTCTGACGCCCGCTTTGGCATGGGCGCGGATCGCCTGTACGCCGAGTCCGTGGGCGAGGACGGCGTGGTGGCGGACCTGGTTGACCTTATCGACGGAGAGCTTGAGGCCGGGGGCATGGCGGCCGTCGCGGTAGCCGATGTCGACGAAGGACTTCATCTCGTTGAGAGTCATGAAGTGCTTGACGCGGTCGGAGAGGTGTTGGGAGATGGTGCCGGCGTAGGCTCCGAAGGCCTCTGAGGTGTCGCGGGATTGCCAGCCGCCCTTGTCTTCGAGGGCCTGAGGAAGGTCCCAGTGGAAGAGGGTGCAGTAGGGTTGGATTCCGGCAGCTAGGAGTTCGTCGACGAGGCGGCTGTAGAAGTCGATGCCCTTGGGATTGGGTGTGCCGGTTCCGGTGGGGAAGATGCGGGACCACGCGACGGAGAAACGGTAGGTCTGGAGGCCGAGGGACTTCATGAGAGCGATGTCGCTCTTGTAGAGGTGGTAGTGATCGTTGGCGACGTCGCCGGTGTCGCCGTTGTTGGTCTTGCCGGGAAGGTGGGAGAAGGTGTCCCAGATGGAGGGGCCGCGTCCGTCTTCGTTGACGGCGCCTTCGACCTGATAGGAGGCGGTGGCGGAGCCCCAGAGGAAGCCCTTGGGGAAGGCGTGGGCGGCGGGGGATTTTCCGCTGGTCGAGGGCGTGGTTGCAGCTGCGGCGGAGAGTGCGGGAAGAACGGCGGGCGCGATGGCCGCGGAGCCGAAGAGGCGAGCGAATTCACGTCTAGACAAACGATTGAACACGATGTTTTCCTTCTTGAAAGTGTCACGGAAGTGTAGCTGGTTGACTGAGCGGATGCCAATCAATTTTTGAGGGTTCAGGGAAGGCGAGCGGCTTCGGCGATGGGGTCCCAGTTGTCGCTGCCGCGGAGGAAGTTATTCGGGAAATAATGAGCGGCTTGTGCGGAGGTTAGCTGGTGAGACCAAGGGACGCGATAGGAGAAGTCGGCTCCGGGACCGGTGTTGCCGAACTCGCCGTAGTAGGCGGTTTTCTGGTTGGCAGGATTGTTCCAGTCGTTCCAGCCGGCGGGATCGAGTGTGGCGGGGAGCTCGGTGTGGATATAGACGACGCGGGAGTAGGGGCGCCAAGGTCGGCCGAGTCCAAATTTGATGTTTTCAACTCGAATCGGTGCCCTGGATCCTTCGGGAAGGCTGAGTGGATCCGGAGTCGTCCCAAGATAGCCGGTAACCTCGCTGTTAAGGATGACGTAGCCAGTGGTTTGATCGGGTGAGGTGCGGGACTGCGCGGTGAGATAGCCGGGGCCATTGGCGTGGATCGTGGAACGGTGGAAGACGGCAGCGGCGTTGCCGAAGATGAAGTCGACTCCACCTTCGATGTAGGAGTCGAGGTAGTACTGGCGGCCGTAGTCGGCGAAGAGGGTGTCCTGATGGCCGAGGAAGCGGCAGTGCTTGAAGATGGCGCGGTCGGAGCGCACAGCGATGGCGACGGCTTGACCAGTATTTCCGGCGGAGTTTTCAAAGGTGATGTTGTCGGCCTGGAAGCCAGGCGCATTCACTTCGACGGTTTGTGTGAAGAAGGTTCCACCGGCCTGCTTTGCGTTAAGGCTGTTGGTGATCACGACGTCGGAGGGTGATTTGCCTTTACCGAGGAGTGTGATGTTGGGGTGGTTCTGGGTGACGATCACTCGCTCGTTGTAGGTGCCGGGGGCGATCTCTATATAGACGCGGGCGGGTTGACCGTCTTTACCGCTGGTGCCGGGTGCGGGCCATGGATGGTGATCCAGTGCGTTCTGGATGGTGGGAAAGACAGTGCGATCTTCGTTGCCGGGATTGGCGTGTGGGGCGGAGGGATCGACGCGGACGTGGATGTCTTGAGCAAGGGTAAAGGCAGACAGGGCGAGAAGAAGTGGCAGGACCAATTGCATGGAAGGAAGGGTAGCATGGTGGGTCGCGGGGCGGCCTGGCATGTTGCCTGTACTTAGCACCGCTGAAATACAGGGATCCGCTCGACGTTGCTGGCAGGCTTCTCCATCGCGGGCCTTCGGTCGAGATGCGTGCGAGGAGGCGACCGGCAGTTCATGGGGTCTAGTTCTTGGAGGCTGCGGCGATCTTCTCGGTTTCGGCTACGGCTTTGCGGAAGTCGTCCACGGCGGGGACGGAGTGAGGGCGAAGGCCGTCGTGCCTGATAGAGCGCCATATGGGTGGTGAATCGAGGGGGGCGTTGGTGCGGCCGTTGTAGACGAGGAAGGAGTCGTCGGGGTCGGAGACTTCGAGTTGGGTTGGAGATGAGTTCTGGGAGTCGGGCACGGGTGGACGGTTGGAGAGACCGGGCTGTGTTCCGCGTTGACCACCGACGGAGGCGCCATCGTCCGAGGGTGTGACGGAGCCGGGGCGGCCGTTCTGGCGCGGATCGGAGATGGTGGCGTCGGCGATGCGGCCATTGCCCTTGCGGATGACGATGATGAGGTCAGCATTCATGGTGGAGAGCATCGGCTCGAAACGTCCCCACTTCAGGATGGCGGCTTCAACGTCTTTCTGCGCGGTCTGGTTTGCAAGAGGATTTTCGATGGAGTGTCCGGCGTCGGGTTCGATGATGATGGAGATGGTTCGGGCATCGAGTATGGTGAAGGGCAGGGGGCTCTTCTTCTGCTTTTCTTTTGCCGATGCGAAGCCTGAAAAGGCGAGGATTGCGACGAGCGCGAGTACGATTTGGCGGCGCATAAGGAAGGCCCTCCGGATGCTGGGAATGATGGTACACCGAAGCATTTTGTGTGTGGAATTCGGAGTGTTAGACTAGATCGTGTGCCGGGTCCTACGCGACGTAATCCCGCCAACCCCGCCAGGTCCGGAAGGAAGCAACGGTAACGGGTCATTACGGGCGCAGTGGGTCGCCCGGTACATTTTTATTTCCCACCTTATATCCCAGACAATTGATTTGAGCTGATAGGAAACAGGCTTGCGTCCTGAGGGTGGATGCGTGCGTAAATGGAGTGACAGGCCGAACATTCTCATAGAGAATGGTTGGCGGTTGTTGAATGGTAATTCAGTATTTTGCGAACCCAGGGTTGAGGTGAAAGTTGAGTCTGACGTTGAAGCCGCAGGCACGTGTACGGGCAAAGATCAGTTCAGTTGGAGCGTATGTTCCTCCCAGGCTGCTGACGAATGCCGATCTGGAGAAGATGGTCGAGACGAACGACCAGTGGATCGTGGAGCGGACAGGGATTCGCGAGCGGCACATTGTGGACAAGGGTGTTGCGACGAGCGATCTGGCGGTAGAGGCGGCGAAGTGCTGCCTGGCAAAGCGTGGTGTGGCGACCAGCGAGGTTGAGGTAATCATCGTGGCGACGGTGACTCCGGACATGATGTTTCCTGCGACGGCGTGCCTTGTGCAGGACAAGTTGGGGGCCAAGGGTGCGTGGGGCTTCGATCTGTCAGCGGCTTGCTCAGGATTTCCGTATGCACTGCAGGTTGGCGCGAAGCTGGTGGAGAGCGGAATGCACAAGAAGGTTCTGGTGATCGGAGCCGACGTGATGAGTTCGATCATCGACTACACGGACCGCACGACATGCGTAATCTTTGGCGATGGAGCCGGAGCTGTTCTGCTTGAGCCATGCGAAGAAGGTGAAATCGGACTGGTTGACTACTGGCACGAGGTGGATGGCTCGGGTGCAGTATCGCTGAATATGCCGGCGGGCGGAAGCTTGAATCCTACGAGTGCTGAGACTCTCGCGAAGAAGATGCACTACGTCCACCAGGATGGGCAGGCGGTGTACAAGTTTGCCGTTCGCAAGATGGCTGAGGCCGCGGAGACGGTACTGCAGCGCAATGGCCTGGAGGGGAAGGACCTGGGATGCTTTATTCCGCACCAGGCCAATAAGCGAATCATTGAGTCGACGGCACACCGGTTGGGGATGCCACCGGAGAGCGTGGTCATCAACATCGATCGCTATGGGAACACAACGGCTGCGACCATTCCGCTGGCGATGCAGACGGCGCTGGACGATGGCCGGCTGAAGAAGGGCGATCTTGTTCTGCTGGCGAGTGTTGGTGCAGGGTTTACGGTGGGAGCGACCTTGCTACGCTGGGAGTTCTAGAGGCAGGAAGGTTTGGAAACAGGGTGTAGATCAGGGCGGACCTTTTGGTCCGCCCTGATCTTTTCTGAATATTTGGGGAACTGGAAGATTAGCGTTGCGTATATATAGCTATTAGATATATATCTGTTAGATATGAAATCTCAAAAACCCGAGAAAAAAGTTGAAGCTCGGACGGGCACAACCACTGCGGATGCGGTGCTTGGTTTACTAAGTATCGCGCCGATGTCGGGCTATGGCATGCGGATGATTATCTCGCAGTCGATCGGACACTTCTGGAGCGAGAGCTTTGGGCAGATTTATCCGGCGTTGCGGAAGCTGACGGCTGAAGGTTTTGTCGAGAAGAAGACGGAGCGGCAGAAGGGAAGGCCTGATCGGCACATGTATTCGCTGACGACAGCGGGCAGGAAGCGATTGGCGGGATGGTTGATGGTTCCAGCCGTTACAGAGGTCCCCAGGAACGAGTTGCTGCTGAAGCTCTTCTTCGGGAGCCATGTTCCGGTGAGCGCAAGCCGGGACAGTGTAACGGCATTTGTCGCGATGCATGAGCGGGCGTTGGCGGTATACGCGGAAATTGTGAAGGAGATCAAGCAGGAGAGGAAGAGCGCTCCGCAGGCTCCTTACTGGCTGATGACCGTGAGCTATGGGCAGCACTACAGCGAGGCGCTTGTGAAGTGGGGACGAGAGACGTTGCGGGAGTTAGACGCGTTGGAGACGAAGGCAGCGAAGAGCACAAAGACTACGAAGTCAAAACGATAACGACCGAGGAGGAAGCGATGCACGTGCATGATCCGTTGTGGGTGAAGTTGTTTCTCGCAATTCATATTGCCGGTGGGGCGATGTCGTTTCTTCTTGCTCCCGTGGCCTTGGTGACGGCGAAGGGCGGCAAGCAACATAAGCGTTGGGGGAAGGTCTACCTGTGGTCGATGGGAACAGTAGCGGCTACTGCTGTTCCGCTGGCGTTTTTCTTTCCGGTGCGGTTTCTGGCGCTGGTTTCGGTGTTCAGCTTTTACTTCGCATTCTCCGGCTACAGGGTGCTGCGGTTGAAGGAGCTGGCTCGTGGCGGAAGCGCGGAGGCGATCGACTGGATTGCGGCGGCGGTGACGTTTTCGACGAGTGTCTTGCTGGCGTGGCTGAGCTGGTTCCGGCCTGCGTTGATTGAGGTCATTCCGATTGTGGGTGTGATCTTCGGGATTATCGGGATAAGAGTTGCGTTGATGCAGATGGTGTCTTTCGTTCGTAAGCCGAAGGAGAAGATGTTCTGGTGGTACACGCATCTCGGAAATTTCATTGGCAGCTACATCGCGGCATGGTCAGCGTTCAGCGTAGTGACGTTGTCTCGCATTCTTGGGAACCAGTGGTACGTGTGGCTGTGGCCGGTGATGATTGGAGTTCCGGCGATTGTCGTGACGACGGCGTATTACAAGAGGAAGTTTGCGCCGCGGGAGAAGGTACGTGCCGTGGTGGCGTAGGTCAGGCGACAGTCTTTCCTTCAGGTGCGAGGCCGTGTGGAGCGATGACGCTTCGTGAGGTCTTGTAGATCCTCCAGAAGGCGAAGGCGCACCCGGCGATGATGGCGGTCCAGATAACGACGAGCGCAGTTGGACCGTACTCTGCGGAGAGACGGTTCCAAAGGCGAAGGATGGGGCGCCCGTAGTAAATTCCGAGGCCGGCGGCGATTGCGTGGCGCGCGGCTCGGCTGATGGTGAAGGTGGTCATGAACTTTTTCTGCGACATCTTCAGGGCGCCAGCTGCGAGGACGAAGGGGGAGAGCGGCATGGGCGGCGGGAGGATCGCCGGGAGAGCCACGGCGAGGATCGCGTGGCGCTCCATCCAGTCGCGGACGAGATGGAAGATGCGCGGGGGGACGTGCTTTTCGAGGAAGGCGATGCCTCCCCGCTGACCGACCTGATAGCTGAGGTAGCCTCCGATAGCCGAGCCTGCAGAGGCGATGAGGACAAGCAAAAGCACATTGGAGTGGCGGGCGGCCATGACGACGATCATGATGTCGGTAATGCCCGGAATAGGGAGCGGCACGAAAGACGAATCGACGATGGCGACGAGGAAGAGGCCGAAGAGTCCGAAGCTGATGAAGAAGTGAAAGAGCGGGGAATGGGGCCTGCGGGCAGGCGTGGTCTGGAGCAGAAGGTGGAATGCGGAACGAGCGCCGAGCGTGGTGCCTGTCCAGGCCATATGGATTAAGACGCTTGGATGCGCCAGCAAGTCGCGGCCGATGAGGAGAAAAAGGATAGAAGTGCTGTTAAAGGAACCGAAGGGATGGGAGGGGAGGGAGGATGTGCGCGGCGTCGGCGTAACTCCGGAAGTGCTCGATAGTTCGGATGCAGTCGGGTGTGAGGCTGTAGTGGATGTTGTGGGTGAGGTATTCGCGGATGGTCTCGGGAGCAAGGGGGATACGTGGAGTCCACTCGCGGACGAGGTCGTCGACATGGGCCAGGCCATGATCGCGGGAGGCTGTGAGGTCTTCGATGAGTTGTGCTGTGGTGATGTGGCGTTTGGCGAGGGATTCGGGGCGAACGGCCCAGACAGCGGCTACCCAGGGGAGGCCGGTTCGGGTGTGCCACTCGTGGGCGAGGTCGAACCATTGGCAGGGGCCGATGGCGTGTTCGATCTGCTTGCGATGTTCGAGGGCGAGGAGCGCGGGGTCGCCGATGAGGAGGGCGGCGTCGGCCTGGCGAAGCATGGCGATGGGGTCGGCAGGCGAGGGGAGGAAGGCGGGGTCGGTGCGGAGGAAATGGCGGAAGAGGATCTCGGCGTAAACGCGGGAGCTGCGGGATGCGGTGTCGGCGGCGATGATGCGGAGGGACTCGAGGGTGTGGGGTTGCTTGACGATGAGCTGGATAGAGCGCACGCGGGAGAGCGAGGCGATGGCGCAGCCGGGAACGATGGCGAGCGCCGGCGTCAGGGAAGCGATGGGGATGAGGCCGAGGTCGGCACGTCCGGAGAGAAGCTCGTCGGCGCAAAGCGACGGAAGAGTGTAGTGGAGTTGGTAGCGTTGGGCGAGTGTGGCGGCGAGCGGGGGGTGCTCGAAGTCCCACATGAGGGGAGCAGGGTTGAGGAAGCTGATGGCAGCTACGCGGACGGGATGGGCGGAGGTGCGCAAAGATCTAGTGTAAGAGATGCGTGGCGGAGGTAAGAGGTGCGGAGGGCGATTATCGGGTTTGAGAAGGATGAACATGATCACTGGGTTGCGATGCTGGAGTGTGGGCATGGGCAGCATGTGCGGCACGATCCTCCATGGACGGTGCGGGAGTGGGTGACGACAGCGGAGGGGCGGGCATCTCGGCTAGGAACAGAGTTGAATTGCAGGAGGTGCGATGAGGAGGATGGGAAGGTCACGGATGGGTGATGGAAATTTCCGCTGCGATGGGCGATAGTGGTGGGCTATGGATCGCAGACAATTTCTTTCCGGCTCGGCCGCTGCCGCAGCTGTTCTTGGCGCAGATGGAGAGGTGATGGCGCAGTCTTCGAAGGCGCATAAGGCTGCTGGAAAGCCTGTGCTGATGAAGCTGGGGTGTCAGTCGCACCCAACGAACGATACGCATTTGAAGTATCTGGCCCGGTATGGGGTGCGGCATATCTGCGGGTATCCGGGGACGTCGGAGGGGCGGATCGCTTCGACGGTAGATGAGCTGAGCAGGATGCGGGAGCTGGCGGAGAAGAACGGGATCGAGATCGTGTGCGTGGGGCCTCCGATACTGGAGTCAACGCATATCGATAACGAGAAGCATCCTGCGATCATGCTGGCGGAGAGCCCTGAGCGTGATCGGGATATCGAGCAATTTCAGACGCTGATACGGAACTGCGCGAAGGCGGGACTGCCCTCGATCAAATACAACATGAGCATTCTGGGTGTGCTGCGGACGGGTCGTGTACCGGGGCGTGGAGATGCGAGCTACAGCTGGTGGGACTTGAAGAATGCGAAGCCAAAGACTCCACTGACGAAGGCGGGGCATGTGGATGCGGACCGGTTCTGGGAGAGGATTACTTACTTTCTGGATCGCATCATTCCGGTGGCGAGCGAGTACAAGATACGGATGGCGTGTCATCCGCAGGATCCCGGAGTTCCTCCGGAGGGATATCAGGGCATAGATCGTGTGGTGGGTACGGTGGATGGGTTGAAGCGATTTGTTGCGATTCGCGAGAGCGAATATCAC
>Ga0163162_10007623_pt1 | contig 10539 bp, 9 predicted proteins | sample S55metaG_FD_115310 | JGI IMG/M metagenome (GOLD analysis project Ga0163162, IMG submission 115310) | Switchgrass rhizosphere microbial communities from Kellogg Biological Station, Michigan, USA - S5-5 metaG | ecosystem: Host-associated > Plants > Roots > Rhizosphere > Soil | place: USA: Michigan...
AGAGCGTATCACCGATGATTACGATCAATTGAAGTTCACCGGTGGCTACGATCACAACTTTGTCTTGCGTGGCCCGGCTAAAGAGTTGAAGTTAGCGGCCCGGGCGCATGAGACTTCTTCAGGTCGCGTGATGGAAGTCCATACCACGCAACCCGGCATTCAGTTTTACTCCGGTAATTTTCTCGATGGGAGTTTGAGCGGGAAAGGTGGCGTGCTGTACGAGAAGTACGCAGCGTTTTGCCTGGAGACTCAGCATTTTCCCGACACGCCAAATCACCCGAATTTTCCCACGACCGTATTGAGAGTTGGAGAGACTTACGATGAGACCGCTGTGTTTCGGTTCACCGTCGCCGACTGACCGCTGGTCAATTAACTATGCGCTTGATAATCCTGGCATTAAGTCTTCTGCTAATTTCAGCTGCACCTCAGATCGAGTTTGAGCACAACCCAAGTCGGGTTGCTACTCCTGAATTCAAGTTCAAGAATATTCCTTCACCGAGTAAGGACGATGCTGCCTCAAAAGCAAAACTGATGATGATTGATGGCGTGCTGGATGGTGGCAGTGGCGAATTGAGTACCGTTATCGATGGCTTGGTGCCGAAGAGCCAGGACGATCCGGGTGGAAATATGTACTTCAATGCCGGAACTATGGGTGGTCGTTTCTTGATGGACTTCGAACATGTGCTGGACATCAAGGAAGTCGTTACTTACTCGTGGCATCCGAGCAGTCGTGGTCCACAGCTCTACAAAGTTTATGGAGCTACTGGTGCTGAGACTGATTTTAAGAAGGCGCCTTTGCGTGGAGTGGATCCGGTGACGATGGGGTGGACCTTCATCGCTACCGTGAGCACGATTCCGAAACAGGGCGAAGATGGTGGACAGTATGCAGCGCGATTAAGCGACGCGAGCGGCAGCCTGGGAAAGTTTCGCTATCTACTTTTCGATTGTTATGTGACTGAATTGAACGATGACTTCGGGAATACTTTTTACAGCGAGATTGATGTGGATGCGAAGTAGTGAGCGTGAGCCTGGTGCTTCGCATTTTGTACTTGTTGATGAGCCCCAGGTAAGAACCTTACAAAACGTTCAACGTGCCCTCGCATCTTCATACGCTTTAATCGCATCTTCATGACGCAGGGTTAAACCAATATCATCGAGTCCTTCCAACAGGCAGTAACGTTGAAACTCTGAAACAGCGAACGTCGTGGAAAGACCTATCTCGTCTGTAATGGTTAACGCTTCGAGATCGATACTGAGTTTGTAGCCCTCGTTTTCCTGGGTGCGCTGCATGATCTCGCCAACAACAACTTCCGGCAGAACGATCGGCAACATGCCATTCTTAAAACAGTTGTTGGAAAAGATATCAGCAAACGACGGGGCAATGATTGCACGGAAACCGTATTCCGCCAGGGCCCACGGCGCGTGTTCGCGCGACGAACCGCAGCCGAAGTTCTTACCGGCAACCAGAACAGAGGCGCCCTGATAGTAAGACTTGTTCAGAATGAAATCTGGATTCGGAGTCCCGTCTGCAAGGTAACGCCAATCGAAAAAAAGAAATTCTCCGAAACCGGTTCGTTCTATTCGCTTGAGAAACTGCTTGGGAATGATTTGATCGGTATCGACGTTTGCGCGATCAAGTGGGACAACGAGCCCGGTGTGTTTTTTGAAAGATTGCATAGTAATTTTTGACTTTGGACTTGGTTTAGAGCTCGCTCAAGCAAAGTAATTCCAAGACCCAGGTCCCAACCCTACTTAAACTCCCACTTCCTTATATCCGTAAAGTGACCCTTGATCGCTGCTGCTGCCGCCATCATCGGACTGACAAGATGGGTTCTGCCACCACGTCCTTGTCGTCCTTCAAAATTCCGATTGCTTGTTGAGGCGCAACGTTCGCCAGGTTCCAGAATGTCAGGATTCATTCCCAGGCACATTGAACAACCTGGTTCGCGCCACTCAAAACCCGCGTCACTAAAAATCCGATCGAGTCCTTCGCGTTCGGCCTCTTGCTTCACATCATAAGAACCAGGAACCACAAGCGCCGTAACAGACGAACTGATGCGATAACCTTTGACAACGCGCGCAGCGGCACGAAGATCCTCGATGCGTGCGTTGGTGCATGAGCCAATAAACGCACGATTGATTGCGATCTCTTCAATACTTGTTTGTGGCGTCAACGCCATGTATTCAAGCGCGCGCTCAGCAGCCTGACGATCGGCTGCACTCTTGGCCTCAGCCGGATCGGGAACGCGACCAGACACCGGCACAACCATTCCCGGACTCGTTCCCCAGGTTACGAAAGGCTCGAGTTTACCGGCGTCGATTTCAACGACCTGATCGAAGACAGCAGCTTCATCACTCGCAAGCGTTTTCCAGTAACTAACAGCCTTCTCCCAGGCTTCGCCTTGCGGCGCAAACCGTCGACCGTGGAGGTAAGAAAAAGTTGTTTCATCAGGTGCGACCATTCCTGCACGAGCGCCGGCTTCGATGCTCATGTTGCAGAGAGTCATGCGTCCTTCCATGGTCAAGGAACGCACCGCTTCACCTGCGTACTCGATTACGTAGCCAGTTGCACCATCAGTACCAAGTTTGCCGATAATCCCCAGTGCCAGATCTTTCGCCGACACGCCTTCCGGTAAACTTCCATTCACCTGGATCTTCATCGTTCGCGGCTTGCTCTGTGGAAGACACTGAGTTGCCAACACGTGTTCGACTTCACTGGTGCCGATGCCAAAAGCCAGAGAACCAAAAGCGCCATGCGTGCTCGTGTGACTGTCGCCGCAAACGATCGTCATTCCTGGTTGAGTCAGACCTAACTCTGGTCCGATGACGTGAACGATACCTTGTTCAGGAGAGTCGATGTCGAACAGTTGAATACCAAACTCGGCGCAGTTTTTGCGCAGTGTTTCAATCTGCTTTGCGGCGATCTCGTCGGCGATTGGCAGGCTGCGATCGGTAGTGGGAACATTGTGATCGGCAGTTCCAAACGTTAGATCCGGCCGGCGCACTGGACGTCCAGCTTGTCGGAGACCTGCAAAAGCCTGTGGCGAAGTGACTTCGTGAATTAGGTGTAGATCGATGTAGAGAAGGGTTGGTTCGTTTTGGGTTTCACGTACGACGTGACTGGACCAGAGTTTGTCGAAAAGATTCATAAGAAGGTCGGTGCTTACTAAAGAGTTGTGTACTTCGAGCTTTGTACTTTGTGCTTTGTACTTGGAGCGTGATCTTGTTTACTTCAGACCTCAGCACAACAAAGAACAGAGTACAAAGTACAAAGTACAAGTACCAAGAACAAAACCCCAGCCTACTCGATTCTACACAGCATGATACGCGTGTCGCATATCAATGATCTCTGTAACCGCTTCAGAAACCAGTTCGCCGATCTCAGCGGTATTCGCAACGTACCCACCGGTACCGTTTGCGATATCAGGTGTGCGATAGCCGGCTTCCAACACGTGTTCGATTGCCAGTTCAATATCGCAGGCTTCCTGCTCGAGTTTTGCGGAGTGCCGAAGCATCATCGCCGCGGAAGCAATCGCGCCAAATGGATTTGCAATGCCCTGGCCGGCGATATCCGGTGCCGAGCCATGGACAGGTTCGTACAGACCAACTTCGCCGCCGATTGTGGCTGATGCGAGCATGCCCAGTGATCCGGTAATCACTGCTGCTTCGTCAGAAAGAATGTCACCAAACAGGTTTTCAGTTAACACAACATCGAAGCGACGTGGATTAGTGATCAAGTGCATCGCACAAGCGTCGACGTACAGATGTTCCAACAGTACGTCTGGATATTCTGTCCCGATGCGAGTAACTGTTTGTCGCCAGAGTTGTGACGTTTCCAGGACGTTAGCTTTGTCAACAGAAGTTACTTTGCTGCGACGTTTGCGCGCCGCGTCAAACGCAACTCGCGCAATTCTCTCAATCTCTTCTACTGAATAACGCATTGTGTTGAAAGCCGAAGAATTTCCGTTTGTGCCACTGAAACCGCGTGGCTCGCCAAAGTAGAGTCCGCCAAGTAACTCCCTGACAATTAAGATATCTGTTCCACGTCCAACTTCCATTCGCAATGGCGAGCAGGCTGCAATCGCTGCATATGACAATGCTGGACGCAGGTTAGCGTAACCACCGAGAGCTCGCCTGATAAGCAAGAGGCCAGCTTCGGGACGTTGATGAGCTGGAAGCCGATCATATTCAGGCGAACCAACCGCGCCGAGCAATACGGCGTCACTCGCCAGACACGCATCAAGCGTTTTTCGTGGCAACGGTGAGCCAGTCTCACGAATCGCCACGCCGCCGATCAAATGCTCCGTAAATTCGAATGTGTAACCAGATATGCCGGCAATCGTTTCCAGCACTCTGACGGCTTGCTCGGTAACTTCCGGCCCAATGCCATCGCCCGGAAGAGTGGTAACTTTAAATTTCATTTCTGCCTCTTTGGGAACAAATGAGCTTTGAACTTTGAAGTCTGCCTTTCGATCTTTGTGCTTTGTTCTTTGTTTCGTACTACCAAAAGATGTCAAAGCATTACAGTTCGAAGAACAGAGATTCGAAGTTCAAAGCTCAAAGTACAAAACTCAAGTACTTAGCTTAGTAATTCTACGCTGCTACCATTGATGCTTTTTCCTCGCCGGTGTTTGCGTTGGAACTCAGCAGCGAAATCAAATCCTGGTCGTAAACTCGCTTTTTGCGATCGGCCAGTCTAGTAAATCTTGCATACGCAGCATCAAGTTCAGCTGCGCTCACTTCGTATCCCAACTCCTCAAAGCGAAGCGAAAGCGCATGTCGTCCGGAGTGTTTGCCGAGCACGAGCGAATTCGCCGGCACGCCAACTGACTCAGGCGTCATGATTTCATAGCAGAGAGGGTTGTTAATAACTCCGTGTTGGTGAATGCCCGCTTCATGAGCAAAAGCATTCCGTCCGACAATTGCCTTGTTGGGTTGAACATCGAAACCAACGATGCTCGAAAGCAATTGACTCGCTGGATAGAGCTCGCTGGTATCGATGCGGGTTTCATAGGGGAGACGATCTGACCTGACGCGCAACGCCATCACAATCTCTTCGAGCGAAGCATTACCGGCGCGTTCTCCGATGCCGTTAATGGTGCATTCAACCTGGCGCGCACCCGCTTCGATCGCTGCGAGACTGTTTGCAACTGCAAGACCGAGGTCGTTGTGGCAGTGAACACTAATGGTGACGTCGCGATCGCGTACCACGCGTTCACGAATTGTCGTTACCAATGCCCCATACTCGTTTGGTGTTGTGTAGCCTACGGTATCGGGAATATTGAGAATCGATGCGCCTGCATCAACGGCAGTATTCAAAACGTCGCAGAGGTAGTCCACATCACTGCGTGTTGCGTCTTCAGCTGAGAATTCAACTTCACTGGTGTAGTTACGTGCTTGCCTGACTGCTGCCCGCGTCATTTCGATCACCTGCGCGCGGGTCTTCTTCAATTTATGTTCGAGATGGATATCGGATGTAGCCACGAATGTGTGGATGCGCGGTCGCGCGGCGCCGGCCAATGCTTCTGCTGCACGATCTACATCCTGTTCCGCAGTGCGACAAAGGGCAGCAACCGTTACTTCGCGACATTCCTTCGCGACCGCTCTCACCGCTGCAAAATCACCTTCGGAGGCAATCGGAAAACCTGCTTCGATGATGTCGACGCCGAGATCTTGAAGTTTCACAGCCATTCGCACTTTTTCCGCGAGATTCATTGAACAACCGGGCGACTGTTCACCATCGCGCAACGTGGTATCGAATACTGTGACTCTGTTCATTGGCATAGGGATCCTCCTGTGGGCAAGCCGAATCGGAATCCTAAAGGCCCGGCCGTAGGGAAGTCAAAGTTATAATCTTTATAGAAAGATAAGGTGCTGTGATAACATAACCGCGGCTCGATGACTTGATAACCTTGACCAAAGGAGATCGCTTGGACGTCAACCAACTCGAAGTGCTAATTGCGGTGGCCAAGGAGCAGAGTTTCTCACGTGCTGCCCAGGCCTTACACCGGACGCAACCTGCTGTCAGTCAAGCAATTAGAAGGTTGGAGAACGAGCTGGGCGAACCACTTTTTGACCGCTCTTCCAAGGACGGAACACTGACAGCGGCGGGCAAAGTTCTCTTCGATTTTGCCGAGCAGATGTTGAACCTGCGGCAGGGTGCGCACCGGGCGATAAAAGAGCTAAAAGATCTGCAGCATGGCAAATTGGCACTCAGCGCAAACGAGTACACGGTTATGTATCTCTTGCCTGTGCTCTCGGTATTTCGCGCCCGTCACCCGCACATCAAGGTCGAGGTGAAGAGAAGCCTCGCGAGCCGGATAGCGTCCGAGGTCCTGGGACGCGGTGTGGAGATTGGTGTCGTCTCCTTCAAACCCACCGATCAGGCCATCGCCTCGATTCCAGTTGTCATGGATGAACTCGCATTGATTGTTGCCCCGTCACATCCACTCGCACACCAGACAGTCGTGTCAGTTCGCGAACTTGGCGCCGAGTCGTTCATTGCTCACAACGTGGCCTCACCTTATCGAGAGCGCGTGGTGAAGACTTTTGAGAAATACAAAACGCCGCTCAACATTGCGATGGAGATGCCGACCCTCGAAGCAATCAAGCGATTAGTAGAGCAGGAGATGGGTGTGGCACTCGTGCCGCGTTTGACTGCGCAGATCGAGATTGAAAGAAAACAGATCGTCGCCCTCACGGTTAAAGAGATGCGCCTGGAACGTCGTCTGCAATTGATATTTCGGAAAGGCGCTACACTCTCACATGCGGCGCGTGCGTTTTTGCGAGTTGCGAAGGGAAGCAGGGCGTAAAAGTAAGAAGAATCCAATCAGTGTTTTTCCCACCAGCGTTTCTTCCCATACCCGAGTTCTGCCCCACCCGAGATGATGTGATCCACGCCGGTAGTAAACGTCGCTTCCGAAGCGATGAATAAACACAACTTGCCCACTTCTTCGATCGTTCCCATCCGACCCAGTGGTTGTGCATCTTCACCATCCTTGCGACATTGATCCGAATCCGGCGCAGCATCAATCGCTTCTTGCCACAGCGGTGTGTAGACATTTCCTGGCGAGACAGAATTGACGCGTACGTTGTGTACTGCTTCATCGATCGCGAGTGCTTTGGTGAATGCGGTAATGGCGCCTTTTGTCGCGACGTAGGTGGTGGCATGTATCTGGCCCATCGCGCCGACCAGACTCGAGAGGTTGATGATGTTGCCCTTGGTTTTGCGGAGGTGCCGCAATGCGTGCCGGCACGCTGCAAAAATACTTACGAGGTTTAAATCCAGTAGATCTCGAAAATCCTGAATTGAAAAATCATCGATTGGTTTGTGAGGCGGATGCCAGCCGGCGTTGTTAATTAAACAATCAAGGCGACCGTATTTGCTGATTGTTGAGTCGATGAGACTCTCGATCGCAGCGGTATTAGAAACGTCGCATTTCAGAAATGTCGCTTCACCTGGACCCTTGTCCCGTAGTTCCTGGGCCAACAGTTCTCCTTCAGCTACGTTTCGCGCGCAGAAGACTACTTTTGCTCCGGCCGCGACAAATGTTTGCACGCAACCTTTTCCGATACCTTTACTACCGCCAGTAATGATTACGACTTTGTCTGTATACATTGAGCGTTATAACCCCGGCACTTCAGAGATTCGTTGAGCGTAGTCAGCAAACTGTCCTGTGTAGTAAAGGCGCGCCAGGTCTTTCTCAAGACGATCCAGCGAAGACGATTTTCCTGGGTCCTTGCGCTTAACGTCCTGAAGTCGCATTCGGATCTGCCGAAAGACTTTTTCTTTTAACCAGTAGCCGTGATCGTATCTTTCACCGATGGCGCCGGCCGAAGCAAGCTGGTCCAACTCAGGAGTTGTTAGTCCTCTTCGCCAGGCAGCTCGATAGACGAGCAATGCTTCCTGGAACGATTGATTAGCTATCGTTGTAAAGATCGCGTTGAGTCCTTTCCAACCTTCCTTGTGAGTGTCGATCAAGGTTGTGACATCCGGATGTGGCTGACTCGCAGTCTTGTAATCAAGCAGCGAGAACTTGAAGTCAATCGTTCGGTCTCCATCGTAATCGTACTCCACCGTATCGAGGAAACCATTGTTGTCGGTGTCGGTGTACTTCACTACTTCTTCAACACGTGGCGCGAGTGGTTTTGGTGAAGGGGTTTTTACACCGCCGTGGTACTCCGCATTTTTGTCGACAGTCCATGCTCCCCATTCTGCACCGGCAAGGTGGAGCTTTCGATCAAACACGCCTACATAAAGATTCCCGCCGCCCGAATTGTCTTCGTCAAACTCACCTCGATCGCCGAGTGAATCTGCCTGTGGGTGTCCACTGAGTCCCGGCTTTTCTCCTTCATTGACCATTGCCTGGCCAGCATAGTTTCCCTGGCGCCAACGTTTGGTGGAATAAATGTCGATGTCTTTGGGGCCACCAAACCCGTGCATCGGGTAATACATTTCCACGCGTTCCCAACGATGATCGTCGTCGTCTTCATCGAAGACGAAATAGATCGTCTGCCAACCAGCGGTGAAAAACGAGTCAAAGCTCTTTTCATGTGGCATGTACATCAGTTCATCGATCTGCCGCCAGTTGTTCCACTGAAAACAATCATTGAACCTGGGATTCCATTTGAGTGCCGGGTATTTATGGACGAACTGTTTGTAGGGAACACCTGGTCCACCAGCGCCGCGCAAAGACATGTCGTAATCGGTTTCGTTTCCTTTAGTGGAATCGTTATCGAGATCAAACGTAACAAAGGCTTCGCGAAGCACACCGGCTAAATCAGTCTTGTCTTTGTCGAGTGGCGGAACGGGATCCAGCCAACGCATCGCCATCTCACTTACGCCATCGTTATCGTAATCAAAAAATGCAAACGGATTTTCCCAGTTCAGCCGCGGATCCGGCAGTGATTGCGGCGGACGGTGAACTTTGAGAAAGATGGAATTGCCGTTGTAGTCGGGAAGCCAGTCGTTGGCGCCTGTATAGCCCCAGTTGTCATTACCAAAATCAAACTTGGTCCAGTCTAACCAACCGAGGACGCCGTCTTTCTCGACATCGATATAGACCATCCAATGAGACTCTGACGCGCTCCATTTATCTGGACCCCACTCGGGCGATTGGGTGACAAACGCTTCGAGATCTGCCTGGCCATCGTGATCGTTGTCGGCCCACTTCACATTGATGTCGAATGGCCCATCGTAAAGTCCATCGCCATTCTTATCGATTTGCAACACATCATTGACTTGATCGCCGCGAGTGTCAGTCGGAAGCATGTCGCCATCTTCATCCAGCCAACGCACACGCTTTCCATTCCACCAGCGCTCAATGATGTCTGGTTTGCCATCCTTGTTGATATCGAGGCGAACGATCTCTTCGGAGGGGACGGTTGATTTAAGCGCAGTCTTGCGCAACTCGGGAATTCTTTGTTGAGCGAGCACGTTAGTGGCGATGATCAGGAAAGCGAGAACTCGAAAGCTACGCATTTCTTACCTCAACGATGACAAATTGGTTTAATTGGTTTAGCTCATCCGATTTTAGGTCGAGGGCTTATAGCACTTTGGATTAATCGATTTCAATTCTCTTTGGAGTGCGACGGCCTGGCGTCGCTTTGTTACGGGGCGGCTCGCCTACCAAAAGCCAAAGACGTGATTGACGAGTCCGACTGGACCAAAGCGACGCCAGGCCGTCGCACTCCAAAGTTTAGTAATAGTCGTAGATGTTTAGTTTGTCGGTCTTAAAACTGTAGATTGTTTTTATGGCGGCTGGGGAGGCGGTCCGTTCGAACCACGCTGCTGAACACCATTGATACTGATTGGCGACTCGAACCAATCCATGCTTAACCGCGTTTTGGTGAACGTAGTTAAGCCTGGCGAAATACGACTTTTCAAACGTCAATCGGGTATCCCAATAGTTGTACCAAACTTCACGTCCGGTCGTGGTGTCAAACTCGTTCAACTTGCGAGCTGTTTCTGAATGCAAGTGATTCAAGTAAAGACCAAGGTTTTTCGAGTCACCATTCCCTCGCGCGATCATGTGATAGTGGTTAACGAAGACTGACCATGCTTCCAGTTGCCATTGATAGTCAATGGCAAGCGAGAGCAAATTGCCTTCAAGAATGTCGAGACGTTCGGGCCCACAAAAAAGATGTTCCTTGTACAAGGTTGCACCCGTAACCATAAAAACGCCCTGCGTACCGACTCGATGTATGGGAGCGTGAGGCCAATCTTTGTGTGAGTTTGGCATATGAGGTATTCCTTTTGTGTGAGAATTGAACTACTTGATGTGGCATTGTGAGGCACTTTGGAATTGTTGACAACCTTCTTTGGAGTGCGACGGCCTGGCGTCGCTTTGTTACGGGGCGCCTCGCAACAAGAATGTTGTGCTTTACGAGTCTCGCTGTAACAAAGCGACGCCAGGCCGTCGCACTCCAAAGCGACAAACCGCTGAGGAAAATATTTCAGCGAATTGACGGGTCCAGGATCTATCAGGTGAAGAATTAGACTGGTTTGTCAAATCGATTCTTTATACTGCTCAAGATTTG
>Ga0163162_10007627_pt1 | contig 10537 bp, 8 predicted proteins | sample S55metaG_FD_115310 | JGI IMG/M metagenome (GOLD analysis project Ga0163162, IMG submission 115310) | Switchgrass rhizosphere microbial communities from Kellogg Biological Station, Michigan, USA - S5-5 metaG | ecosystem: Host-associated > Plants > Roots > Rhizosphere > Soil | place: USA: Michigan...
GATTTCGCCACCTCGGACCGGATCCGCGACAAACTCGCCGAGCACGGCGTGATCATCGAGGATGGTCCGCAGGGCGCGCGCTGGAAGCTGGTCTCGCCGGCCGGAGCCAAGAATGATGAATGCCCGGCCTGACGTTGCAGCCGGAGAGTCCGCGCAGGACGCACAGGACGCGATCGCCGAGGAATTCTCGTTTTTCAGCGACTGGACCGAGCGTTACCAGTATCTGATCGACCTGGGCCGCAAGCTGCCGCCGTTTCCGCCGGCGCTGCAGACCGAAGCAAACAAGGTACAGGGTTGCCAGTCGCAGGTCTGGCTCGTTGCCGAGGGCGGGCGCGAACGGCTCGACTTCCGCGCGATCAGCGATTCGGCGATCGTTTCCGGACTCATCGCGTTGCTGCTGCGCGTCTATTCCGGCCGCAGCGCTCAGGAGATCCTCGCCACCGACCCTCACTTCATCGAGGCAATCGGCCTGGCCAAGCACCTTTCGCCGACGCGCAGCAACGGCCTCTCGGCCATGCTGCAGACCGTCAAGGAACACGCGCGACGAGCGCTTGCGTGACGTCACAAGGACTCGTAAAACCTGGCCTGTGTCAGCGCGGCAGGGCATAACCCGCCAATTCGAGTCACTCTGGGGATTTCGGACGTGGGCGTGAAAAACCGTTCGCGCTGAGCGTAGCTCGCGAAGCGAGCGAAGTCGAAGCGTCAGCAGCGACCCTTCGACTTCGGCCTACGCTCAGGGTGAACGGGTCAGAGGTGGCTCTTAGCGCGGCGGCTGACACGAAAAGGCCGCGAACTGGCGCGGCCTTTCGTTCATCGTTTCGAACCTGACCAGGATCAATCGCCCATCTGCTTCTGGCGGTGTTCCCAGCGCTCCTGCGCGTCGAGGCAGAGCGTGGCGATCGGCCGCGCTTCGAGGCGCTCGATGCCGATTTCCTCGTCAGTTTCTTCGCAATAGCCGTAGCGGCCTTCCTCGATGCGCTTGAGCGCCTTGTCGATCTTGGCGATCAGCTTGCGATAGCGGTCGCGCGTGCGCAGCTCGAGCGAGTTTTCGGTCTCGCGCGTGGCGCGCTCGGCCTCGTCACCGACGTCGCGCACTTCGTCGCGCAGGTTGTCGATCGTCTGCTTGGATTCCTCGACCAGATCCTCGCGCCACTTCTGCAATTTCGCGCGGAAATAGGCGAGGTGGCGAGGACCCATGTATTCCTCGCGTGCGTTTGGGTGGTAACCCGCGGGCAGGTTGACAACGACCGTGCTCGGCAGTGCGTAGCGCCCATCGTCGCGCGACAGCGAGTCGTTGGCGGCTGTGGACGCGGTAACCATTTTGGCTTTCTTTGCTGGCATCTCGTGCTTCGTTGGAACAACGTGGATGGGCTTGGCGGACTTGACCGGAGCAGCGGGCTTGACCGCAGCAGCGGGCTTGGCCGGTTTAAGTACGACGGGCTTGGCCGCCTTGGCTTTGTGCACGGCCGGTTTTGCCGCGGGCTTCGCCGCGACCTTCTTTTTCACGGCATGCTTTGCTGGCGCAACTTTCCTGGCGGCCTTCTTCGCCTTCGGCGCAGGCGCTGCCTTGCGCGCGGGCTTGGCCGCCTTCTGCGGCTTGCGCACTTTGGCCGCACTCGCTTTCTTCGCGGGTTTGGCCTTTGCGCTTGCTGGTTTTTTCTTCGCGGCAGGCGCGGGTTTACGTTTCGCGTTCGCCATATTCTTCACCATAGTATTTCGGCGGTCGCGTGTTATAGCCTAAGTTACCCCTTGCGGCAACCTTTTGCACGGCAAAACAGCCAATCCGGGCCACTCGTCGTCGCGGTCGATTGCGCCGATATTCACCCCTTCAAGGTAAACTGTGACTTAATCGGCAATTCTGCGCCGAATTGCACTCGCAGGCATCGTCCTGTGCGCGTGTTTTCCCTGCTGCAATACGCCTGCCTCAATCGTCCGTGACCCGACTGATTCTCGCTTTGCTGGCAACCTACAAGCGGATACTGAGTCCGCTGTTCGGATCGCGCTGCCGATTCGATCCCAGCTGTTCGGACTACGCGCGCGTCGCGATCGCGCGCTTCGGCCCCTCCCGCGGAGGCATCCTGGCCATTTGGCGTTTGGCGCGCTGCCAGCCATTCTGCGACGGTGGTTCCGACCCGGTGCCATCGGCATTCACTTTCCGAAGAACACCACACACACCCACACCGTGACTCCTGCCGGCTCCTCCACATCCTGCGGCAACCGCCTGGCAGCAACCAAGGCTGGCGCAGACCTCCAACTCAAACCGACAATTCCCGCATGAACGACTGGCTGATCCGCAACGCAGATATCGTCAACGAAGGACGCCGCTTCCAGGGCGACGTGCGCGTGCGCTCCGGGCGCATCGACGCGGTAGCCCCGGGCCTCGCCCCGCAACCCGGTGAACGCGTCTTCGACGCCAATGGGCGCCTTCTGCTCCCGGGCATGATCGACGACCAGGTCCACTTCCGCGAGCCGGGCCTCGAGCACAAAGGCGATTTCCATACCGAATCGCGCGCCGCCGTGGCGGGCGGCGTCACGAGCTTCTTCGAGATGCCAAACTCGAAGCCAACCACAACCGACTATCCAGCGCTCGCCGACAAGTACGCGCGCGCCGCGCAGAAATCGCTGGCCAACCATGCGTTTTATTTTGGCGCGACCAACGACAATCTCGACCTGATCCGCAATCTCGACCCGCGCTCGGCCTGCGGCATCAAGATCTTCATGGGCGCTTCGACCGGCAATATGCTGGTCGACAATCCAGCGACCCTCGACGGCATCTTCCGCGATGCGCCGGTTCCGGTCGTCACGCACTGCGAGGACACGCCGACGATCGAGGCGAACCTCGCCGCCGAGCGCGCGCGCTACGGCGACGCGATTCCGGTCGAGCGGCATCCTTTCATCCGTTCGCGCGAGGCCTGCATCAAGTCGACGCGTCTGGCGATCGACCTGGCGCGGCGCCACGGCACGCGCCTGCACGTGCTGCACATCTCGACCGCGGACGAGCTGGCCCTGTTCGCGCCGGGTCCACTCGACGGCAAGCGCATCACGGCCGAGACCTGCGTGCACTTCCTGCACTTCAGCGACGCCGACTATGCGACAAAAGGTAATTTGATAAAATGTAACCCGGCGATCAAGACCGCGGCCGACCGCGCCGCGATCATCGACGCGCTGCGCGATGGCCGCATCGACGTGCTGGCGACCGATCACGCGCCGCACACGCTCGAGGAAAAGAGCCAGCCGTATGAAAAGGCGCCGTCGGGCCTGCCACTCGTGCAGTTCGTCCTGCAATGCGCGCTCGAGCGCTGGTTCGATGGCCAGTTGTCGCTCGAATTGATCGTCGAACGCACGGCGCACGCGCCGGCGAAGCTGTTCAACGTCAGCGAGCGCGGCTTCATCCGCGAAGGCTACTGGGCCGACCTCACCTTGATCGACGCGGCGGCGCCGCAGACGGTCAAGCGCTCAGACGTGATTTCGAAATGCGGCTGGTCGCCGTTTGAAGGCACGACATTCCGTTCCAGCGTCGCCGCGACGTGGGTCAACGGGCATCTCGCCTGGAACGACGGCAAGCTTGACGATTCGCAGCTCGGTCGCCGCCTGGATTTCACGCGATGAGCTCGCAATTCCCCCTCTCCCGCTGGCGGGAAAGGGCCGGGGTGAGGGTGGCGCGCGGCCTGGCAGTGCTCTGCGCAGCTTTCGGCGCCTCGACATTCGCCGCCGACATTCGCCTGCCCAAGCATCTCCAGCAAGGCGAACTCGTCATCGGCCACGCGCCGCCCGACACGCAAATCGAATTCAACGGCCGGCAGCTCCGCGTCGGCTCCGACGGCGTCTTCGTCTTCGGCCTGGAACGCGATGCTCCCGCTGCGGCGAGGCTGAACATCCGCTACGCCAACGGCAAGACCGCGACGCAGACTTTTGCCGTCGCCAAACGCCAATACCACGTCGAGAAGGTCGAAGGCCTGCCGCAGAAGACGGTGACGCCGGATCCCGAAACCGCGGAACGCATCGCACGCGAGCAGGCGCTCGTGGCCGAAGCGCGCAAGCGCGACGACGGACGCGAGGATTTCCTGCGCGGCTTCTCGTTGCCGGTGCAGGGCGCGCGCATCAGCGGCGTCTACGGCAGCCAGCGCATCGACAACGGCACGCCAAAAGCGCCGCATATGGGACTGGACATGGCCGTGGCGGAAGGCACGCCGATCCATGCTCCGGCTTCCGGCCTGGTCACGTTCGCGCAGGCCGATCTCGTCCTGACCGGCGGCACGGTGCTGATCGACCACGGCTTCGGTCTGACCAGTTCGTTCGCACACATGAGCCGGCTCGACGTCAAAGTCGGCGATGGGATCAAGGCCGGCCAAGTCATCGGCGCGTCCGGCATGACCGGGCGAGCGAGCGGTCCGCATGTGCACTGGGGCTTCAATTGGCTCGACGTGCGGCTCGATCCTGCCTTGCTGCCGAAACCCGCACATTGACGGATCAGCAATGGCGGACGTGCTGACGATTCGAGAGATTGGCGCGGACGAATTCGATCTGCTCTGGCCGATCTTCCACGAAGTCGTCGCCGCCGGCGAAACCTACAGCTATGCGCCCGACATGACCTTCGAGCAGGCGCGGCAGTTGTGGACCAGCGACGGTGCGCGCTGCTTCGTCGCGCTGCTCGACCGCGCCTGCGTCGGCGGATACATGCTGCATGCCAACCAGCCCGGCCTCGGCAATCATGTCGCCAATTGTGGCTATATGGTGACGCCGGCAGCGCGCGGCCGCGGCGTCGCCGGTGCGATGTGCGAACACTCGCTCGAGCAGGCGCGACAGGCCGGTTTCACTGCGATGCAATTCAACTTCGTCGTCAGCACGAATGAAGGCGCCGTTCGGTTGTGGCAGAAGCATGGCTTCGAAATCGTCGGCCGCATTCCGAACGCCTTCCGTCACGCGCGCCTCGGATTGGCCGACGCTTATGTCATGTACCGCGCACTGTGAGCGACCGCGCGACAATCACCGATTCGACCGGGCTCATCCGTCATCGTGCATGCGCCGTGGTAGCATCGCAGCGGTTGCCGGTGCGTGCCGGGCACTTCCGGATGCGTGCCATTCCGACAATTCAGCCTGGGAGAGGAACGTCGATGAAACGCCTGCTCGCACTTCTCTTGATCCTTGTCGCATGCGCTCCGGTTTGGGCCGGCAAGAAACCGCCGTATACCTACTTTCGTGTCGGCAATGCGAACGATGTAACCACCGCAACGACCGCTGGGACGGTTCTGATGGGCGGCGGCACCGACGTCGATGCGGCGTTCCAATGGATGTGTGGTCTCGCCGGGAACGGTGATTTCCTCGTGATCCGCGCCACCGGCACCGATGCATACAACCCGTACATCCAGGGTCTCTGCCTTGGCGTGAACTCCGTCGCGACATTGATCATTCCGTCCGCCGCCGCGGCCAACGATCCGAACGTTGCTGCAATCATGCAGAGCGCCGAAGCAATCTGGATTGCCGGCGGAGATCAGTCGAACTACATCAACTTTTGGACCGGCACACCGGTGCAGTCGATCCTCAACGCGAAGATCGCTAACCACGTCCCGGTCGGCGGCACGAGCGCCGGAATGAACGTGCTGACGCAGTTCATCTACTCGGCACAGGCGCCTCAAGGCGTTACATCCAGCCAGGCGCTGGCTGATCCATTCAACCGCTACATGTCGTTCGCGCGCGACTTTGCCACCGTGTCGAGTCTTGCTGGCATCATCGGCGACCCGCACTTCGCCACGCGCGATCGCATGGGCCGCGACCTCGCGTTCCTGTGCCGCATCGCGGCGCTGGGCTGGAACACGACGCCGCGCGGCGTGGCTGTGGACGAGCAGACGGCGTTGCTGATCGATGGCTCCGGAATCGCAACTGTCGTCGGCAACAGTACGGCGTATTTCCTAGAGGCGCCGGGGCCTGCGCAAGTGTGCGCCGCAAAAACTCCGCTGACGTACCAGAACATCGCCGTGCAGCGCATCGACTCGTCGGGCACATTCAACTTCGGCACGTGGACGGCAACCGGAGCGACAAACTACTGCGTGTCCGCAAATGCCGGCGTCCTCAGCTCGACGCAGCCCGGCGGTTCGGCATATTGAACCCGGGTGGGCCTGAGCCCACGGATTTTCTTCAAAGCAAACGAGACGCGGCGGGCCAAATGCCCGCCGCTTCTTTGGCGCATCGAACATGAGTGGGCTAGCCCAGCGCCCAGCGTATCGAACGTAGGGTGGGCCTTGGCCCACCGCTCTGTTCTTGCGCAAAAAAACCGTGGGCCAAGGCCCACCCTACACATAGCGGGCCATGATTTCCTTGAATTGATGCCAGCCAGGTTCGTGTTCCAGCAGGATGTGGTTTCTGCTGTCGATACTTTCGAACTGGCTGCCGGGAATCTCGCCGGCAATGCCGATCACGCTTCGGGGATCGACTACCTCGTCGTGCGCGATCCGGATCACCAGCGTCGGCACGGCAATCTGTTTCAGACGCCGGAAGATCTGGACGCCGGACAGCACCTCCATGAAACGCACCGCGACTTCCTTGCTTGCACTTTTGCGCTGCAGTTCGGCGTACCACTGCCGATTGTCCACCGGCGACTCCGGAAGGAACAGGTGCGCGAACATCGACGGGAATGCCATGTTCGCATCGCCCCATCCGGTGCCGACGAGCTGTTGCATCAGCTGCCAGCGCCGCGCTAGTTCGCTCGTCCCGCGCCCCCATCCGGTGACGACCGGCGAGTAAAGAATCAACTGGCTGACGCGCTGCGGGTGACGGATTGCGTATTCGGCGGCGACGGCCGCACCTTGCGACATGCCGAACAACGGAAATGATTCGAGACCGAGCCGATCGACGACCGCTTCGAGATCGTCGACCCAGTCATCGAGCGTGATCGCACCAACGTCGGCCTGCGACAGGCCGCAACCGCGCGGATCGTAGCGCACCAGTGTGTTGCGCGACGACAGGAAGTGCAGCCAGTGCGCCCAGATCGGACATTCCCAGTCGTACTGCGCATGGGTCAGCCAGGTGCCGGCGCGCACGAGCGGCGGTCCCTCGCCCGACAACGCGTAGGCAATGTTCGTGTCGTCCTTCGAGCGCACAAAGGCGATGCGCTGGTGCATCGCGTTTCGTATTGGCGCGGCGTCGGGTGCGATAGCGGAGGCAGACCCTGAAAGTCCCGCGATGAACTGATAGCCGGATCGATGCCGCGTCCGGATGAAGCGCGGCTGTTTTGCGTCGTCGCCAAGCGCCTTGCGCAGTTCCTGGATGGTTGTCGTCAAGGCGTCGTCGCTTACCACGCGCCGCTCCCACACTTCGGCGAACAGTTCCTCCTTGCTGACCGGATCGCCGGCGCGACGCACGAGCACGGCGAGGACGGCGGCAGCCTTCGGCGTGAGCTTGACCTCGCTTGCTACCGCCCAGAGTCGCGCCGTCAGCGGCTCGAACCGGTAACGGTCGAAAATCACCTGCTCGCTCATCGCACAGTCATCATCTGCGGCCAGTTCCGGCTCAAATCCCGGGAAAATCCCGGCGTTCGCCCGGGACTTGCCGCTGGGCGGATGGGTACTCTTTTTGTCACATCGCCGACGGCGAGACAAGTCCTTGCCGTCGCTCCGTCGGGTTCGCGAGGTGCCGGATAGACGCTGTCGCGAGTGTCGCCACCAAAAGAGTGCCCGCCATGAAACGCCTGTTGATCTTCGTATACGGAATCGCCAGCTATGCGGTGTCCGTTGCCACGCTGCTGTACACCGCCGGCTTCCTCGGCAACTTCGTCGTTCCGAAGTCGATCGATTCGGCGCGCGAGGTGCCGCTCGCCACGGCGTTGCTGACTGATCTTGCACTGCTGACGCTGTTCGGCCTGCAGCATAGCGTCATGGCTCGGCCGTCGTTCAAGCGCCGTTGGACGCGCGTGGTGCCGGAGTCCGCCGAACGCAGCACCTACATGCTGTTCTCGAGCGCGGCTCTGGCCGTGATGTTCGCGTTCTGGCAGCCACTCGGCGGAATCGTCTGGAATGCGAGCGCCCCGCCCGCCCAGGCGGCGCTATACGGCGCGTTCGCGTTGGGCTGGGTACTGCTGCTGCTTTCGACATTCCTGATCAATCACTTCGATCTGTTCGGCTTGCGCCAGGTCTGGCTGCAGCTGATCGGCAAGCGCTACGAGGCGTTGCCGTTCAAGGTTACCGCGCTTTACCGCCATGTGCGCCATCCGATCTATGTCGGTTGGCTGCTGGTTTTCTGGGCCACGCCGACGATGACGCTTTCGCACCTCGTCTGCGCGATCGGCACGACCGTGTACATTCTCATCGCGATCCGGTTCGAAGAGCGCAACCTCATCGACGCCCATCCGGAATACGCGGACTATCGCCGTCGCGTGCCGATGTTGCTGCCGTCGGTGAAGCGGCAGCCCGAGATCAGCAAACGCGCGGCGGCGCGGACGTGATTGGAGACAAGGGGACGTGGCCAACTAGATCGTCTTAGTTTACCAGCCCCCTTTTCCGTATCAGCGTGCCCGAGACTTGATCAACCACGCGCCGGACGAGATACGGCCCCGCCATGCGGATGACGTTGCGGCGCTCGAGGTCGGCGATGAGGCTTATGGTTTCGCCGCGGTTTCGCTGGCGCAGTCGTAATTGCCTATGGCGACGCGCCGGCACGCATCCGGCGCGCCGTACTTGTCCCAGAGCGCAGTCAGACCGGTTTTCTCGACGAACGCCTTGAACGCGGGAATGGCACGCACGGCGCGACCGGACGGACTCCAGAATATGTGGAAAAAGGTAGCGATGTTGGTGCTGACCCTTTCCGTGATCAGCGCGATAGCCTGAGCGTAATCGCCCAAGCGCAGCAGGGAGTACGGAATGCTTCCCGAGAGGGCTTCCGGCCGCTTCGCCAAGTAGAACCCGATTTCCGCAAGCGCCCGCTCGCGCGCCGCTGCGTCGCCATAGATTCCCTGCGCTATCGTCTCGGGAAGATCGGCGGGGAGTCCGGCACCGAGCACACGCAAGCCATCGGCCAGCGACTTGATTGCCTCGGCGGTGTTGCCGCGCGCGGCGAACACCAGGTTCAGTCCGATGCCCACATGCAGGAGGCCAACGTCGGCTGCCCGCCGCAACAGTACCTCGGCGCGGTCGATGTCGCCAGCGTGCACGTATTGAATCCCGCGCCACAAGAGCGCATTCGGCAGCAGCGGATCGATCGCGAGCACGCGATCGAGCTGCTCGCATCCCTTTGCCGTGTAGCCCGTGTTGATATACGTCACGCCGGCCCAGAAACTGGTATTGATGTCGTCGGGATCGAGCGCAAGCGCATGTTCCATCGCAGCGCGCGAATCGACATAGCGCGAACGCTGGCCATAGGTGATCGAGAGCGCGGCGTAGGGCTCTGCCAGGGTCGGATCGAGTTCGGATGCCAATGCCGCTTCACGTTCCGCGGCCGCGAAGGAACTAGCGGCCGCATCGGGGACATAGACCGGTTCGAGCGCGTGAATCGCGGCGAGGCGCGCATGCGCGCGAGCAAATTTCGGATCGAGCTTGAGCGCCTGTTCGAGTTCGCCGATTGCCTCGGCAAAGCGCGGTCCTTCGCGCCGGTTGAAAATGCCGGAGGCTTGCAGATACAGGGAATACGCTTCCGCATCGCGCGTCGGTACCGCGACCAGACGGTGCTGCTGCTCGCCTTCCAGCACCAGCTTCAACTGGTCCGTGACGGCGCGTGCGATGCGTTCCTGAAGCGCGAACACGTCGGACAGGTCGCCGTCGTACGTTTCCGACCACAGATGGTAGCCATCTTCGGCCTGGATCAGCTGCGCGGTGATCCGCACCTTCTCGCCCTGCTTGCGCACCGAACCTTCGAGCACATTCGCGACCGTGAGCGCCTTGCCGATCACACGCAGGTCGTCGTTCTTGCCCTTGAACGAAAACGACGACGTGCGTCCGGCGACCTTCAGATCCTTTACCTTGGCCAGTGCATTGAGTATTTCCTCCGCCATGCCGTCGGAGAAGTATTCCTGATCATGGGTGGGCGACAGGTCGGTGAAAGGCAGCACTGCGATGGACTTATGGGGAGCCGAAATGGTGTCAGAGTCATTTTCCGGTCGCTGGGGTTTTCCATGCACCGCGGCATGACTTCCGGAAAATGACTCTGACCCCATTTCCTTTTCCGCCCCCGCGAACTTCCACAGGGCCCCACCGCCGATCGCCAGCAGCAGCGTGAGGATCAAGAGCTCTGTACCCGTAACGCTCTGGGCGCCGCGTTCGCCGTGGTACCAGGCCAGCACGATCGTGACGAAAAACCCGATCGCGAGCGCAACGATCAGCGCCCGCTCGATCGACTCGGGCCAGCCGAAGCGCTGCGCGACGATGTCGATGCCCTGCAGCAGCGCGAAGCCGGCCGCAACGTAGGCGATCGCCCACTGCACGAGCTTGCGCTCCTTCAATCGCTGCACAAATCCGCTCACCGATGCCCCCTGCCCGATGTGTTGTCGCAGTGTAGCGCAGGCGCGTCGCGAACCGGACGCCCAATCGGCGACAACTGCCGCATAGTGAAC
>Ga0163162_10007628_pt1 | contig 10537 bp, 12 predicted proteins | sample S55metaG_FD_115310 | JGI IMG/M metagenome (GOLD analysis project Ga0163162, IMG submission 115310) | Switchgrass rhizosphere microbial communities from Kellogg Biological Station, Michigan, USA - S5-5 metaG | ecosystem: Host-associated > Plants > Roots > Rhizosphere > Soil | place: USA...
GAAAGGCGCTTTTTCTTTGCGACGAAAAGGTAGGCAGGATAGCTGAGCGCGATCAGGATAAGTGTGAAAAAGGCGTCCTTGAGGTCGCCGAAAATGTTTGCAACAAGGAACGCAGCCGATGCCAGCAGGACTCCCAAATTGGTCCACGGATAACCCCACGCCTTGAAAGGTCGGGGAAGGTCTGGCTCGCGTACTCTTAACACAAACAACGCGCAGAATCCGGACAAATAAAGCACCACGACCAAGAAAGAGGCCATCGCTATGAGCCTTTCAAAGCCGCCACTGAGAATCAGCGCAATCGAGGTTAGCGAAATTAGTAGCAACGCTGCGCCGGGCGTGCCTCCTGAGTTGACAGATGCCACCCAGTGTGGCAACCATCCATCACGAGCCATACCGAAAAGAATACGGCACGACAACAGTAGAGTGGCATTGAGACAGCTGATCACCGTAACCATCGCCAGGATCAAAATGAGTTGTCTACCTCGACCCCCAAAGATGGCCATAGCTGCATCGGCGACCGGCACCTCAGAAGCTCCTAGTTTGTTCATGGGCAGAATGTGGAGCAGGGCCACATTCACAAGTACGTACACAACGATGCAGGCCAAGACCCCAGCAATGGACGATCGTGGCAAGTTTCTTGCCGGGTCGTTGTCTTCCTCCGTGAAGTAAATAGCGAAGTACCAGCCGTCATAGGTGATGATTACAGCCTGTAATGCCAAGAGCACGCCTAGCAGAAGGCTCCCTTTCGGGGCGGCCAAACTCGCAGGCAGAGCAACTCCCTCGGGAGCACCTTGCGTGGAGATCCCGAAGCACGCCGCCACAAATGCGATCAAAGCCAGAGTTTTGATCAAACTGGTGAGTTCCTGCATTCGGCTGCCCGCACGGAGTCCAAGCCAGTTCAGCAGGGTCAGAACGATCAAGGTCACCATCGACACTAGCTTGACGTAACCATGCAATGAAGGCTGGAGTTCGGCGGCGAACTCACCAAACGCGACCGCCACATAGGCGAGCGCGACAGCTTGCGCGATCCAATCGATGGACCCCACTAAGAATCCGCCGTACTCGCCGAATGCGCGGCGAGAATAGACATACCATCCACCCGCGCGAGGAAGCATGGTCCCTAGCTCGATGACCGAGAGCGTGCAGCAGAAGGCATAAACCCCTCCCGCTAACCAAACTGCGATGATGATTCCGGGGCTTCCTAATTGGGCTGCAACCAAACCTGGTGTGCGTAAGATACCGGAACCAATGGCTCCGCCGACGACGACCGCAATCCCAAAACTGACTCCGAGAATGCGCAGCAGATGCCCTTTTGCGTGTACCGGAGGGCGTGTAGTTGTAGGGGTCATCCGTGCGCAGCGATTATAGTCCCAGTATGAAGCTGAACGATTCTTGACGGCCTCGTCGGCGAACCGGAAGCTATCCGAGCCGGTCCTTGGGCAGATCTCCTTAACTGGTGAAACATCGCCATTACACTCATTGACTGGGTTGTGAGTGTAATCGCCCCCGAGGGCGTATGATCGCATTGCTACAGCTACCGCGTCCGCGGCCAAGGGGCCAGGCCCAAAGAAAGGCCAGTGCCAATGCGTTACTTACTTCTTTTGCTCCTGCTTGCCGTCCCTGGCTTCGCAGCCGATAACTCCTGCCTCATCGTCAAACATGCCACGACATCGCAGCAAGCCTGGGTCAGTGGAGCGAATTGGCGATATGTCGAGGGCGATTTTCCCGTCGGCATGAAGTGGAAGAGCAACATCACGGACCGCAACGTCCGACAAGTCAAAGAAAAAGGCGGCAAGGTTGTAATCGTTCCGGAGAAATACTTGACGAGCGACCTAGAAGATGCTCGCAAGCAATGCGCCGCGACGCAACCGGGAACCGTGAAACAGTAAGGAATCCGCGAGGCATTCATGAGACTTCTAGTGGCGGTTGTGCTGATTTTCGTCAGTAACGTCCTTGCGCAAAGCGAGCCTACGAAGCAAGCTGCCACGAAAGCGTCCTGTGTCATCCTGTCCTCGGTCGAACCCGCAAAAGGTGTAGCGACTTGGAGCGTGGAAGGACGGCATCAGAGACATACTCTCACCTATTTGGCAGGCGATTATCCGACCGGCGTTCCCTTCCGCAGTTCCATTAATGATAAAGATGTGGACAAGGTTAAAGCCAAGGGTGGCCGTGTCCTCATTCTGGACCCCCACTACACCCGGGATGATTTAGAACAGGCGAAACGAACCTGCGACAACCCGCAAGACAAAGCCACAACGAAATGAAATTTGGCGCAATGGTAATTATGACAGCAGCCCTGTAGCTCTCGGTCGGCTCCGCCATTAATCCTGCTGTTCAGATTTCACGCTTCCGGCTATGACCGCCTGCCCTCCTTCGGACACTTGAACATGCTGGACGACCACAGTCTGCTTGCCGCCGGTTCGGATCTTGTGCAGCGCCAAAAAGGCTTCCTGGTATACCTGCATCATGCGTGCTGCCGCGTTCGAGAGTCGCGCCATCTCGACCGGCGGTAACGAAGTATTCAGACTACTGGCAACCAATTTCATCCCGGCACGATGCATAGCAGCCATTTGATGGCAGAGCATCTTTTCCAGAGAGTTTTCGGCTTGCGCAGATTCCGCCGCGTCAACTGCAGACTCCGCGACCCGGCTCCCCACACATGCCGCAAGGTCGAGGCGATGCTCGGAGGCAATGATGTTTACCATGTTCGGGTTCTGCAGGGTGTCCACCAGGTAATCCAGCCGGAAATCGGTTCGTATGGCTTCGCCGCAAGCAGCCACAAGGGCTTCCGGAGGCTGCAGCAGAGTCCTGGCCTCCTTTTTGGCGAGTGCCTCTTCCATCTGGTTGGAAACCGACTCGTTCAGAGATTCGGGTCTCTTGGCCGCTGCGCGGGCGGCTCGTTGGCGTGCCCGAATCGCCAATTCCCCTTGAGTTGGATGTGATGTAGTCACAAGAAGTTCTTAATCACGTGGCGTGTGAGCAAAGTCGCACAGCTTCGACTCGTGTCCCAAAACCGGGATCTCACGACGATGGCAACAAGCGATCAGCTGAACTCAGATTCCTTAAGGACCACCGCCTGGCGCATCTCGGAGAGTTGTCGCAAGCGGATTTCCAATTCGCACTGCAGGTATGTCTCGATACTCCGAATCTCTTCCATCTTCATGTCGGCGACGCCGTTCTCCCAAAGACTAAGCTTGATCCGGTCAATGCCCACGGCACGTGCCAAAACTGCTTGGGTGATCCCCAGCCGCTGCCTCAACGTTCTCAATTCGCCAACCTCCATACTGTCGCCTCCGTTATTTTTCAGATGTAACACAACATTGTGAATAACGATCGAAAAGCCACGTCGCTGTCCGTCGAGAGGCGGATCGATGTCTATTGCCGTTCTGCTATTTCCGTATTCTCAGCACCGATGTGGGGATTTTTGTGGAATCGCACTAGATCAAGGTGGCAAGTGCCTAAGGACGCTAGCGCCAATCGCCTGTGGCCAATGCCTTGGTGCGGCATGAGTCAGCGGTTTGCGGTTCATTCCGCTTGCCGCGTGGTTTACAATCTTTTCATAATGCCTCTGCGATGGGGTAAGGGCGCTGCGCATTCCTTGAACACTTCCCTTCCTGAATTACGCGTTTCCTGATGAAAACCACAGGCGAGCCTTAATGATCGGTTTGCGGTGTCCAACTCTTCTCACACGTCATGCAAACGTGCTTCCCGTCAGTTTGAAGATAGATAGCGAAGCTTCCGCAGTGAGGACATGAGGACAACTTTCCCTGTGGCCCATCGCAGACCTGTTCTCTGTTCTCCCCTAAGGGGGAGAGAACAGGAGAACAAGTCTGCTCAGAGGTGGGTTTTGGGTAACCTGTTCTAGTTGTTCTTTCCTTTGAGAACAAGGACTTGGGATGGTCAGAACAAGTCGTAGAACAACTAAAGTAGCAAATTGAGCCGTGTTTTCCGTTTTCGGTTCGCCAACGTGTGTCCGTGCCCTCCTTCAGTAGGCGAACGAGTCGCGATTTCATCATTCCCGACTGCTTTGAGATGGCATTCTGGGTTACGCCGGGGTTGTCCTTGATGACCTGTTCTACTCGGTCGAGTTCGTCATTGCGCCGCGTGATGTAGGGCGCTTCAGCGAGTTCAAACTTGGCTTCCTCAAAGTCGGCCCTGATCGTGATGGTTCGGCTCGCGCCTAGGCGGTTCTTGTCCACCTTAAAGGTGATGAGCCCGCTTTCCCTGTCGAGTGTATGGAGGAATGCTAGATCGCAAGCCCCGCGGATCGCCGATGAACCTCGGCCAGTGCTGCCCTCGGCCTTGGCCGGATGGTGCAAAATAACGACTGCACAACCGTAGGCCGCACAAGCCCGGAGGTACTGCATTACCCCGGACATGGCGGTGGAATCGTTCTCCTCCGCCTGGTGGAAATATCGAAACGGGTCCACGATGAGCAGCGGCCTCGTTTCTTTGCAGATGGTCAACAGCAGTTCACTGCCGACGTGGGGCGGTTGCTGGTCAATTTCAAGCCACGTACCCCATAAACGCAGGTCAGCAGGACGGTCTCCGTCTGCCACTAAGGCTTGCATGCGTTCCTGCACGACATAGCCGGGGTTTTCCAAATCCAGATACAAGACCGGAGACGGCGGGCAACGCATTCCTAGAAAGATCTCGCCACGCGAAACTGCAAGGGCCATCATCTGGCCGAGAAAGGTCTTTCCGTCTCCGTCTGGCCCGGTCCAAAGCGTAATCGTGTTACGCGCAATCCCGAGTGCCGGCACCAAATACTCGGCGGGCGGAATTGCCATCGTGATTACGTCCGGGATATCGGCAAAGCTGCGAATCCTGCCCGGCGTGACAACAGGCTCGTTAAATTCGAGTCTGACACCCTGAGGGTCAGCACTCATGCCGAACCTCCAGCCTAGCCATCGGCCAATATTGTTCTTCGGCCTGGCGGACGCGTGGCAGCAGTTCCGACATCAAATACCAGTCGTGTTCGGAAATGGATTCGTAGTAGAGCGTTTCAAGCGCGTGGAGATGGTAACGCGCATTGATTCTTTGACTCCGTTCGGTTTTTATTTGGGCTGCCCGTTCGGCTCGCTCGCGCTCCTGTTCCGCCTGTCTGCGCCCGAACTCCTGTATTTGATCGGGTGTTCTCTGATCGTGCCAGGCTCCGAGCTCCTTGGCTGCGTCAACGAAGCTCAGTTTGTAACGGAGCCGGACAAAAGCTACGACATCACCTCCCTTGACGCCGCAACTGAAACAGCAGAACTGCCCCTCTTGAAGGTTGACGCTAAGCGAAGCCTTGCTTTGGCCGTCGTGGAAACAGCACTTCGTCTGAGCCCAGCCCCGGCGCTCGCGTCCTAGAGCGTGCCCAAACTCGCGCTCGTAGACTGTCCGTGCTGGCGGCAGTGAGGCACGATCAAAATGGGACGTCTTCATCGGTCACCTGTACGCCAGTCGTAGAAACGGTGACCAGCTCTTTCCCGGGAGTGACGAACTGCCAGGCAACCACTTCCGTTGAGTACCTTTTCTGATGGGTCTGCTTGTCGTCGCAGGACCGGGTCTGGAGCCGCCCTACGACCTTTACGAAGTCACCCTTCTTGAGCGGCGCGGCTTTCTCAGCCGCCAATTCCCAACAAACCACCCGGTGAAATTCGCTCGAGTCGTTGTACCTCGTCAGGACGGTAAGGGTTGTGGCGGCCTTGCCCGACGTCGTGCGTCGAACCTGTGGATCTTTAGCCAGGGTTCCCGCCAGATGGGCTTCATTCTTGTGTTTATGTGAGCCTTCCATGGGCTTCCCTTACTTCTTGAGCTGCAGCGTCCGCGGACGGCCTACGCCAAACTGCTCGGCTCGCTCTACCTCGGCCAGCGGGATCAAGCGACGGGCGCCGATGGTTACGGACTTGAGTTCTCCATAAACGATCAACCTCCGGACGGAATATGTGGACAAATCCCAGCGTTCTGCCAGGCGCTCGATGCTGAGCAACTTCCTTTCTGGGTCCTGAGTAGCCATCGCCTTATTCGCCTTTCCTGACTAGAATTCAATTGACAATCATATTGCAATTGTTCAACTATCACGTTACAACAGCTTTGTGAGAGGGAAAGCGTAAAAATGGCCGCACGCCGTGAAGATGTGGATCAAATTCCAAGGGCAGAGTTGGAGAGGGTCATGCGCTACCTTGCGAACCTGAACTTCCCTGAGGAGGGAAGAGCCGAATCGATCCCAGCCGATGAGGTTGTTGCATTCACCCGGCGCCTAAAATTCCGGACGGACAAGTACTGGCCCGAGCTCTGGAGACCAGTGAATGAGGGCGAGCCGATGGAGGAGATCGAAGAACGCGCAAGGTTTGTTGTGCGTAAGATGCGGGGCTACCTGCGGCGATTCTGGCGAGAGCCCGATCATCGTGCGCGTGATTGGTACATTCACCGCGCTCGCGAGTACTACCAACGCCTCTTCGTCTTGCCTAAGACCAGCGCACAACGCCAAGAAACCAAGAATGTTGCCTTAACGAGCGAAGAAGTTCGCAATGCGGAGTATTGGGTGAATATTGAGTCAGAGAACTTATTGGACGAGCCGCCAGTATCGAACCCGATAGAGAAGGCGCTGTACGGTTTACAAGAGAGAGCCCTGATCCCCAGTCGCAGGCCACTCTATTGTGATAACCGAAATTGCGCGAGGCCCTACTTTTTGTCTGAGAAGAAAGGCACGAAGTTTTGTTCTCTGGACTGTGCTCGGCCAAGCTTGCTCGCGAGTAAACGCACCTACGCCAAGAAGAGTAAGAAAACAAGGAGGACACAATGAGTAGAAAACGGGATGGTCTATATCGACGCGGTAACATCTTCGCCTTCCGCTATAAGGAGGCTGGCGCCTGGCGGGAGAAACAAACCGGCAAACGCGACCGCGAGGAAGCGAAGACTTTCCGCAAAGACTTCCTCGCCAACCTCGACGATGGGAGGCTGCCTACGCAAATGGCCGAATGGAACCTAGAACAGGCCCGAGCGTGGTGGCTGGAATTTCGGAAACCGCGGGTTGCTGCTGGCACGCTAACCGCGGAGGGTTACCGCTTGAAGCCCATGATCCGCATCCTAGGCAACGTCCGCCTGAAACAGATCGCTAACGTTGAACTGGACAACTACGTCACAAAACGCCTTGCTGAGGAAATCGCCCCGTGGTCGATTAACAAAGAAATTCTGGCCTGGTCGATGATCATGAAAAAGGCTCATCTTTGGCGTCGGTTGGAAGATGATTATAAGCCGCTGAAGACGAAGGTTTCTGACATTGGGAGGGCCTTGACGCGGGAGGAATTGCGGCATCTGGCGGAAGTTGCCGCCATGGACCAGGATTGGGAGGCCGCGTTCTACGGGTCGGTTCTTGCCGCCAGCACGGGGTTGCGCGGTGGGGAAATCAAGGAACTGCGCATCGGGGCCTTGGATTTGGAGAATCGCCGTCTGAGAATTCGCCGAGCTGATACGAAATCCGATGCCGGCGCTCGGACGATTGAACTGAATCGCGACGCCAACGAGGCAGCGGCCCGCCTTGTCCTTCGCGCCAGCTTGCTAAAGCCCCCCCGCTACCGGTGCCCAGCACTATCTGATGCCCAAGCATCTGAGCCGGATCGCATATGGCGAGCATAAGGGCGAACGCGGGTATGATCCAAGCCAGCATCAGCAGTACTGGGATACAGCGTGGCACAGTCTCACAGAAAAAGCGGGTTTCCCGGGGCTCCGCTTCCACGACCTAAGGCACACGTTTGTAACCCACATGGTGGAACTAGGAGTTCCGTTGGGCGTTATCCAGACGTTTGTCGGTCACATGAGCGCTCGTATGGTTCGTCACTACACGCATGTATCCAGCGGCGCGGCGCGGAAGGCCGTAGAACTGCTCGACTCCTACCCCATCCTTGCGCCTATCGTAGCCGCAGGGGAGAAAGTCTACCGTGCCTAGTTTGTGGGGAAATTTGTGGAGAACTGGAAAACGGCGGTTCCCCGCCCTTCCGAAGTCATTGAAAGATTTGGTGAGCGCGGATGGACTCGAACCATCGACCCATGCCTTAAAAGGGCATTGCTCTGCCAGCTGAGCTACGCGCCCACACCTTGCTTGCCTGTTACGTCATGCGGATACGTAATCGGGGCTCCTTGATTGTACGGGCATCGACCGTACCAGTCCAGCGGATGGAGGTCGGGGGAGGAGACCCAATTCGGAAAAGCATGCCGCACAAAGCATCAACCACCAAGGGCACGAAGGTTCACGAAGGAACGCCTGAGATTGAGGCCTTCGTGTTACTTCGTGTCCTTTGTGGTTGATGGGTTTTGCGGGCTTGTGAAAGTGCCTCGCTGAAACGGAAATGCAGTTTTGAAATCCTCTAAGACAACGCTGCCTGATTTCTCTCTGCCTTGCAAAGTCGCGACGCACTTAATAGAGTAAGGGCGAATCCTTGCACGAGCCGACTTTTAGGAAGGTTCCAACCTTTTGCCTTCTTCACGCCGCAGATTTCTACAGTCTCTGAGCAAGTCAGCTGTAGTCCTTTCTCTGGACAGCGTGCTGGCGCTGGCTCGTCCGCTGGGACCCCGAGCGTTTCTCGCGCAGTTCGGGGATCTTCCAAAAGAGGAGCCCCCGAAAATAGCTGGCCTGGGACTGAGTTTTATCAATGTTGCGCGCGAGTCGGGACTCAACGCAAAAACCATCTACGGCGGCGAACACAAGAACAAGTATTTGCTGGAGACGACCGGTTGCGGCGTCGCCTTCTATGACTACGACAACGACGGCTGGCTGGATATTTTTCTGGTGAATGGCTGGCGACTGGAGGGCTTCCCTGCCGGGCAGGAACCAACATCCCATTTATTCAAGAACAATCGGGACGGGACTTTCACCGATGTCACAAGCAAAGCCGGGGTGGGCCATTCCGGCTGGGGACAAGGCGTTTGCGTCGGCGACTACGACAATGATGGATTCGAAGATCTGTTCGTCTCTTACTTTGGAAAGAACGTTCTGTATCACAACAATGGCGACGGCACATTTTCCGATGTAAGCGAGAAGGCCGGCGTGGCCGGCGATGGCAAGCGATGGAATACCGGCTGCGCCTTCGTGGATTATGACCGCGACGGCAAGCTCGACCTCTTCGTTGCCAATTATATCGATCTCGATCTGGCAACCGCGCCGGTGCCCGAGTCGGGGCCGTGCCTTTACAAGAGTGTGATGGTGGCTTGTGGACCTCCAGGGCTCAAAGGCGGGAAAAACATTCTTTATCACAACAATGGCAACGGGACGTTCAGCGATGTATCCGAAGCGACGGGCATTCTGCAGGCTAACGGAACGTTTGGGCTCGGAGTCCTGACGGCGGACTTTGATAATGATGGCTGGCCGGATATTTATGTGGCCAACGATTCCACCGCCAGCGCGCTTTACCAGAACAAGAAGAACGGCAAGTTCGTGGACATTGCGATGGAAGCCGGTTGCGCTCTCAGCCCGGATGGCAAGCCGCAGGCGGGCATGGGAGTGTCAGCGGCGGACTACGATATGGATGGCAATCTGGATATCGTAAAAACGAATTTTGCCGGCGACACTCCTTCGCTTTATCACAACCTCGGCGACGGAAATTTTGAAGACGCTACTTTCACCGCCGGCCTGGGTGCGCACACTCAATATCTGGGATGGGGTTGCGGATTTTTTGACATGGACAATGACGGCTGGCCTGACATTTTAATTTGCAACGGCCACGTCTATCCCGAGGTAGAGCAGCTGAAAACGGAGGCGGGATATCCGCAACGGAAACTGCTTTATCGAAATTTGCGAACTGGCAGATTTGAAGATGTGTCGATGCAGGCTGGCCCGGGGATTTCCGTTCCAGTGGCTTCGCGGGGATGCGCCTTCGGAGACTTCGACAATGACGGCGATATCGACCTGGTAATCAATCCGGTGAATGATTTCCCGCAACTCCTGCGATGCGACCAGGCGCCGGGAAACAACTGGATCAAAGTGCGGACGATTGGCACCAAGTCGAATCGTAGCGGCATTGGGGCGCGGCTGCGCTGCGTGACTCAGGCCGCGGGAGAGAGCAAACCCCATTCCCAGATTGACGAGGTCCGCAGCGGCGGAAGTTATTTTTCCCAGAACGATCTGCGGGTTCATTTTGGACTGGGCAAGGCCGACAAAGTGCAGTTACTCGAGATTCGCTGGCCCAGCGGGCAGGTAGATACGTTGAAAGACATCAAACCCAATCAATTGATTTTTGTGAAGGAAGGCGAGGGAGCGGTGCGGTCGATGCAATTCCTTGCCCCGGCTAAGCGCTGAACGTGGATAGCGGCGCTGACATTTTTCAGGCTAAGGAATCTCCAGAGCAATCGCGCCCGCACGCCGCTGTCAGGGACGCTGGTCTTTCGCGATGGCTGCGAGCTCTCGAACGATTTCCTGAAGACGGGTACGGCGTCCGGCATTGGCGCGGGAGGCGACTGGAGCGGGATCTTCCTGGGCGGCATAACGGTCATTCATATCGCGCAGGCTGGCAATTTCACTTCGAAGAGCGACGACGTTTCGTAGTACATCTGCGGTATA
>Ga0163162_10007629_pt1 | contig 10537 bp, 6 predicted proteins | sample S55metaG_FD_115310 | JGI IMG/M metagenome (GOLD analysis project Ga0163162, IMG submission 115310) | Switchgrass rhizosphere microbial communities from Kellogg Biological Station, Michigan, USA - S5-5 metaG | ecosystem: Host-associated > Plants > Roots > Rhizosphere > Soil | place: USA: Michigan...
CCCGGCAGAGGTGCACTACATCCTGGCTTGGGAGCCTCTTGCCAGCCTTGCGGAGCAGTTTGGGAATCTTCGACTCCTCTACGCTGCCGGGGCTGGAGTTGATCAGTTCGATTTGGCCCGTTTACCTGCTCACGTGTCGCTCATACGGCTGGTGGATTTTCACCGTGCCCTGCAGAAGGACGGTGCGATAGCGCCAGCCTTTTTTGCTGCCGATAGAATCGTCTACACACCACATCGCGGAGCCTCTATACCGTTATTGGCGGAGAAGAGGGGAGTAAGCTGTGATGATCCTTCGTCAGGTGCGTTTTAATGGACATCGTTCACTCGATGCAGGTTTTCGTCAGCGTCATGGAAACCGGCAGTTTCACCAAGGCAGCACAGGCCTTACACCTTCACCGGCCTGCTGTTTCCAAAACGATTCAGCTTTTGGAGCTGCAACTGGGAGGGCGATTGCTTAATCGAACAACTCGCCAGGTGAGCTTCACCCCTGAGGGTGAAGTGTTCTACAACCGGTGCAAAGCCATCTTGGCTGAGGTCGATGAGACCATGGCGTCATTCGGTAGTCGTCCAGCACGACTCACTGGAAAGCTGCGAGTAGATATGCCAGTCGCCCTGGGGAAGCTGCTTATTATCCCGTCCCTGATGGAGTTTCAAAGCCAATATCCAGGTATCGAATTGACCCTTGGCACGAGTGACAAGCCCATCGACATGATCGCAGAGGGAGTGGATTGTGTCGTGCGGTTGGGGGCCCTCGAAGACTCAAGCATGATCGCTACCGGCATAGGTTTTCTACCGATGGTGACATGTGCTGCGCCGGCCTACCTTGAGCGCTTTGGAGAGCCCCGCACATTAGCCGACCTGGACACCCATCAAGCCGTCAATTATTTCTCCGGAACCCATCCACGGCCAATCGAATGGATCTTCGTCGTGGACGGGCAGGTGAAGACCATGCGCCTTAATTCGGCAATCAACGTGAATGATAGCGAAGCGTTCGTTGCGTCGGCACTAGCCGGGTTTGGACTGCTTCAAGCGCTTGAGTTAACGGTGCGAGAGCATCTAAAAGACGGTTCGCTTGTTCGAGTGCTGGGCGGTTACCCGGTACCTTCCAAGCGGGTCTCTATTCTCTACCCCCACCGAGACCTATTGCCGCCAAAGGTCGAGGTCTTTGTGCAATGGCTGAAGGCGTTGATGGCCACACATAACCTGGCCTAGACCGGATTGTTATTTTTGGGATAACAGTCTGTGTCTCTGGCCGGTCTTCTGGGGGGGGCAGTGAAGGATTACCTTTGACGCTTTCCAGATACCGGGAGTTTACCCATGTCAAAAGTCGTCCGTTTCCACCGCATTGGTGGCCCAGAAGTGCTGCAGATCGATGAAGTCGATGTGCGTGAACCCGACGCCGGAGAGGTTCGAATCAAGGTGAAAGCTTTGGGGCTGAACCGCGCCGAGGCGATGTACCGTTCCGGCCAATACGGGTTCGTTCCTGAAATGCCTGCTGTCTTGGGTTATGAAGCAGCTGGCACCGTTGAAAGCATCGGAGAAGGTGTGACTGAGTACGCTGTAGGCGATGAAGTCAACGTAATCCCCGCGTTTTCCTTTGCTGATTACGGCATGTACGGCGAACTGGTCATCGCTCCTCTACACGCTGTTGTAAAGCAGCCTGCTGGTATGACAGCAGTCGAGGGAGCAGCCACCTGGATGCAGTTTGTTACGGCATACGGCGCCCTTATCGACATTGGAAAACTCCAAAAAGGCGAAACTGTACTGATCCGCGCAGCCTCCAGTAGCGTCGGTTTAGCCGCCATTCAGATCGCAAATCTGGTGGGTGCGGTGCCTGTTGCGCTCACCCGTACAAGTAAGAAACGACAGGCTCTTCTGGATGCCGGGGCTGCCTACGTGATCGCAACTCAAGAGCAGGATCTGGTCACTGAGGTTAACCGCATTACTGACGGAAAGGGCGCTCGTATGGCGTTCGACCCGGTCGGAGGAGCTGAGGTTGCAAACATTCTTCGCTCGCTGTCTACCCGGGGTATTTTCTTCCAGTACGGCGCTCTCGAAACCGGTGATATGAGCATTCCGGTATGGGAAGTACTCGGCAAGAACCTGACTATTCGCGGATATCAGCTATTTGAGGTCACCCAAGAGCCTGAGCGCCTGAGTCGGGCCAAAGCCTTCATCACCAAGGGGCTTGAGGCTGGTGCATTGCATCCGCTGATCGCCAGAACGTTCCCGCTAGCCCAGATTGTTGAGGCTCATCAGTACATGGAATCCAACACCCAAATCGGCAAAATCGTTATCGAAGTTTGACGCTACAATCGGTAAAAAAACGGGGATGCTCACCTCTCGTTGTCCTGAAGCGTTGGCGATTCCCAAGCACTCAATGGTTCAACAGGATCGGCTCCGTCACTGTGGCGTAACCCAAGTGTCCCGACTCAGCCATCAGGCGATCTGCAGTACTCGTAGGCTAGGGTGTCCCAGTCATTGAAGAGTGTGAGCTGCCAGCCATCAATCTCTACGAGTAGGCTGCATTCGGGGCATTGTGGATAGGCGCCCAACCACGGTTGGGCGCCATTTGACTCAGCCAGTGTGGTGACTCTCGGCAAGGCCATAGACGGATGTGTCGATGCCTTCGAAGCGCGCTTTTATCTGCAGCGCCAGATACAGCGAATAATGCCGTGACTGATGCAGGTTGCCACCGTGGAACCAGAGGTTTTCCTGCTGTGTTGGCTTCCACATGTTCCGCAGTTCGCCCTCGTACGGGCCAGGATCATTCGTGGTTCCAGAACCCAAGCCCCAGCAGCGGCCGACCTTGTCAGCTACTTCCTGGGAAATCAGCTTCGCTGCCCAACCATTCATTGAGCCATAGCCCGTGGCGTAGACAATCAGATCTGCCGGTAGTCGGCTGCCATCGTTGAGTACGACGGCATCTGCTTCGATGCGTTCGACACCCAGGCCAGGCGCGCTCTTGAGCCTGATCGTGCCGTTAGCGATCAGTTCGCAGGCGCCGACGTCGATGTAGTAACCAGAACCACGGCGTACATACTTCATGAAAAGGCCAGATTCATCGTCACCGAAATCTAGCATGAAGCCGGCCTTGGCCAAGCGCTCGTAGAAGTCCTTGTCGCGCTCCTTGATCGCGTCAAAGATGGGTTGATGAAAGCTTGGCATGACCTTGTAGGGGATTGAGGCGAACAGCATGTCAGCCTTGTCCGTGGTCAAACCCGTCTCCAGGGCGTCTTCAGAGTAGAGCCCGCCGAAGACGAGATCCATTAAACTGTCGGAGCGCACGATGTGGGTGCTGGAGCGTTGCACCATGGTCACCTCGGCGCCGTTCTCCACCAAGTCGGCGCAGATGTCGTGAGCCGAATTATTTGCGCCGATGACCACCGCGCGCTTGCCGCTCCAGGCGTCTCCGCCGGGATGGCGGCTGGAATGATGCTGCTGGCCATTGAAAACCTCGGCACCCGGATAACTGGGAATATTGGGTACGCCAGACATTCCGGTGGCGAGGATCAACTGGGTCGGCTGTAAAGTCACACGCTCGCCATCGCGCTGCACTTCAACCTTCCAGGTACCACTTTGCTCGTCAAAGCTGGCGCTCACGCATTCCGTACGCGGCCAATAATTGAGCTCCATGACTTTGGTGTACATTTCCAGCCAGTCGCCAATCTGGTCTTTTGGGGTGAAGACTGGCCAGTGATCGGGGAAGGGCAGGTAAGGCATATGGTCGTACCAGACTGGGTCGTGCAGGCACAGCGACTTGTAGCGACCGCGCCACTGATCACCAGGACGCTCGGCCTTGTCGACGATCAGAGTTGGCACCCCCATTCGCTTGAGCCGCGCAGCGAGCCCCAGCCCACCCTGGCCGCCACCCACGATCAGGCAGTAAGGTTGGGTGGTGATGCCTAGCGAAGCTTCCTCATCGCGACGGCGCTCTAACCAGTTGCGTTTGTCGGTGTTGGCGTGACCATGATTGGCACCCATTGGACGACGGCGGCCGCTGGGTTCTTCAAAGCCTTTGAGCTCGCGCATGGTCGTCAACAGCGTCCAGCACAGGCCCTCCTTTAGACGCACGTAGCCTTTACCTCGCGCCGCATCGGTTTCCACGCTGATCCAACCTTCGAGCACACCGTCATTCAGCGTCGCCTCACCTTCCAGTTTCCATCGCTCAGGACGAGTCTGGTCGAGGCGTGTTTCGAGCATGTCTCGGATGGCAGGCTTGCCTTCCAAGGTCACTAAGTTCCAGCTGAAAAGTAGTAGGTCACGCCAGTGACACTCTTCGGCAAACAGTTCCAGTACGCCGTCCACATCACGTTGGGCGAGACGCTCGCCGAGGTTTTCGATCCAAGCAGCGAGCTGAGCAGTTGGCGTGTGCAGAGGCGTTTCGACAGCGATGTTCATGGGGCTTCTCCAGATCTTGTTGTTTTTGTACAACTTGCTCCAGAGCAAGGCTCGGGCCACCTTCGCGAAAGCCCCATTGCAGAGCTGCTGCGGCGGTATTGCTCAGGCTTGGATTCACCTCTCTGTCACGATTCTGGAAAGGGTGGATGACAGAGTGTCACTCGGTGCAAAAAGCGCTCGTTGCGATCTTTTCATATAAGCTGCGAACAGACCCGTGTCCTAACCGTAACGGAGAACAAGAACAATGAAGCCGGCCTTGATCAACGCCCATGCACAACAAGTGCTGCAAGCCGTGCAGGACACTCACGCCAGCCATGGCCCTATTGTTGACCGTGCCATCACACGATCTTGGCGTCGGTGCCTGGATCAGTATCAGCTCGATCCTGCCAGTCGCCGCGCACCGAACGTGGTTGAGCATCCACGCTTGCAGGATCACCGCGCGCCACTGGAACACATCATCGCTGTGGCGCACTGGCAGATGAGCAACCTGCACCAACAACTCGGACGTGATGGTCACGTGGTGCTACTCACCGATGCTCGCGGTGTGGCGATCGACAGTGTGTTTAACGAATCCGAACGAGCCGAATTTCAGCGTTCCGGGCTGTGGCTCGGCTCGGTATGGAGTGAAGATTGCGAAGGCACCAACGGTGTCGGCACCTGCTTGGTCGAGCGAGCGGACGTAACCATCCGTCGTGATGAGCATTTCCGTGGCAAGCACGTCGGTCTTACCTGTTCGGCGAGCCCGATATTTGATGCGAGTGGAGAGTTGCTAGCCGTGCTCAACCTCTCTTCTGTAAGGGACGACCACAGCCTTCAGCAACACTTCCAGGCCATGGCATTGACCAACCTATCGGCCAAGTTAATAGAGAGCTGTTTTTTCTTGGGGCATGATCCACAGCGTTATTTGCTGCGCTTCCACCCTGAGGCAGGCTTCGTTGGACTGTTGGGTGAAGGTCTGCTCAGTTTCGACGAGAGTGCCCGTATTTGCTCAGTCAATCATGCTGCACTGGATCTGTTGGGCCTCAGCCGTGATCAAGTGATCGGCCAGTCTCTAACAGCGTTGTTGGAAACACCTATTGAGCAGGTGATGAGCCAGGCCAGCGCTCAGCCGAGTGTCTGTTGGCCAGTGCGGCTGGTGGACGGACGCCAGTTCTATGGGCAGCTGCGAGAACCCGCGCACCAGGCGCCTTTAGTCATTCCCGCGACCTCCAAAATCAACGATGTGCACGTGTGCTTGGAGGACCCACGCCTGCAACGCGGCTTTGCTCGCGCATTACGTGTTTTGGAGCGTGACGTTCCGGTGTTTTTACAGGGCGAAACCGGTACTGGCAAAGAAGCTTTTGCTGCGGCGCTGCACCGCGCCAGCTCCCGAGCGACCCAGCCGTTTGTGGCGATCAATTGCGCAGCCATTCCAGAAGCGCTTATCGAAAGCGAGCTGTTCGGCTATCGCGGCGGCAGCTTCACCGGTGCACGTAAAGACGGGATGATCGGTAAGCTGGAACAGGCCCACGGCGGCATACTATTTCTTGATGAGATCGCCGATATGCCTCTGGCTTTACAGACTCGCCTGCTACGCGTGTTGGAGGAGCGTCAGGTGGTGCCCTTAGGCGGCTCGACGGCACGTCCACTCGATGTTCGCCTCATCAGTGCCAGCCACCAGGATCTGCACGCCTGTGTGGCCGAAGGGCGCTTGCGCGAGGATCTGTTCTACCGCGTTGCCGGATTCGCCGTGCAGCTCCCACCGCTGCGTGAACGATCAGACAAGGGGCGTTTGCTCGACCTATTGCTGCGCGAGGAGGCAGCAGGGGTCAGGATTCGGCTAGAGGCGGGCGTCAGAGAGCGCCTGCTGACGCAGCCTTGGCCGGGCAATGTCCGGCAGTTGCGTACGTGCCTGCGCACACTGGTAGCGTTGGCATTGGAGGGGCGTGTCACCCTTGACGATTTGGCGGAGTTGCTGCCGGCAGTGCCAGCGACAGTTGCGCTGGCTGAAAATCCGCTAGGCGTATCCGAGCGGCAGACACTGCTCACATTGATTGAGGCGGAACACTGGCATATAGCCCATGTTGCCGCTCGCCTAGGGATCAGCCGCAATACGCTCTATCGCAAACTGCGTCATCACGGTATTTCACGACCCGGTTGAATGCAGAATGACATCGTCGCGTTTCCTGCCTCTGTGGACTTGGACTGAGAGGCTCTGTTCCGCATGCTCAGGACTTGTTATAGCGTGATGGATGAAGCTCAGTGTGCACAAGCAGGTCCAAGTTTGGTCGCGGCGCCGTGAAGTACTTTATCGCTTTGCTCATCTGGCGGATTTCAGTAATTTTTCACCTTGCAAAAATGTGCGGCCCGATGAGTTTGACGTGCTTTATTTCAACAGCAGCAGAAAGTAGATACTCATCGTTCCCAAAATCATCGCCAGTGAAACATATTGAGACTGAAACGTACCCGTTGTTGAAATACGTGCCGGTACCTTGGAAATGTCAGTGCGCTGCGTTGGGCCTCTTGGTTTTTACGTAACCCATTGCGCATCGCAAGCGTCCTGCTGACTCGATGCAACGAATGCCACGTCATGGCCTCATATAAAAACGAGCGGCGCCTTTGGTGGAGAGGGGCGAGTGCGGTTTTTTCATTACAGAGGTGATTGTTTCCATGACGGCAGCTGAGAAAAATCATGTCGACTGGCTGGTCGAACAATCGATGCTTCATGCCGCAAAACAGCGGGCCAAGCTCTATTCGGGACAAGGTCGATTGTGGCAACAGCCTTACGCCCATACCCGGCCCCGTGATGCTTCGGCCCTAGCGTCGGTGTGGTTCACCGCTTACCCGGCGTCCATTGTCACTCGCGAAGACGGCAGCGTACTGGAAGCCCTGGGGGATGAAACCTTATGGCACGCGTTGTCGAGAATCGGTATCCAGGGCATTCACAATGGCCCGTTGAAAAAGTCTGGCGGCCTTTCGGGCACGGAACACACGCCGACGATTGACGGCAACTTTGACCGCATCAGTTTCGATATCGACCCGCAATTGGGCACCGAGGCTCAGCTTCAGGCGCTGGTGCGCATGGCCGCCGCGCACAATGCGGTCATCATCGACGATGTAATCCCGTCGCACACCGGCAAAGGCGCGGATTTTCGCCTTGCCGAGATGGCGTATGAAGACTATCCGGGGCTCTACCATATGGTGGAGATCCGCGAAGAAGACTGGCCGCTACTGCCCGACATTACCGAGGGACGCGATGCGCAGAACCTGACCCCGCAGCAGGTAGACGTTCTGCGAGACAAGCATTACATCGTCGGTCAGTTGCAACGGGTGATCTTCTTCGAGCCAGGGGTCAAGGAAACCGATTGGAGTGCGACACCGATCGTGATGGGGGTCGACGGCAAGCCGCGACGTTGGGTTTACCTGCATTACTTCAAGGAGGGGCAACCATCGCTGAACTGGCTTGACCCGACTTTTGCCGCTCAGCAGATGATCATCGGAGATGCGCTACATGCCATCGACGTCATGGGGGCGAAAATCCTGCGTCTGGACGCCAACGGCTTCCTCGGCGTGGAACGCAAAATCGATGGCACCGCCTGGTCCGAGAGCCATCCGTTGTCGATCACTGGCAACCAACTGCTGGGCGGGGCGATTCGCAAGGCCGGTGGCTTCAGTTTCCAAGAGTTGAACCTGACGGTCGACGACATTGCCGCCATGTCCCACGGTGGCGCCGACCTGTCCTATGACTTCATCACCCGACCGGCCTACCAACACGCCTTACTGATGGGCGACACCGAATTTTTGCGCTTGATGCTGCGTCAGATGCACAACCTCGGCATCGATCCGGGCTCGCTGATCCATGCCTTGCAGAACCATGATGAATTGACCCTGGAACTGGTGCATTTCTGGACGCTGCACGCTCACGACACCTACCTCTATCAGGGCCAAACCTTTCCCGGCAACATCTTGCGCGAGCACATTCGCGAGCAGATGTATGAGCGCCTGGCGGGAGAACATGCTCCCTACAATCTGAAATTCGTCACCAATGGCGTGTCCTGCACCACCACCAGCATCATTACGGCGGCTCTGGGCATTCGTGACCTCGAGGCGATAACCTCTGCGGATATTCAGCAGATCCGCCAGGTCCATCTGTTGTTGGTGATGTACAACGCCATGCAACCCGGCGTGTTCGCATTGTCTGGCTGGGACCTGGTTGGCGCGTTGCCATTGCCTGCGGAACAAGTCGAGCATTTGATGGGCGACGGTGACACACGCTGGATTCATCGCGGTGCCTATGATCTGGTGGACCTCAACCCGCAGGCATCGATGTCGGCGGGGCGGATGCCACGTCCGAAGACTTTGTATGGCAGCCTGCCGAGCCAACTGAAGGATTCGGATTCGTTCGTCTCACAACTGCGTAAAATTCTTGCTGCGCGCCGCGCCTACGACATCGCCGCCAGTCGCCAGTCGCCAGATCCTGGTGCCGGATGTCGAGCATCCAGGGTTGCTGATCATGGTCCATGAGCTGCCGGCCGGCAAAGGTACGCAAATCACCGCGCTGAACTTCGGCTCGACTCCGATCACCGAAACTCTGCATCTGCCCAATATCGGACCCGGGCCGGTGGTCGACATCATCAATGAACGAGTCGAAGGTGATCTTACGCCTGAGGGCGAGTTCACCATTACGCTGGATGCGTATGAGGGGTTGGCACTGCGGGTGGTGAGCAGCTCACAGCGGTGATTCGTTGTGGGTATTCCAGCTCATGTACAGCCCGATGGCGGGGTTGGGCGACTCTGTCACCGGGAGGATTCTGCGAAACAGGACCTTGTCGCGCATGATCGAGTTTGCGATGGACTCGGGCACCAGGGCCACGCCAAAACCGCAGGCCACCAGGCCGATCAAGGTGTGGATCTGCGCGGCTTACGCTTTCGTCCTTTCGTTTCAATGACGGTGCTTGCGATCCTCAGGGTCGCTTTATCACCGGATTGATGGACGAAGCCCACAGCAAAAATACCTGCAAGCTGTATCGATATGATGCAGGGCTGAACGCCTCGGTGATGCTGGACCATATTTGTCTGCCCAATGGCCTGGTGTGGTCGATCGATGGTAGTGAACTGTTTTTTGTCGATTCGGTAGCGCGCACACTATTTATCGCGCCCGCTATCCGGTCGCTGGCAAATACCTGGAGCAGGTATCGGTGTTTGCCCATACACCGCCGGACCTCGGCCGCCCGGATGGGTTGGCGATGGACGCGGAAGGGGGCATCTGGGTGTGCCAGTTCATTGGCGGCTGTCTGCTCAGGTACGATCGCCACGGCGAACTGACCCAGACGATTGAGATTCCGTTTCGATTTTCAAGGTCTGAGAAGCAGTCACACTTCGTAGCCTGATCAAGGGCACGACGCTTTCCTGGTGAGCTAATCCGGCCCAGCAACGCATCAGATCACCGGGAGAAGTAAAAAACAGACCGGTTTTTACGCCGTTAACGCCTTCATCAAGTGATGGGTAGCGATGATTTTCATGACCCGTTTCAGGTTGTAGACGAGCACGTTCAAGCTCATTGTGCACTCGAGATCAAACGGTCATTTGAGTCTTCGCTCTGCCAGCCGCCGCCCAATGCTTTGAATGTGGCCACTGCAGCACGAGCCGATTCAGTTTGTGCTTGGGCTCTACCATCAGATGCCGCTAAAAGGTTTTCATCGGCGTCCAATACTTCTATCAGACTGACAACGCCTTTTTCATACGCGGTAAACGACGTCGCTCGTGCTTTCGCATAAGCAGACTCGCTCTGGGCTAACTTTTCGGATTGCTGCTCGCGGTTGATCAGTGCCGAAAAAGCGGTTTCGACATCCTCGCAGGCCCGCAGAACTGACTGGCGGTAAACGGCTAACGCTTCGGCTTCTTGACCCTTCGCCAAGTCAATTTGGGCGTTGATGCGGCCAAAATCGAATAGCCTCCAGCGTAGTCCCAGGACCGCCGAGGCCTGACTGGCACCGTTGCTGAAAAGATTCCCGCTGGATACCGATGTAGCGCTGCCTAGTAGGGCACCCACAGAAAACTTGGGGTAGTACTCGGAGATGGCTTCGCCGATGCGAGCATTCGATGCCGCCAGTCGGCGCTCAGCGACGATCAAATCTGGACGCCGACGCAGCAGATC
>Ga0163162_10007630_pt1 | contig 10537 bp, 12 predicted proteins | sample S55metaG_FD_115310 | JGI IMG/M metagenome (GOLD analysis project Ga0163162, IMG submission 115310) | Switchgrass rhizosphere microbial communities from Kellogg Biological Station, Michigan, USA - S5-5 metaG | ecosystem: Host-associated > Plants > Roots > Rhizosphere > Soil | place: USA...
CTGCGCGGATCGCGGCGATCTCCTCTTTGTTCTCTTCCCCGAACAGCGGGCTCCAGCGAGCAATGGGCCGGCCTCTGATCCCATCATGTTCCTCTACGGCATGACCGTTGCCGAGGACGACGGCCGGCCGGCTGAATGCGGTTTGCACGCCGCTGGTGTTGACACCCAGGGTGTTTACATATTCGAAGTAAGTCTTGTGCGTCGGCCTGACGTGGTACCCGTCCAGGCTGTTTTCGACCAGCAACTTCCAGTTGGCCTTGATCGAATATCGATTGGAACCCGGGACGATCCGCATGCCTTTCTCGGCCTGGTCCACGACAAGGTCCAGATACTCCCGAGCGCCCGCGAGATAAGTCACGAGTTCTTCGACATCGGGATTGAAGCTGACAAAGACAAAACCGCGGTAACTTTCCACCCGCGCCGGCGACTTGAGACCCATCGCAGCGCGGTTGAAACTTGCGGGATACCCGGCCTCGTCCGGCACGCCTACGAGATCGCCCTGATTGTTGAAGCTCCAGGCATGATAGAAGCATTGCAAAACGTCGGCATGCCCCTGGTCGTGCCGGCAAATAAGCGCGCCTCTGTGCGTGCATGTGTTCAGAAAAACCCGCAGCTGGCCGTCGCTGCCGCGGATGAAGAAAAGCGGCCGTCCCGCGACATTTCGACGCCGGTAGTCGCCCGGCTCCTCTACTTCGGATTCGTGGCACAAATAGAGCCAGCATTGGTTGAATATCCGCTCCTGCTCCATCTGAAGAATCTCGAGCGAAGTCATGGCGGAGCGATGAACTCGAAATACGCCCTCGTTCGGGTTGTCGATGATAAGATTTCTAGGGTCGAACATCATACGCCCCTCATAGATGAGCTTATCCTATTCCACGGTGCAGCGTCGTGGCAAGAACGGCTTTGGTTCACGTTTTTAAAGTCTGCGTCCTCCGGGTCTCCACGGTGAATCGCCCGAATTTTGGGATTGCACCACAGAGTCACAGGACTCGGTCATCACTCCACGTCCCCTGCGAACAGCTCGTCAGGGTTGACGACCCGCGGTGAGAGACCCTGTTCGTAAACATATTCACCGATCGCTTTCAGCGCCGGCCGATTCGGCTCCAGTCCGTACGACCAGAAATCTTTTCCCAACACCCGCCAGGTCTCCTCGACGTGGTGGATCAACCAAGGAAGCGAAAGGCGCAGCGCGTCCGTGTCGTAGAGTCCCTCGACCGCTAGATCCCGCGCTTCACAGAAAGCCTTATAGATGCTCCGGGCCACCCACGGATGATCGCGATAGATATCGTCGCGCAGTACCACCGTATGCATGATCGGGAAAATGCCGGTGCGGCGATGATAGTCCTGCTCGACCTCGTAGTAGTTCGGAAACAGGCGCGCTATTCGCGGCCACCCCTTCTCAAAAATGGAGGGGATAAAGATCGCGAGCAACGCATCGAGATCCCCGTGCTCGAGCATTCCCTCCAGCGTCCGCTCCGGCGGCAGAAACTCGACCTTGACCTTGTCCGGCAGCTTCAACGGAATCAACGGTCTCTGGGTTGGCGTCGTCATTCCGCCGATGAACCATTGAATATCCTCTAGGCCCACGCCGTATTCGTGTTTCAGCATTCCGTTCATGAAGATGGTTGCGGTAGAACCGAGCTGCGTCGTTCCCACCCGTTTGCCGCGGAGGTCCTGAGGCGTCCGGATTCCCGCATCAGTCCGCACGTAAATACAAGAGTGTCGAAAGATTTTCGACAGTGCGATCGGCACTGCAACAAAGGGGCAAGCGCCGCGGCCGATCAGACTCACGTAAGAGCCAAGCGATAGCTCCGAAACCTCGAACTCTTTGTGCTCCAGCATTCGTGGAAAGGTCTCGCGCGGACGCATGACCTTGATCTCCAAATCGATGCCTTCGGCCTGGACACGACCATCGATGATCGGCCGGGTGCGGTCATAGTCCCAGCACGCGAGGGTGAGTTTGATTTTCGACATCGGTGAAACCTGTCTCCAGAGAAAAACCTGGTTGAATGTGAAGCATGTGCGTAGAAGTAACACACCGCGAGGAGCAATCAAGAAATTCCGTGATTGAAATCCCCCAGCAGTCGGCCGATGAAAAAATCATGAATGATGCCAAACATCGTCGGTGAGAGCCACGGTTCGTCAATCGAGACGATGTCAAACGCTTGTATAATTTTCCCCATGAGCCTTGCTCGAGTCTCAAGCTTTCTTACTGCGTTGTGCTACACGACTCCGCTGGAGCTTGGAAATACTACTCCAGCACCATCCCTCCTGGAACAATCCCTCACTTACAAAAATCTTCCGGCTTCAATTCGATGGGTTTTCCGTGCGGTGTTCGGCGCGTCGCGCGCTCCCAGGCCTGGTAATGCTGCGCCAGAGCTGGCGCCGTGGCCGCGCCTTTTTCGGCGACCATGCGTTCGAGCGTCGCGAGCCAATGATGATAATAAGTTTCGCCGGTGTCGGGATCGCCGGTGGCCTGCGCCTTTTTGATCTCCTCGCCGAGCATCGCGGACCACTCGTTCCAGGCGAACAGACCTTTTTGATGTAGCGCCAACGCCATAGCAAACGCGTGGGCTTCCCATGGCGCGCGAAAGACCGGGCCGTTGTCGTCGCGCGGTATACCCGCGATGGCTTCGGCAGCGCGCCGGGCGGCTTCGGGTTTGATGGGCGGTGAGTCAGGCACGTTCGAGGTAAGGTTCAAACGCTTCGATGGAGACTTTCAATTTCGCCTCGGCATCTGGGCCCCAAAGCTCTTGGGCGTCGAAGCGCACCGTGTAAAGCCACTGTGGATCGTCACCCTTGCCGGCAGCTGCGGAGTCCGGAAAGATATGCGCGCCATGCAGCCGCTCCACCACGCCCACCCGACCGCGTGCGTAACGCGGTAAACGCGTGTGCGTTGTCGGATGAATGTTTCTCGTGCGCACGCGGTCGCCAACTTTGAACTGCGCCGCCGCCGGCGCGGGCCGTCCATAGGAGCCACGCCGCGTGACTTTGTCCACATCGGCCAGTGAGAACGGGCCGCGGCTCAAATTTTTCGCCGGACGCAGCGCGCGCCCGGCGGCGACTTCGTCGGCATCGATGAGGCCGCGCTCGATGAGCAGGTTTTGATTACGCAGAAACCATTTCTCGTAGTAGGAACGGCTCAAATAGAACGACGGCGCCATCAATTCGATTGCATAACGGCTGGTATCTATCGTCCAGGCGCGGAATACGCCGATCGCGCGGCTCATCGCCAGCACGCGTCCCTCCCAGCGATGATGAAATACCGGCTCGTTGGCCTCCGGCTCAACCTTGCCAAACCCGTCCGTACCGCCCATATCGTGGACGCCGTCCATCAGGCCACCTCACTTGGGTTTTTCGGCAGGCCAGTACCAACCATCGAATCGCGCGTGACCAACTTTGCAAGCTGCGCTTCGCCCCAACGTTCAGTTCCCGCTGGACGCATCGGCACGACCAAGTAGCGGGTCTCGGCGGTGGAGTCCCAAACTCGTATCTCGGTTTCGACCGGCAGTGTCACGCCGAAATCCGCCAGGACCGCGCGCGGCTGCTTCACGGCACGCGAACGGTAGGCAAAAGATTTGTACCAGGTTGGCGGCAGACCGAGCACGTCGGTCGGATAGCAGGAGCACAGCGTGCACACGATCATGTTGTGCACCTGCGGCGTGTTCTCGATAGCGATCAAGTGATCGCCGACGTTTCCCACGTGTGGTGCGAATGCAGCAACCGCCTTACTTGCGTCCTCGAGCAGCGCATGGCGAAATCCAGGATCGCTCCACGCCTTGGCAATTACCTGCGCGCCGATATGCGGGCCGATCTTGGTTTCATAAAGCTCGACGATGCGATCGAGCGCGGCGCTCTCGATATACCCCTTGTCGACGAGGATCGTTTCGAGCGCGCGCACCCGCAGCTCCATCTCCGAAAGATTGGAGCCCCCGTTATGATCGTGATCATGTTCAGCCATAGACGAAATATAGCCAAGGAAGGCCGCCTCGTGCAATCAGAGAACTAAGGCTCCGTCCCTCATGTCGGATATTTACTTGTTGTTTCCGCAACGGGGTCCGTCAGCAGCGTAGAACCAATGCCAACGTGCAGACTATCACACCGGAAGCTAATTGTGGTTTGTGTGGAATCCGGCAATCACCGCAATCGCATTGATCTCAAGCAGCAGCTCGGGGCGGGCCAGTGCCACCACCTGTACCATCGTGCTGGTTGGAAAGTTCGAGCCCAAAACTTCACGGCGGGTCTCGTTGATATCTCGGTGATTCCCTACATCTGTGGTGAAGACGTTCAGCGCGACGACATCATGGATTGTACCCCCGGCGGCTTCGACAGCGCGTTGAATCTTCCCCAGGATGAAACGGGTCTGCGCCTTTGCATCCCCGACGCCGACGACCTGGCCGTCGTGATCAGAAGCGGTCTGGCCGGCGATAAATACCATTCGGCCCGGCTGCGCGATGTTGACTAGCGAGTAACTCCCACGCGGCACCGGCAGCCCGTCGGGATTGAATGCGGTCTTGGCCATAAGTTCGCCCTCCTGTCAGAATAAATACCGATGCGGGCCAATGTTCGCGCCAGCTCGGCTGATCCAAGTCGAGCTCGGTGCGGCCACGGTTCCGCGCGCCATGTGCATCGAGTTATTGCGAGAACAGCTTTTGAAATTCTTTCCTTTTCTCGGCGTACTCTTTGATACTGAAGTCCTCCATCGGCACAAACTGGATTTTGTCGGCGTCGGGAAGCGGCGGGTAGATTCCTTTACGGTTAACGAATTCGCCCATCCGAGCGAGGATTCTCGCGCTTTCTTCGCCGAGCAGATAATCGATAAAAGCCTTGCCGGCATTCGGACGAGGGCTTTTGTTGCTGAGCAGAGCATAATGTCCGTCGCCCATCATCTTCCCCAATCGAACGTAATCCACCGGCGCGCCCTTTTGCGCATAGGTGTACGCATAGATCACGTAAGTGATGGCGAGCGGCACTTCGCCGCCGGTCACGCGCTCGGCCGAAGGAATGAACGATTCGACCAGAATCGGTCTCTGGCTTGCCAGATTGGGAATCAATTTCTCGGCCTTCTCCCTACCGATGATCTTCTGCAAATTCGCCAACCACTGCGTCGTCGTCACATGCTGTCCGGGATCCGGCATCGCGAGCTTCCCCTTGAATTGAGGCCGCGCGAGATCTTCCAGCGTCTTCGGCGCATCGGCCGGGCTGAGCATACTTTTGTTGTAAATAACGCCGATGATTACATTGCGATAACTCGGGCCAAGCACAGGGTCGATCGCTTCTTTGGGAAACTGTGCTGCGGAGGGCGAGTCGTACTTGGCGAGCATCCCTTCGTTCGCAACCAGCCGCGCCACATTCGCATTGAGCAGAATCGCGTCGTAGAGCGGTTTACCGCTGCGGTATTCGCTCACGGCCCGCTCCATCGTCTTCGTTCCGGAGGCGCGCCAGTAATCGAGTTGGAGCCCGGTCTTCTTTTCAAAGCCTGCTTTCACCGCATCGAAAGCTTCCGATTCCAGCGAGCCATAGACGACGACTTTGCTGCCTTCTTTCTTCGCCGCCTCGATTAGGCCGGTGCTCTGGGCTGAAACTTGCGCCGAGAACACAAAGAAAAGCATCGCTGCAAAAATAGATCTCACTATCGCTCCGCCTCCGAGTTGATGCTGCGAAATCCTACTTGATCCATGCGCGCTTGCGCAAGGTAAAACCGGTTTGACTTTTGCCCTCGACTACGCGCAATTTCGGGCGAGAAAAATCGTTGCGGAGGACTCAAACTATGGACGTTATCGATGCCGACGGTCACATCGTCGAAAAAGAGAGCGACATGAGAACCTATCTGCCGGAGCCCCACTGCAAGCGGAGCGGCTCGCTTTTGCCCTCCGACGGCCAAGACAGCTTGATGGGCGGCCGTTTGGGCGGGCTCGAAGACAATGATCTGCCGACGCGCATGCGCGACATGGATATTGAGGGAATAAACATATCCGTGCTCTTTCCCACCACGAGCTTTCGCGTGAGCCAAACCAGCGAGCGGGAATACGCCATCAATTATTGCCGCGCCTACAACAACTTTATCGCCGACGTCTGCAAGAGCCATTTGCGCTTAAAAGCGATCGGGCTACTACCCTTCCAAAATACTATCTATGATGCAGAAATCGTGATCCGCGAGCTCAGGCGCGCCATCGACGATCTCGGTTTGGTGGGGATCGCCGTCTCTTGCCAGGGACTGAAGGAGCACTTGGGATCGCCGATTTATTGGCCGATCTACGCCGAGCTCGAGCGGCTCGGCGTGCCGTTGTGCGTGCACAATCGCCATGCCCCGCCGACAGAAAATATCTTCGACAGCCTGCTCTTTAAACATGCCGTCGGCCGCCCGATTATGACCGCGATTCAGTTCGCCGGCCTTATGTACGGCGGAGTCCCGGAAAAATTTCCCAAGCTAAATATCGCCTTTCTCGAATGCGGTGTCGGATGGCTGCCTTATTGGGTTGAAAGACTGGACGAAGAGTATGAAAAGCGCGCTCCCGAAGCGCCGCTGCTTAAGGGCAAACCGAGCGAGTATCTAAAAAATGGCCACTGGTTTTGTTCCACCGAGCCCGACGAGCGCGAGCTAGCGCATGTAATTGACAATTTCGGCGCGGAAATGATTTTGTTCGCGTCCGACTATCCGCACTGGGACGGCTTGTTTCCGAGGGCCGTATCCACGCTGCGAGAGCGCACGGACATCTCAGAAAAGAGCAAACAAAAAATTCTCAGCGAAAATGCTAAGCGGTTTTACGGCTGGAGTTGATCGCATCACGCGCTGTGCCGGCTAGATGAGTAACGGTCCCGCCGACGAGTCGGTCGTGTTTTGAACCAGTGAACGGAGTGCGCCTCTATGTCGAAGCCGAAACTTATGTTGTTACTAATAGTCTTCCTCAGCGTCGTAGTTGTGCCGTTTAATACCAATGGCGCTGGACCGAAAATTTATTTGGGCATATCCGGCATCAGTTTCGATTACATTCCGTTCTGGTATGCAAAAGATTTCCGTCTTTACGAGAAATACAACGTCGATCTCGATATGATCACGACCGGTGGCGGCACCGTTTTGGCGCAAGCCATGCTATCGGGCGGTGTTCAATTCGGCGCGCTCGGTACTGCGTTTTTGCAGAGCGCGATGCAGGGTGCGGACCACGTACTGCTCGCCGCCCATATTAACTACTTTCCTTACAGAGTGGTCGGGTTGCCTTCCATCTCAGGCAAAGACGCACTCAAGGGGGCGACTATCGCCATCAGCCGCTTCGGTTCCAACGCTGATGCCGCCCTGAGAATAGCGCTGCGTCAGTCGGGCCTCGATCCCGTCAAAGATGTCACGATCGTCCAGTTGGGTACTCAACCCGAGCGCCTGGCCGCCCTCAATGGCCGCCGAGTGCAGGCGACGATCATGTCTCCGCCCTTCTCCAGCGCCGCGAAGAAATCCGGACTCAAGGGGATTCTCGACATCTCAAAAATGCGCGTTGCGTTTCCTGAGATCGGTCTCGTAGCCTCGCGCGACTACGTCGCGAAAAATCGCCTCATTGCAAAGGGGTTGATGCAAGCCTATTTGGAGGCGATACGGGACATCAAGAAAAACAAAGAGGCCACCCTCAAGGTCATGGCCAAATATCTAAGAATGGAGTTGGGCAGTAACCGGGACATTCTCATCGACGCCTATGATGAAGCAATCGCATCTGACGAACTGGAAAGAAAGCCTTATCCGAATCGCGATGGAATGAGGCTCGCCGTTGAGCTCATCGCGAAGCAGCGAAACATTTTGCCGATCCCTGCAATCGACAATTTTATCGACACCAGCTTATTGGAGGAATTGGACCGCTCGGGATTCATCGACCAGCTGTATCGTTAAACAACGAATTACGAGCGGTAGAAGTTTCCGAAAACCGGAGGAGAACTCTATGTCTAAAGGCTATGTCGACGCGGATGGTCACATCATGGAGAAAGCAGAAGAGTTGATCCAATATCTCGAAGAACCTTGGAGAAGCGCCGATCCGGTTATTCCAAGACGTCTGTTGCCCACTGGAGACGATTTTCACACGCCTCGAATTCGCCGAAAAGGAATTTTCAATGAAGCGGTGGGTCCCGAGCATTGGCTCGATTATTTGGCGAAAACCGGATTGGAATTTACCGTGCTCTATCCCACCGCAGGGCTAGCGCACGGATTTGTCATCAATCCCGAGTGGGCAGGCGTCTATGCGCGAGCGTGGAACAATTATGTTTTCGACAAGTATCTGAAGAAAAGCACGCAGTTCAAGGCGGTCTCGTTGATTCCCATGCAGGATCCGTCGGCGGCTGTCGTGGAACTCAGACGAGCGGTGAAAGACCTGGGCATGGTGGGCGCTTATATTCCATCCAACGGGCTGAGAATGCATTTGAGCGCAAAACAGTATTGGCCGATTTACGAGGAAGCCGAAAAATTAAATTGTCCCATTGGCATTCACGGCGGCTGGTACCGCGATTTGGGGTTCGATAGCTTCACGCGCTTTCCGGGCACGCGAGCATTAGGCATGCCGTTTCCACTCGCGATCGCGATGACCGGAATGATTCAAGACGGAGTTTGGGATGCGTTTCCCAAATTGAGAGTTGGTTTTTTGGAAGGCGGCACAAGTTGGATTCCGCTGGTCATCGATCGGATGGAACGCGAACGGGAATACGGCGAGCTTCGCTGCGAGAAGCCGATTATCGACTATTTTCGAAGCGACAGATTTTTCGTCGGTTGTGAGGGAAACGAAAGCGCGCTCTCGTACGTCATCGAACGCATCGGGCCGCAGGGCTGCATGTTCGCTTCTGATTTTCCCCACGAAATCGCGATGGAAGATGCGTTACACGAGATCAATGAGATTCTCGAGCGTCGGGACATCAACGATAAGCACAAAGAGATGATTCTCGGAAACAACGCCAAGAGATTCTACAATCTCTAATTGAGCGCGTAGACGACACGAATCAGCCGGGTGAAATCCACGGCTTCATCCAGCGCCGTGTTATTTTACGACCGGGCTTACTTTTTCTGTTGCTGCTGGTTTTGTTTATCCTGTTTTTCGATCGTCTGTATCTTCTGCATCGCCTCCTGGTTCAGAACTAGCACGAAGCTTCCTCCCTGTCGTTTCACCGCGACTTGCTCCCACGGGACGGAAAGCTGCTGGTCGCTCTTGCTCAGAATCCCGCTGTTCCCTTTGAGGGCGATATCGGCTCTCGCGAGCTTTCCGGTCTGTGGATCCACAAGAATATTGCGTACGCTGCCCATCTCACGGTTCGAAGCATCGAGAACCTTGGCGTCGAGCAGTGCTTTAATGGATACCGTAGCGTCCGCCGAGCTTGAACTCGGATTCGGCATCGTGTTGGTCGCCTGGGCTATTTCCATTGGCGACAGATCAGTCGACTGTGAGTGTATTTCGCTCGCACCCAACAGCTCAGACGCTCGAGTCTCCTGGCTATATGCGTGGGGTGCTCCAGCCAGTGGCGCCACGATCAAGATCAGTGCTAATAGTGCCGAATTTAACGATCGCATGGTTATTCCCTCCTGTATTGCTGAAACTCTATAAAAACGGATCAGCGGTTCGCCATGTAAGTGTTTTTCGAAAACATGTACGTCCTTGGCATACTCGGTTTTATACGTATTGCTTCGAGGATTCAGAAATCATTGATGCAGGTCTCCATTTTCTATGTCCATCGCAAGTGATGTGCCGCAGGGAAGTAGCGAGGAAAATGCCTTTGCTGTATGGGGTGATCTAATAATATTTTTTTGGAGACCGGACAGTGGTTGAAACATTCGCGCAATTCGCGCGCGGAGACAAAACGCCGATTGCGCCTCGACAACCGAGGCGCACGGATGTCTTACCGATCAGCTATGCGCAACATTTGTGCTACTTGATGCAGCGTGCGGGTGAAGAAAAAAAAACGGGCGACAAACCTAAGCCCAAACCTCGCCAGCCACTCGCACGACCAGCGATAGCTTGGCGATCTCAGCCTCGACGGTAATATTGTTCCCTAACACGGTACTGGAAAAACCGCACTGAGGGCTGAGCGCGAGCTGCTCAAGAGCTACGTAGCGGGCCGCTTCGTCGATGCGCCGTTTGAGTTCGAGGGCGGTTTCCATTCACCGGTTTTGGTGGTCACCAATCCGAGCACGATCTGCTTATCTTTGGGCACGAAGCGAAGGGGTGAAAAGCTCCCCGCGCGTGCGGAATCGTATTCGAGAAAAAACCATCGACCTTGAATTCATTGAATAGAATTTCTGCCACTGGATCGTAACCGCCCTCGGCAGCCCAGGCGCTGCGGAAGTTTCCCCGGCAGATGTGCATGCAGACGGTCATGTTTCCCGGTCGATCGGCGATGCAGTCATTGATCAATTTTGCGTAGGTGCGCGGCAACTCGTTTGGGTCCTCGCCGATGCGGGTCACGTTCTCGCGCATCTTCTCATCGCACAGATAAGCCATGTTCGGATCGTCGAGTTGCAGATAGGTACAACCGAGCTCCGCCAGTCCGCGGATCTCTTGACGATAGACTTGCGCCA
>Ga0163162_10007634_pt1 | contig 10536 bp, 8 predicted proteins | sample S55metaG_FD_115310 | JGI IMG/M metagenome (GOLD analysis project Ga0163162, IMG submission 115310) | Switchgrass rhizosphere microbial communities from Kellogg Biological Station, Michigan, USA - S5-5 metaG | ecosystem: Host-associated > Plants > Roots > Rhizosphere > Soil | place: USA: Michigan...
CTTCTTCGGTGACCACGTGGCTCACGTCGTCGCCGTAAATCATCACAGGCGCGATCGGCATGCCGCTCTTCTTGCCGACCGCAATCGCATCGAGCTCGTCGACGAAGGTCGGCTCGCCGCCTTTCTTGAACGTCTCGGCGGTCTGCACGACGAGCTTGTGGCCGCGCGCGATGGCCGCGTTCGGGCCGTTGCTCTTCATGAGCTTGAGCCACGCTTCGCTCGGATGGCGCCGGCCGCGCGGGTCGTGGCCCATGTTCGGCGCGCCGCCGAAGCCGGCGAGCCGGCCGAGCGTGACGGTCGACGAATTCGCGTCGGCATCCATCTGCAGCGTCGAGCCGATGAACAGATCGACGCCGTATTGCCCCGCGAGCTGGCACAGCACGCGGTTCGAGCGCAGGCTGCCGTCGCGGCCCGTGAAGAACACGTCCGGGCGCGCCGCGACGTACTGCTCCATGCCGACTTCGCTGCCGAAGCAGTGCACGCTGTCCACCCAGCCGCTTTCGATCGCGGGGATCAGCGTGGGATGCGGATTGAGCGCCCAGTTCGTGCAGATCCTGCCCTTCAACCCGAGCGATTCGCCGTAGGTCGGCAGGAGCAGCTCGATGGCCGCGGTATCGAAGCCGATACCGTGGTTGAGCGTCGTCACGCCGTAGCGCTCGTAGATGCCGCGAATCGTCATCATCGCCATCAGGATCTGCAGCTCGCCGATGTGGCGCGGATCGCGCGTGAAAAGCGGCTCGACGGCAAACGGCCGGTCCGCCTCGACCACGACGTCGATCCACGAGGCGGGGATGTCGACGCGCGGCAGCACGTCGACGATCTCGTTCACCTGCGCGACCACGATGCCGTGACGGAACGCGGTCGCCTCGACGATGGTCGGCGTGTCTTCCGTGTTCGCGCCCGTGTACAGGTTGCCCGCGCGGTCCGCCTGCACCGCGCACACGAGCGACACCTGCGGCGTGAGGTCGATGAACATGCGCGCATAGAGCTCGATGTACGTATAGATCGCGCCGATCTCCAGCTGGCCGTCCTCGAGCAGTTGCGCGACACGCAGGCTCTGCGGACCGGCGAACGAGAAGTCGACCTTGCGCGCGATGCCGCGCTCGAAGAGCGTCAGGTGCTCGGGGCGGCTGATGCTCGAGAGCAGCAGGTGCACGTCGTGCACGCGCGCCGGATCGACCTTCGCGAACGCGCGCGACAGGAAGTCGGCCTGCTTCTGGTTGTTGCCTTCGAGCGCGACGCGGTCGCCCGGTGCGATCAGTGCTTCGAGCGCATCGACGATGCGCTCGGCTTTCAGGAAGCCGTCATCGAGCCACGGCTCGATCAGCTTGAGACGGCGCGCTTTCTCCTGCGCGCGCGTGTTCCATTGCCGCGGCTTTGGATCGGACGAATTCATTGCCTGCCTTGACGAGTGGAGGAGGGCCGGGCGCTGCGGCGGCGCTTCTTCGCGTAGCTGGATTGGGCGAACGCCTGCGCTTCGTTCAGGAAACGATAGACCAGTTCGCCCGTTGCGAGCAAATGACGCGCGACGAGCCGCTGCGCCGCCTCGGTGTCGCGGGCGCAGAGCGCTTTGTAGATCGCCTGGTGTTCGGCGTCGGACTGGCCCTTGAACGTGGGCAAGCCGAACTTCACGCGCAGGTACCGCTCGCCGCGCCGGTGCATCTGCCCGATCAGCTCCATGAGGCGCGGGCGGCCGGCGGGCGCGTAGAGGCTCATGTGGAACTGCTCGTTGCGCACGACGTAGAGGGCCGGGTCCGGTTCGTTCGCGGCGGCCTTGAGGAGCCTCTGGCATTCGGCGAGCGTCTCGGGCGTGTGCTGCTCGATCGCAATGCCGATCGCAAGGCTTTCGAGCGATGCGCGGATCTCGTAGATCTCGCGCGCTTCGTCGGCGGATTGCAAGCTCACCGACGCGCCGCGGTTCGGCTCGATCGTGACCCAGCCTTCGCTTTCGAGCTGCCGGAACGCCTCGCGCACCGGGATCGCGCTCACCGAGAACTGGCGCGCGATCGCATCCTGCCGCAGCGGCTCGCCCGGCAGCAGCGAGCCTTCGACGATCGCCGTGCGCAACGCATCCGCGATAAAGCGCGAGGTGCTTTGGCGCGGCTCGAACTGCGCGTTGCGGAACGACGCAGCGGCAAGCGCGTCGGCTTTGTCTGTGGACATGGCTAGGTATAAGTGCGGACTTGTCGCGAAGTGGTGTTTAAATATTATATATAAAAATGCACTTTTGCTATTTCGGTGCTTTCTCTCAGCCGCCCGCCCATCGGGATGAGCGGGCGCGTCGCCGGATTCGCAGGCGATTCGTCGCCACTTCGTATTGATTTCGTATTCGCTCCGTAATCGATACCCAGGAGACACACACCATGCCGACCACGCTGGATCGCACAGCAGGCGCCGCCCGGCGCACGCGCACCCCGTTGAACCGTACGCAGATCGTCGGATTCTGGGGCGCGTGGGCGGGCTGGACACTCGATGGAATGGATTCGTTCATCTACGCCCTCGTGCTCGCGCCCGCGCTGACCGAGTTGCTGCCGCGCTCCGGATACGCCGCGACGCCAGCGAACATCGGCCTCGCCGGCTCGATACTCTTCGCGCTCTTTCTGGTGGGCTGGGGACTGTCGTTCATCTGGGGGCCGCTCGCCGACCGCTTCGGCCGCACCAAGGTGCTCGCGGCCACCATCTTCACGTTCGCGATCTTCACGGGGCTTGCGGCCACGGCGCACACCGTCTGGGAACTGGGCACCTACCGGTTTCTCGCGGGCGTGGGGATCGGCGGCGAGTGGGCGCTCGCGGGCACGTATGTCGCCGAGGCCTGGCCGGAAGACCGCCGCAAGATGGGCGCAGGTTATCTGCAAACGGGCTACTACGCGGGCTTCTTTCTCGCGGCCGCGCTCAACTACACGATCGGCGCGACCTTCGGCTGGCGCGCGATGTTTCTCGTCGGCGTGGTGCCTGTCGTCGTGTCGATCATCGTGCTCCTGCGCGTGAAGGAAACCGACAAGTGGCAGCGGGCGGAGGCGGGCGCGGCGAAGCACGCGAGCGCGCTGCGCTCGATCTTCTCGGCGCAATACCGGCGGCGCACGATCGTCGCGGCGACGCTGCTGACGGTCGCGATCATCGGGCTGTGGGCGGGCGCGGTGTACGAGCCGTCGGCTGTCATTCAGCTTGCGACGAAGGCCGGCATGGCGAAAGCCGATGCCGCGCGCATGGCGTCGATCGCGACCGGGCTGCTTTCGATCGGCACGATCGCCGGCTGTCTCGCATTGCCGCCGATGGCCGAGCGCATCGGCCGCAGGATGACGCTCGCGGTGTATTTCGTCGGCATGGCGGCGTCGATCGCGCTCGCGTTCGGCTGGGCGTTCTATCTGCAGGACGGGCTCGTGCCGTTCATCGCGCTGCTCGTGGTGCTGGGCTTTTTCGGCGGCAACTTCGCGCTCTTCAGCCTGTGGCTTCCCGAGCAGTTCGAGACGCGCGTGCGCGCGACGGCCTTCGCGTTCTGCACGTCTGTGGGACGCTTCATCGGCGCGATCGTGAACTTCGGCATCGGCGCCATGGTGCTGCACATGAGAACACTCGGCGTGCCGATTGCGCTCACCGCGGTGGCATTCGTGATCGGCCTCGCGGTGATACCATTCGCGCCGGAAACGAAGGGGCAGGAGCTGCCGAACTGAGTCGCGTGACCCTTACTGGGCGTAAGGTTGCGGGTTGCGCGAGACCGTAATACGAGGTTACCAACTTGAAACAACTCGACCAGATCGATCCGCTATATTTGCCTCAACACAACAAACAACCCGTTGAGGTGCGCTTCAAGATGAACAAGGTATCGAAGGCTTCTTTGCTCGCCGGCCTGATGGTCGCCGGTGGCCTGGGCGTGTCGGGTGCGGCGATGGCCGAGGTGCATATCGGCGTGAACGTCGGCATTCCCGCACCGGTGTATGTCGCGCCCGCGCCGGTCTATGCGCCGCCGCCTCCGCCCGTCGTTTATGCGCCGCCGCCGGTGTACGCGCAGCCCGCGATCGTGATCGGCTGGCACGGCGACCGCTATTACGACGGTCGCCGCTACTGGGATCGCGACGACTGGTATCGCCACCACGGCCACGGCCACGGACCCGACCATCACGACCACGGCGAGCACCGCGGCTGGCATTGAGCGTATCGGGCCTTATCGAGCGCATCGAAGATAGCGGCGGCTGAGGTTCACGAAGGCCACCCGGATCAAACCGGGTGGTTTTTTTTCGCCCTCGCCCCTCCTCCTGACCACGACAGGTGCATGGGAATGGCGAAGGGCAGCGTGTTGCGAATCCGTTGAAGCGCGCGAGACCGCCCAACCGTCTGATGTAACAAAAGGTAAGCTTTCTCCAGACATTACGCCTATCCGAATAACAACTTACAAAGTTGAAATACTGGACTGAAAGCCATCCGTTATATTCGCCCCCGACACCAACCAATAAACCGCCGAGGTGCGCTTCACATGAAAAAGAATTCGATCGTCCGATTCCTCGCGGGAGCGCTCGCTGCGAGCGCGCTCGCGGCAGGTGGCGCGGCGAAGGCGGCCGACGTCCACGTGGGGGTGAATGTGGGCATTCCGGCGCCCGTCTATGTCGCGCCGGCGCCGGTCTACGCGCCGCCGCCTCCGCCCGTCATCTACCAGCCCGCGCCAGTGTACGTACGTCCGCCGGTCGTCGTTGGCTGGTACGGCAACCGCTACTACGACGGCCGCCGCTACTGGGATCGCGACGACTGGTATCGCCATCACGGGCGCGGCCACGACAAGCATCACGGCAACGGCCACGGCAAGGGTCACGACAAGCACCATCATTGACGCGCTTCGCGCACTGCCATAAAAAAAGCCGTCCCGCAAAAGGGGACGGCTTTTTCGCTTGTTGCGGCGCGTTTATTCCGCCACAGCCGCCATGCCGCCGACCACCGCGTTGAAGCCGCTGTCGACGTGCACGATTTCCGCGCTCACGCCGCCCGCGAGATCCGACAGCAGGAATGCCGCCACATTGCCGACCTGCTCGATGGTGACGTTGCGCTTGAGCGGCGCATTGTTCTCGACGAAATCGAGGATCTTGCCGAAGCCCTTGATGCCGCTCGCCGCGAGCGTCTTGATCGGGCCGGCCGAGATGCCGTTCACGCGCACGCCCTTCGCGCCGAGCGATGCGGCGAGATAGCGCACGCTCGCTTCGAGCGATGCCTTCGCGAGCCCCATCGTGTTGTAGTTCGGGATCGCGCGCTCGGCGCCGAGATAGGAGAGCGTGAGCAGCGACGCGTCGGGCGAGAGCATCGGCTGGGCCGCCTTCGCGAGCGCCGGGAAGCTGTACGCCGAGATGTCGTGCGCGATGCGGAAGTTCTCGCGCGTCATGCCGTCGAGGAAGTCGCCCGCGATCGCTTCGCGCGGCGCGAAGCCGATGGAGTGCACGAGGCCGTCGAGCGTGTCCCAGTGCTGCTTGAGCGAGGCGAAGAGCGCGTCGATCTGCGCGTCGTCGGCGACGTCGCACGGGAACACCAGTTCGCTGCCGAATTCGGTGGCGAATTCGACGATGCGGTCCTTGAAGCGGTCGCCGACATACGTGAACGCCAGTTCCGCGCCTTCGCGCTTGCAGGCCTGCGCGATCCCGTAGGCGATCGAGCGGTTGGACAGCAAGCCCGTCAGCAGAATTCGTTTTCCAGCGAGAAAGCCCATGAATGCTCCTTTACAAGTCGAAGTCGCGCGTGCGTTGCCGCAATGGCCGCCTCTGTCGAAGCGCCACGCCGGTCAGGCCGCGCGGGATTTTGGGTAGAATTCGCTCACATTGCAGCAGCCACCCGACGCTTCATGCGGCGTTTGCGCCATCGGCCGATTCTGAGACGCTGCTAATCCGCCACTGATCCGCATTTGAGCCGCTCCCACTTCCCATCTTCCGTCCCAAGGACTTGATGACGAATCCCACGACGACCCGCTCGACGACCCGCATGACGACCCGCTCGCGACGAGTCAACGGTGTCCTGATCACGGGCGCGTTGCTCGGGTCGATCGGCTTCGTGTTTTCCGGCGCGGCGTTCGGCGTGTACGCCATCGCGCAATACGGCGAACCGAAGTATCCGCCGGGCTTCCAGCATTTCGACTACGTGAATCCCGACGCGCCGCGCGGCGGCACGCTGGTGCTCGCCAACCCGAACCGTCTCACGAGCTTCGACAAGTTCAACCCGTTCACGATGCGCGGCAATCCGGCGCCGGGCCTCGGCCTCATGTTCGAGAGCCTCACGACGGGCAGCCTCGACGAAGTGGCCACCGTGTACGGGCTGCTTGCCGACGACATCCAGGTTGCCCCCGACGGCCTGTCGGCCACGTTCCACATCAATCCTCGCGCGCGCTTCTCGAATGGCGACCCCGTCACGGCGGAAGACGTCAGGTTCTCGTTCGAGACCCTGAAGAGCCCGCAGGCCGCCCCTCAGTATTCGGTGTATTTCGGCCAGATCGCGCGGGCGGTCGTGATCGATCCGCTCACGATCCGCTTCGACTTCAAGGCGCGCACGCGCGAGATGCCGCTCCTCGCGGGCGGCATTCCCGTTTTCTCGCGCAAGTGGGGGATGAAGCCGGACGGCACGCGCATTCCGTTCGACCAGCTTGCGTTCCAGCAGCCGATCGGCAGCGGCCCGTATGTGATCGAGCACTACGACAACGGCCGCACCATCACCTACCGCCGCAATCCGTCGTACTGGGGCGACAGGCTGCCCGTGCGCGTAGGCACCTACAACTACGAGCGCATCAATTACAAGCTGTATTCGGACAACATCGCGCGGCTCGAGGCGTTCAAGGCGGGCGAATACGACGTGCTCGTCGAAAACATCGCGCGCAGCTGGGTGCGGCGCGACATCGGCAAGCGCTTCGACAGCGGCGAGCTCATCAAGCGCGAGTTCCCGCACCACAACGGCAGCGGCATGCAGGGCTTCTTCATGAACGTGCGCAGGCCGCTCTTCAAGGATGTCCGCGTGCGCCAGGCGCTCGATCTCGCGCTCGACTTCGAGTGGCTCAACCGCCAGTTGTTCTTCAACCAGTACAAGCGCACGGACAGCTTCTTCGTCAACACGGAATTGCAGGCGAAGGGGCGCCCGAGCGAAGGCGAGCTCGCGCTCCTCACGCCGCTGCGCGCGCAGCTCGACCCCGCGGTGTTCGGCGAAATGACCACGCAGCCCGACACCGATCCGCCCGGCTCGCTGCGCGCGAATCTGATCAAGGCGCGCCAGTTGCTCGCCGATGCCGGCTGGACGTATCGCGACGGCGCGCTGCGCAACGCGAAGGGCGAGCCGTTCGTCTTCGAGATTCTCGACGACACGGGCGGCGGCGCGTCGATGGAGCCCGTCGCCGCAGCGTTCGCGCGCAACCTGCAGAAGCTCGGCATCACGGCGAATTTCCGCACCGTCGACTATGCGCTGATCCAGAAGCGGCTCGACGCATTCGAGTTCGACATGACGAGCGTGCGCATGCCCGACGTTCAGGTGCCCGGCACGGAGCAGGTCTCGCGCTTCGGCAGCAAGTCGGCGGACGAGCAGGGCTCGGACAATCTGTCGGGGGTCAAGTCGCCCGCCGTCGACAAGATCCTGCAGGCGGTCGTGTCGGCGCAGACGCGCGAGCAGCTCGTCGACGCCACGCACGCGCTCGACCGGGTGCTCATGCACGGCTACTATGTCGTGCCGCACTGGTACTCGGCGAAGCATCGCGTGGCGTATCGCAATACACTCGCGTATCCCGCCGCGCTGCCGCTTTACTACACCGCCGACGACTGGGTCACGTCGACGTGGTGGTTCAAGCCGGCCGCGAAGTAATCGCCACGCGAAGGAAACAACCCGAACCGGACAGCCGCCATGTGGAGCTATATCCTCAAACGCATCCTGCTGATGGTCCCGACGTTGATCGGCGTGCTCACGCTCACGTTCGTCGTGATCCAGTTCGTGCCGGGCGGACCCGTCGAGCAGGCGGTGCACGACCTGCGGCGCGGCAGCGAGCAGGGCGCGTCGTTCGGCATGCGCACGCACACGGGCGTCGATGCGCAGCAGGTCGCGCAACTCAAGGCGCTCTACGGTTTCGACAAGCCGCCGCTCGAACGCTATTTCTCGATGCTCGGCAAGTTCGTGCGCTTCGATCTCGGCGACAGCTATTTCCGGCATCAGAGCGTGTGGTCGCTGATCGTCTCGAAGCTGCCGGTGTCCATCAGCATCGGCGTGTGGACGTTTCTCATCACGTACCTGATCTCGGTGCCGCTCGGCATCGCGAAGGCGGTGCGCAACGGCTCCAGATTCGATGTCGCGTCGAGCCTCGTCGTGCTCGTCGGCTTCGCGATACCAGGCTTCGTGCTCGGCGTGCTGCTGCTCGTGCTGTTCGGCGGCGGGACGTTCTGGCAGCTCTTTCCGCTGCGCAACCTCACCTCGGACAACTGGGCGACGCTCTCGCTCGGCGGCAAGATCCTCGACTATCTCTGGCACATCACGTTGCCGGTGGTGGCGTCGGTGGTGGGCAGCTTCGCCGTCATCACGATGCTCACGAAGAACGCGTTCCTCGACGAGATCCGCAAGCAATACGTGCTGACCGCGCGCGCGAAGGGGCTCTCGGAGCGGCGCGTGCTTTGGAAGCACGTCTTCCGCAATGCGCTCCTGCCGCTGATCGTCGGCTTTCCGGGGGCGTTCATCGGCGCGTTCTTCACGGGGAGCCTGCTCATCGAGACGCTTTTTTCACTCGACGGCCTCGGCCTGCTCTCCTATGAATCCGTCGTGCGGCGCGACTATCCGGTCGTGCTCGGCACGCTTTATCTCTTCACGCTGATCGGGCTTGCGACCAAGCTGATCTCGGACCTGTGCTACGTCTGGGTCGATCCTCGCATTCAATTCGAACAACTGGAGCGCTGACTTGAACCGAGCCGCATCGTCACGGCGCACCGCCGCCGCAACAGACGGCCAGCCGCTCAGGGCGCACGCCTCGATGACGCCGGGCCGGCGCGTCTGGATGCGCTTCAGGCACCATCGGCTGGGCTACTGGAGCCTGATCATATTCGTCGCCGCGTTCATGATCAGCCTGGCGGGCCCGCTGTGGTCGAACGACAAGCCGCTCGTCGTGCGCTATCAGGGGCAGCTTTACTTTCCGCTCGTGAAGACGTATGCCGAGACGACTTTCGGCGGCGACTTTCCGACACCCGCCGACTATCTCGATCCGTATATCCGCGACCGCTTCAGCGCGCCCGGCAACTTCGCGATCTATCCGCCGAACCACTATTACTACGACACGCTGAACTACTTCTCGAAGGGCTCGAACCCGGCGCCGCCGTCGCGCGAGAACTGGCTCGGCACCGACGACCGCGGGCGCGACGTGTTCGCGCGCCTCGTGTACGGCTTTCGCGTGTCGGTGCTGTTCGGGCTCGTACTGACGGTGATCGGCACCGTGCTCGGCGTGCTGGCGGGCGCGGTGCAGGGCTATTTCGGCGGCAGGACGGATATCACGGGGCAGCGCCTCATCGAGATCTGGAGCGCGCTGCCGGAGCTTTACCTCCTGATCATCTTCGCGTCGATCTTCGAGCCGAGTCTCCTTCTGCTCGTCGTGCTGCTGTCGCTGTTCGGCTGGATCGGGCTGTCGGACTACGTGCGCGCCGAGTTCCTGCGCAACCGCACGCAGGACTACGTGCGCGCGGCGCGGGCGATGGGGCTGTCGAACTGGCAGATCATCTGGCGTCACGTGCTGCCGAACAGCCTCACGCCCGTCATCACGTTCCTGCCGTTTCGCATGAGCGGCGCGATCCTCGCGCTCACCAGCCTCGATTTTCTCGGGCTCGGCGTCCCGTCGCCGACGCCTTCGCTCGGCGAACTGCTCGCGCAGGGCAAGGCCAATCTCGACGCGTGGTGGATCTCGCTTTCGACCTTCGGCGTGCTGGTCGCGACGCTCCTGCTCCTGACCTTCATGGGTGACGCGCTGCGCAATGCGCTCGATACGCGCATTGCCGATGCGATCAAGGCCGGAGGCGGCCGGTGAGCGCGCCACTGCTGCACATCGACAAGCTGCGCGTGCGTTTCGGCGAGACGCTCGCCGTCGACGACGTGACCCTCACGATCGAGGCGGGCGAGCGCGTGGCGCTCGTCGGCGAGTCGGGCTCGGGCAAGAGCGTGACGGCGCTGTCGATCCTGCGCCTCCTGCGCGACGCCGAACTGTCCGGCTCGATCCGATTCGCGGGCGAAGAACTGCTCACGAAGAGCGAGCACGCGATGCGCGGCCTGCGCGGCTCCGACATCGCGATGATCTTCCAGGAGCCGATGACGGCGCTCAACCCGCTCTACACGGTCGGCGACCAGATCATCGAGACGATCCAGCTCCACGACGGCGTGCCGCCGCGCGAAGCCCGAAAGCGTGCGATCGAGCTGCTCGCGCGCACCGGGATCACGGAGCCGGCGCGCCGTATCGACAGCTATCCGCATCAGCTTTCGGGCGGCCAGCGCCAGCGGGTGATGATCGCGATGGCGCTCGCGTGCCGCCCGCGCCTTCTGCTCGCCGACGAGCCGACCACCGCGCTC
>Ga0163162_10007636_pt1 | contig 10534 bp, 14 predicted proteins | sample S55metaG_FD_115310 | JGI IMG/M metagenome (GOLD analysis project Ga0163162, IMG submission 115310) | Switchgrass rhizosphere microbial communities from Kellogg Biological Station, Michigan, USA - S5-5 metaG | ecosystem: Host-associated > Plants > Roots > Rhizosphere > Soil | place: USA...
ATGACACTGCAAGTGCAGCACGTCGAGGCCGTCGAGGCGGCCCAGCCGCGGGAGGTCGTAACGCACCACGGTGCTCAGGTGGGCCGGATCGTCAAAGGAGGTGCGGTCATAGCCGCCGGGGCCGGTGTGCACGGGAACGCGCGACTCCCAGTTCGCGAGATTGATCGCTCGCCAGTTTCTCTTCACAAGAATTCCCTTATATAGCTGGATTTCCAGCCGGTCGCGGATGACGCGTGTCAGATACATGTCATTCCGAACCGAAACTGGCGGCACCCACCGGATGTAGAGAGCACCAAGCCGGGGCCTTGACTGGGAGGAGCCCCAGCCCGTGACTAGTGCATCACACCCGTCCCTTGCTGCAACCGCGCATCTCGTCGAAAGCGAACGGCGGTTCGCCGCGCTGCCCTCGTCAGGCGGCGTGAGCGGGATCGCGACGTCCAGATCGCGCTCGTCCACGCGACGCTGGCGGTCGCGGCGATCCTCGCCGAGGAAGACAGCCACGACCGACGGTAGGTAGCAGCGCACACGACAGAGCGCCCCGCGCACCTTGACTGGTGGCGGGGCGCTTTTCGTCGCTGTGAGAGCCTTTGTCCGCTCGCTTACGGGTTGTGCTGGGACTGCTGGAAGCAGGCCACGTCGTACTGCGATTTCGGCGAGTAGTTCTGCCCGCCGGTGCCGCCTGGGTTGGTGCCGCTGGGCTCATTGAAGGGCGAGCCTGGGCTGTTCGCCGCATGGCCCGGGGTGGTCAGCCCCAAGTCCTGGCAGGACTGGCTCGGCGGCCCGGGCGGGCCAGGCGGGTTGTCGGCCCAGGCGGGTCCGGCCAGACCTAATCCGAACACCAGCACAGTCGACGCCACGATCACGCTTCGACGCATCACGATCGCCTCCATCAGTAAGGGGTCTGACAGCGAGGCCCCCGACCCGCCGCCGGGCGGCAAAGTACGCCCGCATATGTGTGGAAACGATGTCCCCGCGGCCGGGGGCGAGCCGATCCTGGCGTCTTCTCAGGCGCGCCCCGCACCGGATAACCGGGCGGGGCACTTCCTACATCACAACCGGTCGGTTAACGATTCCGTTCTGCCTTTGGGAACACCGTTACCACACGATTGTGGGTGTAACTTCCGGCTGAATCTGAGGACCTATCCTCAGCCTTTCGCGCAGTGCTGGCGACGATAAGTTGCCTGCTGGCCCGCTCTGGGGCATTGGATCAGCGACGAATCTGCTTATCGGTGCTGCTCGATGGTGAACACCTCGTCCAACCCGGTGACTTCGAACAGCTGCCGGACCGGTGAGGACAGATCGACGACGACCAGCGTCATCCCCTTTTCGTTGCCGTGTTGCGCAGCGCGACCAGCGTGGCAACGGCCTCAGAATCCAGGAAGGTGACCTCCGACATGTCGATCGCGAGCCGGTGGCAGCCGGGGCGGGACATGGCCTCCATACCGACTTCACGAACGGCCACGGCGTTGTTGAAGTCGACCTCGCCGGCCACTTTCATTCGGGCGCTATCGTCCGTCGCGGGTTCCCACGAAACGCGCACATGGTCACCGTAGGGCCTGGTCGAACCGCAGCAGAAGATACGGTCAGCCTCGCTGGCCCCGACCGGGGGCAAGCTAGCTGCTGCCAGGTGTGACGAATCCGGGCTGGCCAACGCTTACATGCGAGGGGAGGACGGGGGTCTCCACTGACGGGCCGGCCGGTCGAGCAAATGCCATCCCCCGGCGAGAGCCGGTCGGCCCTCCCCGATGTCACACCCACGGGTCACCATGAGTCATGGGATACCCGGAGCCGCATCGCGACTTCTCGGACGAAATCCTGGATCGGTACCGGTGCGCTGAGATCGACGGGCTGGGTTCACGTTGCCAGCTGGTTGTCGGACACGACGGGCAGCACCTATTGGAGCGTGACGGTCAGCGGCTCGCCTGGCCGGTGGGTGCTGAGCCGCATCTGCGGCCGCCGTGGGCGATCTCGTTCCCCGCGACGAGAACGCGCCGAGCATCTCGAAGCCAGGGCGACGGCATCGAGGTCGTCATTAACCGTTAACGGCTATTGATTGCTCGTACGCGCGAGTCAAATGACAGAACAGTCATCTACCCATTGACCGAGACGGCGAGGCTTACGGTGTGGCCAGAACAACGACTCAAGGGGGACCAATGCGCAAGTTCGCGCTGGTGGTCGGAATCATCGTTGCGCTCGGGCTAGCCGCAGCGCCAGCGGGAGCCGCCGCACCCGAGGTGGTTCACACCAAAGTGAATGTCTCGTTGCCCGGTATCGATGTCTGCGGATTCACGGTTGACTCCGTGGTGAAGGGAACGAACACGTTCCAGATGTTCGTCGACCGGTTCGGGAACGTCTCGATTCAGTTCCTATCCCACGTCGTGAGCACCTTGACCAATGAGGCAAACGGCAAGGTGGTGTACGTGGAGTCCGCGGGCCGGGACAGGTTCCAACTCGACCCGGTGGTCAACCCGGACGGCACCATGACCACCACCGATACCCTCACGGGAATGTCACAGCGCGTCTATACCTCTCATAGAAACACTTTGCTGAAGGACGCGGGATTCATCTCGTTCGCCGCCACATTCGATGCTGACGGGAACTTCCTCAGTGAGCAGGTGATCGAGCACGGGCCGCACCCGTTCGCGGGCGACTTCACGGTGTTCTGCGAAGCGATCGCGTCCGCGATCGGGTAGTTCGGAGGATCTTTGCCAGGGGCGGGTCGCAGCGTGCCGCGTCTTAGGGTGGTTCCCCTGGTTGAGCGTTGAACCGCGCGCGCCCCGCCGTGGCCACGCAGCGGGGCGGCGTTCGCCGACCAGCCGAAGACTCGCGCGAACTCGGCGACGACCGCGGCGGAATCAGCCGACACCCGAGGCTTCTCCTCGGCGACGGCGGCCTGATCGTTCGCCAACCACAAACCGGGCTTCCAGCCCGGCGGGTCGGTGGTCATGCGCTCATCTCCTCGAGGGGGCAGAGGCGGACACCCGTCGACCCATGGAGTACGCGCGCGTAGCGGTCAGCTTATGGGGTGGTTTGGCGGCCCCTAAGGTACAGACGTGTTCGAGCAAGGCGAGGACAGTGCGCTCCTACCGAGCCCTCGCAGGGGCAGCAGCCGTTGTCGACGTGTTCGTGTACGTGGTGGTCCTCAACCTGTTCGTGGAGTATTTCCCGAAGGTGATCAGCGAGACCTTCACCCTGTCTCTGCTCACTGCCGTCTTGTTGAAGGCGGTCCTCGAGGTCGTCGTCGTCGCCAAGAACAGAGTCAAGGCTCGGTTCCGGCAAGCCTCGACGCCGGTTGGTAAGGCAGCGGCGGCAGTGTTGCTCTGGGTGGTGCTGGTGGGGAGCAAGTTCGTTGTCCTGGAAGCTGTCGACCTCGTTTTCGGGACCCGGGTGAGCCTCGGCGGGTTCGTGCCCGTGACCCTGCTGATTCTTGTGCTGCTCGTATCTCGACTCGGCGTTCGTCGCCTGCTTCACGGGCGGGCGGTCGGCGGTCATCGGTCGGCTCCTTGAGGGTCGGTCACTGCAAAGTTCGGCGATGCCGCCGCGTAAGTAGCGGTGACCGTCGGGTGTGGGTGGCGTAGGTGTCGGGCAGAACTCCCACACCCGGAACCGTTCGAGCTCGCGGTCTTCGCACCGGTCGGTTTCATCTTCACGTGCGCGGCGAAGCGAGTCGTGGGATGTGCTCTTCCCGCCGGGTCAGGTCTTTGGCGGCGGATTAGCGCCTACGACCAGCGTGCCTGTGGCGACGGGCCGCCCTCCGTCGGACCGGCCGGCTATTGGGTCTCGTTGTCGAGTGCCTTGATCAGCCGGATGGCGAGCTGTGTCAGCACCACGGCGATGATCGGCGCGACGATAGCCGAGATGGGGATGCGGGTCGGGCTGGTGCCGGACACCCACTCCGGGCCGGCCACAGCCAGGATCATGCAGATAGTCCAGATCGTGGTGACAGCGATGGCGAGCAGTCGGGCGGAGTCGGCAACCCCGGGCGAACGACGCCGGCCAAGTATCGCGACGGCGACGTTACGGGAGGCGAGTACGCCCCAGATCCATGCCAAGATCGCGGCGAGGGGGACGTGATCTTGGGTCGTGCCGGTCACAAGATCTGGAGCGTAAACACTGATGAGAGTGACTGCGATCCAGATCGCCGCAATCGCTAGGCCAGTCCACGCGGCCACCCAGTTGCGTTTTTCCGCCGGTGATGCAACTGGCCGTTCTGCCCGGTCAGATGTCGGAGATAGAAATGGACCGCTCATCGCAAATAGGCGTACCCAAATCGGCGGGATGTGTAACCCAAGAGCTCATGTCCCGTCTGGATCGACGAGGCCGAGTCGGCGCCGATCCGGGACACCGCGCGGGCCGACCGTCATGGATTGGTCGACGATCTACGGCGAGACATTCTCGCCGCCCTGCGCGAACGACGCGGAATTCGTGGGCCGGTCCGCTACTCGGGTCGCTGGCCTCGAGGCGGTGGCACGGAACGCCGCGACGCGTTATTTCCACCGGAAGTGGACGAACACCCGCCCAGAGTTGTGCGGATCCTTCTCCACTCGGTGGTAAATGATCTTGACGTCCTTACGGTCGAGAAAGCGAAGTACCCGCTTTCTCAGCTGTCCCGCGCCCTTTCCGGGGATGATCTCGACGAGCGATGCCTTCTTGGCAACGGCCTCGTCCATGATCGAGCGAAGCGCGCGGTCGATTTCGTCACCGCGGTCATAGATGTCGTGCAGGTCAAGCTTGAGCTTCACCAAGCCATCGTGGTGCTCCAGAGCGACGAGCGCGAATCTTGGTCAGCGCACGGGACCCTGCCGACGGCCCGGACGGGAGGGCGATTTCATCGGTTCGTGTCCGCGGTGATGTGCTCGAACGGCCCGGCCTGGATGCGCGTGCGCCCGTTCGCCCACGGCTCATTCAGCTCGTCGACGTCCAGGGCGGCCACTGTCGCTGAGGCGATCGAAGGCTGCGCCGACCAGTTCCAGGAACAGGCCTTCTTGGTCCCGATTCGCGAACTCTCCGGCGCCAATCCTTACTAACCACCTACTTATATCGTGATGCGGTGAGCGAAGACACCTGGGCCGGCTTGGCTGACCAATTCGCCGATGAGGCTTATGCCTCAGTGAAGGGGTACGTGCGAACGTACGTGTTGCACCAGCAGCTGCTGGAGCATTTACCCGCGCCTCCAGCGCCAGTGCTCGATGTCGGTGGCGGTGCGGGCCATCAATTGTTTCCACTGGCCCAGGCCGGTTACGAGGTGACGTTGCTTGATCCGTCGCCGGCGATGCTGGACAAAGCTGGACAGCGATTGCAGCGGTTGCCTGATGAGGTCCAGCGACGGGTGACGCTCGTACAGGCCGACGGTGAGCACGCCGACGAGGCGGTGCATGGTCGACGCTTCGCGGCCGTGTTATGTCACGGCGTGCTCGGGTACCTCGATCAGCCCGAGCCGGTGGTCAACCAGCTTTGCCGGTGCGCTGCTGCAGGCGGTGTCGTCTCGATCATGGCGGGCAACGCCAAGGCGGCGGCGGTGCGCCCGGCGTTGGAACGCCGGTGGGACGCCGCCTTGGCGTCGTTTGACGCCAGGAGCGAGATTGGGGTATTGGGCGTGCCAACCCGAGCCGACACGGTGGAGCAGCTGAGCGAGCTCATTCGGCGTGACGGGGTGGAACCACTGCGCTGGTATGGGGTATGGCTGTTTGTCGACTGGCTCGATTTCAGTGGAGTCAAGTTGGACCCGAGCGATTCACAGCAGCTAGCGGCGGCAGCCGCGGTCGAACTCGAAGCCAGCCGACGAGATCCCTACCGTCAACTCAGTCGCATCTTTCATCTCGTCGGACGGAAAGGTCTGAGCTGACGGGGCAACCCACACCAAGCGCTGAAGTCAGCCCCGGCGCCATTTGGGGTGTGCGATCCGGCTGAGCCACCCCACGGGGGGACCTTGTGTGGCCTCCCTTGCTAGTGCGCGTCGGCGTGGCTCTCATCCAAGGACACAGTGTGTCAGGTGTCGCACCCGGCTCGGATGGGTAGACCATCAGCATGGCTAAAAGTAATCCACTCGAGGGCAAGAAGATTGCGTTCCTCGTCGCGAACGAGGGCATCGAACAGGTCGAGTTGACTGGACCGTGGCAGGCTGTGCAAGAGGCGGGCGGGACACCGGTACTCATCGCCCCGGAACCGGGCTCGGCGCAGGCGTTCAACCATCTCGATAGAGCCGACAAGTTTCCTGTCGACATGACAACCGAGTCGGCTGACCACACCCAATTCGCCGGCGTCGTCCTACCGGGCGGGGTCGCCAATCCGGACGCACTGCGGACGGACGGCGCAGCAGTCAAGTTCGTCACCGATGCTGCCGCAGCCGGGACTCCGATCGCGGCAATCTGTCACGGTCCATGGACCTTGATCGAGGCCGGTCTCGTCGCGGGCAAAACCCTGACGAGCTGGCCGAGCCTGAAGACCGATATCCGAAACGCCGGCGGACATTGGCAGGACGAGCCGGTCGTTGCGAGTAGAGAGCGCGGCTGGACGTTGATTACCAGCCGCAAACCGGCCGACCTCGACGCGTTCAACACGGCATTCGTCGAAGCCTTCGCCGAGTGACCCCGGTCGATGGCATAGATCAGCGCTATGCGGCTCGCTGAATGGGCATTCTCCGATGATCTTGGACTTACTGCTGACAGCTCGACAAGCCCAAGATCATCGGCTCCGCGCACCCGGTGGAGATTGTTATCCGGTCAGCTGTGCCTTTATCGTGGCGATGTCGTAGTAGACGGCTTCTTGCCACAGGTCCGCGCCATCGAAGCGAAATACCGCGCACATGTGGTAGGTGACACGCCGGCCCGTGGCCGGAATTCCGTCGAAGTCGGCCGTGTGTGTCGATGCCAGGCGTAGCTCGGTGATAACTGCGTCCTCAGCGTGGTGAAGCCGCAGTATCTCAATCTTGAGGTCGCTCATTGCGGCCAGGCCGGCGGTGAGCATGGTGCCCACTGCTTGGTCGCCGATTAGATCGCCGCCGAGAGTGTCACCGGAATAGCTCACCCGGCCGGGTGCGAATGTTCGGAGGACTGCGGCGACATCACCGTCTTCCTCTGCGGCGATGTGACGTTGGACGACTTGTTCGCGTATCGATCGTAGGTGGGACGTGTCCGTCACGGTGACCTCGCATTGGTGGTCAGGAACGCGGCTCGCGCGCTGCACTGGAATTCGATTGTGGCTAGAGCACGTCTCCGGAGTGGCACGTCTACAGAAGCTCAACTACGCCGATGGCATCGAATCGCTTCGCGACGCGCTGGTCTCCTAGGACTTCGATCACCACCCGCGTATCGATGTCGTGGGCGCCGGCGTCGCCGAATCGTCGGTGCCGGATCTTCACCAGGCGACCCACGACGAATGTGTCGTCGTCGTGGTCGATCCGTACGATCCTACTGAGGTTGTCTGCGGTGAGTTCGGCGGCGCGGATCTGCATGCGGTTTGTCCCTTTCGGTGGAATCGGAAGGATGGGTGCAGGTGATCGAAACACACGGTTGTTTGACCTTGTCGGGCGAGGTCACGGGGACCATGCTTGTCTCCGGCAGGCAACGGGTACAGCGAAGGGGAGAGGCAAATGGATTTCTCAGCACCGCTCGACGATCTCCAGAAGCGCGCCGCGGAGGCGAAAGCATCGGTCCAGGCTGCGGCCACAGAATCGCGCGACAAGCTCCGGCAGCGCATCGACCAAGCTCAGGCTGACGTCGACCGGGCAACGAAAAACGCAAAGCAGCAGGCCTCAGAAACGGCTGACCGCGCTCGAAGCAAGTGGGCCCAGATGAGGGCCGATGCGTCAGCCAAGATGGATGACGTCAAGGCAAAGATCGACAAGCGTACGGATGAGATCGACGCCACGCGGGCCATGCAGGACGCGGCCGATGCCGAGGCGGAGGCCATGGACGCCCTCGACTACGCGAGTTGGGCCATCGAGAACGCACGATTGGAAACGCTGGACGCGATCGATGCCCGTGCGTACGCCGAGGAGCGCGCCAAGTCCGCCGGCCTGTAGCGGCATTCATCGGGAACAGGCTCGTCACCCAAAGTTCGGAAATCGTTCATCGTCCGAGCATTGCTGATGCGTGTCATCCGGCGTCACACACCGGACGCGGCCCTCGGGGAGGCGGGCCTGGCCGACCCGGGGCCGACCAATGAGCTTCGGCGCCACTGGTAAAGAACGGCGTCACCCCTGCCTCCTTTTAATCGAGTAGCTAGGTCTCGTCTCAGTGGGGAACGTCGTCGAGACTGCGACTCGTCCATTCGCGACTGCGCAACAGTGCCGCGGTCAAGCTCACTGTTACGGTGGCATTCGAGCATCTGGCAATTGACGTCGCGGGGCACCGAGCTGGCCTGCCTAAGGAGCCACCATGTCGGTCCTTCCGGATCTCGCCGCGGCCCTCGCGTCGGGGACGGTTGAGGTCATCGATCTCACCGCGCAGTTGTCGAGCAGCACGCCGACCCTGAAGCTTCCGCCGCAGTTCGGCCAGACGGCGACGTTCGAGTTCGAGCAGATCAGCAATTATGACGACCGGGGTCCGGCGTGGTATTGGAACAACTTCCGTACCGGCGCACACCGGCACACATTTCGACGCCCCGTGCCACTGGATTACCGGCAAGGGCGGCGAGGACGTCGCATCCGTTTCCCCGCAGCGGCTCGTCGGGCCCGCAGCGGTGCTGGACTTCTCGGCGCAGGCAACAGAGAACCCTGACTTCCTGCTAGAGGTAGCTCACATCCGCGCCTGGGAGCGCGAGCACGGCCCGTTGCCGGAGGGCGGCTGGCTGCTGTACCGCACCGGATGGGATGCCCGGTCGCACCTGCAGGACGCATTCCTCAACGCCGACGAGAACGGTCCGCACACCCCCGGCGTCTCGATTGACTGCGCGCGGTGGCTGGCCGACGAGTCGCCGGTCGTCGGACTGGGCGTGGAAACCGTGGGCACCGATGCCGGCGCCGCAGCCGGGTTCGATCCGAGCTTCCCCTGTCATACGTATATGCACGGTGCCGGCAAGTACGGGCTGACCCAGCTGCAAAATCTCGCGCTGCTGCCACCGACCGGCGTGATCCTCATCGCGTCTCCCTTGAAGATCCTCGGCGGCTCAGGCAGCCCGGCTCGCGTGGTGGCACTGGTCGAACGTTGATGTCCGCGGCGGAAGCGGTCGGGATCACCCTGGCCGGACTGGGGATTCGCCGCGTCTTCGGTGTGGTCGGCTCGGGCAACTTCCACGTGACGAATGCCCTGGTCTCAGGCGGCGCTCGTTTCGTCGCCGCAAGGCATGAAGGCGGGGCGGCGACAATGGCCGACGCCTACTCGCGGATGAGCGGCACGGTAGCCGCAGTCACCGTGCACCAGGGTTGCGGCCTCACCAACGCTATGACCGGCATCGCGGAGGCGGCGAAGAGCCGCACACCGTTGCTCGTGCTCGCCGCCGAGGTCACGGAAAAGCGCTCGAACTTCTATGTCGACCAGGACGGTTTGGCCGATTCCGTCGGTGCAATCACTATGCGGGTCGAGGCCGCCGAAGACGCCGTCGCCACTGCCACCCGCGCATATCACCTGGCGCGCGACGATCGGCGCACCGTCGTGCTGAACCTGCCGCTCACCGTCCAGGCCGCGAAGACCGTCGAGCCGACGACGGTGTCAGCGCAGCCGGGCCGGCCACAGCCGGCACCCGACACCGCTGGACTGGCCCAGCTCGTCGACGCGCTCACCCACGCGCAGCGCCCGGTATTCGTCGCCGGGCGCGGCGCGCGTGCCCTCGGAGCGCGCGAGGCGCTGCTCGAACTCGGCGAGGTGTGCGGGGCGTTGCTCGCGACGAGTGCTGTCGCGAAAGGGCTCTTCCACGGCAGCCCCTGGTCGCTCGACGTCTCGGGCGGGTTCGCTTCGCCGCTCGCTGCGCAGCTGATCCGCGACGCCGACCTGATCGTAGGCTGGGGCTGCGCGCTGAACATGTGGACGACCCGGCACGGTCAGCTCATCGGGCCGCAGGCGACGGTCGGGCAAGTTGACCTGGATCCCGACGCGCTCGGCGCGCATCGGACGATTCAGTTCGGGGTGATCGGCGGGGTCACGCCGACCGCACAAGCTGCAACTGCGGCGATAGCCGATGCACAGATCGGTTACCGAAGCGAGCGAATTCGCAAAGAGGTTGAGCAGCGCATCCGATGGCGCGACGTCGATTACCACGACACGTCGACAGCCGATCGCATTGATCCACGGACATTGACTATCGCGCTCGACGACATGCTGCCCGACGAGCGAGTCATCGGCGTCGATTCGGGCAACTTCATGGGCTACCCGAGCGTGTTCCTGTCTGTGCCGGACGAATACGGCTTCTGCTTCACCCAGGCGTTCCAGTCGATCGGGCTCGGCCTCGCGACGGCGATCGGCGCGGCGCTGGCTCAGCCGGACCGCTTGCCGATCGCCGCACTCGGCGACGGCGGCGCGCTGATGAGCGCCGCCGAGCTGGACACCGTCCGCCGCCTCGGCCTGCCGATGATCGTGGTCGTCTACAACGACGACGC
>Ga0163162_10007639_pt1 | contig 10532 bp, 9 predicted proteins | sample S55metaG_FD_115310 | JGI IMG/M metagenome (GOLD analysis project Ga0163162, IMG submission 115310) | Switchgrass rhizosphere microbial communities from Kellogg Biological Station, Michigan, USA - S5-5 metaG | ecosystem: Host-associated > Plants > Roots > Rhizosphere > Soil | place: USA: Michigan...
ACAAGTTGGGATCAGTACTACGAGGAAGCAAATCAGCGTAATGATTATGTGCTGCAGAAACAAAAGATCATAATAGAATGGCTGGCAGAGCTGCCCGGAATTAAAACTGCGGTTGACCTGGGAGCCAATGAGGGGTCATTTTCTCTTTTGACGGCGACAAAGAATATACACACGATCGCTGCGGACTCCGATCATTCTTCCATCAATAAACTCTATCAAAAAATTAAAAAAGAAAACGAAAAAAATATTTTGCCTTTGTTGATCGACCTGGCAAATCCGTCTTCAGCGATCGGCCTTAATAACAAAGAAAGAGTTTCTTTTACTGAACGAACTGATCGCGACCTGGGAATGGCGCTAGCCCTTGTTCACCATCTTGCGATCGGGAAAAACATTCCGTTCGAAAAAATAGCTGAATTTTTTGAAAACCTGGCTGATCACTTTATTATCGAGTTTATCCCCAAAACAGATAAGAAAATAAAGTTTATGCTACAGCAAAAAAAAGATATTTACCACACCTATAATGAAGAGAACTTTGTCCGCTCATTTGAAAAATATTTTTCTGTGCAGAAGAAACGTGACATTGGAGATTCGGGCAGGGTGCTTTATATGATGAAAAGACATGAATAGGATAATCCTGGCCTGATCATTCACCAGCTAACGCGCTGGCCGAATTTTCCAAGACCAAAATATTTATTGAGCTGCAGGTTTAAGCCTAGCTGGTCATAAGCCGTATTGTTTTGGTAGTAAGCTCTTGCGTAGCGGATCTGAATTTTATTGAACAAGGCTCCTACTTCAATTGAAAACCCATTGAGACCGTTGCCGGTCTCGTTAATATTTAATTCCTGGCGGCGGAGATGATTGTAGCCCAGGGAAACCTCCAGGTGATCCCCTATATAAATTTGTGTGGCGATCACAAAATGCCGGAAAAATTTATCGAATACAAATTTCTTGTCATTATCTCCCGGGTTCAAATCGTTGTTATTATTAAACAAGGTATCATTATAGCGGATATCAAATTGGTGGACATGATGAGCTGTGATCGAAAAGCCAAAGGGTGCATGCAGTAAGCGCTTGGTGATCCCAACCTGCAGGTCGAAGGGAAGGTCATCGGCGGTCGTCTCATCATACTTCTTTAGCTGAAAACCCATATTCCTCGCGAGTACTGAGGCTGAGAACAAGTGGACGCTATCGTTATACAGGACACTTGCATCGGCAGCTATCCCACAGGAGCGATACAACCCATAATTTGAGTTTATAAACTTCAATGTAAATCCATAGTTCCATTTTTCTAAATAACGCCTCGACGCCGAAATCTGCATTACCCAATCGGCCGGATGAAAAGAACCTAGGACATTTCCCGATGGGTCTGTTGCCTGGATGTCGCCATAATTAAAATAATGCAGTCCCCATAAAAAGTTTGTATTTAATCCTTCGCTGTGGTAACCGAGGGATAAATGATAGGTCTTAATGCCCGCGTAAAAACTATTGAACACCGCATTCATCTGGCTATGCATCGAGGGGACGAGTAATGAAGGATTATAGAAAGCCATGCCCACATCATTTGAGGGTTGGGAAACGTTGATCCCACCCAGGCCAGTTAACTGCGGGGTATTCGGTAGTTTGAGGAAATTATAAACAGAACTGCCGCCAAGCGTTTGGCCAATGGCAATGGAAGAAATAAGCAGAACAGGTATGATGATCCATGACCGCACAGGTCACGAATATGAGAAAAGTTTTGGAAAGGGAGGAAATTTATGTCGTTGATCGCAGAGCCTTCAAACCTCCTAAAAATCGAAACTCCTCCATGAACATAGAGGAGTTCCTTTTAACCCTTAAAACAACCAACATGAAAATTCTTACTACTATAACATCCGCAAAAACGCTTATTTGGTTGCCTCGGGTCAGAAATCTTTTTTAATCACCCAGGGCGAGTTCGAGTACTTCTTTCATGTTCTTTACAAAGTGTAATTCAATACCCTTGATAAAGTCACTATTGATCTCTTCTATATCCTTCTCATTTTGCCAACAGAGAATGATCTCCTTTAAACCGGCGCGTTTTGCAGCCAGCACTTTTTCTTTAATTCCCCCCACCGGTAATACTTGTCCGCGCAATGTTATTTCGCCTGTCATGCCTAGGTATGGCTTTATTTTTTTCCCGGTGAATGCTGAGGCGATCGCAGCCAGCATGGTCACTCCTGCGCTTGGCCCATCTTTAGGTACCGCACCCTCTGGCACATGGATATGAATGTTTTTCTTTTCAAACACCCGGGGGTCAATACCGTATTTTTTTGCGTTGGATTGAAGATAGGTTAAGGCGGTGCTGGCACTTTCTTTCATTACATTTCCCAGGTTGCCCGTCAATCGTAACTCGCCCTTGCCATCACTTAGACTTGTCTCAATAAATAAAATATCACCTCCTACATATGTATAGGCAAGTCCAACCGCTACACCCGGCATATTTGCATTTTTGTAGACATCGCTGCTGAACCGCGGTTTACCCAATATTTTTTCAATGTCTTTTGGCGATAGCAGGTTCAGGACCCTTTCATTCATTGCAAACTCTTTTGCCTCGTAACGCATAATGGCTGCAAGGTGACGGTCTAACTCCCTGACACCGCTCTCCCTCGTGTAGTCCTGGATCATTTTCCTGGTGACGTCTTCACTGATCTTAAATTCCATGCTCTTCAACCCGTGCAACTCTTTTTGCTTCGGTATGAGATGACGCCGGGCAATTTCAATTTTTTCTTCTACGGCATACCCTCCCAATTCGATAACCTCAAGACGGTCGCGAAGAGCAGGCTGAATATTCTGAATGTTGTTGGCCGTGGCAATAAACAATACTTTACTCAAGTCATATTCCAGTTCAAGATAATTATCATAAAAACTGTTGTTCTGCTCAGGGTCCAGCACTTCAAGCAAGGCAGAAGATGGATCGCCCCTGAAATCGCTACCCACTTTATCGATCTCATCCAGGATCATCACAGGATTGGAAGATTTTACTTTGCGGATGGACTGTAGAATTCTTCCCGGCATTGCGCCGATATATGTTTTACGGTGTCCCCGTATCTCGCTTTCATCGTGCAAGCCGCCCAGGCTTAGCCGAACATATTTCCTGCCGATCGCATTGGCGATGCTTCGCCCCAGGGACGTTTTGCCAATCCCCGGTGGACCAACAAAACAAAGTATGGGGCTTTTCATGTCACCTTTGAGTTTTAACACAGCCAGGTACTCTAATATTCGCTCTTTTATCTTGTCCATTCCATAATGATCGTCATCCAGTATTTTCTTCGCTTTTCTAAGGTCGTAGTGATCTTCCGTGTAGGACTCCCACGGAAGGTCGAGCATTAGGTCGAGGTGATTGTAAACAACCGAATAATCAGGGGTGGTAGGATGCATCCTTTCCAATTTTTCAATCCCTTTCTTAAACATCTCCTTAGCAGCCTCGGGCCATTTTTTTGCTTCGCCCTTTTTCTGCATATCTCTTATTTCCCTCTCATTCGTGTCACCCCCAAGTTCTTCTTTGATGCTTTTTAGTTGTTGCTGGAGAAAATATTCTCTCTGTTGTTTATCAATTTCTGTTTTTGTTTTGTTCGTTACCTTATTTTTTAATTCGGCAAACTGCAGTTCTTTTTGCAGTAATTGCATCAGTAGGTTGGCCCGTTCGCGAATATTATTCAGCTCGAGCAATCTTTGCTTGTCTTTTATTTCGGTATTCAGATTGCCGGAAACAAAGTGTATGAGGAATGATGGGCTTTCAATGTTGCGGAGGATGATGGACGCTTCCGAAGGAATATTTGGTGAAAGCTGGATTATATCTGCAGCCATCTCCTTGATGTTGGCGACATACGCTTCAAAATCGGGATCCTTTGGAGGTTCTTCATCTATCAGCGCCTTAATTTTTGCCCTGAAATAAGGATCCTCACTCACTATGGACTCAATACAAAACCTGCTTTTCCCCTGTATGATGACGGTAGTTCCGCCATCCGGCATTTTTATCAACTTAATAATCTTGGCAATCGTTCCGACACTTTCCAAATCTTTGGTTTCCGGGTCTTCAATGCTACTGTCCTTTTGCGCTAACACGCCAATCAATTTATCAGTTTTGTACGCGTCATTTACCGCCTTGATACTTTTATCGCGACCGACAGTTATTGGCAAAACGACTCCAGGGAAAAGGACCGTATTGCGAAGAGGAAGCAGGGAAATCTCATCAGGAATCTCAATCCCATCCATGTTTTCACTATCCGACTCGTTCAGGGGAATGATTGGGATAAAATCCATTTCATCTTTATTCTTCTGGAAAAAAATCTCAAAACTCATTTAATTCTGTTTAGACAATATGACATCCCGGTCTCCGGGAAGTGTGAAAATAATACAGGGGGATATAAGAGTCAAGTATTATGCCCGTTGCAAAAATAATCTTTCGGGTCCTATTCGAACGCGTTGTAATTGCCTGTGTGTGAGATCCAACTTGATCGGATACAACATTTCACAAAAAAAAATCCCGCCGATTAGCGGGACAATTTAACAGGTATATGAATTATAAGGCTATTCCAAGGGATAGCTGAATCACTTGATTTTTCCACTTGTCCTGGTTGTCTATATCATTGATGTTGTTCAGCCCAATAAGGTACCTGCCGGTAACTCTGAGCTGCGCAAGTTTTACCTCCGCACCGAAGGCCATTGAAAAATCCCCATTCTTAAACGCTTGCTCGCCATTTTCGAGAAAACTCTTGTCGTGGCTCATTAAGATCCCAAACTGGGGACCGGCCTGCAAATGAACTGGGCCCAGGAATTTGTAATCCAGCAAAAGAGGGATAGTAAGATAATTCAGCTTAACCTTACTTTGGTCCGAAGCGATCACGTTTTCATAAATCGATTTGTAATTACTGTCGAGCGTCGAAGCATATTGGTTGAATAAAACTTCAGGGTTAAAAGAAAATTTATCGCTCAACCTGATTTCTGCAAAACCACCAACATTATAGCCGTATTCGAATTGCTGTTTAAAGGACTGACCGTCTACCTTAGTGATATTCGCGCCAGCTTTTACGCCGATATGAAATTGGGCCATCATTAGCTGTGAAATGAGCAGGGCAATAGAAAGGTTAACAAGCTTTGTTTTCATATTGATTATTTTAATTCGCAAAATTTTGACCAAGTATAATGCCAAAGGAAAACCGCCGTCGTTAAAATCCATTAACTGATTCTTGCATTTCTAAAGTAATAAACATCAATACTAAAAACTTATTGCCGCGATCATGTGAAGGTTTTTATAAATCCCTCAAATGCCTTAAAAAATAAAACCGCCGCTCACTGAAAGCAGTCCTGTAAATTGTTTCTCAGTAGCGGGAAAATAGTAATCAAGTATCAGTTGAGGCTGTATATAAAATTTTCCTATCGAATATTCAGTCTTCAGGTAAAATGTAAGAGCAAGTGGTTGAAAATACACTTTATTATCCAGGTAAACATTCTCAGTATTATATAATACGTTGGCTCCCGATCTCAGGAGCGTGGCATAAGTGTTTGACGATTGATTAAATCCAAATTTTTGTGAACCGCTCGTGAAGGTCAGTTGCGGAGTAACCCGGATGTGATCATCGTAGGTAAATACATCAAGCCAGTAGAAATCATGGCGAACAGAAGTAAACACCGAAAAATCGCTGACAGATTCTTTCGTGTTGATTCTCGTGAACCCGCTACGACGCAGCTGCAATGAAGTAATGTATTCCTCGCGATCCTCGTAGTCTGATCGGCTTCCCCATCCATAACTCACTCCTACCATTGGTTTAAACCACCATTTACGATAGGTGAAATACCCGTATACCTCATTCTGCAAAGGAGAAGTGTAAAATGGTAATGAATCTTGTGTAAAGTAGCGCGTGTATGAAATACCTGTCGCCAAATTTTTATTTTTGAGATAGTCGTATGAGGGACTTACCGCTAATTGATAAAATTTGAATTTCTTTTGATCACTAACAAACGATGCAATTCCCGTAACTCCCAATCCACTCTTATCGTAGTAGCCAAAGAAAGGTGTGATCGCCACTTTCCTGGTTGGCTCCAGGAAGACTTCGGTTTTACTTTTGTAATTGAAATATCCTTTTTGAATTGAAAAAGCGGAGAGAATATAGCTGCGGGGCGACAAAATAGAATCAAGAAACTTTTCGAGATCATCGAATATGATATCGTTGTAGTCGATGGAAGTATCTATGATTGATTTGTCTGACTTATCGGCCTTGTTCAATGACGTGTCACCAGGGGTGACTTGTGAGAATACAATGATCCCTGACAGGTGGACAACCAGTGTTAAAAACCATTTCTTACACATCCGCAGCTGAATTATGGCTTCAAAACGTCCAATGGCGGATTTTTTGACCCTCAAATTAACGGCAAGTTTAATTCCAAATTAATCCTCCGTTCTAAAACGAATTGAAAGTCAATTTTATTGGCCAGGATGCAGGTCAGGTTAATTCAATCACGGTTATCTCGGGGAGAATACCCACCCTGCCGGGATAACCGATAAACCCATAGCCCCTGTTGACGTACAATTTCTGTTTCCCTTCCTCATAGAGCCCAGCCCATTCCTTGTAAACATACTGCACCGGACTCCACCGGAAACCGGGTATCTCGACACCAAATTGCATCCCATGTGTGTGTCCCGCCAGCATCAGGTCAATGTCCGGATACATCGGTTTTACCTGTGCATCCCAATGCGAAGGGTCATGGCTCATCAAAATTTTAAAGGGATAGTCCTGGCTTCCCTCATAGGCTTTCTTAAGGTCACCATATTTAGGAAACCTCGCTTTCGAACTCCAGTTCTGAACGCCAAGCAGGGCCATCTTATCCCCATTCTTCTCAAGTTCGACATATTCGTCTAACAATAACTTCCACCCAAGATTCGCATGAATGCCTTTCAACTTGTCAAGATTGGCCTGCTGCAGGGGGGTTAAAAGGTGTTTTCCCGCCAATTGCTCCCTTCGTTTGTGCTCTTCATCTCTGTCGGGCCACGAGTGATAGTCACCGTAATCATGATTTCCAAAGATTGAATAAACACCCATGGGAGCCCTTAATTTGTTAAAGACATCCATGTAACCGTCCATTTCGTGGGCCAGGTCGTTTACCAGGTCGCCGGTAAAAAGAATCAGGTCCGCCTCTTCTTTCAGTATTGTGTCCACACCCTTCATCACTGCCCCCTTATCCGTAAAACTTCCGGAATGAATATCTGATACCTGGACAATTTTTAAGCCTTTAAAGCCAGCAGGCAAATTCCCAAACGCCATTTGCACACGATGCACCCGGTAACGATACTTATTACTGAGTCCATAAACGAGACTGCTAAAAAGCCCGCCACCGACGATCATGCCTGCCCAGCTTAAAAAAACAGAACGAGAAATTTTTACTCCCTGCTCCATCGTCTCCCCTTCGGTATTTGAAAAAAACAATTTACCGGCAGCCCATTGGATCACCCGTCGCAGGTCGTCAACAAGGAAAAAAATCGAAGCGATGATCTTTGAAAAAAACAGGCCCACAATGATTGCGAAAAAAGTGTTTCTAACCACACGGTTTTGCTGTGCAAAATGCAGGTAGGGTAAGATGATCAACATCGTAATCGCTAAGCCGGAGATAGTCCAGTAAGCTACATGGATGACAAATTTTGCTTTAGAACCTGCGGAATTTGTTAAGACCCTCAAAGCCTGGAACACATAAAAATCCAGTGACAGCATGAATGCGATGAATATCCACCAAAAAACAGAATTACGCATGAGAAGGCAAGATTATGAAGAATAAGACGAACTGAAAAACATTATGTTTTAAAATTGTCTAAAGTTTAAATACAAATTTTTTGAGATCCGATCCGCAGGTCCAAAACAAAGGACCGACATAACAATTATTTTTGCCGTTATGAAATTTACTTATTACGGACATTCTTGTTTCCTCATTGAAACAAACAACAAAAAGCTGCTCTTCGATCCTTTTATTACAGGAAATGAATTGGCGAAAGGTGTTAACATTGCTGACATTGATGCCGACTATATTTTGCAATCACATGGCCATGTAGACCATATCTCTGATTGCATTGCCATCGCCCAGGCCACAAACGCAAAGGTTATTTGCAGTTGGGAAATTCATGAGTGGCTTTTCAAAAAGGGTATTAATGATACACATCCCATGAACACGGGAGGGAGTTGGAATTTCAATGATTTCCGCGTAAAATGTACAGCGGCTCAGCATAGCAGTGGTTTGCCCGATGGAAGCTATGGGGGGAACCCAATGGGTTTCATTATTTATACAGGCGAAGGTAACTTTTACTATAGTGGCGATACGGCGCTTACGCTCGATATGCAGCTTATTCCAGAATGGGCAAAACTAAATTTTGCGGTATTGCCCATAGGCGACAATTTTACAATGGGCTATGAAGACGCTGTTCGTGCAGCCAGGATGATCGATTGCAAAAACATTATCGGCGTACATTATGACACTTTTGGGTTTATTAGAATTGACCATGAAAAAGCAAAAAAGGCGTTTGCTGATGATGAAAGAAGTTTACAATTGCTGAAAATTGGTGAATCAATACAATTGTAGACGAATGAGGCCCGCAATTGCCCATTTAAAATTCAAAAATACTTAAGGTACACTATGGGAAGAGTAATAGGAGTTGCCAACCAAAAGGGCGGAGTAGGAAAGACTACCACCGCGATCAACCTGGCCGCCAGTTTAGCGGTGCTGGAATTTAAAACCTTGCTTGTCGACGGGGACCCGCAAGCCAACAGTACCACCGGCGTAGGGTTTGACCTGCACAACATAACGCACAGTCTTTATGACTGCATGGTGAATGAGGCCACTGCAAGAGACGTGATCTTAAAGACAGAGATACCCAATCTTGACCTTATCCCTTCTCACATCGATCTTGTTGGAGCTGAAATTGAAATGATCAATTATCCCAGCCGGGAAATGGTATTAAAAAATATCCTTGACCCGGTAAGGGATGATTATGACTTTGTGATTATCGATTGCTCGCCTTCACTCGGCCTGATAACTGTCAATGCTTTGACCGCAGCTGATTCAGTCATTGTGCCTGTGCAATGCGAGTTCTTTGCTCTCGAGGGATTAGGCAAATTGCTCAATACGATCAAGATCGTTCAAAGTCGATTAAACACATCATTAGAAATTGAGGGGATTTTAATGACCATGTATGACGGTCGCCTGCGCCTATGTAACCAGGTGGTAAGTGAAGTACGCCGCCACTTTGACGAAATCGTTTTCAGTACGATTGTTCACCGCAATTCAAAATTAAGTGAGGCGCCCAGCGTGGGAAAACCGGTCATTCTATATGATGGCAATAGCAAAGGCTCGGTAAATTATCTGAACCTTGCTAAAGAGATTCTTCAGAAGAATAACCTGACAAAGATCACGCAGGAGGAAAGGATATTAGAACTGTAGATTCTGATTTGCGATGTACGATTTCCGATTTTATCATAACTCGAAACAATAACTTGCCTAATAAAGCCAAAATCCAATTCCAAATCGATGAACAATCCCAAACAAAATAAAGAAGCACTGGGAAAAGGAATCCGGTCATTACTGCAAAGTATTGATGCGGATCTGAAGACCAGTACAGGTCATTTGAAAAATACCGTCGTTGAATCCGTAACAAGCGTGAACCGTATCCCTGTTGAGGACATCGAAGCCAATCCAAAACAACCGCGTCATGATTTTGACGAACAAAGCCTGCAGGAATTAGCGGCATCAGTTAAGCGACATGACATCATTCAACCCATTACGGTTTCAAAGTTACCAACAGGGAAATTCCGGCTTATTTCCGGTGAACGCCGTTTACGGGCAGCAAAAATTGCCGGTTTAAAAGATATTCCTGCCTATGTGCGGCAGGCGAATGATCAGCAATTGCTCGAATTGGCACTGCTCGAAAATTTGCAGCGTGAAGACCTTAATGCAATGGAGATTTCTCTGAGCTATAAGCGCATGATGGACGAGCTCGAGCTTACACAGGAGCAGGTCGCTGAAAACATGGGAAAAGATCGGAGCACCGTCACCAATTATATTCGTCTTTTAAAATTACCCCCCGACATCCAGGTTGCGGTACGAAATGGTGAACTGAGCATGGGACATGCGCGAGCCCTGATAAACGTAGATACTGTTGACAAGCAGCTTTATATTTTTAAAGAGATCAAGAGTAAAGGCCTTTCGGTACGTCAAACGGAATCATTGGTACGTAACCTGTACAAGCAAGCTGCTGCTGTTAAAAAAACGGCAAAAAGCTCCATGCCGCAGGGTTTCCAGAAAATAGAAGATAATTTAGCGTCGCATTTCGGTACTCGTGTAAAGCTTAAGCCTAGCCGCAATGGAAGCGGCCAGATCACTATTGAATACTACTCACTGGATGAACTTAACGGCATTCTCAGGAAAATTGACATCCCGGTTGATTAATTTCCCACATAATTCAGGGAAGCTGAAAGACTTTATTCAACGACAAACCAATTGTCTTTTGAAGCTGTCAGTGTTTTTTATTTCAT
>Ga0163162_10007640_pt1 | contig 10531 bp, 9 predicted proteins | sample S55metaG_FD_115310 | JGI IMG/M metagenome (GOLD analysis project Ga0163162, IMG submission 115310) | Switchgrass rhizosphere microbial communities from Kellogg Biological Station, Michigan, USA - S5-5 metaG | ecosystem: Host-associated > Plants > Roots > Rhizosphere > Soil | place: USA: Michigan...
ACTGACCTCGCCTTGCGGTTCGACCCCGCGTACGAAAAGATCTCGCGGCGTTTCTATGAGCATCCGGACCAGTTCGCCGACGCCTTCGCCCGGGCATGGTTCAAGCTGACGCACCGCGACATGGGCCCGATCGTTCGTTATCTCGGCCCGCTCGTTCCCAAGGAAACGCTGCCGTGGCAGGACCCGATCCCCGCGGTGAATCATCCGCTGATCAGCGAGCAGGACGCTGCTGCTCTGAAGGCGAAAATTCTCGCGTCTGGCCTGTCCGTTTCCCAGTTGGTCTCGACCGCCTGGGCGTCAGCGTCAACCTTCCGCGGCTCCGATAAGCGCGGCGGAGCCAACGGCGCGCGCATTCGCCTGGTGCCGCAAAAGTTCTGGGAGGTTAACCAGCCAACTGAATTGGAGAAGGTGCTGCAGAAGCTGGAAGCAATCCAGAAGGAGTTCAACTCTTCCCAGTCGGACGGGAAGAAAGTCTCGCTGGCGGACCTGATCGTTCTGGGCGGCGATGCGGCGATCGAGAAAGCCGCAAAAGACGCCGGAACCGACGTGAAGATCCCCTTCAAGCCGGGGCGTATGGACGCTTCCCAGGAGCAGACGGATGTTGAATCCTTCGGGCCCCTCGAACCAAAAGCAGATGGATTCCGCAACTATCTGCACGGCAAGCAGCGCCTGTCGCCGGAGGAGATGTTGGTCGATAAGGCGCAGTTGCTGCGGCTGACGGCTCCGGAGATGACAGTCCTTGTCGGTGGCCTGCGTGTCCTGGGTGCCAATACCGGCAACTCGAAGCATGGCGTCTTCACTCAGAAGCCCGGCACGCTGACCAACGACTTTTTCGTCAACCTACTCGACATGAGCACGCAATGGCAGCCGTCCACCGAATCCAACGGCTCCGGAGCGGTGTACGAGGGACGCGACCGCAAGACCAACCATGTCAAGTGGACCGGCACCCGCGTGGACCTGATCTTTGGTTCGCACTCGCAGCTCCGTGCCCTCGCGGAAGTCTATGCATCCTCGGACTCGAAGGAGAAGTTCGTGAAAGACTTCGTGGCCGCGTGGACCAAGGTGATGGACCACGATCGCTTCGAAGTGGCAGCCTGACCTCGGTCGAATCGAACAGGGTGGCCCCACTCAAGCCCGGTTCTGGCTTGAGTGGGATGTTCACCTCACCAGTCGAGCGCGGGCCGTACGGGAGATGCCACAGCTCCGGCACGACTCTGCCATGCTGTACAGACCACGTTCGTACTTCAGATCGATATGCTGCACGAGCGGTCCTATCAGGCCAGAATGAGTGAGCCGGCAGCTCGTCCTTTTACTAAAGGAACCGAGCGTGAGCACGAGGGTGCTCCGTCCAAGCTACGCTTGGGCGGGATTGTTTCGGCATCGGGACTTCAGCGTCTAGATCTGTGAACCACCCAACGGACTCAAATACAAATTCGATATATTGCTCACAATCTCGGCATCCGCATACTGCGGCCGGTGTGCGAGCTCCTTCCACGCCGGATCATTCACAAACACGTTCCACTTGGTATTCAGGTCCGCCACATCGGCAAAGGTCAGCATATAAGTCAGGCTCGGCATCCTGGACCCGATCAACGTGTCTCCGAAGAACACGGGAGTCAAACCCGTCCGGGTAAAGATCCCGATCTCAGCCTCATTGAACATCTGCACTTTGCGGACATGCCCGGCATAGCTTGCGCTCTCGTAAGTCCGCAGCTGAAATATCCTTTTCTCGCCCTTCGGCGCAACAAGTTTTGGCCATCCGGCAAACGCTGACAGCAGCCAACTCTCCACCCGGGCAAACGCCGGCGCCGACGCCGGAGCTTCCCAGAACGCAGCCGACGCTTTCATGAACTCCCCATCGTCTGTCAGCCGCAAGTCCGCCGTTACCAGCGCATCCACCGAGGATGCCGGAATCAACAAATAGTAAGTCGGAGTCCCAGGACCGATATCCAGCCTGAACGCCCCCACGGGAGCCATCCCCATCCGATTCAGCGCCGGAATCAGAGCATGCTCAAAATAGTTTTGGGCCAAGGCCAACTGGGGCCCGGTTTGCAGAGCATACTTCCGCAACTGATAGAACTCCCGAGACGCTGACGCCATCGCCACCCCGTCCGCACCGGTCAACACAACTCCTGCCATCGCAATGGTCGATCGAACAAAATCCCGCCTCTCCACAGATCCTCCCACTACAACGCCCGAGGGTGTCCCGTCCAAGCTCCGCTTGGGCGGGTCTTTTATTTCCCGAATTCTATTGGTCGAGATAATACTGCACCGACGTCACTACCCGAACGGTCTTCATGACACTGCTGTCGCCACCGAAATTCCCGCCGCCTTCCCCGCCATCGCCGCCCGGGTCGGCTGCCAGTATAGAGAAGACGCCCTGATTCGCCTGTCGAATGGATCCCACCTTGCTGCCGGAATCCGCCGCAAAGCGATTCGCCGCGGCGCGCGCGTTCCGGGTCGCTTCGGTGATCATATCCGGCTTGATGGAATTCAATCCGGTAAATTGGTAGGCCAATCCCTGGCCGGGATTGGTGCTCAACACGATCCCCTTCTGTAAGAGCAGCATGGTTTTCTGCGCCGCTGCCACAACCTGGTCCACGCGCGAAGTGCGCACCGTGATCTGCTGTTCGACAATGTAGCGGCGAGCGGCCCGGGTCGCGCCTCCATATTCGTTCGCCTGCGTATCCACTACTCGGATGACGCCTAATTCAATTTCGGACGCCTGAATTCCCTGGCCCGTAAGAAACTTCAGAATCGCTTTCTTATCGGACTCTGCCTTCGCATACACCAGAGACAGATCATCTCCCGCTTCCTTATAAGTGAGCGGCCAGACCGCAAGGTCAGACTTAACCTTGCGCTCCACCAGACCTTTGACAGTCACATAGCGGTCGCTCAATCGAGTCGCTTTGATCTGCGCTCCCAGCACCCACCCACCAACAATCAATCCAATCGCGAGCAAAACCCCAAGGACTACGGACCCGCCGCGACTGGCTACGTTTTCGTCATCCATAAACACCTCGCCGCTTCCGCTTTTGTAATTCTCTCAAACCTGCTCTTTCACGCTTGCAATTCTGTGACCAACAAAAATCCCGCCCAGGCAAAATTTGGACGGATCTCCCTCGAGAGAGTGGCGGGCTAATAAAGTATCGACGGAAGATAAGCCCCGGCGGGCTCCTTGTAGAAGCCAAGAGTCATAAGAGTCAGCGGCTGCACGACACGAAGCCCATTCTCCAGACACCATCGAAACAACCCCGCATTCCGCGTCGGGACAAGAATCCCGGGCCCCAGAAACGCATCCGCGTTCGCGATCAGTGCCTGGACATCAGAATTCGACTCGCCGACAGTGTGTCCGAAAAAGCCAATCAGTGTGGCATACGCCACGATTCGGCTTTCGCGCTCGGCCACAACCGCTGTCCGTTCCTGGATCGCCTCGCGCAGCTCGCCGCCGCGGTCGTGGCCATGCAAACTCCGGCAAAGCCGGTTGCACTCCTCCAGATCCGCCATGCGCGCGGGACGTACGCTGTAGCCCGGAATCGGGCTCTTGATCGCAGGCCCCTGCATCGCGGATATCGGCTCACGCGTGTCAAACCCGAGCTTGGTGTAAAGAGATAGCGACCGGTTGTGAAATGCCGCCTGCAGCAGGCGGGTGCCCTGGCAACCCCGTTCCGCGGAGCGCTCCAGCACCGCTTTCATAAGTGCGCGCCCGACGCCCTTATTTTGAACCTCGGGATCGATGGTGATCGGCCCGACGCCCGCAATCGCGGAGCGCTCGTCAAGACAGTTGCTTCCTAATATCTGCCCGCCCGATTCGGCAACCACGCAATAGAAACCGGGATGCGTGAACATCATCAACAGGAGACCCGCCGCCACCTCGATCGACGGAAAGTCCGGCGGGAATGCGTGGTCGGTCGAAATCTTCGTAAAAGCGTCATAGCAGATCCGCCCGCAGACCGGGGCATCCTCCGCCCTGGCTTTGCGGACTGCTACAGGTGAAGTGTCAAATGCGGGCTGGCACAACGTTGCTACACTCCCCGATTCAGTTTGGATGAGGGAGTGTATCGCAGGTGAGGCCATGTTTCCAGGTGAGGAATCAAGTCCCGGATCAAATCTCGAGAGCGGGCTCCCCGCTCCGCTGAGGCGGGTGTCGTCTGCAGTCATCTCTCAAGGATGTCATCCCGGGAGAAGTCGAGGAACCGGCTTCCTTCCCCCCGCAAACAAAAGACTGCGGCGGGCGATCAAATGCCTCACTTCTGCCCCCTACGCGGAATCTCGCCGAGTCCGGCCAGGTTTCTCGCCATCTGCCATATCGGCGAGACAGGTGTACAATGGCTGCCGTTTTGGCAGTCAGAACGGAAATTCTTTCTTCAGGGAGAGAACCCTTATGAAGCCAACGCTGACGAAACCTGTGCTTGCGTTGTTCGTGCTTGCGGTGGCGGCTGCCATCGTGGTGGCAGAGGAACAATCGCGCAATGTCCTGGGAAAGATCGACCACCAGGCTCTACTGGAGGCGGCCCCGGGAATCCCGGCCACCGCTGCCGAAGCGAGCAGACGGACCTACGGTACAGAAATCAACGCGAACGCAGACACTGCCGCGCTCGACTCGCTCTATGCTCCCTTCTACAAGCGGGTGGCGGCCGCGCGCGATGTGCTCAAGAATGCCGTGGACGCACGCTCGGCGAATCAGGAGGCCCTGGCACAACGAACCAAAGCGCAGGCGGATGCCAGCCCTATCGTCAACCGGATGGGTGGCACAGACAAGATCGGTGAGATGTCGGAAGCAGAGGCTCAGCAAGCCGCGATCCAGGCAGCTGGAGATTATCAGCAGAGTCTTTCGGGAGCGCCCGGCACTGCTCCAACCGGCGGCGGCATGCAGGCCATCATGCAGCGGATGATGAACGATCCTGCCTATCAGGAGCGTTTCGAGAAGATGACGAAACAGGAACAAGAAGCCGAAATGCGGAAATACATGGGCAACGAGCACGCGCCCGCGCCGCCAACCGGGGAGACGGCAGCGGAGCGACGGGCAAAACGGGCCACCGACGAGACCGCGGCGGTCATAGCCAGGCAGAAACAGCTCGCTGACATCAAGCAGCGGATATACGGAATCGACCCGGTGTTTGACAAGAAAGACCAGGCGATTCTGGCAACCCCCGGCGGTTATGACCAGATTGCCAAGGAGATCTCGGCAAGAATCGAGAAGCTCCCGGTGGTCGCGACTGGCGAGGCCGGGGATATGGTCGATCCGGTCAAGGTGCAGGCGTTACAGCGGGAGCAAGCGACGCGCGAACGCACCCGCGCCACGTGGGAACTTCAGCAGCGCGCAGCGCTCTACGGCCAGCGCAAAGCCCGGTACAAAGAGGCGGCCGCTGCTTACACGGCGTGGCTCAAGCAGAACCTGGGACCGCTCTCCAGCCAAACCGCTCAGGTGCTGGACGACGCCACGGTCGAAATGGCAGTGGGCGTTGAAGAGGATCTGATCGCCGTATCTGAGAACCTCGCCAGATACGCCGCCGAGGCAACCCGGTATGCTGCGCAGTACGAGCGGTCCTATCAGGCCAAGATGAGTGAGCCGGCAGCTCGTCCTTTTACTAAATGAACCGAGCGTGAGCACGAGGGTGCCCCGTCCAAGCTCCGCTTGGGCGGGGGTTTTCGTTGCACCGTCGGAAAGGATGCAAAGGCTCGGCCAGCCGCCTTGGATGACAATCCTCTATGTATGTGCGGCGCCGATTGGAGTGCGTGCTTGCTCGCGCCAACGGAGCACACGCAACGCTCGAAGCGTGTTCCACCGGCTTGGCTCGCCCACCGACTCATTGAACGGGAAGGCGAGCGCTTCGTCGTACGCGTGATCGAGAAGCCAGCGGCCGTCAGCCTGCCGCCGGCTCTCGACAATCTGCAAAGCATCGCTCATGCGCGCGTCGGGCCGGACGCCGGCGGCCCTGAAGTAGTCGAGCGCACGCAGAACGTCGTAGTGGTAGCGGGGCGGAAACGCGAATTTCAGGAACGCCGGATTCGCGACCTCGCCGGTCGAGCGCCGCCGGAAGAGACCGCGCTCGAGCAGGTACTCCTCGCCTCGCCGCCTGGCCGATGCGACCTCTGGCGCGGATCCAACCGCGCGCTCATACTCGAGCAAACCTTCCAGCACGCAGATAGTTGTATGGAAGGAGGAGCGGACGCTCTTCGGCGCTTCGCAGTTCCAACCCCCGTCATCGAGTTGTTCGCTGATCAGACGGCGCGCGAGGCTCTCCGTCGGGTGCCCGAAGTAGGCGCCAAGCGCGAGCGTGCTCCCGTTGATGCAGGGCTCCACCTCTCCCTCGAAGAACGGCTTGCTGCCGAACTCCTCGTCCCACCGGAAGCCCGCCTCGAGGCGCGCCACCGCCGAAACGACGGCAGGTTCGGCGCGGTCCACGCCGGTCGCGCGCAGCAGCTGCATTGTGAACAGGGTCGGCAGCCATACTGGGGTGCCGTCCCGATGCCACGAGCCGTCCGCTCCCTGGCAGGCGAGAATTTCGGCGCCAACCCCTTCGCGTGGAATGCGGATGCGCTCCGCGGCGACCGCCTCCGCAGAGGCGTCCGTCAGATCGCGCATCACCTGCCAGCGGACGGCCGGGTCCGAATCGAGCAGCCAGTCGATAATATTCACGGCGCGATATTACCCGCGCTTGCTTTCCATATCAATCGCCCGTTGCCCCACACTTGCGCTTTTGCAAGGGTGAGATCCCACGAACGCCCTCTTTTGTAACTACCAGAGGATCGCGCGCGTGATCCCCTGCCACCAGGCGGGATTGCTTCGCCACATGTACACCGAGAGGCTTTGGCCCACGATCAAAAACGGCGCCGCATAGAGATACACCTTGTGAACGCGCCGATCTACCAGCAGGTCGCGCGCCACGCCGAGAACGATCAGCAGGTCCAGGCAGGGAAAGAAGAGATTGTTGTTGAACAGGTAGTCAAATCGTCCAAAGGCCGCGTCCATAAGCCCGCAGGTGGCGATGAAAATCAGCCGGCGATGCAGCTTTGGTTTCGTCCGCCAATAGACGGCCAGCCCAATGCACACGCCAAAGGCGACCATGTCATAAAACGGAATGCTCAGAAAAGCGTCCGCCCCGCTCATATGCAATTGCACCGTGTCAAAGCGGGCCATGATGATGGCCGTGGTAATGCCCAGCGGAACCATCACCGTCGCGAGCCCGGCGCCAAACCATCCGATAGAGCGATGCCAGCTGACCTTGCGCACACGCACCAGCGCAGACTGACTAATGAAGAAGATCACCCACGCGGTGAAAGCTGAGGCATGAATCCAGAGAATGGTGGGCCGCGGGATAGCGGGATGGAAGAGGTTCTGGTTGACGGTACGCTTGAAGCCGCTGACCACAGTCGCCGCCAACAGCAGCGACATCGCAAAATAGAAATAGCGGCACAAAATCCCGTTACGACCGGTGAAGGTCGTCGTGCCCAGTTTTTTCCCGGGGCTGATTGCAGCCCCGACGCGCTCTACATTGACAGTGGACATAGTAAGGATTGGCCTGGACTTCAATTCTTCCCGCCCAGCCCACGGGAGCATACACGACGGACACCCGGCTCGCCATCTTTTTCGGATTCGCCCAATGGAAAAGGCCAATCAGATTTCTCAGACTGGCCTTTTTTTGTGCCGACTGGTGCCCACCGGCTTCTAAAGGGTCCCCGTCCATGGTTCCGTACGAGCACCGCCTCAAAAGGGTCGAAATACTTCAATCTTCAGGCCGCTGACTTGGCCCCTTTTCCTTTTACCCGCACGGCTTGCTCTCCGATGCCAAGGACTACCCGGCCGTTGACTTTCCCCGTCCTCAGCCGGTTGAAAACATCATTGACCGACGCCAGCGGCACTGTCTCGATCGTCGCCTTCACTTTGCCTTCAGCGGCAAACGCCAACGCTTCTTCCAGGTCCTTGCGCGTGCCCACAATCGATCCCCGGATGGTGTAGCCGTTCAGCACCACATCGAAAATAGAAATCGGAAAGTCGCCCGGAGGCAGTCCATTCAGCACGCAGGTGCCGCCACGGCGCAGCATGCCGATCGCCTGCTTGAACGCACCGGTTGAAACCGCGGTCACCAGCACTCCGTGCGCCCCGCCAATCTGCTTTTGAATCTCCTCCGGAGGATTCTGGGTCTTGGCGTCGATCACAATCTCGGCCCCCAACCGCTCTGCCAGCGCCATTTTGTCCGGCCCCAGGTCAACCGCCGCGACGTGCATCCCCATGGCCTTGGCATACTGAATGGCCACGTGACCGAGGCCACCCACGCCCGAGATCACCACCCACTCTCCCGGCCGCGTCTTAGTCTCTTTCAAGCCCTTATAGGTGGTGACGCCGGCGCAGAGAATCGGAGCCGCGTCCGTAAACGAAAGGCCTTTGGGGATGCGTCCCAGATAATCGGCTTCGGCCACGGCATACTGGGCGAAACTGCCATTCACCGAATATCCGGAATTCTTCTGTTCCAGGCATAGCGTCTCCCATCCCGACAGGCAAAACTCGCAGTGCCCGCATGCGCTGTGCAGCCACACCAGTCCGACCCGGTCGCCTTCTTTCAGATGGGTGACCCCGGGCCCGAGCGCGACTACAACCCCGGCGCCCTCATGCCCCGGAATAAAAGGAAGAGTTGGTTTGACCGGCCAATCACCATCGGCCGCGTGCAAGTCGGTGTGACACACTCCGCTGGCAATGATTTCCACCAGGGCTTGACCCGGTCCGGGCGCAGCGACGGGAACTTCTCGAACCACCAGCGGCTCGCCGAATTTCTCGACCACTGCAGCTTTCATCGTCTTTGGGATAGCCATTGCTTTACCTCCTGAAAAGTAAGCTTTGACCACCCTAAGCCGCGACCAACCACCCGTAAGTGATCTGGATCACAATTGGGTGTGACTCCGACTCCCGAGGCTGTTCGACACCCACGCATTCGCAACAGACGCGAATGGAGGCCCCTCGGCCAGGTGCCAGGGGGCTACGAAGCTTTCTTCTGGTTCCTCACAAAAACGTGGGTCGCATTTTCTCCAGCAAGAATCTTGTACGGAACGAAACCAAGCTTGGCGAGATTGATCTCGGAAAATAAGTTTTCCCCTTCACCCAATAACACCGGCGACACGGCCAGGTGCACTTCGTCGATCTCCCCTGCGGTGAGATATTGACGGATGGTAGATACTCCACCGCCGATTCGTACGTCTTTGCCCCGGGCCGCTTCCCGGGCTTTATTTAACGCCGATTCCGCCCCGTCAGTGACGAAGTGGAATGTGGTGCCGCCTTCCATCGCAAGCGCGGGACGCGGGTGATGCGTGAGCACAAAAACAGGAGTGTGATAGGGAGGATTGTCGCCCCACCACCCCTTCCAGGAATCGCCGGGCCTGTCGTTCCATGGACCCCGAACCGGTCCAAACATGTTGCGGCCCAGGATCCAGGCGCCAACATTTTCGAAGGATTGCTCGGCCACATCGTTGTCGATACCCTTCGTCCCTTCACCTTGACCATGCATCTTCTTGAATGCGTCTGTTGTGAAAAACCACCCGTGCAGTTCCAACCCGCGAACCCCGAGCGGATTCTGCAAATCTTGCGATGGGCCAGCCCCAAACCCGTCGAGCGAAACCGAAAACGCAGCAACTCTGACTTTGCTCATGCTCTCCTCTCTGCGATGAGCAATGGTATCAACCTCGACGGTTCGGAAGGCGTGAGGGAAAGGCAATTTGAAGGCGAACGGGGTGCTGCGTCCTTGCCGTTTTTGGAAGCCCAACAATCTTTTGACACAACTAGCCCCACTCTCTAGACTAGCCATGTGAAAGTAAAGTTCCGGCCAGAAACCGAATCGCGACTGCAAGAACTGTCCGCCAAAACTGGCCGTGCCCCCGACGATCTGGTCGAAGACGCAATGGCCGGATATCTGCAAGAACTGGCCCAGGTGCGCGAAACGCTCGACAACCGATACGACGATCTCAAGAGCAGCCGCGTGAAGCCTCTCGATGGTGAAAAAGCCTTCTCCCGTCTTCGGCGCAAGAGTGAAGGCGAACGCACGAGTCGTTCATAAATCCAGTCGTTCATAACAATGCCCGGTTTTGCCCTCCACCCGGCTGCCTACACCGACCTCGACGAAATCTGGGAATACATCGCAGCCGACAACTTGACGCTGCCGACCGCATTCTCGAAGAGATTTACCAGGCGCTCCGCTCGCTTGTAGCGTTTCCCTACCAGGGCCACGCTCGTCCCGACCTCACTACAAAGCCGCTACGGTTTCAATCAGTGCGCGACTATGTGATCGCCTACGTCGCGGACGAAGATCCGCTCATCGTAATCGCTGTGCTGCACGGCCGACGAAGTCCTCGCGTGATCGCAGCGATCCTCCGTGAGCGAGACTGACATTTGGTGCGTTGAGCCATGAAACGAACTGAACCGCAACCCCGATTCGTCGTGTGCGTGAATAACAAGGACTATCCCGCATCGCTGGAACTGCGAAAGCTGTGCCAGGTCGTCGCCGACGAAGCTGCCGCCAAGCACCATCAACTCCGCGTG
>Ga0163162_10007641_pt1 | contig 10530 bp, 9 predicted proteins | sample S55metaG_FD_115310 | JGI IMG/M metagenome (GOLD analysis project Ga0163162, IMG submission 115310) | Switchgrass rhizosphere microbial communities from Kellogg Biological Station, Michigan, USA - S5-5 metaG | ecosystem: Host-associated > Plants > Roots > Rhizosphere > Soil | place: USA: Michigan...
CCCTTTCCACCTTTAATCTCGTTCGTACCCTGGTTGACGCGGGCGTTCCGAAAGGCGTCCTCAATATCGTCACCGGCTTCGGATCAAAAGTCGGCGGCCCGCTCACCGAGCATCCCGATATTCGTGCGGTCTCGCTTACCGGGTCGACCGAAGTGGGAAGGATTGTTGGCACCTCGGCCGCGAAATCTTTCAAGCATTGCTCGCTCGAATTGGGCGGCAAAAATCCCATGATCGTGCTTGACGATGCCAACCTCGATCTCGCGATCGACGGCGGCCTCTGGGGAGCCTTCGGCACCACCGGACAGCGTTGCACTGCCACCAGCCGCATCATCGTCCAGAAGGGCGTTTACAACGACTTCGTCAACCGTTACGTGGATCGCGCCAAGCGCCTGCGCGTCGGCAACGGGCTTGACGAAACAACCGACATGGGTCCGGCCGTGAATGAAAACCAGCTCAAGACCGACTTGAGTTATGTCGAGATCGGCAAGGCAGAAGGCGCCAGGCTCGCCTGCGGCGGCAATCGCCTCGACAAGGGCGACTATCAGTACGGCTATTTCATGGAGCCAACCGTGTTCACCGACGTCAATCCGAAAATGCGAATCGCCCAGGAAGAAATTTTCGGACCTGTCGTCTCCATCATTCCCTGCGACGATCTCGAAAACGCCATCGATATCGCTAACAACATCGAGTACGGTCTCTCCTCCGCCCTGTACACCAAGGATGTCAACAAGGCCTTCGTCGCCATGCGCGACCTTTACGCCGGAATTACTTACATCAACGCTCCGACCATCGGCGCCGAAGTGCATCTGCCGTTCGGCGGCGTCAAAGCCACCGGCAACGGACATCGCGAAGGCGGCTTCGGCGCAGTCGATTTCTATACGGAATGGAAGTCGATCTACGTCGACTACTCCGACAAGCTGCAAAAAGCACAGATCGAAGACTAAGCTCGAACACTAAGCAGCACCAAAAACCAATTGTTTCTCACTAGCCGTCAGGATCATTCCTGGCGGCTTTTCTTCTAGAGGATTTCTCTTAGGGCGATCGCCTGCCCATCAATTACGGCTCTTACCCGATGTGTTTTTTTTTCATCGAAAATTATGGTGAAGGTGCGTGGGGGGCTCTCAAGCACGATCCTTCCTCGTATCCGCTCTGGTAAGGAGTTCCCAATGAAAATTACTCCTGCAATTCGCACATTACTCTTCGGTTCTATGCTCGCATCAGTCACCTTCGCTGTTGCGCAGGATCCCGCACCTCAACAGCCGCCGGCTGACAACACCAAGGTCAACCAACGGGACAAGAACCCCTCAGAGCCTACGGCTGATCAGCAAAAGAATGCGCCCAACGATCGCGATTTAGCTCGACAGATCCGCAAGGCTTTGGTCGACGACAAATCGCTCTCGACCTACGCGCACAACATCAAGGTCGTGGTGCAGGACGGGCAGGTCACACTGAAGGGGCCCGTGCGGTCCGAAGACGAGAAGCGCAGTGCTGAGGCCGCTGCTACCGCCGTCGCGGGCGCCGGCAAAGTCACGAACAATCTCGAAGTCGCTCCTCAAAAATAGCGTAACCACATAAGAGCCACCCATCCCTAATGGAGGAATGATTTATGGCAGGTAAAAACACAGCAGTGTTCGGCATTTACCCCTCGTATGAAGCAGTCGAGCGCGGAGTCGATGCTCTCCGCTCGGCGGGCTTCCGCAACACCGACATCTCCGTTCTCTTCCCCGAAAACGAGGGAACGAAGGACTTTGCTCACGCTAAGGGCACGAAGGCTCCGGAAGGCGCCACCGCAGGCGCGGGCACAGGAGCGGTTGTCGGCGGCGCACTCGGATGGTTGGCCGGCATCGGAGCACTCGCCATCCCCGGCGTCGGTCCCTTCATCGCTGCCGGACCAATCATGGGCGCCCTCGCCGGTGTCGGTGTGGGCGGCGCGGTCGGCGGGATTGCCGGCGCGCTGATCGGCATGGGAATTCCCGAGTACGAAGCCAAGCGCTATGAAGGCCGCATCAAGAATGGCGGCATCCTGCTCTCGGTTCACTCGGACGATTCCTCTTGGACCAAGCGCGCTAAACAGATTCTCGAAGCGACCGGCGCGCAGGATGTTTCTTCCACCGGCGAGACCAAGGGCGATTTCGAAAACACTGACCGGCCGATGCCGAAGACCGGCACCTACGGCGGTTAACGCGCCAATGGCTGCAAACCAAAAGGAGACAAATATCGTGGCCAATCTGGACAAAACTCGCGACACAATGAATCAGGATCGGGATAACAAGGACCAACCGCGCAACCCCGATCCTCGCCAGCAGGAAGATCCGCAGGATGAACTGCGCCGTCGCCCCGATCCCATTCGTGAGGATCAGGACGACCTGCAGAAACAGCGGAAAAGAGCTTAATTCTTAACCTTCATTCCCTTTTCATCGATGAGCGCCCCGGACCGCCAGCACGGTTCGGGGCGTTTCTTTCTTGTCACGGTTTTTCCGCCCCTTCGGTAGAATCAAGGCGGAGCCGCTTCTATGCCCGTCACCCAGTCTCGAGAAATTTCAGCCGCTTCCCGCCTTGATAACGTTCGCTACGCCATTCGCGACTTGGCTACTATCGCCGAAGAAGTCGCGCTGCAGGGACACAAGATTCTTCCGCTCAACATCGGCGACCCGATCACCTTCGATTTCGCTACTCCGCCCCACCTGATCGAAGCCGTCTACAAGGCAATGAAAGACGGGAAAAACGGCTACGCCAGTTCCTCCGGCATCAAAGAGGCCCTCACTTCGATTCGCAACGAAGCCGCTCGTAAAGGCATCACCAATATTCAAGACGTTTTCGTCACCTCCGGTGTCAGCGAAACCGTCGACATCTGCCTGACCGCGCTTCTGAATCCTGGCGAAGATATCCTGACTCCTTGCCCCGATTACCCGCTTTACTCCGCCGTCCTCGCTAAGCTGGGAATAAAGCTCAATGCCTACTACCTCAACGAAACCGATGGCTGGCAGCCAGACCTAGCGGACATCAAAAGCAAAATCACTCCCCGCACCCGTGGCCTGGTGCTGATCAATCCGAATAATCCGACCGGCTCGGTGTGCTCGCGGAAAATGCTCGAGCAGATCGCCGACCTCGCGCGCGAGCACAACCTCGTCATTTTCTCGGACGAAATTTACGACAAGCTCATTCTCGACGATGATCAGCACATCGCCATGGCTGCCGTCGCTCCCGACGTCCCCGTCGTCACATTCGGTGGACTCTCCAAAAACTACCTCGCTCCCGGCTGGCGCATCGGATGGGGAATTCTCAGCGGCGACGCGGCTGCCGTGAAGCCTTACCGGGAAGGGATCAACCGTCTCTTGCGCGCCCGCCTCTGCGCCAACCATCCCGAGCAATATGCGATCAAAGCCGCCCTCGAGGGCCCGCAGGACCATCTCACCGAGGTCCGCCGCAAGATGCGCTCGCGCCGAGATCTAACGGTGAAGTGGTGCAACTCCACGCCGCGCGTGAGCTGCGTCTCACCGCGCGGTGCGTTCTACGCCTACCCAAGCATCGATATCCCCGAAGGCGACGACGTTTTCGTCACGGAACTCGTCCGCCAGAAACACGTCTTAGTCGTGCACGGCTCAGGCTTCGGGCAACGCCCCAACACAAAGCACTTCCGTATCGTGTTTCTGCCCGACGAAGCAACCCTGACCAAAGCCTACGCCGCCATCGCCGACTTCCTCAGAGAACGTTATCCAAGCTAGGAAGTGCGTCACCCTGAGTTTTGTCTAATTTAGAAATGCGTCATCCCGAAGACCGCGCGCACTCTCCAGCGCGGCGAGGGATCTGGCGTGGAACGCAACCGCCCTTACCCCCGAACACTTTCGTAACTCGAATCACCAGACCCAGCTTCCTATACTTTCCATGAGGAACACCTATGCCCCGACGCTATCTGGCCGCGATTCTCTTGGTTGCGTTGTCCGCCTCCGCTCAGACCAACACCGCCGAACAGCTCTATAACCGAGGCATGGATGCGCTTTCTGGCTCCGGCCCGTCACGCAACGATCTGGACGCCATCGACTATTTCAAGCGTTCCGCCGAAATTGGTTATCTTCCCGCACAGGTCGCGCTCGGAAGCTTCTATGACAGTGGAACGCTGTTGCCGGGCAGCGACTCCCAGGCCGCCGAGTGGTACCGCAAAGCTGCGGAAAAGGGTGATCCTCTCGCGCAATGGCTCCTCGGTCGTGTGTATTTCAATGGAAACGGTATCCCGCAGGATTTCGCAGCCGCAGAGAAATGGCTGCAACAGTCCGCCGACCAAGGCAATCCCTTCGGACAGTATCTTCTCGGCCGCCTTTACAGCGACCGCGACTACACCAAAGCGCCTCCGTTCTTCCTTGCCGCCGCGCAACAAGGTTTGCCCCAGTCGCAATTTCACTACGGCAAGATTTTGAAGGAAGGGCGCGGCATTTCGCAGGATCGCTTTAATGCCTATGTATGGCTGGTCATGTCGCTGGACGGCGGATATCCGGCCGCTCGCAACGACCTCACCGAATTAGAAGGCCTTCGCGGCACCAGCGAAATCGCTCGCGCCAAAGCGAGGGCGCGCGAAATGGAAGGCACGATCACGCGCTCCGTCATCGCCCACGGTTGCACAGGCTGGGACGGCGAACTAAGTGCCATCCCCGCGCCACCCCCGCTAAGAATTCAACGCTTCTGCCACTAAGAAGGCGTCGCCAGAGCCCAGAGCCCAAAGCCCAGAGCCTGACTTCTCCTACCCTTGGTCTTTCCCGCGCAATCTGCTTAAATCCCAACAGCAGTGATCGACATCCATACCCATCTTCTTCCAGAAGTCGACGACGGCCCAAAGACCTGGGAAACATCTGTCGAAATGTGCCGCATGGCTTCCACCGACGGCATTACACACATGGTGGCCACGCCCCACGCGAACGACCGTTACCATTACGACCGCGCCTTTTTGTCAGGCCTGCTCGATCATCTCCGCGAGCTCGTCGGAGATTCTCCACAACTAACCTTGGGCTGCGACTTTCATCTCTCCTACGACAACCTGCAAAATGCGCTCGACTATCCGAACAATTACACCATCGGCGAAACGAAATACTTGCTCGTCGAGCTGAGCAATTACAGCGTCCCTCCGCAAATTTCGGATTGTTTCATCAAGCTGGGCGATCGTGGACTGACCCCGATCCTCACGCATCCGGAGCGCAACCCGATACTTCAGCAGGCTCCGCAGCGCGTGTTGGAGTGGGCCGAGCAGGGATGCGTCGTTCAGCTCACTGCTTCCGCGCTCGCGGGAAATTGGGGCGAACGCACCCAGCGCATGGCGCGCTGGCTTCTGGAGCGGGGCGCGGTCCACGTGCTCGCGTCCGATGCGCACGATATCAAGCGTCGCGTCCCAAATCTTTCCATCGGACGCGCCGCAGCCCAGGAAATTGTCGGCGAGGAAATAGCAAAAGCTTTGGTGGAAGACAACCCAGGCGCGATCGTAGCAGGCGAACCCCTACCCTATATGCCTCAACCAACCCAAAGCTAGAACTGGGCACTGGCTACTGGGTACGGCGAATGTGACGACAACGGCATTCATTCTAGGAAGGTGCTGACGCAGGAACATATTTGCTTTGCACAGCTGGGGCGGCAACCAGCATCCACCCGTAGCAAAAGAGCGCAACCGAAAACGGCAGTTCTGGGAGCGTCTGTAACTTATGACGAAGTTTGATCAATGGCCGCTGTGGTTGCAGTTGTTGGTAGGTGTGCCTCACGCGCTCCTGGCGATGGGTCTCGTTTGGGTTTGGAGGCCATTGCGCGGGCGAGGCTTCTATTGGGCTGTGAGTGCGTTTGCGTACCTGTGCCTGTTCTATTTAGTTTTCGTGCGATGAGAATTTCTTTAGCCCGGGTGCCCGGCTACCGCGTACTGCCCCTCACCGCGGTCCAACCTTGCCCGCTGGCGCGGGTTCTGACGGCTTGGCGCTCGTCGCCGGACGCTCTCCCGACGTCATCGCGGTCTCAGGATTCAATAATCCTTCCGTGCTCGGCCCGAGGCCCAACTCGATCAGCGCTCGTGAATCCGGCACAGTCTTTGATTGCCACTTGTGGTCCGCCTGAAATTTTCGCAGCGCGTTCTGCGTCGCGTCATCCCACTTTCCGGACGGCTCGCCCTGCATGTAGTGCTTTTCGATGAGCGCCTGCTGGATCTGCCGCGTACGCGTTGTGTCGATCGCCTTCTGACCGCGCACCTTCTTCGACCGCTTGCGCTTTTTGGACTTCGCAGAATGCGAAGTCGAGTGCCCCGAAACAGTCTTGCTCGCCGACGTTGTCTTTTTCTCCGCCGCGTTCGCGCGGGATCCCCCCAGCGCACACATCACGCCCGCTATCGCCAACATCAACGGCAGTCTTTTCCTCATCCCCATAGCCGCACCTTGGCCCCTTCGCCTGTAAACACGAACCCGGCGGAACTGTTGCTATGATCCCGAATTTGGGCTCACGGCACCAGTTCCGCCGGGTCAATTGCCCGTTACGGAAGTGTACCGGCCAGGAAGATCGTGCCATCCTGACGGCCCGCACCCCGCGGACGCACCAGGAACACGACATCCTGCCCACTCTTCAATCCCGTCTCCACTTTGCTGAAATCATCAGGATTGTTCACCGGCGCCTTGTTGATTTCGAGCACAATGTCGCCGCGGTTCAAACCAATATCATCCGCAAACGAGCCCGGCTTCACGTCTTGCACGGCCACGCCCTTACCTGCGGGGATATCCAGCCGGTCGGCCAGCTCCGGGGTCACGGATCGCACCGTCACGCCCAGCTTGCTTTCCTTCGGCTGCTCCTGGTTCTCCGATGGCTCTTCGTCTCCGAGTCGCGATGCAAAGAGTTTCGATCGTTCCGCCACGGTCACGGTTGTTTCGTCTTTCTTTCCGTTCCGCACGTATCCGACTTTCGCCTTCGATCCCGGTTTGCGTCCGGCAATCTCCGCCACCAGCTCGTCGCCCGACTTCACTTCCTTGCCGTCGACCGCGGTGATCGTGTCGCCGACTTTCAAACCAGCCTGCTCGGCCGGGCTGCCCGCGATCACGTTTGAAATCGTCACGCCTGTCCCGACGCCATACACGCGTTGGATCGCAGGCGACGGTTGCGCGTTGAATTCGATACCGATCGACCCGCGAGCCACTTTATGGTCCGGCCCGATCAGCTGGTTGTAAACCTGGACTACCGTGTTCGACGGCAGCGCGAATCCCACGCCGGCATACGAACTGGTTTCGGTCAGGATCGCCGTATTGATCCCGATCACTTCGCCTGCCATGTTCACCAGAGGGCCACCCGAGTTACCCGGGTTGATGGCAGCATCGGTCTGAATGAACGATTGGAATTGCCGGTTCGGGACGATGTTGCGTCCCTTCGCCGACACGATTCCCGCCGTTACGGTTTCCTGCAATCCAAACGGACTGCCCACCGCTAGCACCCAGTCTCCCACCTGCATGCTGTCTGAATTGCCGAGCTTGGCCGCCGGAAGCGGCTTGTTGTATTCGATCTTGATGACCGCGAGGTCAGTTTCCTGGTCGGTGCCGATCACCTTCGCGTCGTGCTGCACACCCGCCGGATCGTCCTGCAATCGCACGCGGATGCGATCTGCCTTATCCACTACGTGGCGGTTCGTGATGATGTATCCCTTTGGGTCCACCAGCACTCCGGAACCGAGCGAGCGTTCCCGCACCGGGCCCGCATCTCCACCTTGTCCGCCGAAGAAGCGGTCAAAGAAATCCTGGAATGGCGAGTCGTCGCCTTGCCCACCCTGATCGCCCTGATCTCCCGGGACCTGCGGGCGCGACCTCTGCCCCCGCTGCCGCCGCTGAATCGGTTTAACCGTCGACTCGGTATTGATGTTCACCACGCTCGGTTCGAGCTGCTTCGAGATCTGCGAAAACGTGTTCGAGAGCTGCTGCGGCGCCGGGACCTTCAGCGGGGTCGCATCCGAGCTCTTCTGCTCTTGACCCTTTACTCCGTAGGAAATGACCGTCCCGATCAGAATGCCGACCGACAGCGTGGCCAGAATCGTGAGAGTGTACGCCCAGCGGTTCGCCTTTAGACGTACCCAGAGAGCGCTTGCGCGCGAATCCATATGTTTTCAATCCTCCAGAATCATTGCAAACAGTTCATTATACCGGGTGAAAAGCGACTCTTCACCGTAAGATCCCTGATGCCGCCTGCACAAAGATTTTCGTATTGAGCAATGCGAAAGACCCGTTCGTTGCGGAGCACTAGGGAGCGTCCAGCCGCGATGAGCAACGCTCCCACAATCACTTAGACGCACAAAACCCCGTTCGGGTTAACCACAAATGTAGCCAGCCGCTCCAGGCCGCCCGCAGGAATCAGGTTCCGCCAACTCCTAATGGCACTATCCAACTTTATGTTTGCGTCATCCCGAAGACCGCGCGTTCTCTCCAGCGTGGCAAGGGATCTGGCGTGGATCGAATCGGCGCCCGGCGACTGCTATATATGCAGCCCAATTCCGCCGCCAAGCCTGCCGCGACCTCTGCGCCCTCAGCGCCCTCTGCGGTTAAAAGCTCTTGCAGCCCAGACGCTACCCGCCCTCTTGCGGCACGCCCGCGTGGTCGGGCACAACCGCCATCGACTCCTCTGTTCCCTTCTCCTCCGAAACTACAACGCCCGCCAGAATCAGAACGCCCCCAATCGCAGCTCGCATGCCCAACCGCTCGCCCAACACTAAAAACGACGTCAGCCACGCAAACACCGGCTCGAGCGAAAAAATCAGCGCCGTGTGTGTCGGCGGAGTGAATTGCTGCGCCCACGCCTGCACGGAAAACGCCGCCGCCAGGCTGAACAGGCCAGTGATCAAGATCCCCGAAATCACGTTCGCCGACCACACCACCCTCACTTTCTCAACCACCGGAAACGCCAGGATCATCAGCACCGCGGACGTCGCAGTCTGCACCACCGTGATTTGTTGCCACCGATACTTCTGCGTTGCGTGGCCCATGAAGATGATGTGAAACGCAAACACGATTGCCGCCCCGAGCGTCAGAACATCTCCGTGATTGATGCCCGCCAGAATCGATCCCGACCCGCTCGCCGCGGGCACCGTCAGCAGGTACAACCCCACCGACGCCATGCCCACGCCCAGCGCGCTCCACCAGCCAATTTTGCGCTTCCAGAAAATCGCCAGAAACACCGGCACCAGGACAACTGCCAACCCGGTCACAAACGCCGACTTCGACGCCGCCGTATATTTCAATCCGGTAGTCTGCAACCCGTTCCCGGATCCCAGAAACAACCCAATCACAACGCCCGCGACAATCGCCTCCATCGAAATCCCGCGCAACTGGCGATGAAACGCCGCTGCCAGCAAAAGCGCCGCGAGACTTATGCGAATAGCATTGAAAAAAAGCGGGGAGATGTCCGACAGTGCGTTCTTGATCACGACAAACGTCGCGCCCCAGATGAGCGTGATCAACACCAGCAACAGATGAGCCTTAAGGGAACGCGACACGCCGCTAGAGTAGCAGGCAAGCGGTCCAGCATTCAGCAATTAGCACTCAGCACTCAATCAGCAATCAACAATCAACGTTCGACCATGCCACCTCACCGTTAATTGTCTGCGCAGTTGCTCCGCCCGGCCGCGTAGTTTTTAGAAGGCGTCATCCCGAAGACCGCGTACTCTCCAGCGCGGCGAGGGATCTAGCGTGGATCGCCACCGCCCCGGTCGACGCACCGATTAACACTCGCACATTCAGCCGCCAAGAATCTGCTAAATGCCAAATGCTTATGGCTGAATGCTCACTTCGCCTCATACACCGTCTTTCCGCCCACCACCGTCCGCGAAACTTTCGTCTCCAAAATTTTCGCGGGCGCCACCGCCGCCACGTCCCGATCCAGCACTACGAAATCTGCCAGCATTCCCGGCGCCAGCACGCCCTTTTGCTTTTCCGCAAATTCCGCAAACGCCGACCCTGTCGTATAGGCCGCAATCGCCTGCTCCATCGTGATCTTCTGCTCCGGATAATACTGCTTTATCCCGTCTTCACTTTTCCGTGTCACAGCCGCATAGAGCCCGCGAAACGGCGTGATCGGTTCCACCGGATAATCCGTTCCGAACGCCAGCGGCACCCCGCGCCTCAGAAACTCCGCCCACGCATACGAGTGTTCCGCCCGCTTCGCGCCCACCCGCGCCTCTGCCCAGTTCATGTCCGTCAGCAGATGGTTCGGCTGCATCGACGCAATCACTTTCAACTCTTTGAACTTCAAAATCTGCGCCGGAGTCGTCACCTGCGCGTGCTCAATCCGCAACCGGTAATCCTCCCCGCCATTGGCCGCCTTCACTTTTTTCTCGCGCGCTTCCTTCTCGGCCGCTGCGAACGCATCGAGCGCCATCTGCACGCCCTTGTCCCCGATCGCGTGAAAACCAACCTGGAACGCATCGAGCACGCGCTCCTTGGTCATCGCATTCAGCTTGTCCACTTCATATTGCGGAATGCCGGAATTCTTCGCATCGTCGGCGTAGGGCTCAATCAACGCCGCTGTATGCGACCCGAGCGA
>Ga0163162_10007646_pt1 | contig 10527 bp, 5 predicted proteins | sample S55metaG_FD_115310 | JGI IMG/M metagenome (GOLD analysis project Ga0163162, IMG submission 115310) | Switchgrass rhizosphere microbial communities from Kellogg Biological Station, Michigan, USA - S5-5 metaG | ecosystem: Host-associated > Plants > Roots > Rhizosphere > Soil | place: USA: Michigan...
ACGGCGATATCGGTCTTGCCGTCGCCGTCGAAGTCACTCGCCAATGGCTGATCGCCGGGTACTCCCCACTGGAAATACCAGTTCCCTGCTGCGATGACATAGTTCTGTGTCGATAGCCGGGTGAACCATTCACCGCTTGTCGCGCGATACACCGTGATGTCGGTCTTTCCGTCGCCATCGAAATCGCCAGTGACCGGCACATCTCCGGGAATGCCCCACTGGGAATAAAAGGCCCCTGCGCCAATCGTGTAATCCAGTGTCGAGAGTCGACGGAACCATTCGCCAGTCGACGGACGATAGACGGAGATATCGCTTTTGCCGTCGCCATCAAAGTCGCCGCTGAGCGGCACGTCACCGGGAATGCCCCATTGAAAGTACCAATTGCCCACACCGATCACATAACCCTGCGTCGAGAGTCGCAGGAACCACTCACCGGTCGACGGACGATAGACGGCGATATCCGTCCTGCCGTCGCCGTCATAATCGCCACGCAGCAACGTCGAATTCGCCTGCGGCAAATCAAATCGGGCGACACAATCGAGCGATGCCGTCATCGCTACACTGCCATCGCTGCAATCGGCATTGCCGCTCCAGCCGGCAAATACGGAACCCGCGGCGGCTGTAGGCGTCAGTGTAATGACTTGTCCGCTCATGACAGGAGTGCTGCACATTGTGCCGCAGTCAATGCCCGCAGGATCGCTGGTCACCGCGCCGTTTCCATTGCCGGTCGTTCTGACGGTCAGTGCCAGCGGATCCACGATGAATGCCAAAGTGTTGCTGACGCCACCGATCGTCGAGACGATGAGCAGGTGTTCGCCAAGGATTGCGTCCGGCGAAATTGAGAATGTCGCAGTTACCAGTTGTGAGTTGACAACAGCAACGTCGCCAGGCGATATCCCGGTTCCGGCATCGATCGTCACAGGAGCCACAAAGCTCGATCCCACCATAGACACGGAGACAACGCTGCCCTGTCGGCCTCGCACCTGCGAAATCGAGACGAGAGACGGCAGCGGTTGAATCACAGTTACCGTCACTGCAGCACTGGTTCCATCCGCTGTAGTCACGGTGAGCGAGCGCGTCCCGACCTGGGCCGTTGGTACGGCTGTGATCACCGCAGTTGCGGTGGTTGGGCTCGTCACAATCAGATTGCTGATTGCCATGTCCGCGCCGGCGCCGACGGTCATTGGCGAGGAGAAATTGACTCCCGTTAACGTGACATCCTGAGGAATGCCGCGTTGAAATACTGTCGGGCTTAACGCCGTAACGGCAGGCAGCGGTGAAATAACCTCGAAAGTGATTGCGTTGCTTGTGCCGCCGTCATTCGTCACCGTAACCGTCCGTGGACCCAACGCTGCATTCGCCGAAATGAAAAATGTCGTACCTAGAGAGTTCGCAGAAACACTGGAAACAGAGACGTTAATTCCAGCACCGGCACTTACCGAAGCAAGACCGGCCAATAGGTTCGCTCCGGTAATGACTACTGGAACGGATTTACCTTGCTTGCCATTGCTTGGAGCAAAGCTGGTGAGCTCGGGCGGCGACAAAACCTTAAAGGTAAACGGATCGCTGGTGCCGGTCGAATTTGTCAGCGTGACGCTTCGCGGACCCGGCGCAGCCGATGGATCGACACTCAGTCCAACACTCAGCGATTGACTACTGATGATGGATAAGGAAGTGGCGGTGACTCCACCCGGCGAAATTTCGATCGATATGGGGCCGGTAAACAGACTCCCCGAGATGGTCGCGGTGCGACTCAAGCCGGGGCCGAGTCCGGATGGATTCATACCGTTCATCGTGATGATCGGAGGCAACACGGTGAACGGAACTGACTGCGTTGTGCCCCAGTTGGTCGTGAGCGTCAGATTGTGTACACCCAGCGGCGCATTGGCAGCGACGTCGACAACCGCGGTTGCCGTAGTCGTCTCGACGGCTTCCCCACCTCCGCTAACTCCGGTTCCACCATTTAGACTAATGAATCCGCCAAAGTTGGTTCCTGTCAGCGTCGCCACTATAACCGTACCCACATGCCCGGAACTGGGACTAATTGAGATCAATGTCGGTGGAGGCAATGCCGGCAACACATTTATCGTGACGGAATTGCTCGTTCCGCCGGCTGTGGTCAAACTCACAGCTCGAGGTCCAGTCGCTGCCCCCGGGGCAATAGTAAGCTGGCCTGTTTGCGTCCCCGCATCTCCAGACGAAGAAGAGAATGTAATTCCAGGTCCCGCATTGAGAGTGAAGGGCGGGTAAATATTGGTACCCGTCAAGATGAGGGAACTGGAAATGCCCGGATAGAAATCCGTACGGGATATCGAGTTGATTGTCGGTGGCGGTGGAACCAGTGTGAGGAAAAAGAAGTTACTCAATCCGGATGAAGTCTGAACGCGGATGTCTACCGTCGGAGAGAACACTGCGGAATATACAGGTACGGGAAGAATCAGCGTGGCTCTCGCGCTGGTTGGGCTATCCACCGTAACGTTGGACACGTTGAGCGCAATGCCGGAGTAGACGGCGTTCACAGTCAATGTCGAATCGAAGTATGTGCCGGTAAGCGCCACAGCGACACTGGTCCCCGAAAGACCAAAAGGAGGGGACACGTTCGAAATCGTGGGAAGACCCGGCAATACTGTGAATTTAACCGGATTGCTTCCGCCCAGATTATCGAGCACCGTCAGTATCTTGTCTCCCGGCGTTACGTTCGGTCCGATATTCAAGACGAATTGAGCAAAGCTTGAACCCTGAGTCGTAACACCGGTCGCCGCCACCTCGTTACCTGCAGACGCGGTCATCCCCGGTGAAAAGCCGGTTCCAATCAACGTGATTGTTGGCGTCGAATTCTGACGTACGCTCACTGGTGAGATGCTCGAGATGAAAGCCAGATCGCTGCTGACGCTGTAAGTTCCGAGCAATCCGGGAACGAAATTCGAAACCTGAAGGTAATACGTCCCGGCAGGAAGAAATGTGGTGATTCGTGAATTGAAGCCGCCACCACCGCCATGGTTGGAAGCAACCAGCGATCCGATCGCATCGATAATGTAGGCCACCGTATCGAATGCCGTCGATTTCACGTCAATCGTCACTGTTCTGTTCGTCACGGCAAAGCCCCAGAATGCCAGATAGGTGTCGGGCGTAACGGGATGCCGGTACAAGTTCGTGTTCAGATCGGTGGAAAAATTCAAACCCGATACTCCCGCCACAACGGCATCAATTCCCGTCGTCCGGGTAACGCCATTCGCGGTACCCGTGATGCCAATCACATAGTTGCCTGAAACCACACCCGCTCCCGGAATGACGGTAATGGTTGTGACCGGCGCGCCCGGCGACAGCACGGTTGAACTGAGAGAGGCGGAGAATCCCGCTGGAACCGTCAGCGAAAGATTCACGGTGTCCGAAAATGATCCGAGCGACGCGAGCGTAATCCCTCCGTACAACACGCCACCCGGCGTCACCGCGGGAAATCCGACGGAACCGATAATCCTGAAATCTGCAGCCGGCGCCACCGCGCCGCAGGTTTGCAGCGCTTTGAATACATTCAGGCGTCCGCCCGTTGCAACTTTTCCGGTAAGGGAAGGCCGGGCATCTACGGCGGAAGGCGCCAGAAGCGTGGCTCTCAATTCCGCAACATTCAACGAAGGACATCCCGCAAGCACCAACGCAGCCGCACCGGAAACCATCGGCGTCGACATGGAAGTTCCGCTGTTCAAGCCAAACGTCCCGCCACTTAGAGTGGAGTAGATGTCCACACCGGGAGCGCCGATATCCACATTCGTTACACCAAAGTTGGAGAATGACGCCAGATTGTCCCTGTTATCTGTTGCCGCAACCGTAATAATATTTGCCGCGTTGAAGGCCGCCGGATACGACGGAGCGGTATCAATATTCAGAGACTCATTGCCGGCGGCGGCAACAAACAACATGTTGTTGGTTCCGGCCAGATTGATTTCATCCAACAACGCCTGGCTGAAATTGAATCCACCCCAACTCGCGTTCAAAATCCGTACATCCGCGGCCGAACCGAAGAAGGCTTTCGCCTGAATCGCAAAGTCGATGGCCTTGATGGCACCGGCCGTCGTTCCCGAGCCGTTGCTATCGATGAATTGCAGGTCCATCATCCGAACCGCAGGGCTCACGCCGGAAACGCCAAATCCATTGTTGCCGGTGGCGCCGATAATGCCTGCGACGTGAGTTCCGTGATTATCTGCAGCAGAAGGCAGACAGGCACTGTTGATGGCGCTGTAGCCTCGCGTTCCGGCCGGACAACTGACAGTCTGTCCCGCCACTGTGAAACTGAATGCGGCAGGAGAAGCCCAAATGTTGTCGATCAAGTCCGGATGAATCTTGTCGATTCCCGAATCGAGAATACCGACGACGATGTTCCTGGATCCCGGCGTAATAGCCCAGGCCGGCGCTGCCTTAATATCCGTTCCCGGTGTTCCAATCTTCCCGTTGATGGTTTGGCCGGTATTCGTGAGCGCCCACTGCTGTCCCAGCGAAAGATCATTGGGAAAATCCGAAGTGTGCCAAATATAGTTGGGCTCCACATACTCAACATCCGAACGAGCCGCGTAAGTCTGAATCAACGCCGCGACACTCCGTCCATGCGATCGGAAACGCACGGCGCCGCCGATACCGACCGGCTCCGACGACTCGATATCGGCATCCCGGGCGAAAACCGAAGCAGCGGCAATGCGGCGCTGGTTCGGGTCTTGCGCACGGAATCGAACGATCACTTCCTGAGCCACGACATCGCGGCCGCGGAACGATTCGGTGCGCAACTCCTGTCCATGAAGTGGCAATGCGAGAAACAACAACAGAAACGATGCGGCGGGCAGTTTGCGAATCGGTGTTATCGAACGGCAGGGAATCCGCAAGCCGGCGAAGAACAGGTACACCGCCCGCAATTTCCTGGACGTCATCTAACCTTTATAGAGGACAGAAGGGCGCGGGGTAAACGTGAAATATCGCCGCAAGGACCGTTGACCATTTAGTCCTTTCTAAGGATGCAAGGGGGGAGAGCCTGTCCACTTCTCCATCGGCACGGGGAAAGCAGGTGAATTGCAATTGAAGTACGAACTGGAAGACGATACGAATCCGATTTCCGGACGTCAACGCTGGTGCGTCTTGCAGTCGTATCGAGCCGACAAAAAACTCTTGCATTCATACCTACATGTGTAGTCCTATAAACGCATTCTGACGCTATACAGACCGGGGAGTAAGAGATGGCATTTCCCAGATTGAGCAGACTCGAACTTCAAATCATGGAGACTTTGTGGACTCGGGGCGAGTGCTCGGTTCGCGAAATCCAGGAGGCGTTTCCCGCGAAGGACCGGCCTGCGTTCACAACGGTGCAGACCATGGTCCATCGCCTGGAACTCAAGGGTGCCGTTCGCTGCACGAAGCGGATTGGCAAAGCCAACATTTTCGAGTCGGCCATAACCCGTAAGCGTGCACAGGGCCGCTTGATCGAAGAGTTGCTGAGCCTGTTTGGCGGCAAACCGGTGATGGCTCATATGGTGAAGACCGGACAACTGACACTGGAAGACGTCCGGGATGCGGAGAAGGAGCTACTGAAGCTGGCCAGAAAGGAGAAAGCCAAATGATTTCCGCATACGTAACGCCGATATTGAACCACCTCTGGCAATCCACACTCTTTGCCATTGCAGTGTGGCTGATCACCCGGTTAATGCGGAATCATCGCGCCGCATTGCGGCATCGATTATGGGTGGCTGCATCGGCGAAATTCCTGATTCCGTTTTCGCTCTTAACCGAAGTGGCAGCCCGCGTTCCATGGCACACGAATGCAGTGGCGCTTCCGCTATCGGTGTCCAGAGTTGTTGAGGCGGTTCAGGGTCCGTTTGCAGGATCGGATCCATTATTACCGTCAATTACCGCCGTACAGTCGCCACACTCGGACTGGATTGCTTCTGCTCTGGCGGGTGTATGGGCGATTGGATTCATAGCGAGCCTGATCTGGTGGTTCATCCAATGGCAGCGGGTGCGCCGAGCGCTCAGGAGTGCGAAGGAGCTGCAACTGGATCTTCCCATCCGCGTTCTCAGTTGCCCGGAAACGCTTGAGCCCGGTGTGTTCGGCGTCTTCAGGCCCGTTTTGCTATTGCCCGTTGGTATTGCCGAACGGTTATCGCCGCTTCAAATGAAAGGGATCATCGTCCACGAACTATGCCACGTCCGGCGCCGCGACAACATGACCGCCGCCGTCCACATGTTTGTTGAAGCTCTGTTCTGGTTTCATCCTCTGGTCTGGTGGATAAAGGCCCGCATGCTGGACGAACAGGAACGGGCCTGCGATGAAGAAGTGCTTGGCGCCGGCGTAGACCCGCAGGCCTATGCGGAATCCATTCTCCGTATTTGCGAGTTCTATATGGCGCCGCCCTTGATCTGCATATCGAGAGTCACGGGTCCGGATCTGAAACGGCGCATTGCAGACATCATGAACAATCGCGCGCGGCGGCGGCTAAGCCTGGGCCGTACCATTCTGATTACCGTCTTGGCTATGGCAGTTCTTGCCATTCTTGCCGGGCCGTCCCTCTTTACGCTCGTTCATCCACGTTCCGTCTCCTCCAGACACTGGAGTCCTCGCATGCGCCCTGTTCTGGCCGGTCCGGTGTACACCGCAACAGTGGGCTCCGACACTGCGCAGTTTGTATTTCCACTGGACGGCCAGGCTAAATGGAATTGGTACAGAGACACGACCAAGGCAAACGGCATGGAATATGGATGGAATGTCGGTGTGAAAAACGGCGGCCATGAATTCGGCTTTGGATATTTCCTGTTTAAAGTCCCGGGAGAACTACCCATGCATGGAGACATCAATCAATTGCTGGACGTAGGACAGTGGAGCATCTTTGAGTATGACCCGAAAACCGGTAACAACAAGCTGGTGCAGAACGCCGAAGGAAGGATGTGGATAGCAGCCGAAGGAGACAAGTTATTCATCAGCATGGACTCGAAAGATTTGCTGCGTGACCTGTTCTCCGATCGGCCGGATCGCGCGATCTTTGGAATCCGACAACCTTCTCCTGATGGTTCGATCAAAACGATAACGAAAGAGGTTCCGATTTACTACCCGGAGCGGTAGGCTCCGCTGAACTTGTACGAATGGCGCCGTATCCCTCTGCGATTTCGCCTACTTGGTCCTCGACCAGCCTGCAGGCGGGACCCAGGGTCCACCTTTCGGCCCTACCTCGTCCGGTCTTCCAGGCGGCAAAACCTTGTCCGCTCTTGCCCGGACGTAGGTATAGATCTGAGTGATTTGCTTGTCGTCGAGAAGTTTATTCCACGCCTGCATCGCTCCATCGGCGCTTCCGTTGCGAACGATCTTCAGGAATTCGGGAAGCGTGAATTTCTCGTTGGGATCGATCAAATTCGGTGCGAGGTTTCCGCCAATCGCGTTCATTCCGTGACATCGATAGCAGTAGACATGCCACCATTTCCAGCCGTTATAGACATCCTTATAGACCTCTGACGGATTCTGGGCGGCCGCTTCCACTGAGTTGCGAAGTACAGAGGGCCCTGCCACTGCAGCAAGCGCCAACAGCAGCGCACCTTTCAGGAATCGCGACCTCATTTCGCACCGGCCTTTCCAGCAGGCTTCATCTCGAGAAGGGGCACACCATAGTCGGTGAGGATTTTCCGAATCTCTACTTGTTTGCTGTCGAGTACCCTCTCCAGTCGCGCTTTCAACATTTCGTCGCCAGGCCGGACTCCCATTGAGACATTAAAGGCGAACGGCAGGTCCGTTTTCCCGGACGGGACAGGAACCATCTCCAGCGGAACAGCTTGCTGCTTCACATAGAATCCTTCGGCAGGCCCCCAAACAATGGCTACGCCGATTTGCATGTGGGCGACAGCATCGATAATTTTGTTGGCGGGATTCTGACTGGAGTAAAACGTGTCGAACCCGACCACATTGTCGACGATTCCTCGTTTTGACAGTTCATGTACGGGAGGAGGATTGTTGTAATCGTCGCCAAGCAGGTGGACGCCGATCTTTATTTTCTTGAGAATCGGATCGTCGAGAGACCTGATTTGAAGCCCCTTGCCTTTGGGGTAAACAAAAACATATGTCGACCGGTAATACGGCCTCGTGGTGAGTACCTGATGGTCTGCTTCGGGAATGCCGATCACAATGTCGCAACGCTGTTCCTTCAACGTTGCGAACATCGTGTTTCGGATAAAACCTCTGCGTTGTCCCCACCAGACGTAGCTCGGGGTCGTGCCCAATTCCTTCGCAACCAGATCGGCGATTCGGTTTTCAAATCCCTGCAACTCCCGGGTTGAAAACGGAGGATTTTCCGGATCTGCGCACACACGAAACGGGGCCTTCTGCTGTCCGGCAGCAGTCCACGATCCAAGCAGCAGCAAGGCGGCCAGCAGTTTTCCGTTGCCCATACTACGGAAGCGAGAAAACTGTCAGCACACCGCCCTGATTACTAAAATCTCCAACATCTCCAAAAGCGCCAAGCGCTCCAAGGGCTGCCGTGGGATCTTCCTTACCGATATCGGCAGCAACTCCGATTCCGGACCAGCCGCCAACGCCGGAGAGCACCGCGACATACTGCTTTCCGTCGGGCCCGGCATACGTCATCGGATTGCCGATAATTCCGGATGGCGTTTTGAACTTCCACAACTCATCTCCGGATTTGGCATCGATCGCCTTGAGCCATCCTTCCATGGTTCCATAGAAGACCACGTCGCCGGCGGTGGCGAGGGCGCCGCCCCAATTTGCGAGGCCTTCCTTCTTGCCCCACACCTTCTTTCCAGTCGTTGGATCCCAGGCAATGAATTCACCTCTGTTGCCGCCCGGCCCCACGTGACTCACGACAATTGCGCCGACATACGGCTGGCCCTGCTGATACTTGACTTCCACACCTTCATAATCCATGCAGAGGTTGTTGGTCGGAACATAGAAGTAATTGGTCTTTGGAGAATAGGCGACAGGCTGCTGGTTCTTTCCTCCCATAGCGGAAGGACAGATGTCCTTTGTGTTCCTTGCCGCGGTTGTCTGCTTTTCAGGATTCTCGATGGGTTTTCCGGATTTCAGGTCGACGCCGGTTGCCCAATTCACATTCACGAAAGGTTCGGCCATCAGCAACTCGCCGGTTGCCCTGTCCAGGGTGTAGGAAAAACCATTACGATCGAAGTTCACCAGAACTTTTCTCATCTGCCCTTTGACATTGATATCCACCAGGACGTTTTCATTGATGCCGTCATAGTCCCAGCGATCATGCGGTGTTTTCTGGTATGCCCACTTCGCCTTCCCGGTGTCCGGATCCCGGGCGAAGATTGTCATCGACCATTTGTTTTCGCCGGGCCTCTGGTCCGGGTTCCAGGATCCGGGGTTTCCGGTGCCGTAATAGAACAGGTTAAGTTCAGGATCGTAGCTATACCAGCCCCAGGTTGTGCCGCCGCCTCTTTTCCACTCGTCGCCTTTCCATGTTTCCACGGAGCCTCCGTAACCCACCTCTGCTTCCGGACCGGTACTGTACATACGCCAGAGTTGCTTACCGGTATTCACATCATTGGCAGTGACAAAGCCGCGAACGCCAAACTCGCCGCCGCTGATACCGGAGATCACTTTGTCCTTAATCACCATGGGAGCCGATGTAATGGTCTGACCGGTTTTGTAGTCACCCTGTTTGACCTTCCACAGTTCTTTGCCGGTTGCCGCATCCAGAGCGACGGTATTGGTATCCAGTTGATTGAGAAAAATCTTGCCGTCGGCATATGCCAGTCCGCGATTGACCGTATCGCAGCACGCTACAGGAATCACCTGAGCGTCCTGCTTGGGGACGTACTTCCATTTCACAGGTGCTCCCTCTTTTGTCAGATCGAGGGAATAGACGATATCGGGAAAGGGCGTGTGCACGTACATGGTGCTGCCGACCACCAGTGGTCCGCCTTCGTGGCCACGCAGTACGCCGGTCGAGAATGTCCACGCAGCCTTGAGGGTCTTGACGTTCTGCGTGTTAATTCCGTCCAGCGTGCTGTATCGAGTCGACGCGTAATTCTTGTTTGGCATCGTCCATTCTTTGTCTTCCGCCTTTGCCGAGGCTGTACTGCCTGTTGCCTTGCCTGGATCGGCAGTATTCGAGCAGGACGCGGTGAAGGCCGAAAGCGTAAATGTGGCAACCATGAGCCGCAGGGGTAATCTCTTCATCTCATCGCTCCTTATAATTGATGGCTGAGCCCGCGGGCGGGCAGTCGCAGCCACGGCTTTCTACTTTTTGTTCTTAGCGGTCTTGGGCTTGGGCGGCACATTCTGGCCGACCCAGTTGAGGATGACATCCGCGATCTCGAGGTTATTCGGCCCCAGCATCATCATGTGTGTCGTGCCGTTGAAGATCGGGTTCCCGAGTTCGTCGAGCTTGATGTATTCCGCCTTTGCGATTCCCTTGCCTTCCGCGCGCCGGGCATTGATCGCGTCAACCGTGGTCTGACATACGGCGCTCGAAGCGGTGTAGTCACCCTTCAGCGCCATGTAAGGAATGTTGTCGAAATCCTCCGCCT
>Ga0163162_10007647_pt1 | contig 10526 bp, 11 predicted proteins | sample S55metaG_FD_115310 | JGI IMG/M metagenome (GOLD analysis project Ga0163162, IMG submission 115310) | Switchgrass rhizosphere microbial communities from Kellogg Biological Station, Michigan, USA - S5-5 metaG | ecosystem: Host-associated > Plants > Roots > Rhizosphere > Soil | place: USA...
AACGACTTTTGCGCATTCGACGGCTCCGAACGGTCCCCGCGACCCGGCTGAACCCGCCGTGCCAACAGCAAGGGCCGGGCCGCCCACAAGCGGGACAGCGACTGCAGCACGGTCATGCCGCGCTCTCCAGGGCGCCGGCGCGGGACCGCACGCCGACGTAGTCTCCCTTGTAGAAGAGCAGGGGCTCAGCGTCGGGACGGGCGCCCAGGGCGCGGACGGCGCCGACGACGATCGTGTGGTCGCCGCCGTCGTACTCCTGGTGCAGTTCGCAGTCCACCCAGGCCAGTGACTGGTCCAGGACCGGGTTGCCCAGGGGCGAGGGCCAATGGCCAACACCCGCGAACTTGTCCGTTCCTGACCGCGCGAACTGCCCGGCCAGATGCTGATGTTCTGCGGACAGGATGTTCACGGTAAACCGGCCCGCCTCACGCAGCAGCGGCCAGGTGCTGGACGTCCGCGCCGGACTGAAAGTGATCAGGGCAGGCTCCAGGGACAGGGACGAGAAGGACTGGCACGTAAACCCGGAAGGCCCGTGCTTTGTTGCCGCCGTAATCACTGTCAGGCCGGTGGCGAAGTGTCCGAGAATGTGGCGGAGTGTCTTGGGGCTGAGGTCAGAGTGTTCCGTCATGGCGGGTCCTTTCGACGCTGGATACCCCAATCAACCACCGCTGACCCGGGTTCCCAAGCCCGGCTGCAACGCACAGTCGCGCAGCGACACAGCGCGTCACGCCCCCGTTGCATGACGTAAGAATTCGGCACCGTTCTGGGGATCTTGGGGATCCGGAGACCCCCGGGACCCGGATCCCGGGGTGTCGGCCGCATCCGGGCAGCTGGGGTTCGCCGGCCACAGCCGCTAGGCTCGATCGATGGCAAACGAGAACCTGCTGGACGTCAGATCCGCATATGACACAGTTGCCGAGGCTTACTCAGCGGTGATCCCCGATACCAGCTTCGAGGCCCCACTGGACATGGCCATGATGGACCATTTCGTCGGCCACATGCGCCCCACGGCGGACCGGCAGGTGATCGACGTCGGATGCGGTGCCGGACGAATGACCAGCTACCTGAGCCGCGCCGGGCTGAATGCCAGGGGCGTCGACCTGTCGCCGGAAATGGTCCGGGTCGCGCAACGGCTGCATCCCGAGCTGTTGTTCGAGCTGGGAGAGCTGACCGAACTGCCGGTGGCCGACGCCGCCGCAGACGGCATCCTGGCCTGGTATTCGATCATCCATTCTCCCCCGGCGGCCCTGCAGGCGATCGCCCGCGAGTTCTGGAGAGCGCTCCGCCCGGGCGGGTCGGCGCTCGTCGCCTTCCACGCCGGCAGCGGTCACCACACTATTGACCGGGCGTACGGACACGACGTCCAACTCCGTGCAGAACTGCACGCCCCCGACGACGTGGCCCTCCGGTTCACCGAGCAAGGATTTGTGATGCGCGCCCAGCTTGTGCGCTCAGCGAGGTCCATGGAGAAACACCCGCAGGCCGCCATCCTCGTCGACAAGCCCTTCGTCGCCTCGTAGGGATTTCACCCGCCGCGGGTGAGGCCCATGTCGGGCTCCACGCCAACAATAGTCATACCTTGCACCGGCAGGGCTGAAGGACGGACCGTCCCGAAAACGCCGAACTTTGAGAGCAGGAATGACAAATAAGCCTCTGGGAATTTCGGGATATGTTGAAGAACGTTTAGGCAACAGTGCGCGGATTCTTCCAAGACGTTGAAACGTACGCCTTGCTCCTGCTGGCGGCCCACATACTCCTCGTGACCGTCGCAGCTGTCCTCGTGTCGATGAATCGCCGTCCGTCCTCTGCTATTGCCTGGGTGCTCGCCATAATTTTCATTCCGATCCTTGGTGCCGTCGCGTATTTCTTTGTCGGTTACTCGAAACTGCCCAAGGCGCGCCGGGACAAACAGCGCGAAGTCAACGATCTGGTCCTGGCACGGACTGAAGGCAGCCCGCTGGTTAGCCGCGGCCTTGACTGGCCAGAGTGGCTGCCATCGGCGGTGGTGTTGAACAGCAACCTGGGGGCTCTCCCCATGGTCGCGGGCAACAGCGCGACCCTGTTGGGCGACTACAACGGCGCTTTCGATGCCATGATCGCTGATATTGATTCGGCCACCAGCTACGTGCACGTGGAGTTTTATATCCTGGTGCTGGACGCAACGACGGCGCCGTATTTTCAAGCGTTGGCGCGGGCAAGACGGCGCGGCGTGGATGTCCGGGTCCTCTCCGATCATCTGGCTGGCCTGAAATTCCCCGGCCGGAAAGAAACCCTGGACTTCCTACAGGAGATAGGGGCGGAATATCGCCCCATGCTGCCGGTCCGGCCGTGGCGTGGCGAATGGCAGCGGCCGGACCTGCGCAATCACCGGAAGATCTGCGTCGTGGATGGCCGCGTGGGATTCACCGGTTCCCAGAACGTCATCGACGCGAGCTACGACACGAAAGCCAATCTGAAGCGCGGGCTCCAGTGGCACGAGCTGATGATGCGCGTCGAGGGACCCGTGGTCCGGGAGCTGGATGCGGTCTTCGCGACGGACTGGTACAGCGAAACGGATGTGATCCTGCCACTGGATACAAGCCCCGTCGGCCCCAGCCATAATTCTGCGCTCATTGACGCACAGGTCCTGCCCAGCGGTCCCAGCTTCGACAATGACAACAATTTGAAGCTCTACGCGACGCTCATCCACAAAGCGGAGCGGCGGGTCAGCATCACCAGCCCATACTTTGTCCCGGACGAATCCATTCTGATGGCTATTGTCACGGCAGCCGCGCGGGGGCTGAGCGTCGAGCTCTTTGTTTCCGAGGTGGGAGACCAGAGCATGGTCTACCACGCGCAGCGTTCCTACTACGAGGCGCTGCTCCGCGCCGGCGTCAGGATCTACCTTTACCGGTCGCCCAAGGTCCTGCACTCGAAGCACTTCACCATTGATGAGGAGGTTGCGGTGATTGGGTCCAGCAACATGGATGTCCGTTCCTTCAGCCTCAACATGGAGGTCTCCGTACTGGTGCACGGACGCGCGTTTGTGGACGAAATTCGAGGGATCGAAGACGGGTACCGCCAGGAAAGTCGTGAGTTGCAGCTCGAGGACTGGAACCGGCGGCCCATTGCCCAAAAAGTATTCGACAACCTGGCGCGCCTGACCGCGGCCCTCCAGTAGGGCCGGCCTCACGCTGTCCGCGAGATGTCGGCAACCACCTGCTCGATTTGATACCTCGAAACCCGGGCCAGCGCAGGGTTGGTGTGGACATAGTAGGGATAGGCAATCACACCTATCGACAGAGCCCAGGCACGGCCGCGTTCCCACGTCGCCTGGTCAACGCCAACAGCCTCGCGAAATGCGGTGCGCGCCCCGCCCTCGAGCAGGTTCCAGGCGACGATGAGGTCGACAGCCGGATCGCCAATCGCAAGGCCTCCCCAGTCGAGGACAGCGGCGAGCCGTCCGTCGGCAATCAAAAGGTTCCCGGGTTGGAGGTCCGTGTGAATCCAGACCTGCTCCCCGCCTCCTTCTGCCACGTGCCGCGCCGCATCCCACACCGCCGCCAGGAGCGGGACGTCCAGCAGGCCCGCGCAACTGGCGATTGCGGAACGGGTCGGCGCGTCCCTGGAAGCCAGCTGTCCGCCGCGGTAGGACTGCAGCGTTCCGGCGGCTGTTTCGTTCCCGACGTCGGCGGCATGCAGGGCCCGGATGAAATTGGCGAGATCGAGGGCTAGATCGGTTCCGTACCCATGGCCCGGGGAAGGATTCTCCCCTTCCAGCCAGCCCGACACCGTCCACGGCCATGCATAGCCCCGGCCCGGTGCGCCCTGTGCAATCGGAATCGGCACCGGAACTGGCAGTTGTGGACCCAGCATGCGCGGGTATTTCCACTCCTTGGAGATCGAGGGAACCGCGGCGGCGATCCGGGGAAGTCGAACGACGAGCTGGTCACCGAGCGTGAGCATGACGTTGTCCGTCCCGCTGGATGACACGGGTTCCAGTGGCAGACTGGCCCATGCCGGGAACTGATCCGCGATCATGAGGCTGACCTGTCTTGTGTCGATGTCAGGCTCTGCGTCGTGCAGCTTGGTGATCAACATATGTTCAACCTAATCGACGTTTGACCCCCCACGTTGCCCCGCGGACCCCGGGACGGGATGCGGGCGAACCGCCGACGTAGGGTAATTCCATGCTCATCATTCGCGAAGGCTGCCCAGGTGATGTGCCCCGGCTTGCGAGGCTGAGAGCCACGTGGGCGGCCGAACAAGAACCTGCACACACGGACGATCCCGCCTTCGACGCCATCTTCAGAGAATGGATGGAAGCCAGTCCTCGAAAGTTCTTTGTGGCCGAGGACGGCGGCGAACTGGTCGGGATGCTCAACCTGATGATTTTCGAGCGGATGCCCAAACCCGGAACGGAATCGACCCGGTGGGTCTATCTGGGCAACGCCTATGTGCTTCCGGAATTCCGGAACGCCGGAATCGGTGGCCGGCTCGTCGACGCATCCATCAAGTTTTCGCAAAGCATCAAAGCCGTACGGATGGTGCTTTCCCCCTCCGCTGAATCACGGAACTTTTACGCACGGCTGGGTTTCGAGCCGGCCGGGGAATTGAACATTCTCAGGTTTTGACCCACGGGCTGGTCTCCCTTGTGAATTCAACACCATTACCGGGAACCAGTCGGGCGCTCCCGGGGCCGATGCGCCGGCTACGGCATGATGGAGCCATGGAATTGCAGACTGAGCGTCTCTTGCTGCGCGAGTTCACCAAGGACGATTTCGCCGCGGTACATTTATTCGCTTCGGATGTGAGACTCGCCGAATACGTGGATTGGGGCCCCAATACCTCCGGCGAAACTCAGGAATTCCTCGAAATGTGCCTGGCCGCGCAGCGAGGCGCCATCCGGACAAACTTCACGCTCGCCATCACACTTCCCGGCGGCGGACCTTTTGGTTCTGTCGGGCTCGCCACTGATCGTGGCCGGGGCGAGCTCGGGTACGTGATTGATGCCGACCACTGGGGGCACGGGTATGCCACTGAGGCCGCAGCCTCACTCCTCAGGTTCGGCAGAGAAACCCTCGGCCTGCGGGACATCACCGCAACATGCAGACCGGAAAACGACGCTTCGGCGAGGGTGCTGGAAAAGATCGGGATGGACCACGTCGGATTGCGGAGGGCGGACAAGCTCATTCGTGGACAGTGGCGGGATTCGCTCGTCTTTTCGGCGCTCCGAGTCGATCACACGCATTCCGCGGCCCGGCGATTTGTGCGCTGAATGCGGCCGTGTTCGACTGATGCAATGACCCACCGCATTGCCGTCGGCGTACTCGTCGGGCCACGAGGCGTGTTGATGTGCCGGCGGGTCCAGTCAGCGAAGTGGTATCCGGGAAGGTGGGACTTTCCCGGCGGCCACATCGAGGACGGTGAATCGGCCGGCGAGGCGCTGGCCCGGGAGCTCCTCGAAGAAGTCGCCGTGACAGTACCTCCGCCCGGCAACGTTCCCTCCTTTATGGTGCAGGCCAACGAGGGCACACCTGACGGGTTGGCGCTCTCAGGGTGGGTCCTGGACGCCTGGACAGGCGACCCTGCGAACGTGGCCACGGACGAGCACTCCGAAATACGCTGGCTCAGCCCTGACGATGCGCTCGGTCTGGACCTCGCACACGACTCCTACACCGGACTACTTCGAAACCTCCGACTGCCCCGCAGCGACGGCGCCCGTTCCTGACGTCAGCCTCCTGTTCCCCGTACGCCAAAAAATCTTCCATGGCTGGCGTCTACTTGGCCCTGCATGAGGGGCCAGTCCGGGAGCTCACCGCAGGATAGAGCTGTGCCGGCCTTCCGCCCTGGCGCTAGGAACCCATGACTCGCGGTAATTAGGTATCAACTTCGTATCGGCCTCATATCGTTCCCGTTGCAGTTCCCGCGCCGGGGCCGAAACCCGGCTGTCGCGCCGCGCCCGTGTGCCATGCTGGAATCCGGCCGTCCCAGGATCGCCGGGCCGCTCTCCGGCAGGTGGAGAATGCGCGGCCACCGGCGGTCCAGGACGGCTATAGACAGATCATGGCCGCGGAACGCGGGGCACAAGAAGGGACAGCGGCATCAGGAAGCGTGAAGTTCAGCAGTCAACGGTGGGGCGCGTCCGCCGCGCCGCGCTTGCGCTGGCGTTGCCCGCCGCCCTCCTCCTGTCCGGCTGCGTGGCCACACCGCAAAGCGGCATCACGAACTCCAGCAGCCCGTCAGAGCTCATTCCCGTCCCGGCGTCCGGCGTCCCCGCCACCAGTGCTCCGCTCGAAACAGCCCAAACGTCTAACAAGGCTCCCGTGTATTGGATCGGCCGGAGCAATGACAACGCGTTTCTCTACCGCGAGTTCCGTGACGTTCCCGATCAGGACAACCCCGTCACCAGTGCCCTTCGAGTGATGATGTCCCAGACGCCGCTGGACCCGGATTTCTTCACGCCCTGGCAGAACCCGAAGAAGCTTGCGACGTCGATTTCTGGCAAGAATGTCATCACAGTGGATGTCTCCGCGGATGCGTTCAACAGCAACGTGGATGCCGCCATGGCCGAGCGAGCCATCCAGCAGCTCGTCTACACGGCAACTGCTGCCGCGGCCAGCGCAGGCCTCATCGATGCCGGACAGCAGGCCCAGGTGGTGGTACTGGTTGACGGTCACACCGACTACGTTGCCTTCAACCACGTCCGGCTGGGCGAGCCGACCTCCCGCAGCGCCGGGATGGTGGCACCTGTGTGGATCATCGATCCGCAGGAAGGCACGTCAGTGGCCGACGGTTCGGTCAAGATCAGCGGCCGGAGCACCGTCCCGGGCGGGAAACTTCGCTGGGCGATCCTCAAGGTAGACGGCGACGGCGACAACGCCAAGACGGCCTACCTCAACGGCAACGCCACGGCCTCGGCCGACTCCACCCAGTCCGGGTTGTTCGCCTTGTCCGTGAACCTTGCCCCGGGCAACTACGAAGTCCGCGTGTCCCAGGTGGATCCGTCCGACAGCGCCAAGGAAGTGTTCCAGGACACCCGCGGCTTCACTGTTAAATAGTCCCGCTAAATAGTCCAGCTAAATAGTCCGGCGCATCGTCTAAATAGACTGACGCATCGTCCTTCGACCCCAATAATCTGGCGCATCGAATGGTCTGAGGCTTCAAATAGCCTTCACGTCAGGAAGCCTCCACGCCGGCCGGTCACCAACGGCCGAGGACGTCGCTGGCCAGCACGGTGGCGGCCGGCCCGGCGGTGGACGAGCGCAGCACATGGTGACCCAACAGGGCCGTGACCGCCCCTGCGTCGCACAACCTGGTCACCTCGCGCGGGCTGATGCCGCCTTCAGGGCCCACGATGAGCAGGACTTCACGGGATCCGGCGTCGCCGGGCGGTGCGGATTCCAGCCATGATTCCAGGACGCGCCGCAGCGGGCGGACGGCATCTTCGTGCAGGATGACCGCGAGGTCTGCGGCCGCCACGGCCGCCTGCAGCCCGGCGCCGTCGACTGCCGCCCGGACCTCCGGGATCCAGGCGCGGCGCGCCTGCTTGGCAGCGGCTGTCACCACCGACTGCCATTTGGCGTGGGCCTTCGCGGCCCGTTCAGCCTTCCACCGCACAATGGACCGCTCGGCCTGCCAAGGAATGACGGCGTCGATGCCCAGTTCGGTGGCCGTTTCGGCCGCGAGTTCGTCGCGGTCGCCCTTGGCGAGGGCTTGGACCAGGACCAGCCTGGTCCCGGGCCGCGGCTCATCGGCAAGGTCGAGGCACTCGACGGTCAGTTCACCGGGCAGGGCGGAGGTCACCTTGCCGGTCAGGCGCTTGCCCGCGCCGTCGGCGATGTCCACTGCCTCGCCGACGGCGATCCGCTTGACGGTGACGGCGTGGCGGGCCTCGGCGCCCTCCAGGACGAAGGCGGAGCCGGGGACCTGCTGATCCAGCGTGCCGGGGGCGGTGAAGAAGACCGGGTTACTCACCGCTACAGGTTACCGAGCCGGTCCCGGAGTTTGGCGAAGACGCCGCCGCTGGCCGCGAGTTTTCCGGCGGTGAAGTGTTCGCCGCGCAGCTTGGCAAGTTGGCGGAGCAAGTCTTCTTGGGCGGCGTCGAGCTTGCCGGGCGTTTCGACCTGCAGGTGCACTTTCAGGTCACCGCGCCCGTGGCCGCGGAGGTGCGTGACACCAAGGCCGCGCAGGGTGATGATCTCGCCCGACTGGGTTCCGGCCCGGACGTCAATCTCCTGCTGCCCGTCGAAGGTGTCGAGGCTAATTTCGGTGCCCAGTGCGGCGGCCGTCATGGGGATGTTGAGGCTCGCGTGCAGGTCGTCGCCGTCGCGGACGTACGTGGCGTCATTGTTGACCCGGATCTCAACATACAGGTCCCCGGCCGGACCGCCGGCGGGGCCTGCCTCGCCCTGGCCGGACAACTGGATGCGGGTGCCCGTACCAACGCCCGCCGGTACCTTGACGGTCAGCGAGCGGCGGCTGCGGATCCGGCCCTGGCCGTTGCATTCGTTGCAGGGGTCCTTGATGACGGTGCCGAAGCCCTCACATGATCCGCAGGGGGCCGAGGTCATGACCTGGCCCAGGATGGAGCGCACAGCACGCTGGACCTGGCCACTGCCGCCACAGATGTCGCAACGCACCGGGTGGGTGCCCTCGCGGCAGCAGGAGCCATCGCACGTCGGGCAGACCACAGCCGTGTCGACCTCGAGCTTCTTGTTGACACCGAAAACCGCGTCGCGGAGGTCAATACGCACGCTGATCAGCGCGTCCTGGCCGCGGCGGACACGGGAGGCGGGACCGCCCTGGCCACCGCCCGCCCCGAAGAAGGTCTCGAAGATGTCTTGGAAGGCGAAGCCCTGGCCCGAGTAGCTGCCGCCGCCGAAGCCGTTGTCGGTGCCGTTCTCGTTGCCGGTGGTGTCATACACCCGGCGCTTCTGCGGATCGGAGAGGACTTCATAGGCGTGGGTGACGGCCTTGAACCGGTCCGAGGCGTCTTCTCCCGGGTTCACGTCCGGGTGCAGGGTCCGGGCCAGTTTCCGGTACGCCTTCTTGATCTCCTCCCCCGTTGCGTCGCGGGAGACTCCAAGAACGTCATAGTGGCTGGTCAAAGTTTGTATCTCTTCCTTTTTGTACTGCCGGGGGCAAGAAGTCGCGTTGGTCCCGGGCCGTCAGGGCCCCAGGATCCTCGAAAGGTAACGGGCCACCGCGCGGACGGCGGCCATGGTGGTGGGATAGTCCATCCGGGTGGGTCCGAGGACGCCGACCTTGGCCGTGGCATCCGGCCCGTAGGCTGTGGCCACCACCGAGGCCTCGGCGAGACCGTCGTAGGGGTTTTCCCGGCCAATGCTGACGGTCACACCGCGCGGGTCTTCGGCCATTTCGCTGAGCAGTCGGAGCATGACCACCTGTTCCTCGAGCGCCTCCAGCACGGGGCCGATGCTGAGCGGGAAGTCCACATTGGATCGTGCCAGATTGGCCGTGCCGGCCATGACCATGCGCTCTTCGCGGCTGCTGGTGGCCAGGGCCTCCAGGCCGCGGGCCAGCGCCTGCGCCGGACCACGGCGCGCGGGCGGGCCACTGGCGACGACGGCGGGCAGCAGCTGGGGCAGCAGGCTCAGCGGGGTCCCGGAGAGGCTCGCCAGGAAGCGCGTGCGCAGCTCCGCCAGCGCGTCGTCGGGAATATCCTGCCCGACGTCGATGACGCGCTGCTCCACCTTGCCGGTGTCCGCGATGAGGACCATCAGCACTTTCCGGGGAGCGAGCAGCACAAACTCTATGTGCCGCACCCGGGCCCGGCTGAGCAACGGATACTGCACGACGGCAACCTGGTTAGTCAGGTGGGAGAGGAGCCTCACTGTCCGGTCGAGGATGTCGTCGAGGTCCTCGGACCCTTCCAGCAACGCCTGGATTGCCCGGCGCTCGGCCTGGGACAACGGCTTCACCGCTGAGATCTGGTCGACGAAGAGCCGGTAGCCCTTGTCGGTGGGGATCCGGCCGGCGCTGGTGTGCGGCGCCGTGATCAGGCCCTCGTCTTCCAGTGCCGCCATGTCATTTCGGATCGTGGCGCTGGATACGCCGAGATGGTGCCGCTCAACCAGCGCTTTGGAACCAACGGGCTCACGCGAATGGACGTAGTCCTCCACGATGGCGCGCAGCACTTCGAGTTTGCGCGGTTCGCTCACGCTCCACCTCCAATCGACGGTCCCGCATCCGGTGCCACCCGTGTTGTCCGGTTCGCGTCCAGTAGTACCTAGAGGTAATACAGAGACGGCCGTCTTCGGACAAGGTTTAGCACTCGACATGCCTAAGTGCTAACCAGTCTAATATGAGTCGCCGCGTTGTTAGCATTGGATTCGCTCCAGGCGTGGCCCGCGGGGTCGCGATTCCCGTCACTCCTGTGCCGGGACCTGTGGCAGCCGCTGCCGTTGCCGCGCCGTCGCGGCCCGGTTCCGGACCCGGAGAGTTTCACCGACCGCCGTACATTCCGAGTGCAAAGTAAGCGTGTAGAGATGTCGTACCAGAATTGGGGACCCCAGGACCTGTCC
>Ga0163162_10007652_pt1 | contig 10523 bp, 11 predicted proteins | sample S55metaG_FD_115310 | JGI IMG/M metagenome (GOLD analysis project Ga0163162, IMG submission 115310) | Switchgrass rhizosphere microbial communities from Kellogg Biological Station, Michigan, USA - S5-5 metaG | ecosystem: Host-associated > Plants > Roots > Rhizosphere > Soil | place: USA...
AAAAATTTTCAGAACAAAATTTTCCATTTATCATTCAAAGTTTGTATCTAATTTTTTCTTTCGAAAGGATATGAGTGAATGATGATACAGTTCAATCGCCGCGGGTCAACTGCGTCGTAAATAAAAAAATCCTCTCAACCAGGAGAGGATTTCGAATAACAAAGATGTATTTTAATGATTAATAATCCCTGTTGTAGCCACCACTGCCACCACCGCGGTTGTAGCCCCCGCCGCCGCCTTTGTTATAACCACCGCCACCGCCTTTGTTGTAGCCGCCGCCACCTCCGCCAAAATTGCGTTTCTTGTAGCCGCCGCCACCCCCTCCGCCGCCTTCTTGTTTAGGACGGCTTTCATTCACAACCAAGCTGCGACCTTCTACCTCAGTTCCGTTGAGCTGAGCGATCGCTGCCTGGGCTTCTTCATCGTTAGCCATTTCAACGAATCCGAATCCTTTGCTGCGTTGAGTGAATTTGTCGGTAACGATTTTGGCAGAAGATACTTCGCCAAATGGTGCAAACAAGTTGGCCAGGTCCTGATCTTTAAGACCCCAACTTAGGTTTCCTACGTAAATGTTCATTTTGTGAGATAATTTAAAAAAAACAATAAGTGCCAACAGCGAAACAATGAACTGAACATCCACGAAAAAAGGAAACGTTCAAGGACTTTGTACGACTGAAAAGAACACCAAGACACTACGAAAATAAGGATAATTAAGTAACATAATAAAAAAAGACGGGCTTTTTATCAGCAGGCTGGCCCATTATTTAGCGCTGAACAGCCTATTACGTCACAAAATTTGGCCATTAGCCGGTTTTTTGGACAGCCAGGCACTAGAATTAAAAAAAACCACCGCGGTTTTACCGGGACGGTCTTTAAGGAGTTTGTCATTGTGTTTATTCGGCGATCACTTCAAACTCGACATCAGTCGCCTTTCCGTTTCCAAAGTCGATATGTGCCTTGTAAGTGCCCAATTCTTTCACTTCCTCGGGCAGGCTAATTTTTTTGCGCTCAATTTCATAACCTTTCTGATCACGTATGGCACGGCTTATTTGGAGGTTGGTCACACTTCCGAAGATCTTTCCACTTGTTCCGGTCTTGGCGCCAATCTTTATGGGTGATTCATTGAGTTTCGCGACCACATTGTTTATTTCTGCGAGCATGGCTTCTTCTTTCTTCTTCTGTTGTTTCATCTTTTCTTCCAATTGTTTCAGATTGCCGGCGCTTGCTTCAACAGCCAGCTTACGAGGAAGAAGAAAATTGCGGGCGTAGCCATTGCGAACTTTTACAACTTCATTGGTGCCACCCAGATTATCTACATCTTGAATTAATATTACTTCCATGATTTTTGTTTTACCACCCCAGTTTTTTAAAACTGTCCCCCGATGTTGCGACCAGGGTTAGGGTGAGGTTACTTTAAAAGATCAGTTACATAAGGCAATAATGCCATTTGACGGGCTTTCTTTACTGCATCAGATACCTTGCGCTGGTATTTGAGGCTATTGCCGCTGAGGCGGCGTGGCAATAATTTACCCTGCTCGTTCAGAAACTTTTTCAGGAACTCTACATCCTTATAGTCAATGTAGCGAATATGGTATTTCTTAAAACGACAGTATTTTTTTACTCGCTTGTCGCTTTTGATCGCCGTCAGGTACTTTATTTCATTTGCTTTTGCCATAATTAAGCCTCCACGACTTTTTCGGTTCCTGTAGGTACACCACTTCTCTTTTTCTGGTTATACTCGACGGCGTATTTATCGAGTTTTGTAGCAAGATGACGAAGAATGTTCTCGTCACGTAAAATTTGGGTTTTCAACTTTTCATTGAATTCTGAAGGCGCAGTGTATTCGAGGACCCAATATAAACCGGTAGTCTTTTTCCGGATGGGATACGCCAGTGATTTCAATCCCCATGCATTTTCTGCTACCACAGAACCACCGCCATTCCTGACGAGGGTAGCATACTTTTTCTGTTCAGCTTTGAATTCTTCATCGCTCAGAACAGGGGTAAAAATCACCATTAATTCATAATTGTTCATTAAATGGTTTTTAATTTAATAAATCGGGTTTTACTCCAGTGGATTCCTGGCGTTTATAGTCAGGAAAATCTGCCGAAAACAGATTTGGGGTCGCAAAGATAGGGGATTGAAGCCAGATATCACAAGTCCGAGGGGATTTTTCAGTTCTGATCTGCCATTTGTTCGCCTAACCATTATTCATTTAATCATCTTATCGGAGGAAAGTGATTTCACGAAAAATTAGTCCCTCACGGCAATGATACTTTCCAAATGCATCACTTGTTTTTGATAGATGATCGCGTAGCCATCGTCAAGCAGCAATTTTTGGTACTGAGGACTCGCATAAAGAAAATAAACGCTGCGGGGAAACTCATGACAGGAATGATCAAGCTTTTCTAAGAAGTGTTTCAATACATCTTCCGTAAAGGGATTAAACATGAAAAAGACAGAATCCTGGTTCCCGATATCATAATTTTCAACATTCTCATTTATTACTTTCCATTTGATTCCGGGAAAATGTGTTTCCTTCTCCTTCATATTTGCGATCGCCTGTTCACACAATTCCTTTGCAAAATCAATTCCTGTAATTGCAGTAAATCCGAAATGAGGGGCCACCATCAATACTCTTCCTTTGCCCGACCCAAGATCAATAATAGAGGTCAGTCCTGAGACCTTTCTAAAGGCACTTAATAATTTTTCCAGCATGTAAAAACTTACGGCCTCATAACGGGAAGCTTTTTTTTTGTCACCGTTTGTAACAGTAAGGTCTTTTAATTCGACTGGAATAAAAGTATTGGGTCCGTATTTCAGGGAACCGCGGATATTGTCATAAACCATAAAGAAGGCCATCCATATATTCCAGTTGGTGGCAACATACCAAAAGTGCGATATATATTTCCACACCAGTTTCATGCCTAGGCAGAAGAAGATTCACTCAACCTGAGATCGATCATTCTTAGTTGAAGAGTTTTTTGACCGTTCCATTCGTTCTCATCGATCTTGAAAATAATATCCACTGGTTTTTTCATTTGCAATAGGGGAAGTTTTTCCGCCATCCCAAATCCAATACCGGTAAAACTTATGTTATCCTGTCGCAAAACAAAACGAAGGTGCTGCTCCTTTAAAATTTTGGAATAACCGGTATCCAGCACGTTCTTGACCAGGAAATGAGGACGAAGATTTTCCGGGCCGAACGGTTCCATTTGCGAGATAATATTATAGAACGACCAGGTAATGTCTTTGAATTTTATTTCGGTATCAATGACGATCTCGGGCAACAATAATTCGGGCTGAATTGTAGTAGAAACCACCTCTTCAAATTTACTGCGGAATGCCTCTATCTTGTTTAATTCGATGGTCATGCCGGCCGCCGCAAAATGCCCGCCATAACCGATCAAATGTTCCTTACAAGCATGAATTGCTTCATATAAATTAAATCCCGGAATACTCCGGGCGCTCCCTGCCGCGTAGTCGCCGGATTGAGTCAACACAACCGTAGGCCGATAAAAATGTTCAATCAATCTTGAAGCTACAATACCAACCACCCCCTTGTGCCAGTGAGGACGAAAGAGAACAGTTGATTTACTGTTTACCAATAGCTCGTCGCCTTTTATGAGGGCCAATGCCTCGTCTGTAATAGTGGTGTCGGCCTCCTTGCGCTCGGTATTGTCGCTATGAAGCATCTCTGCATACTGCAAAGCATGTTCATAATTTTCGGACACAAACATTAACACGGCTTTTCTGGCATCATCCATTCTGCCGGCCGCATTTACCCTTGGCGCGATCATGAATACAAGATTGTTGATGTGAAGCTTCTTTGTTACTCCGCTTAAGTGGGAAAGGGCCTTTATTCCATTATTGGGATTTTCATTTGCTTTCTTCAGTCCATAATAAGCAAGGACACGATTTTCAGCGGTCATAGGAACTATATCAGCTGCAATGGCCGTCGCAACAAGATCTATGTATTCGAAAGGGATTTGCGGTGGCAGATTTAGCTTCTGTGCAAGAGCCGTAATTAACTTAAAGCCGACCCCACAGCCGCATAGTTCCTTGTATGGATAATTGCAATCTTTTTGTTTGGCGTTTAAAATGGCCACCGCGGGTGGAAGTTCTGCGTCAGGCAAATGATGATCACAAACGATAAAGTCAATGCCGAGATCTTTTGCGTATGCAATCAGCTCCACCGACTTAATACCGCAATCAAGTGAGACGACCAGGGTAAACCCATGGTCTTTTGCAAAATCAATTCCCATCTTGCTTACCCCATATCCCTCCCGGTAGCGATGCGGAATATAAAAGTCCAGCTCAGAATGCAGCTTGCGGATAAACTGGTACATGCTGGCGACCGCGGTAGTCCCATCCACATCGTAATCACCATAAATAAGGATTTTTTCATGATTTTCAATAGCTGCAATAATTCTGTTAACGGCTTTATCCATGTCTTTCATTAGCCACGGATCGTGCAGGTCTGTCAATTGCGGGCGATAAAAATTTTTTGCCTCGTCAAAGGTTTCAATATTTCGTTGTACAAGTATGTTGCAAATAGCCGGATGAATTTTGAGGGATCGCTGTAACGCACTCACTTTTTGCTGATCTGCCTGCAATATGGTCCATCGTTTTTGCATGAATGTTCGTCATTACATATTGCTCAATTTAATATTTTCTCTCAGTAACAAAATTCAGGAGATCCTCAAGCCCTTTGCGGTAAGGATTGTCGGGAAATTGATGTAAAACGTCAATAGATCTCTGTTTAAATTCATTCATTTTTTTCATTGTGTAGGTTATCCCGCCACATTCGATCACCTTCTCAATAACATATTTTACTTTCTCCTTGTCTTTATTTTCATTCTTGATAATAAATATAATTTTCCTTCTTGTCTTGTGATCTATATTATTCAACGTGTAAATAAGAGGGAGAGTCAGTTTTTTTTCTTTGATGTCATTACCGGTCGGTTTACCTATGTTATCGCTTGTATAATCAAAAAGATCATCTTTAATTTGGAAGGCCATGCCTGCATTTTCACCAAACGATCTCATTTTTTCAGTAAAGTCGTCGTTATTGGTGGTTGACCAGGCACCTGCCGCGCAGGCTGAGGCTACCAATGAAGCGGCCTTGTTGCGTATAATATCATAATAGATGTTCTCATCCAGGTTTAAATTGCGGGCTTTTTCCAATTGTAGTAGTTCACCTTCGCTCATTTTTCGCACCGCATCGGAAAGGATATGAAGCACACGGTAATCGCAATGATCAAGTGAAAGCAAAAGCCCTTTAGCGAATAAATAGTCACCGATGAGTACGGTTGCTTTTGCTTTCCATAATGCATATACAGAAAAAAAACCCCGTCTTTCCATCGAGTCATCGACAACATCGTCATGCATTAATGTGGCAGTATGAAGAACTTCTACTAACGAAGCGGCCCGGTATGTGGACTCATTGATCTCTCCGCAAAGTTTTGCAGATAAGAAAACAAACATAGGGCGCAATTGCTTGCCTTTACGCTTTACAATGTATCGCATGATGCGGTCAAGCATAGGCGCCTGGCTGCTTACAGCGCTTTTGAATTTTACCTCAAAGGTCTTTAATTCTTTTTCTATCAGGTCAACAGGAAGTGTCATTGAAAGTAAAACAGCAATTTACATCTCAATAGAATAACCCATCAAAGTATTTTACACAACACTGAGCGTGAAAAAAAAGTGCACATTGTCTAAAGTCCCGAAAAATTTTAAAATTTGGTATTTACTTATCTGTTTATATTTTTGCCGAAGATTAGGACATTGTTGTTTTCAATAAATTTTAATTCTTAGTTATGGCAAGCAAAAAGTACACACTATTAGCAGGCCTGATTTGCCTGTTAGTATCTTCAGCATTTTCACAAGCACAGATAAGGTCGTATGAGGATTCATCTGTGATTCCAACCAGTCGGATGCCTCAGCATACTGAGTTCATGAACGGCACTTACAATTATCCCGCAAAGCCCCGCAACCAATGGGAACTCGGAATTAAGGGAGGTCTTTCAACCATTTCCGGTGATGTGAGGGCGAGACTCCCGACAGGTGGTATAGGTCTCCACGTAAGAAAGGCACTGGGTTATGTTTTTTCAATGAGATTAGAATATGATTGGCTTAATGCAAGAGGACTGAATTTCGCCCCGTCCGACGGATTCAGACGGAATCCTGTATTATCACAAATTTATACAGCTCCCGGAGGCGGTTTATTGCAGAATACCATCTATTACAACTACAAAACCAATCTCCAGGAATTAAGTCTGCAGGGAGTTTTCACATTGAACAACATTCGATTTCACAAAGGGAAGACCGGCGTAAATTTTTACGGATTCTTAGGTATTGCCGGTATGACATATGCGGCTAAATACAATGCATTGGACGCCAATGGTCAGCCTTATGACTATAGCAATATCCCGGTAGTTACTTATCCCGATAAAAAAGATGCGCTAAAGGCATTGAAGGATAAATTAGATGACAGCTACGAAACACAGGCAGAGAGAGATCCTCTATCACCAAAATTAGGTGACAGACCTTTCAGGGTGGCAGCAGTTGTCGGAGGCGGGGTTCAATTCAAAATCAATAACCGGTTTAATATAGCTATTGAAGATAAGATTTCTGTTCCCAAAACGGATCTTCTGGATGGCCAGCAATGGCAGGAAAATTACGGAAACGGAAATGTAGGTGCAATAGCTCAAAGCAGCGATAAGGATGCTTATAATTTTTTAAGTGTTGGCTTAAACTATAATCTTGGTGCAAAATCAGTTGAGCCCTTATGGTGGCTGAATCCGCTGGATTATGCATACAGCGAAATTCGCAAACCAAAGTTGATGATCATGCCAAAGCCAATTTTACCTGATGCCGATGGCGATGGCGTGACCGACCAATTTGACCAGGAACAAACTCCGCAGGGATGCCCTGTTGACACCCATGGTGTCAGCCGCGATACTGATGGTGATGGCGTTCCTGATTGTAAGGATAAAGAATTGGTTACGCCAACAATTTGTCAGCCAGTAGATGCGGACGGTGTTGGTAAATGCCCATGCCCTGATACAAGTTGCTATGCTGGCTTGATCAAAGCAACAGAAAGTGGTTGTGATACTAAACTGGGAGCATTACCGAGCATCACATTTACCGGCAAATCAGTTAGCTTGAGCAAGGATAATCAAAGCTTGCTGGCAAGCGTTGGAGCTCGCATGCGCAATAATCCTGAATGTAAAGTTGTAGTTGTGGGGTATTGTAATTCTACAAAACAAGAACAACAATTGAGCTGGGATCGCGTAAATGCAGCTATCAATTATCTTGTTGAAAAAGAAGGAATCAGTGCTGACAGATTTATCTTCCAATATGGTCAGGAAGGTGGAGATTGCAATACGGTTGACCTGCGCGGTGCAGCAAGTGGTGAAGAAGGGCCAAATACAGTACCGGCTCCTCACCCGAATTTGAGAAAAACCAAGTAAGTGTACATTTTGCTGATAGATAGAAACCCTCCCTTTTGGGAGGGTTTTTTATTATTTGTCCGTCAACATATCTGAGGTCTTTGGAAAACCTTAACTCTAAAGGTTTGGCGAGCCATCTTTTTTATAACAGATTTGCATGAATCTGTTAACTTTGCGCACCTTTTATGAGACTTGTCCTTTTTTTATCGGCCGTTTGCATTTTAGCCAGTTGCCATGGTATTAATAAGGTGCTTAAGAATAAAGACCCGGAATACAAACTACGGATGGCTGAAAAATACTATGTCAAAAAGAAATACAACTATGCTTACCAGCTTTTTGAAGATGTAGTCCCTTATTATAAAACAAGCAAGGAGTTTGAAGATATCTATTACAAGATGGCTTATAGCACTTTCTACCAGAAGGATTATACGAACTCCGAGAATTTTTTTAAGACCTATCTTGAGCTCTTCCCCAATAGCGCACGGGCGGAAGAAATGGATTATATGAGGGCTTATTGTTTTTACAAGCAGTCTCCGAAACCTGAACTTGATCAAACCAATACAGCAAAGACAATAGGGATGATGCAGAGTTTTATTAATACGCACCCAGGATCGGCCCGCATTAAAGATGCAAATGAGATCATTGATATCTGTCACGGTAAACTGGAAACAAAAGATTATAAGGCTGCTCAACTTTACTATGATCTGGGCCAGTTCCGTGCTGCTGCAGTGGCCTTTGCAGAGGTTTTAAATAATTACCCTGAATCAAACAGGGCAGACGAGTACAAGTTCATGACCATTAAATCATACTACCGCTTTGCCGAACTGAGTATTGAAGACAAAAAGGCAGAACGGTTTGAAAAGGTGGTTGAAGAGTGCAATGATTTTGCTGACCGGTTTCCCGGGAGTAAACTTTCAAAAGATGTAGAACATTATTTAAATTTGTCACAAACTAATATTAAAAACTTATCAAATGAGCAAACTAAGACGTCAACTTAGTTCTGGTACGGTAAACATCGTGGAAACACGAAACCTGAATGACATTAAAGACAAAACCGGAAATTTGTATGAATCCATTTCCATTGTGGGTAAAAGGGCAAACCAGATCAACATATCCTTAAAGGAGGAACTGCACAATAAGCTGGAAGAGTTTGCCAGTCATACTGATAGTCTTGAAGAAATTCATGAGAATAAAGAGCAGATTGAAATTTCCAGAGCTTACGAGAGGATGCCAAACCCGGCGTTGCTGGCGACCCAGGAATTTCTGGATGAAAAGGTATACTTCCGTAAAGGTGAAGATGATCTTTTTAGTTAGACCTAATGACAAGAAACCACATACTTATTTCGCGTCCCGATTTATCGGGACGTTTTTGCATTATGCTCAAGCGAGACCCGTGAAATCAAAATCTTACTATTTTGTGACCACATCGTGTTAAAAGGAAAAAAAATATTGGTCGGTATCACCGGTAGCATTGCGGCTTACAAAGCCATTTATCTTGTGCGTTTACTGGTAACGGCAGGAGCGGAGGTAAAGGTTGTGATGACACCATCGGCAAAAGATTTTGCTTCAACACTGACTTTATCCACTCTTTCAAAAAATCCTGTACTCGTCGATTTGTTTGATGAGCAATCCTGGGCCAATCATGTCATGCTTGGTCGCTGGGCCGACGTAATCGTAGTAGCCCCGCTTAGCTGCAATACTTTAGCTAAAATGGCCCATGGGCTTTGCGATAATTTACTACTGGCAGTTTATTTATCGGCTGTTTGCCCTGTTGCAGTAGCGCCAGCGATGGATGAAGACATGTGGCATCACGCGGCGACAAAGGAAAATTTGAAAAAAATTGAATCCTTCGGCAACAAAATTATTCCTGTCGGAAAGGGCGAATTGGCCAGCGGGTTATATGGTGAGGGCCGTATGGCAGAGCCGGAAACCATTGTTCGGTTTTTGGAAGATAATTTTTTTTTGAAAAAAACGCTTAGCGGCAAAAAGGCTTTTGTTTCAGCAGGCCCCACATACGAACCTATTGACCCCGTCCGTTTTATCGGCAATCATTCGAGTGGAAAAATGGGCGTGGCTATTGCCAAAGAGCTTTACAACAGGGGAGCAGACGTGACATTAATTGCGGGTCCCAATGTTGAACTGGCAAATGGAATACGGTTAATTAAGGTGAACACCGCCGGCGAAATGTATAATGCCTGTATAAAAGCATTTAAAAACTCTGACATTGGCGTCATGGCTGCAGCAGTCGCGGATTATGCGCCCGCAAAAGCGGAAAAAGAGAAAATAAAAAAGAATGGAAAGCAGATCATGCTGGAACTAAGAGAGACAAAGGATATTTTGAAAACCCTGGGAGAGCAGAAAAAAAATAGTCAGGTACTTGTTGGATTTGCTTTGGAGACGACTGATGAAAGAAAAAACGCCTTAGTTAAATTGAAAAAGAAAAACGCTGATCTTATCGTCTTAAATTCCTTAAATGAAAAAAATGCAGTCTTTGGCAGCGATATGAATAAGGTGACTATTTTCGAGAAGGGAGGGAAAGAATTTCAACTTGAATTAAAACCAAAGCAAGATGTTGCCAGGGATATCGTTGATACAATAATTCAATTATTCTATGAATAAAAAGATTTCGTTAACGGCCTTTTTCATTTTATCCGTTCTCTTTGTTCGATCGCAGGAACTCCAGGCACGCATTACGGTACTGTCAGACAAGATCAGCTCCCAAGTTGATAAAAAGGTGTTTCAAACCCTGCAGTCATCGCTCAACAATTTTATTAATAACCGTAAATGGACGAGTGATAATTTTCTAACAGGTGAAAAGATCAATTGTAGTTTCCTGATCAATCTTGATAAAGATCTTGGCGATAATACTTATGAGGCCACCTTGACTGTCCAGGCTGCGAGGCCCGTTTACAACACTACTTATGACTCTCCTTTAATAAATTTCCAGGACGGCAGTTTCACCTTCAGATACCTCGAATACACGCCCATCGATTTCAATGAAAACAGGATACAGGGTTCTGATCCGCTGGTCGCTAACCTTACAGCTACGCTGGTTTATTACGTATACGT
>Ga0163162_10007654_pt1 | contig 10522 bp, 9 predicted proteins | sample S55metaG_FD_115310 | JGI IMG/M metagenome (GOLD analysis project Ga0163162, IMG submission 115310) | Switchgrass rhizosphere microbial communities from Kellogg Biological Station, Michigan, USA - S5-5 metaG | ecosystem: Host-associated > Plants > Roots > Rhizosphere > Soil | place: USA: Michigan...
GCGTCCTTTGCGCCTTTGCGTGAAAACGCTACCGCGCTCGGTTCTTTACCGCGCCACGGATGTTGAGAAACGCGAGGCAAAGCTGGAGAAAGATCAGCGCGTAAGCATGATCGTGCAGGCCCCAAGCGATCCACAGCACGTTGCTGAGGAGAAACAGCCAGAACCCCCAGTTGCGCTTAAACTTTTTCTGAGAGCCAACCATCCACGCGGCGATGACCGTCACCACCATCGCCGGCCACTGGATCGCATCAAGTATGTCCATTGATTTGTGTCACCCGTCTTCTCTTCAGACAATCGAACTGTGCTGAAGCCTGTTGGCAAACTGGGTGCCGTGCTGGTACAAAGTTGTCAAACCAATGGACAGTCTCGCCGCAGATCTCGTCGCAGCCTATAACTCGGCCGATGCCGACGCCGTCGCGCGGCTCAACGCGTTATTCCATAGCTCCCTCAACGCCGAGCAGATTCGTCACTTCGTGCGCGACAAGCTGATGTTTCTCCCGGGGAACGAGCAACACACGTTCGACGTGTTGACGCTCGCCGATGCGCAACAGCTCTTTGCTGGTCTTTTTGGTTTTAACAATTGGAACGAGCTCGAACGTTCCAGCAATGAACCGCCGCGCGACCTGCATTCTGCGCCGGTCGTCAGGAGCTCCACACCTCCGTTCTTTCAGATCGACTGGAGAAACAACAGCATCGGGCCATACCAGCCGATGTCAAACAAAGACTGGGAAGATCTTTTCGCGGTGGTGAAAGAGTTGAAACTGACCGCCGTTCACTCGAACAACATGATGGGCGACGAGGATCTGGAGAAGCTTTCGCGACTCGATCACGTAACGTCGCTGCACCTTAGTGGTTCGCAGCTCATTACAGACAAAGGCTTGCAGCATCTCGCTCGCATGCCGCAACTAAGTGAACTCCGTCTGAGTCATTATCCCGGCGGCGGCATAACTGATCGCGGTCTCGAAGTCCTACAACACTTACGCGAGCTGCGCGTGTTTGAAATGTGCTGGCAGGGCGGAATTGCTGACAACGGAATCTCGCATCTCCGCCACTGCGAGCACCTCGAGGAAGTGGATCTGCTGGGCACACACACTGGCGACGGTGCGATTGCGGCACTCACAGGAAAGCCAAAGCTGCGGAAATTCAAGACCGGCCGCAACGTCACGGACGAAGGTCTCTCACTGCTGCATCAGTTTCCCGCTTTCAAAACGTGGGCCGGAGGCGAAGTTGAGTATGGCTTGATGTCTTTCGGTGTCGATCCTACTAACCTCCTGATCGATGGGCCATTCACGCGCGTCGCGGTGCTGAGTGGACTCGACGGACTATTCGGTTTGAGCTTCTTCCGTCACACGTCAAACGTGCGTAGCAACGATCTTCAGTCGCTCGCAGCCTTGCCGAATCTCGGTTTCTTCGGCTGCCCGGGCGAGATTTGCGATGACGACGCGATGCGACACATCAGTGCGCTTCCGACCCTTCGCATGCTGATGGCCCAGGGCACGGTTGCGACTGACGCAGGATTTGAATCTCTGAGCCAGTCGCAGACAATTGAATACATCTGGGGCCGTGAGTGTCCAAACCTCAAGGGCGCGGGCTTCGCTGCACTTGCAGACATGCCGGCGTTGAAAGGGTTGGCGGTGAGTTGTAAGTTCGTTGACGACGCGGCTCTCGCGAAGCTGCCAAGTTTCCCCGCGCTCAAGGAGCTAATGCCGATGGACATTAGTGACGATGGTTTTCGTCACGTGGGTCGTTGTCGTCAACTCGAATCACTGATCCTCATGTATTGTCGCGACACGACCGACGTTGCAACTGAGCACATCCAGACACTGCCCAACCTGAAGAAGTATCACGCAGGCTACACACAAATTACCGATCGAACTCTCGAGATATTGAGCAGTATGGATTCACTTGAAGAACTCTCGTTTGAAGGATGCAAATCGATCACAGATGTTGGTCTGACCGCGCTCGCCAGTCTTCCACGCCTGCGCGAGCTCTCCGTCGGCGGCTGTCCAAGAGTGACGCGCGCAACTATCTCAGCCTTTCCCACAACCATTCGCGTCAACTACTCCTCGTATTAAGTCATCCACAAAAAGCACAAAATATCTTTATGTGTCTTTTGTCTCTTTTGCGTCTTTTGCGGCCTCCTTCTTGTGTCGCAGCCATTCGTCGATGCTCTCGCGAATGAACTCGCCCATATCTTCAAACTCGCGCGACGACTTCTCCCAAAACTCCTTGAACTTATTCGAATCGAACGCGAAGCCATACGCGCGCCCGCGCCCGAACCCTCTCGCTGGTCCAAGCTCGTCTTCGTAATAGGCTGCGAGCTGTCGTGAAGCCATTGCCACGACTGTCAACGAGCTACCCGCCGGCAGCGGCTCGAAGATCACGCCCACGCCCGGATCCAACTCTTTGAGTCGCGTGAGCACACGGTTGTACTGCTCAGCGCAAAACGCAGCGGCATCTTCTTTCCCGCCGGTCCACTCCGATTGCAACGCCATACGTGACGTGCGTCGCAGCACATTGATCAACTTAACTAACTCTTTCTCTCTCTCCATCGTCACTCCTTGTCTTACTCACATCCAACCGCAATTGGCACGCATCGAACTCTCGACCGCCGCGACCGGCAGCCAAAATAAAACCCACGCGCAAACTCCGGCTCATCTGCTTCGAAGTAAGCGAGCAGCTCCCGCACCGCGATCCGCGTCACTTCAGGCGAAGCAGATTCACTCAACGGTATAAACAATGTCTTAATCGCCGGCTCGAGCTCAGTCAATCGCGCGAGCACCCGGTTGTATTGCGCCACGCAGAACTGCGTCGCATCCGTTCCCGATTTCGTCCAGGCGGCGTAGCCCGCTGCGCGCGCGATTCGCCGCAGAACATTCAGCAGTTTCACTGTTTCTTTTTCCATCTTGTACTCCTAATTTGTAGCTTCAACTTTCAGGCGCAACAGTTTCTTGCCGTGATGAATTCTCCACTTCACTGTTGACAGCGGCACTCCCATAAACGCAGCAATGCGGTCGAGTGGCATCTCGTCGAGAAATCGCAGACGCAACGGCATCGCGTAGTCAGCGGGAAGACTCTCAAGCGCTACAATCATCGCTTCGTCACGTTCTTTATCAACCAGCGGTCTTGCAAGCGCTTCGATCTTTTCAAGCAACGCTTCGTCCAAAGCCACGCGCCTGCTCGTGTGCGTCGTTTCGCTTTTACTGAAACGCAAGGCTCGATGGCGTGTTATCGCCGACAGCCACGCACCAAACTTGCGCGGCTCTTCGATACCGGGCAGCGCCTTGAAAGCAAGCAGTAGTGAATCTTGTGCGACGTCTTCGGCGTGATCGGCGCCCACGATCGTCCGGGCTAATCTCACCACCGCAGGCCGGTATCGCACCACGAGCTCTTCAAACGCCTCTAAATTGCCCAGAATCGCCGCGACCACAAGCAGCTCGTCAGGCGACTCAGACGAACTCATCACCACTCCCAGTCTCGATTAAAACGTCTTTCATTGTGTATAGAGACATGTTACGAGGGAAAAGTTAGGTGGGTTTGGAAATAAATTGGACGCACTCAATCTTCAACGATAGAATCAACGTAGTTTCCAGCGCGTCAACCGGCACGTTTAACCCCTTCCAAACCCCTTAAGGAGCAAGGTGCGCAGTTCGCTAAAAACTTACATCCTGGGATTTGTGGTACTGGCAGCAGCCGTGCTGTTGCGCTGGCTGCTCGATCCGCTGATGGGAGACGCGCTGCCCCTCGTCACGCTCTTCGGGGCGGTCGCGGCGGCCGTGTGGCTCGGTGGTTATCGCGTGGCGATTCCAGTCACACTGCTCGGATACCTTATTTGCGTGTACCTGTTCATACCGCCCCGAGGCTCTTTCGATCTCTCCCGAGCCGATGTGGTCGGATTGATTGCGTACCTTTTAACCGGTTCTCTGATCATCTTTTTCGGCGAAGCGGCACACATCGCGCAAGCACGCGCCGGCGAGCGACAGGAAGTTTTCCGAGTCACGCTGCGAAGCATCGGCGACGCTGTGATCACCACCGACACTGAAGGACGCATCACCTACATCAACGGCGTCGGCGAGGCGCTAACAGGCTGGTCTCACCAGGACGCACTCGGCCAGCCGCTCGACCGAGTCTTTCACATCGTCAATGAAAGCACGCGTCTGCCGGTGGAGAGTCCGGCTAAGCGAGCTCTGCGTGAAGGCGCGGTTGTCGGTCTTGCAAATCACACGATACTTATCAAAAAAGACGGCGCCGAGTGTCCCATCGACGACAGTGCCGCGCCGATACGTAATGAAGACGGGCACGTCTCGGGCTGTGTTCTGATCTTTCGAGACGTTACTGCGCAGCGTCTCATTGAACGTGGCAGGGCTAGTCAACTTCACACGGCGCAACTGCTCGCATCGATCGTGGAATCGTCAAACGATGCAATCATCGGCAAATCACTCGATGGGATTATCCAAAGCTGGAACGCTGCCGCGGAACACCTCTTCGGTTACACGACCGAGCAGGCTGTGGGCCAACACATCTCGCTTGTGATCCCGCCCGAACGTTTGGCCGAAGAAGATGAAATCATCGCGAGCTTACGTGAAGGAAACCGAATCGAGCACTTCGAAACCGAGCGAGTGCGTAGCGACGGCCAGCGCATTACTGTTTCGCTCACCATCTCGCCGATTAAAGACGAGGCAGGAAACGTCGTCGGCGCGTCGAAGATTGCGCGCGACATTACCGCTCAGAAGCGTGCCGAAAGCGACCGGCAGATGTTTGTCACGCTCGTCGAAAACAGCACCGACTTTATCGGCATCTGCGATCTTGAAGGTGTTCCCTTCTTTATCAACCGCGCTGGATTGGAGATGGTTGGTCTGAACGATATTGAAGAAGCTCGGCAAACGCCGGTGCAGGAATTCTTCTTTCCGGAAGACCAGGCGAAGATCATGAACGAGTTTTTTCCGGAGGTGCTGAATGACGGTCACGGCGAGATTGATGTTCGCTTTCGTCACTTCAAGACCGGCGAGCCGCGCTGGATGGCTTACAAAGTGTTGGCGTTAACAGACGCTGCGAACCAACCTATCGCGTTTGCGACTGTAAGCCAGGACGTCACCGAACGAAGACAGTTTGCAGATGACTTGCGACGATTGGCCGCCGATCTTTCAGACGCCGATCGACGCAAGAACGAGTTTCTCGCCACACTTGCTCACGAGCTCAGAAATCCACTTGCGCCGATGAGCAACATGCTTGAAGTTGTGAAGCGCGCGGACGGTGACAGTGAAGTTCTCCAACGCGCGCATGAAACGCTCGAGCGCCAGTTAGCGCAGATGGTCCGCCTCGTTGACGATCTCCTCGACTTGAATCGTATTACTCACGATCGTCTCGAGTTGCGACGCAGCGAAGTCGAGTTGTCGTCAGTGATCCAACAGGCTGTTGAAGTGGCGCGTCCTTTGGTTGATGTGGCGGGCCATCATTTGACTGTGGATCTTCCGGATGAGCCGATTTACCTTAACGCGGATCGTGCGCGGCTGGCGCAGTTGTTTGGCAACTTGCTCAATAACAGTTGCAAGTACACCAGAGCTGGAGGAAGGGTTTCGCTGAGTGCGGAGCGAGTTGACGACGAGGTGGAAGTGACGGTGAAGGACAACGGCGCCGGAATCCCGCAGGACAAGTTAGACAGTATTTTCGATATGTTCATGCAAGTGGATCGTACGTCGGAACACTCGCAGGGCGGGCTCGGCATCGGACTGACGTTGGTAAAGCGTTTGACTGAGATGCATGGCGGATCCATCGAAGCGCGCAGTGCGGGCGAGGGACAAGGCAGCGAGTTTATTGTGCGTCTGCCGATCCTCAGTCGCGAGGAAGTTGCAGCGCAGCATGGGCCAGACGTTGCGTCAGAGTCACAACCTCAGCGGCGCGTTCTTATCGTTGACGACAATCACGACTCTGCTGATTCGCTTGCGATGCTGATGCAGATCACGGGCAACAAGACTTACATGGCCCATGATGGTCTTGAAGCAGTTGAAGCGGTTGAGAAGTACCGTCCCGAAGTGGTGTTGCTCGACATTGGTTTGCCGGAGCTGGATGGGCATGAAGTGTGCCGGCGCGTGCGCGAGCAACCGTGGGGCAAAGACATCGTTGTGATTGCATTGACGGGCTGGGGTCAGGAAGACGACCGTCGCAAATCGGAGGAAGCGGGGTTCGACGGGCATCTGGTGAAGCCGGTTGATTACGATAAGCTGCTGGAGTTGTTGGCGTCGTTAACGAGCGAGCGAGAGAAAGTCGATCAATTGTGAAGGAGAAAGATTCCCTCAATGTCATCGAATGAGATCGAGGATTATTACGAGCTGCTTCAGGTGAGTGACGTCGCTGAGCCGGAGACGATCAATCGCGTCTATCGCATGCTTGCGCAGCGATACCACCCTGACAACCGGGAGACGGGCAATGAAGCTCGTTTCCGCGCGATCACCGAGGCTTACACGGCGCTCTCGAACCCCGAGAAGCGCGCGCAATACGACGCCACGAACCAGAAGCGCAAGAAGGATCGATGGCGTTTAGTTTCAGCCGGCGCGCAAACCGAGAACGACTTCGAGATGGAGCAAGTCGTACGTCTCACCGTCCTGGAAGCTCTTTATACGAAGCGCCGCGTCGACCCGCAGAATCCCGGCATCTATCTGGTCGAGCTGGAGCGCATGATCGGCCGCCCCCGCGAGCACCTCGAGTTCACAATCTGGTTTCTCAATCAAAAGAAACTCATCAACACCGACGACGCCCGGATGTATTTGACCGCAGACGGCGCGGAGTATCTGGAGGACAGTTATAAGAACAATCTCCAACGCAAGCGCCTGCAGTCCGGGAAGGAGTAAACAGTTGTAGCCACAAAGAGGCACATAAATCACAAAAAATGCATTTGTGACTTTTGTGCTTTTTTGCGGCTAGTTCAAGTTTGCTATTGCGTGTGCTCGCGACCGAAGTTTCCCGATGCTGAACTTCTCTGCCATTGAGATTGGAAGAAGATATGGTCGGCCCTGGCTTGCCAATGAATGGGGCTTTCGTGGCTATGAAGCCATTTCAAGAGGTGTGTTTTGCCCGCGGGGCGGCGGACAGATCATTCTTTTTGTCACTCGTATCAAACAAGATAGTCTCGAACAATACAATGACTATATCAGCGGCGAATACTTATTTTGGGAAGGTGAGAAGGGACACGGAAACGATCAGAGAATAGCCGACTCCACAAAGTCCGGCGAGGAGATACATTTATTTTATCGTGAAATTCACCATTCAGATTTTGAGTATAAGGGATTGATTACCGTAGCTGGTGTTGGTTTTGTGCCTGGCAGACCAACGAAATTCGTGTTTCATTTACACCACGACCAAAGCGCGGAAGACGATATTAGGACGCATCAAAGCGAGATTAACAGTCTCCCAGAAACAGAGCGACAAAGCCTCATCAAAGCTCGCATCGGTCAAGGCGCTTTTCGACAAGAACTACTTAAAATGTGGGAGGGGTGTGCCGTAACTGATGTGAAATTGCCGAATGTACTTCGGGCATCTCACATTAAGCCGTGGCGTTTCAGCACAAACGCCGAACGATTGAATCCTTACAATGGCCTCTTACTATTACCTCAATACGACCAACTATTCGATAAAGGCCTAATCTCTTTCGATGACGGCGGGGGAATCGTCCAATCCCCTGTTCTGGATGGAATAGAACCTTCAAAACTCGGAATTGATCCAAACGATCGACTCAGATCTTTTTCGAAACTTCATCAAGGTTTTCTTGAGTATCATCGAACAGTAGTCTTCGTCCGCTTCACTGAATAAGACAAATTCAGGACTTTCCTATCTGCTCAGTATCCTGCAGCGAAAACTCCGAACCGAAAATCCCCAGGGTACACTCGTTGAATGTTCACAATACTGACTAACACTTACTTCTCCGGCGCCGGCCTCATGGATATCGGACTCAAAGCGGGTGGTCTTACACTTCAACAGAGCTTCGAGATAGACCCCGTCTGTTGCGATACGCTGCGACTCAATTTTTCTCATGAAGTTGTACAGTGTGATATCACTCAAAAGTTAGTTTTGGCTGACAAAGACTGTCATGTGATGGTTGCAACATATCCTTGCACGAAATATTCCCCCATCGGAGACATTCATGGTGTTCGTACAGGTGACGATTTGTTCTTGCATTTCTTCCGGCATGTCGCCATCCGAAGGCCTGAGATTTACGTCGTAGAAAATGTTCCGGGCATGAAGAAGTTTCCAGTCGTAATGGAAGCTATGACAAAACTGCCCGACTATTACGTGCACGTTGCCTGTCCAGTAAGGACGTCGATGTGGTTACCACAAAAAAGAGATCGGCTTATCATTATTGGTAGTCATAGGAGCTTCTCATGGCGTGCTCCGGAAGCTAAAAGAGCAGCAACACTCGCTGAGATACTTGAGCCCGAACCGAGTCCGCACATTCCTGATTATGTAAACAGACGGTTGGCCGGTCAGTATCGCGATAAACCAATAATCAGCGACCCGAAACGAGGCGACATTGCACCAACCTGTGTTGCTCACTACTCCAAAGACTTGAGCACAAGACTTGTTGCTGACGCGCGATTCCCGCACGGGGTACGACCCTACACGGTCCGAGAATATGCGCGCTTGCAGGGTGTACCCGACACGTTCATTTTTGCCGGAGGCAGTAACAACGCTTATCGCATGATCGGCAACGGCGTATCCGTTCCGGTTGGCGAGTGGATTGGCCTTGAGATCAAACGGTACTTCAACAGAACGTAGGAGGCTCAGTCCTTCAAGCTGTAGCTATTAGGGGGATAATATAGTTGACTGAGCCTTCATTGTTGATACGCCATCCAATAAGCCACAACAGCATATACTTTTGATTCGTTCCAAGTGTGAAAAGTTACATCGAATCCGGTTAGGGTAATGTTACTCACGTAAATAGCTACCCTAGTACTGTTGGATTTTGCGGAACTATCGAGTGAGCCGATACCAGTCAGAACAACAGGCTGAGCTGAAAAGGCGTGAGCAAAAACGACATGTGTTGTCCATGTTCTATCTTTCAAGGGTCTTGCTATCCCATTGTCATTTGCGCCGGGTTCGCCTAACGTCCATTCGCGTTCCATGTAGGACCCTTTACAAGTTCCGCTCTGAATGTCTACGCCCTTGAGATTTGCAAACCGCTGCTCAAATTGCGTCTGCTTATTTTGAGTTATTTCCGATTGCGACTTGGCCGTTGTCGAAATTACCGTTGCCACAATGCTGCCGACTAGTCCGATAATCGCAACGATAATCGAAGCTTGCGGAATATTCATAGGGCGCTTTGCTCGCGGCATATCTTGCTGAACCTCCTTTGTGAGTATGTTGTTGCTGTTGGGCCCCACTATCGCTTCGTTGTCTTGCGTGGTCGCCCCGCTTTGCGATTCTGAACGGCTTTTAGATCGGCGGGATTGATAGCATACTCCCGCCCTATCTTCTGAGCCTTCAAGCGCCCGCTCTCAATCAATGCCCGCACTCTGTTCGCGCTTACGCCCAACCGTTTCGCTGCCTCAGTTGTGCCGATCACTTTCATTGTTTGAATTATATCATTCGGGTAAAACTATGGTGATAAACGAACTATTGTGACAAGCGAAGATTCTGCGCCTATAGTGACGCCCACAAAACGGCGCGGGCTGACAAGTGTTTGCGCACTCCGGTCAGTCAAGTTTATTAGCCCCCCTAATTGGTTATCCGTGGTTCGACACGAATCGGTAATGAATGCGAGGGTAATCCAAAATCTGCGCCCTTCTTCAGGCCACAACAAAACGTGTTAAGATCGGTGCATGAACAAGTCTTGGTCCCTGGCTGATTGGACCCCGGAACAGATTGCGCTTGGCAAACGGTGGGTAGAGACGTGGAGACTCGCTGGACAGGATCTGGAGCGTATCAGACGCAAGGAGATTAGAGAGCTAGATACTTATCAAACCATCTCTCTCCTTTGCGGGTCCGCGGATTACACTCAACCTCCACACGCGCCAAAACCCTGGTCAGGACTCATCGAACAACAACACTGGTTCAAAAAAGCTGCGGGACGTGACTGAAGTCACTCAAGCGATCATGCTGTCCTCAACTTCTCCTCTGCCGCCTGAGGTTCGTGATGCTTCGGTGTGGTATGGGCCCGGGGTTGCGCGACAGACCGATTGGGTAGTGCGACTGACGGACACCGAGATTGCTGAAGTTGGAATCGCGAATCGCAAATTAGAAAAATCGGATTTACAGCACCTCGCCGCTAAGGATGTACCACTTCCTACCCTCGGGACGAGGTTGCGGGGCGTGCTGGAGGAGGTGATGAAGGGGCGGGGGTTTGTGTTGATTAGGGGGTTGCCGGTGGAGAGGTGGACCAGGAGGGAGGCGGCGATTGCGTTTCTGGTTATTGGGGTGCACCTCGGCAATCTGAGGATGCAGAATGCGGAGGGGCATTTGCTCGGGCATGTGAGGGATTTGGGACGTTCGAGCGAGGATCCGAATACAAGGATTTATCAGACGCGTGAAC
>Ga0163162_10007655_pt1 | contig 10521 bp, 9 predicted proteins | sample S55metaG_FD_115310 | JGI IMG/M metagenome (GOLD analysis project Ga0163162, IMG submission 115310) | Switchgrass rhizosphere microbial communities from Kellogg Biological Station, Michigan, USA - S5-5 metaG | ecosystem: Host-associated > Plants > Roots > Rhizosphere > Soil | place: USA: Michigan...
ACTGCTATCTGGCAGGCGAGTGTATCTCCTCCGTAGCCGGTTTTTTCACTCAGGTACCCTTCACCGTAAACTATCTCATCTCTCGGATAACCGAGTGTAAAAATGGCCTCGCCCAGTTCTAAATTACTCTTACTGATGGCATAGGGTATAACTGTGGGGGCTTTATAATCACTATCCATAATCTTCAGAAAAGCCAGGTCGGACGTAGGGCTGACATAAACAATTTTAGTTTTGAACTCCTGTCCCTTATAATTTTGTACAATTACAACGGTTGCACTTTCGATGACATGGGCATTGGTAATAATATATCCCCGGGGATCGATCATAAACCCGGTACCTCCGAGTTTGAATTCAGCTTCCACCGGCACTTTAGTTGCAGGCCGGCTTTCAATTTTTTTATCCAGTGATTTCGTCTTCTGTTCAAGTAACGAAACTTTACGGCTAAGTAATTCCAGGCTTTGATTAGGAGCTTTCGGTGCCACATAGGAGGTAATTCCGCTGATCGCCAATGCAGTAACTCCGGCTATGGACGCCGCTACCGCTACAACTTTTCGGTATTTCAACCAGAGTCTCACAACGCGCGTTTCCTTAGTTTGTTTGATCTGTCCGCTTTCAAACAATTCATTATGCACATCCTGCAGGGTGGACTTTACATTTTTTCGGTCACCATATTTTTCTATCAGATGAAGGAACACGGTATGTTCAACCACCATCTGGTCAATTCCGGGATTGGTTTTCCTCAGATCTTCAAAGAACTTACGTTCTTCCGGCAGCATTTCACCGCGGATATACCTTTCAATAGATTCCAAAATCAGCCGCTCGTCCATTTCTCTAATTTATGAGTTGTTATTGTTATAATGACCGAAGAATATTTTTTTTAAACGCATAAGACACTTATACTTCTGATTCTTAGCATTGTCTGCATTTGTGTATCCAAATTCTTGGGCGATTTCTGACATATTTTTTTTCTTCAGGTAATAACTTTCCAATAGTTCCTTACAGGGTTCCCCGAGATGTTGCAGAGCCTTTTCCATCAGTTCAAAATCCTGGGTCCGGTGTTCATACATTTCTATATCGTCCTCTGTCGCAATCGATTCCGGTGCATTGGCCAGATCTCCGGAGTAACGCTGATAAGTTATAAGCCTCTTCAACCATAAGCGCCGACAGACTGCGTATATGTAAGTTTTAAGCTGCGCATGCAATTCAAAACTCCCGGACTTTGCCTTTTCGTATAAAACGATGATGGCCTCCTGAAAAATATCCCGCGCGTCATCCGATGTGCCACTATTATTTATGATCAGGGTCTGAATCATACTATAATGATTCCGGTAAATGCTCTCTACAGATTTCCGGTCATTTGCCGCCAATCCCTTCAATAACGCTTGCTCATTGCTGTCCGTGGTCACGCCGTGCATTATTTAATACTGAAAGTAAAGAATCGTAACCCAATTGAAAATGGAAAAGCAAAAAAAACAACCCGGGATTTCATTTTAAACCTTTCCATCAGGTTATTGACTGTATTAATTTGTATAAATTACTTATAATCAACTGCTTATAAGAGAGTTAAAAAAATATTTAATATTTTGGCATACCTGGGGGGTTACTTTTTTTTAATCCCTGTATTAACATTAAATCATTCACAAACAAACAAATAACAATGAAAAAACTTTTTGTCGTTTTAGCAATTGGCGCTTTTGCAGCCTGTAACGGTTCAAGTACAGAAACTAAGGTTGATTCTACAGCTTCTGCAGCTAAAGATAGCGTGACTGCTATTGCTGATTCAGCTAAGACTGCAATTGATTCAACTGCATCTGCTGCAAAAGACAGCATTAAAGCTAAGGTTGATTCAGTTAAGAAATAATTTATATTCTTAGGTAAGCAATCGTTAGAGGAAGGCCATCTCTTCTTGTATTTCCCGTTTACGGGACAACAAAAAGAGGTGGCTTTTTCTTTTAACCGATTTTCTTCCTAAGGTTCTGGTCTATGGCATCCAGGAATTCTTCCGTATTCAGGTAGTCCTTACCGGCGGTCACTTTATTTCCGAGCAGGCAAACGGCCAGGTCTTTGGTCATTTTACCGCTTTCCACGGTTTCTATACATACCTGTTCCAGGTTTTCGCAGAAACGAATGAGATCTGCATTTCCATCGAGCTTGCCCCGGAACGCCAGACCACGGGTCCAGGCAAAAATGGAAGCAATCGGATTGGTGGACGTTGGTTTTCCGGCCTGGTGGTCCCGGTAGTGTCTGGTAACTGTTCCATGTGCAGCTTCTGCCTCCATAGTCCTGCCATCCGGAGTAACCAGTACGGAAGTCATAAGTCCGAGTGAACCAAAACCCTGAGCGACCGTATCACTTTGCACATCACCATCATAGTTTTTACAGGCCCAGACAAAATTACCATTCCATTTCAACGCACTTGCTACCATATCGTCTATCAGCCGGTGTTCGTATATAATGTTTGCTTCTTTAAATTTCTTTTGGAATTCCTGCTGAAAGATTTCTTCAAAAATATCTTTAAACCGGCCATCGTATTTTTTAAGGATTGTATTCTTGGTAGAAAGGTATAAAGGCCATTTTTTGCTTAATGCCATATTGAAACAGCTTCGCGCAAATCCGCGGATACTTTCATCCGTGTTGTACATGGAAAGCGCTACACCGTCACCTTTGAAATCATATACTTCAAAAACCTGTGGCAGACCACCATCCGCAGGGGTGAATGTCATGGTTAGTTTTCCTTTTCCCTTGATTACCGTATCCGTAGCCCGGTATTGATCCCCGAAGGCATGTCTTCCTACAATAATAGGAGCAGTCCAGTTTGTCACGAGGCGTGGGATATTTTTTATTACTATAGGTTCCCGGAATACCGTTCCATCCAGGATATTACGAATGGTTCCATTCGGGCTTTTCCACATTTGTTTTAAATGAAATTCTTCCACACGGGCTTCGTCCGGAGTTATCGTAGCACATTTGATACCTACACCGATTTGCCTGATGGCGTTAGCCGCGTCGATAGTTACCTGATCATTGGTTTGATCACGATGCTCTATGCCCAGGTCATAATATTTTATATCCAACTCGAGGTAAGGAAGGATTAGTTTGTCTTTAATGAATTTCCAGATAATCCGGGTCATTTCATCTCCATCCAGTTCCACCACGGGATTAGCAACTTTAATTTTATTAGCCATGGTTTAAATTTTAAAGAAAAGTCAGCAAACCTACATGAATTGAAGCAATCCACAAAGCGAGCTATGTCTGGAACCCTAACCCAACGATTTAAGCAAATTCTGAAAATTGATCTCGGTTTTGACGGAAAAAAAATTCTAAAACACATGAATTAATAAGCTGTCAGCGAATCTTTCTACCGTCAACCACCAACCGTCAAATGTCATTTGGTTTCAGCCACCACGTTGTACAAAAAATTTGTCCTGTCCCTAACAACTTGGTAACTTGAGAAGCCAAACTTCTTACCATGGAATTAATTGATATCGTAAAGTCTTACATATCAAATTTTGTCTCGCTGAGTGAACCGGAATTTAATTTCATGGCGGGTTTGTTTGAATTACGTCATTTTGAAAAAAGAGAAAAACTGGTAGAGGAGGGGGATGTGGAGAAATATTTGAATTTTATTCTACAGGGCCTTGCGCGAAAATTTTTCATTCGCAAAAATGAGGAGATGGTAATGCAGTTCTCCCGGGAAAATGAAATAATTTGTTGTTACGATTCATTTATGTCGGGGGAACCATCCAATTTTTCGGTGGAAGCACTGGAAGCGATGGTTGTAGTTTCTATCACACTGGAGAATGTCGAAAAGCTTTATGAATTCAGCCCTAAAATGGAACGGCTTGGGAGGCTGATCGCTACCCAGGAATATCTCAAAAAAGAAAGTTTTGAATACAACCGGGTGCGCCTGTCTTCGCAGGAACGATTCATCAATTTTATAAGGAATAACGGATATCTTTTGCAACGGGTTCCTCAAAAATACCTGGCTTCTTATCTGAACATGAAACCCGAAACATTCAGCAGGCTTAAGCACCTGATGAAAAGACCCTCATAAATGTACTATCAGTACCGGGATTTCCAGTTCATGCCGCACCGTGTTAACCGTTTCTCCGTAAATAAAATCTTTTAGTCCCGAGTGGCCATGTGCACCAATAACAAGGATCTCGGCTTTTTCCTCTTTCACGATACGAACAATTTCTTTTGTACGATGAATGTAGCCAAGCCGTGTAACCGATTTGTAATTGTCTGTCGCCAATGACGACTGATATCTGGTTAATCTCTCCTGATCAGTTCTTGTTTCCAGGTCGTCACTTTGTTTCCCGAGCATGCGGGCAGATGCACTTTCCACCACGTGAATAAGTATATACTGGCTGTCAGTACCGCCCTGCCCGATGGCAAAAGCCAGAAGCTTTTCATCTTTTGGACTGAAATCCAGCGCAACAGCAATTTTTTTGAACTTCGGAATTTCCAGTCTCGTGATTTTACCTTCCCCGTGAACGGTGATATCCTTAATTTCCGCCTTGCTCAGCCAGGGGTGAACTAAAATATAGAATAAAAGGCCGAGGGCACCCAGCAATAAGATTACTGAAAATACCTTGAGAACTAAATAGCCCGGCATGCTGAAAAAATGTTCACCTTCTTCCAGAACCAGTTTCAGGTTCAGGTAGAGTAGCAGGGCGGCAATAGACCATCCAAAAAAACGTGTTATTTTTTTAATCCTGAAAATGCCCATCTTTTTTTTATCGCTCACAAAATGGATTAGCGGAATTACGGCAAAACCGAGTTGGAGGCTGAGTACAACCTGACTGAAAACAAGTAGCTGGTCAACCTGGTTTTCGCCTGAGATACCGATAACAATCACGGCTGGTACAATCGCCAGCAGTCGGGTAATTAGCCGGCGTAGTAAAGGATTGATGCGTAATCGGAGGTACCCTTCCATTACTATTTGTCCTGCCAGGGTACCAGTGATCGTGGAACTTTGACCGGCGGCGATCAGGGCGATAGCGAAAAGAATGGAAGCTATTTTAGTTCCTAGTAAAGGGGAAAGCAGCTTATGGGCCTCAGTAATGGAAGCTACTTCTGTCCGGCCGGATTTAAAAAAAACTGCTCCCGCCAGAATCAGGATGGCCGCATTTACGAAGAAAGCAAGGTTCAGGGCAATTGTTGAATCCAGGAGGTTGAGTTTTAGAGCCTGTTTGATGAACCGATCCTCCCTTTTTATCTTCCGGGTTTGAACAAGGGCAGAATGCAGGTAAAGATTATGCGGCATCACGGTAGCTCCAATAATACCAATAGCGACATAAAGGGCAGTGGCACCGGGCAGGGAAGGTACCAGTCCACGGCTGATTTCCCCCAGGCTTGGTTTTGCCAGAAAGATTTCTATAAAAAATGAAAGGCCTACTATAGCAATCAGGCTGAGGATAAAAACTTCCATTCTGCGCATACCCAGCCGCTGGAGAAATAGGAGAAGAAAAGTATCGAGGGCGGTAATGGTCACGCCATAAACAAGGGGCAGACCGGTGAGCAACTGAATGCCTATGGCCATTCCCAGTACTTCCGCCAGATCGCAGGCGGTAATAGCAATTTCAGCAAGGATATAGAGGCAAAAATTGACGAGCCTGGGATAGGCTTCCCGGTTTGCCTGGGCGAGATCCCGGCCACGCACGATTCCAAGCCTTGCAGACATGCTTTGGAGGACCAGGGCCATAAGGTTGCTCATCAGCAGGACCCAAAGGAGGCGGTACCCAAACTGGCTCCCACCGGCGATATCGGTGGCCCAGTTACCCGGATCCATGTACCCGACGCTAACTAAGTATGCAGGTCCGAAGAAAGAAAAAAGTTGTTTCCAGCGGGGACCCACCTTGTTTACATCAACAGATCCATGTACTTCGCTTAAAGAAAGATCACTGTAGTGGTTTTGCTTCATCGGTCTGAACAGGTATTGTCCGGCTTTTGCCGGATGGCCGCCGGGAACAAATCTAAAATTTGTTCACAACACTCCGGGGAAAATAATAGGCGGCCGGGTAATTGATGAATCTTTACTTTTGATTTTTAATTGGGTGGCATGCGATTAATGAAAATGATGCTTGTTTTTGTGTTGGTGTCCTTTATTTTATGCTGTAAGCATAAATCCGCAGAGAATGCAGGAGAAGAAAAAAAAGTTGAACCGGAGGAATTCCAGGCCATGTTTCATGCGCTGAGCCTGCCCGTAAATTTTCCCGATAGTGTCCTTTCCCGAAAACCCACAGATTCCCCACTGACCTGGTCTGTATACAGCCAGTTCGTTTCAGATACCCTCATACAGAAAAATTTTGGAAAGACCGGCAGACCCAGGCTATTTGCATCCGGTAAGCTGGTTGTGAAAAAAGCCGAGACTTATCTTTTTATTAAAGCCCTTAGTCCGTCAAAAAAAATTCTCTATCTGGCCTGTTTGGACAAGGACGGAAAATTTCGTACCGGTATGCCCCTGTTAATCCGGGAGGATGACTCTGAGATCAGATATGCAGCCGCCATAGATAATAAATTTGCCATTTCCGTGAGCAGGATTCGTAAAGATGGAGATGGAAGAATTTTTTTCGTTCGTACCGTCTATGTATATAATGAAGAAGGGGTATTTACGCTGATTATGAGGGAGTCAAACGAAGGAAAACCAAAAACTGCCCAGATATATAATCCGATTGATACCTTCGCCCACAAACATAAATTCACTGGAGACTATATTCAGGACAAAAGAAATTTTATTTCGTTCAGGGACGGGAAAAATACCTCAGTTCTTCGTTTTTTTGTGCACTTTGAAAAAGACAATGGAAACTGCAAAGGAGAGCTAAAGGGGGAGGCCCGTTTTGTTTCTTCCAGCGTTGCCCGGTATATTGCGAACGGAGATCCTTGTTCCCTGGAGTTTAATTTCAGTGAGAAGGCAGTTCGCATGAAGGAGTTGGAAGGGTGTGGTAACCACCGTGATATCCGCTGTTATTTCGAAGGTGTATATAACAGGCATAAAGAGACCAGTACTAAGCCGGTAAAGCCCAAACGATCATAAATTAAAATAAATCAAACCCGTATCCGTTTACTCAATCAATTATGAATTTCAAAAACTTTTCAGTCCCTTACGCAGTAGATCCCCAGTTTTCGAAAAAAGTAGCCTATTTCTCCATGGAGTTTGCGGTACACCAGCCGTTAAAAATTTACAGCGGCGGTCTGGGATTTCTCGCCGGTTCACATGTTCGCAGCGCGTACGAATTGCGCCAGAATTCGATATTTATAGGCATTCTCTGGAAATATGGATATTATGACCAGGCCAGGAACCAGGATCAGAGTCTCCAGGTAACATGGGTAGAAAAACAATATCCTTTTCTGCAGGATACAGGAATCAAATTCCAGATTAACATTCATGATCATCCCGTATGGGTGAAAGCCTGGTACCTTCCTCCAGAAACTTTTAACGGAGCACCTCTTTTCCTGTTAAGTACGGATCTGACTGAAAATGATTATGTATCCCAGACCATCTGTCATCGTCTTTATGATGCTAATATGGCTACCAAAGTGGCCCAGTTTATACTGCTTGGGGTTGGGGGTGCAAAATTGGTGGATCAGCTCAATTTTGAACCCGAGCTTTATCATCTGAATGAAGCCCATGGCATCAGCGCCGCCTTCTATCTCTATCAGAAATACAACAAAAATATTTCAGAAGTACGGAAAAGATTAGTCTTTACCACGCATACGCCTGAAGAAGCAGGGAATGAAAAACATGACATGAAACTCTGTTTCGACATGAGTTATTTCTGCGGACTATCTATTGAAGAAGCGGCACAGTTGACCGGGATGGAAGATCATTTGTTCAACCATTCCCTGGCAGCACTGCGCTTCGCTCATATTGCCAATGGTGTTTCGCGGCTCCACGGGCAGGTTTCCCAAATCATGTGGAGCAAATATTCCGGCATCTGTCCGATAATTTATATTACTAATGCTCAGAACTGGACCTACTGGGCCGACAAACAGCTGTACAGAAAACTGGAAGACGGAGATAATTTCTGGTGGGATGACCGCAAACGTTTTTTAAAGAAGAGAGCCTTTGAAATTGTAGCCGACCAGACAGGTCGTCTTTTCAACCCGGACATATTCACTATTGTATGGTCAAGGCGTTTTGCCGGTTATAAACGGGCAGACCTGATTGCAAGGGATAAAAAAAGGTTCAACGACCTGGTCGGGAATAAAAAATATCCCATACAAATCATCTGGGCCGGTAAGCCATACCCAATGGACTATCCTGCCATAAATGATTTTAACTACCTGGTACAATTGAGCAAGGAATACCCTCAGGTTGCCGTGCTGACGGGTTATGAACTTAGTTTGTCAAGAAGACTGAAACAGGCGGCGGATTGCTGGTTGAATAATCCCCGGGTTCCCCGCGAAGCATCCGGGACCAGTGGAATGACGGCGGCCATGAATGGTGCCCTGAATTTTTCCACCGATGATGGCTGGATTCCTGAATTCATAAATAACGGTAATAACGGTTTTCTAATCGGAAAATCAGATTACAGCGACATGACTGTTCCCGAACAGGATGAGTTTGATTTGAACTCCCTCTATGATGTTTTACAAAACCAGATACTCCCGTTGTACTATGAACAGCGGGATACCTTCCGCCAGGTGGTTAAGAACGGCATGGCGGATGTCCGTTTCCAGTTTGATTCAAGCCGGATGGTGACGGAGTATTACGAGAAACTTTATAAATAAAATAGGGGATAACAGATATCTCAAATCCTTCATAAACCAATTATCGAAAACTATTTTACGATCTCGATCAGGTCAACATCAAAAATCAGGGTAGATCCCGGTTTAATGTCCGGACCCATCTGCTGATCCCCATAAGCCAGGCTGGAAGGGATGAAAAGCCTGTATTTGCTGCCGGTGTTCATCAATTGCAAGGCTTCAGTCCATCCCGGAATCACACCATTTACCGCAAATTCAATGGGTTTACCTTGTTTTATTGAACTGTCGAAAACAGTCCCGTCAAGGAGCTTTCCTTCGTAATCGCATTTTACTTTGTCGGTCGCGGTTGGTTTGGGGCCGGTGCCTTCTTTCAAAACAATATATTGTAAACCCGAGGCTGTCGTTATCACACCCGGCTTTGTCTTGTTTTCAGCCAGAAATGCCGCTCCCTGTTTTTTCGCAACTGAAGCTTTTTCTGCTTTGGATTTTTCTATAAAAGTCATTAATACCTGGTTGCACTGTTGTTCGGATAGCAGTGTGCTGTCGCCCTTCATTTTGTCAGCTATTGCCTTATTTACCAGGGCTTCATTGATATTTGTGATGCCCTGTTGTTTATAAAAACTGGCCACCATGATACCGATACTATAACTCAGGGAATCCGTCTGGTTAGCCAGTCTGGCTGTTGAAAGAACAGGCGTTTCCTTGGCCACGGGCTTTTTCTTGGACTGGGCAAATAATTGAAAACAACCAATGGTAATAGAAAAAAGAAGGATGTATTTTTTCATGCATTTTTTTTAGAAGCGGCAAAAATAGTAAAACTCTGCAACCAGTACCGGATTGCTTTTTCCACAGGGGTCAGGACTTAACATTTCCTTTGTTTTTTTGTGAATACTTTTAGCCCGTTCCGCTGTAATATAGTTGGCGTTGGAACGTTTTAGCGACAGGGGCGGACTGACTGCCTATAAAATTCAAATCAATGAAAAAATTACTTACTGCCTTATTACTGTTTTCAGGTGCGGTGGCAATGGGCCAGTCCAGTGACCTGTTTGGTACGATTAAAAAGACCGTCAGCGGGAGCAAAGGCTCTTCATCCTCTTTGAGCTCTTCTGATATTGTGGCCGGTTTGAAGCAAGCACTTACGCTGGGCGCACAGAAAAGTGCGGATAAACTATCTGTTGTTAACGGGTTTTTGGGTAATAAAGCCGTAGAAATTTTAATGCCTGAACAGGCTCAGAAAGTTGAAAAGACTTTGAGAAGTATGGGAATGGGTAAACTAGTGGATGACGCCATTGCCAGTATGAATCATGCAGCAGAAGACGCTTCCAAATCAGCGGCCCCGATTTTTGTGAATGCCATTAAGAATATGACAGTGACCGATGGGGTGAATATTCTCAAAGGCCCGGATACCGCGGCTACTGCTTACCTGCGCCACAGTGCAAGTCCTGAACTGACGAAAGCCTATACTCCGGTAATCGATTCTGCCCTGCAAAAGACAGGGGCGACCAAATACTGGAAAGATGTTTTTGATACTTACAATAAAATCCCGCTGGTTACCAAGGTAGATCCGGATTTGTCGTCATATGTAACTCAAAAAGCAATCAATGGTATTTTTTACTATGTGGCGCAGGAAGAAATCCAAATTCGCAAAGACCCGGCAGCCCAGGTTACCGAGTTATTGAAAAAAGTATTCGGCGGGAAGTCCTGATTATTCAAGTTTAAGGATACGGAAAAAAATACCCGTTACTGCGCAGATAATGGCCGAAATCCAACATAAACTGTCAAAACCCCAGTGGCCTGCAACCCAGGTGC
>Ga0163162_10007657_pt1 | contig 10519 bp, 8 predicted proteins | sample S55metaG_FD_115310 | JGI IMG/M metagenome (GOLD analysis project Ga0163162, IMG submission 115310) | Switchgrass rhizosphere microbial communities from Kellogg Biological Station, Michigan, USA - S5-5 metaG | ecosystem: Host-associated > Plants > Roots > Rhizosphere > Soil | place: USA: Michigan...
GCGCCGACTGACGCTGTTGCGTTGCCCGATCTGGTCCGGCTGCGCAGCGACTCGCGGTTTGTCGTGTCGAGTCATGTGTTCGATGGCATCGCGCCCATCTCGTTCCTCGATTTCAATCTGCGCCGCAAGCCTTTTCAGGACCTGCGCGTGCGTCAGGCCATCGCGCATGCGATCAACCGCGACGGGCTGGCGAAGGTCGTTTGGTACGGACTCGCCAAAACGGCGCAAGGTCCGATTCCGAGTTACCAGACCCGCTTTTTCAAGCCGGGCCTGCCGCAGTACGACTACGATCCGGCTCACGCCGAAGCGCTGCTCGACGCCGCCGGTTTGCGCCGAGGCGCCGACGGTGTGCGTTTGCGCATCAACAATTTGCCGCTGCCATTCGGCAATCAGTACGTCCTGACCGCGCAATTCATCCAGGCGCAGTTGCGCCATATCGGCGTTGAAATGACGCTGGTGCCAACCGATGTGCCGACGTTCAACCGCCGCGTCTATGCCGACTACGACTTCGATACGACCATCAACTGGTACGCAGCCTTCGCCGATCCGCAACTCGGCGTGACGCGCCGTTACTGGACCAAGGCAATCAAGCCGGGTTCGACATCGAGCAATGCGACGGGTTATTCCACGCCCGAGATGGACCGCGCGATCGAAGGACTGGTTTCAGTCAGTGACCCCGTGGCGCGCAAGCCGTTTATCGACCAGTTGCAGCAGATTGCGCAGGAACAGGTGCCCTCCGTGAACCTGCTCGAACTGCATTTCTACGCGATCCACGCGGCGAGCATCGGCGGCTTCAGCAATTCGCCGATGGGCGCCTATTCGTCACTCGCGTCCGTGCGCGAAGCCTGACGCCGTTCAACGCTTCACCTTTCATTGGTGCGTTATGTCGATTCCGTCTCCCGCCAGTTTCCCTGACAGCCCGCTTTCCCGTGCCTTCGCCCAGCCGCTGATGCTTGGCCTCTTTCTCCCGATCCAAAGCGGCGGCTGGTCCATGTCGACCCTGCCGCGCACGACCGACTGGACCTTCGAATACAACGCGCGTCTCACGCGTCATGCCGAGGCGCTGGGCTTCGATCTGGTGTTCGGTCTTGCGCAATGGCTGGGCAAAGACGGTCATGGCGGCGACATGCGTTACCGCCGCGAATCGCTCGACTCATTCATGACGCTCGCGTCACTCGCGTCGATCACCGAGCGCATCCTGCTGGTCTCGACGCTGCACATTCTCTATGGCAACTGGCATCCGCTGCATCTCGCGAAATTCGGCGCGACGCTCGACCATATCTCCGGCGGCCGCTGGGGCCTGAACATGGTCACGGGACATTCCATCGATGAAGCCGAGATGTTCGGTCGCGACGGTCACTTCGAGCACGACACGCGCTACGAGATGGCCGGGGAATTTGTCGATCTGATGCAGCAGCTCTGGTCGCTCGACGACAACCTGACCTTCGACGGCAAGTGGTATCACACGCGCAACGCGTTTGTTTCTCCGAAGCCGCGCTTTGGCCGCCCGGTGCTCGTGAACGCAACAAGTTCGGCCGCCGGGATCGACTATGCCGCGAAGCATTCGGACCTGATCTTCATTACGAGTTCGGCTGGCGCACAGATCGACGCGGCGCTGGACGTGCTGCCCGCGCACACCGCGCAGGTCAAGGCAGCGGCGCAAGCAAACGGCCGCGAGGTCCGCACGCTCATCAATCCGACCATCGTCTGCCGGCCAAGCGAGCGCGAGGCAAACGCTTATCACGAGGCGATCGCGGCGCACGCGGATTTTGGCGCGGTCGATGGTTTCACGGGCCGCCGCAGCGACGCCAAAGCCTGGAAAAACCATCTGCGCGAGCAGCGTGTCCTCGGCGGCAACATCCAGATCATCGGTTCGCCGGAACGCGTGGTCGACGATCTGCTGCGTCTGAAGGCGGCGGGTGTCGACGGCGTGCAGTTGACTTTCTTCGATTTCGAGCCGGATCTCAAGTATTTCGGCGAGGCCGTCCTGCCGCTGATGGAACAGGCAGGACTCAGGGTGCGTGTGCAGCCTGCCGCGTGATACGCCACATCATTTGTCAAGGAGTCTTGTTGATGGGAACGACTGATTCGAAACTCGCGACTGCAGCACGTGACAGCGCTGTGCAACCCGGCTCGCCCGCGCTGCGCGAACTGGTGGCGGCGATTGCGCAGGGGACCGAAGCCCGCGAGCGCGGCGAGGCCGACGCGCGCGAGCCTATTGCACTCGTGCGCGCCGCGCGTCTGGGCGTGTTCCGTTTGCCCAAGGAGGAGGGCGGGGCAGGCGCCACGCTGCCTCAGCTATACGAACTTGTGCTGGATCTGGCCGAAGCCGATTCGAACATTCCGCACATCCTGCGCAATCACTTTGCGTTTATTGAAAAGGCGTTGCGCGCGCGTCACCTGCCGCAATACCAGCGATGGAACCGTTTCGTGCAGGAAGGCGGCCTCTTTGGTCTCGGCGCAAGCGAAGTCGGTACGCAGCATGTCGGCGACGGCGATGGCAACACGCGGCTCGAACGTGACGGCAGCGGTTATCGGCTCACCGGGACAAAGTACTACAGCACGGGAAATCTTTACTTCGATCACATCATCGTGAATGCAAAGACGCCTGACGGCAAGTTCGTCGGCGCGCGCGTCTCGGTCGGGCAGCCGGGCGTCGATGTGCAGGACGACTGGGACGGCATCGGCCAGCGCAATACGGCGAGCGGCACGACAGTGTTCTCGAATGTCGAAGTCGCAGCGGAAGACGTGCTCGTTCTTGCGAACGATACGAAGATCGCGCATCAGGCTACCTTTGCGCAGCTTTATCTCACGACGATCGTCGCGGGCATCCTGCGGCGCATTGCGAAAGACGCCGTGTCCCTCGTGCAAAAACGCGAACGCAACTATTACCACGCGGTGGCTGCGCGTCCCGCCGACGATCCGCTTTTGCAGGAAGCCGTTGGCGAGCTGCAAAGCGCAGCGTTCGTAGCGGAGGCTGCGGTGTTGAACGCGGCAAGCGTACTTGGCGCAGCGTTCGACAGCGTGCTGGCGGGTAAGCCCGACGAAGCGTTGTTCTTCGAAGCCGCGCTGCGCAGCGCGAAGGCGAAGGTCGTGATCGACCAACTGGCGCTCCAGTCGGCAACCCGGCTATTCGATGTCGGCGGTGCCTCCGCCGCACGCCAGGCCGCGCAGCTGGACCGGCACTGGCGCAACATCCGCACGATTGCCTCGCACAACCCCGGTCTCTACAAGGCGAGGGCGATTGGCAACCATGCGGTCAACGGGGTGCCTTTGCCATCCGCGGCGTTCTTCTGAACCGTCATTTCCCTATCGTCAAATCAACAAGGCCACCTACGATGAGTCACACGACCGCACCATCGATCACTCCTGCCGCGCTGCGCGCCGCGCTTGCCGAACGCCGTGAACTCGCCATTCTCGATGTTCGCGAGGAAGGCGTCTCGGCACGCCGCCGCATGTTTTATTCGTCCGTCGCGCCGGTTGGAAGGCTCGGCCTGCTCGTCGGGCAACTGGTGCCGCGTCTTGCCACGCCTATCGTACTGGTCGACGAAGCGGGCGAATACACGTCGCGTGCGGCGGCCTTGCTCGCGCGCTTCGGCTATACGGACGTGTCGATTCTGGCGGGCGGCATGAGCGGCTGGGAAGCGGCCGGATTCGAAGTGTTCAGCGGCACCAACGTGCCGGGCAAGGCATTCGGCGAGGTGATCGAGCATCGGCTTAAAACGCCGAATATCGATGCATTGACGCTCAAGCGCCTGCAGGACGCGGGCGAGGATCTCGTCGTGCTCGACAGCCGGCCGTTCCCCGAATTCAAGACGATGAACATTCCAGGCGGCGTGGAATGCGCGGGCGCCGAACTGGTCTATCGCGCGCTCGCGGCGGCGCCGTCGCCCGAGACGCTGATCGTGGTGAACTGCGCGGGCCGCACGCGCAGCATCCTGGGTGCGCAATCGCTCGTGAACGCGGGCATTCCGAATCCGGTCGCCGCGCTCTCCGGGGGGTCGATGTCATGGCTGTTGTCAGGTCTCGACCTCGAACACGGCCAGATTCGCACGGCGCCTCGTGCCGAGGGCGCGGCGCTCGCACAGGCGCGCACGCTGGCCAAGCGCGCCGCCGAGCGGGCAGGCGTGGCCGAAATCGATCGCGCCACGCTGACGCGTCTGGAGTCCGAAGCGAGCGTGCGGACGCTCTACCGGTTCGATGTGCGCGATCCGCTCGAGTACGTGGCAGGCCATCGCGCGGGCTGGCGTTCGGCGCCCGGCGGCCAGCTCGTTCAGGCCACCGATGAATACGTCGGCACCATCCACGCCCGCGTCGTTCTCGCGGACGACGACGGCGTGCGCGCGCGCATGACGGCGTCATGGCTCCTGCAACTGGGCTACCTCGACGTGTTCGTGCTGGCCGAAGACGATGCTGACCGGACGCTCGAAACCGGCCCCGAGCCCGCGTTGATATTCGGCGCGCCCGAACGTACTCGGTGGATCAGCGCGGACCAGCTTGCGCTGGCACTCGACGCCGGCCGCGCGCAGGTGGTGGACGTGGACAGCAGCCTCGCGTTTCGCGCCGCGCATGTTGCCGGGGCGCGCTTCGTGGCGGCGAGCGCGCTGGAAGACTGGCTGGACAGGCTCGGCCTGCGGGACGATGCGTCGCGGCAACTGGTGCTCACGTCCTCGGACGGCGTCCTCGCCGGGTTGCTCGCCGGCCAGTTGCGTGGGCGTATCGACAGTGTGGCGGCGCTGCTTGGCGGCACGCAGCGCTGGCTTTCGCTCGGTCTGCCGCGTGCCGCCGGCGACGAAGGCAACCTCACCGGCGACGACGACGCGTGGTACAGCCCGTATCACCACGGCCCGGACCAGGCCGCGAAGCAGATGCAGATTTATCTCGCGTGGGAGTTGCAAATGGTCGAGCAGCTCGAGCGCGACGGCATTGCTTCGATTGACGTGATCGATTTCAACACGCCGACGCGCGGCCGCAGCGAACAGCGCCTCGCCGCGCTGCAAGGCTCACCCAACCTCTTGTAAAGCGATACAACCATGCACGCGCCACGCACGTTGCACCTGAACACCAACATTACCGGCACGGGTCGTCATCCGGCCGGCTGGCGCACGCTCGACAACGCGAAGTCGATCATCGACCTGCGGTTTTTCACCGAGATCGCGCAGACCGCGGAGCGCGGCAAGCTCGACGCCGTGTTTCTCTCCGATAGTGTTGCGTTGAGCGGCCACGCGCACGGACCGGCCCAGTCGCTCGAACCAACCGTGCTCCTGACTGCGCTCGCGGGCGTTACGCGACATGTTGGCCTGATCGGCACGGCATCGACCACTTTCAACGATCCGTACAACCTGGCGCGGCGTTTTGCGTCGGTCGATCACTTGAGTGCAGGGCGGGTTGCGTGGAACGCGGTGACGACCTACGACCCCAACGCGGCGGCGAACTTCAGCATGCCGGGCGCACTGGACAAAGCGGCGCGTTATGCGCGCGCCGACGAATTCGTCGAGGTCGTGCTGAAGCTGTGGGATAGCTGGGAAGACGACGCGCTGATCGCCGACCGCGCGAGCGGACGCTACGCTGATCCGGCGCGCGTGCATGCGATCGAGCACGTGGGCCGTCACTTTCAGGTGCGCGGGCCGCTCAATCTTCCGCGCAGTCCGCAGGGACGGCCCGTACTCGTGCAGGCCGGCGGCTCCGAGGCGGGCGTCGCGCTCGCTGCCCGCCACGCCGATGCGGTCTTTACGGCGCAGACCACGTTCGAGGGCGCGCAAGATTTTTATCGCGACATCAAGGCGCGTGCCGTCGCGCAGGGACGTCATGCCGATCATCTGCTCGTGCTGCCGGGGCTGTATCCCGTCATTGGCGGGACGCTGGCCGAAGCGCGCCAGCGCAAGGCGGACATGGATGCGCTGCTCGATCGTCGCGCTGAGCTCGTTAAGTTCGCGCGTGCGCTGGGTATCGATGCCGACGATCTGCATCTCGACGCCCCGTTGCCCTGCGCATTAATCGAAAAAAGCCGTCGCACCGACGTCTCGGACGGATTCATCCGTGCAACCGTCTTGCTCGCACGCAGCGAAAACCTGACCGTGCGCGATCTGCTCGATCGCAATCCCGGCGCGCATCGGATGATCGTGGGCACACCCGAGACGATCGCGGACGACATCGAGCGCTGGTTCACCGGGCATGCCGCCGATGGTTTCAACCTCAACGCGGACGTGTTTCCTTCAGGCCTTGCGGCGTTTGTCGATCACGTGGTGCCGCTGTTGCAGCGCAAGGGCATCTTCCGCCGCGCTTACGAAGGCACGACCTTGCGCGAACACTATGGACTTGCGCGTCCGGCAAGCCGCTATGCCGACCCTGAATCACGCCTGGCCGAACACACGCTGGGCACGCTCTCGTGAGCCGCATGTCTGCTCTTCGTATCCATCACTCTTTTCAAAGGCACTTATGTCTAGCAGAGAATCGAGCCTGAAGGCGACTGCAGTACCGGAACTTGCTTCGCCTTCACCGGCGCCGCGTCGCGTGACATTGCGCGAGCCGCTCTTGAGGGCCGTCGTGCCGGTAATGCTGATTGTCGTGTGGCAACTCGCTTCGTCCCTGGGACTGGTCAGCGAGTTCGTGCTGCCTGCGCCCGCGTCGGTGCTCACCGCTTATCGCGAACTGTGGCAGTCCGGCGATCTCCAGGACGCGTTGAAGATATCGCTGGCCCGTGCCGCCGCGGGTTTGCTGATTGGCGGCGGTGCAGGCTTGCTGATCGGCGTGGCAGCGGGTCTGAGCAAGTCCGCCGAGCGCGGCTTCGATACCGTCCTGCAGATGGTGCGGACCATTCCTTTCATCGCGCTCGTGCCGATTTTCGTGGTGTGGTTCGGCATTGGCGAGGTGTCCAAGATCGCGCTGATCGTCGCCGCGGCCATCTCCCCGATGTATCTCAGCACCTATCACGCCATACGCGGTATCGACCCGAACTTGCTGGAACTCGGGCGCACGTTTCGCCTTTCGCGCGTGCATCAGATCCGGCTCATCATCCTGCCGACGGCGTTGCCCGGCATTCTCGTGGGCGTGCGCTATTCGGCGGCCATTGCGCTGCTGGCGCTGGTCGCGGCCGAACAGATCAATGCGAGCGCGGGAATTGGCTACATCCTGAATAACGCAAATCAGTTCCAGCGCACGGACATCATCATCGCGGGCATCCTCGTCTATGCAATCCTCGGGATCGGTGTGGACGCGTTGCTGCGTTTCATCGAACGCAAGGTTCTGGTCTGGAGGGCGGCGAATGTCTGAACTCGCTGATCAAACGATGCAGGAAGCCGCGCCTGTCGTTGCGAAACTGTCCGGCATCCGGAAGCGCTATGGTGAAAACACGGTGCTCGACAACGTCGATATCACCATTCGAAAAGGGGAGGTTGTCGCGCTGGTCGGACCTTCCGGGACGGGCAAGACCACGGTGCTGCGCCTGCTCGCCGGGCTCGAATCGGCGTCGGGCGGCAGGACGGAAGTGACGGGCAACTCGTCAGTCGTGTTCCAGGAGCCGCGTCTCATCCAGGCGCTGCGCGTATGGAAGAACGTCCTTCTCGACGACGCGCTCAAGCCCGATGCGCGTGAACGCGCGCTCGCCGCGCTACGGGACGTCGGGATCGAAGACAAGCTGGATAGCTGGCCCGTGAGTCTGTCGGGCGGACAGGCGCAGCGCGTGGCGGTTGCGCGGGCGCTGTATCGCCGGCCCGATCTCATGCTGCTCGACGAACCGTTCAGCGCGCTCGACGCGTTCACCCGCCGCAGCATCCAGAGTCTCGTGCTGAAGTTATGGGCGAAATATCGCTTCGGCGTGGTTATCGTCACGCACGACCTCGATGAGGCGCTGCTGCTTGCCGACCGCATCGTGATCCTGTCCAAAGGACGGATCTGTCATGAGACGCACGTCGATCTGCCGCGCGAGCGCGACGTGACATCGCCGGAATTTAATTCACTGAAGCGCGACCTGCTCAAGCAGTTTTCGCTCAGTCTCTCCTGACGTTTTTCCCATCGATTTTCTTCATAGCTCAACCAGGGTACTTATGTCGCTGATGAAATCTTTGCTCGCCGGCATGGCGGGTGTCCTTGCCGTCACCGCGCTGACGTTTTCCGGCACGGCAGGTGCCCAGAATGCACCGGACCTGAAAAACACCAAGCTCACGATTGCATATCAAGACCCGGCGTTCCCCGCGATGATCCGCAAGTCGGGCGTGGTCAACGGTACGCCTTACCAGATCGATTGGGTTCTGCTGACCGGACCGGCCGCCAATCTGTCCGCGCTGTATGCGAACCGCATCGACCTGGGGCATATGGGCGATACGTCGCTCACTATCGAACAGGCCAATGCGCGCACGGATTGGACGAAGGATTCGACACCGCTGCATATTGTCGCGGCTTGGCGCAACTTCTATTCGAAGGATTATCCGCCGGTGATCACCGCGGTTCGGTCGAGCGCGAACATCAAGAGTGTTCAGGACATCAAAGGCCACAAGGTCGGCTACAACTATGGCGGCTACAACCATTCGCAATACCTCGCGACGCTGGTCAAGGCAGGCGTGAAGGAGAAGGACATTGAGGCCATCAAGTTCGCCGATGGCGCGACGTCCGCGGCAGGCTTCAATGCGGGCGAAGTCGACGTGTACGCAGGGGCGCTCGGTCCCATTTTGCCGACCATCAAGTCGGGCGCGGGCACCATTCTGCTGCGTGACCGCGACACGCAGATTCCGGCGCTCAATGTATGGACCACGACGTCTGCTGTGCTGAAAGACCCTGCGAAAACGGCTGCGCTCCAGGATTTTTTCTCGCGCCTTTCGGGTTACTGGGCGTGGCATGACGCGCACCGGGACGAGGTGATCGGCATCCTGAAAGACACGCTGAAAATCTCCGATGAGCGCGCCGCGTTCGAATATGAAGTGCGTAGCGGCAGCTTCGTGAAGTTCGACAAAGGTCTGATCGATCAAGAGCAGAAGATCGCCGACATCCTTTACGCTGGTCACGCGATCAAGAAGAAGGTCAAGGTCGATGTCGAATACGATCCGCAATTCAATGCCGCGCAGAACGCGGTCTGGCCGATCAAGGTCAAGAACTAATCGATGAAGACTGGCGTCGTTCGCGTGTGCGTAGAGCAATTGCCGTTCGACTTACGTCGTTCGACGTGATCATAGGTTTTTCCGCGTCGAATGCCGCGTTTTGGCATTCAAACACGGATTACGGCATTGTAGCTAGCCTGGATTTGCCGGTATAGCCGGTCATCCGCCGCTACACAAATGACTCGTTCTGCTTGTAGTTTTTAACTTTTTATTTTGAGAGAGCGCGGCAGAGTGACTGTGAACACTGTCCCTGAAATCTCTGAATTGACGCTGATGCTGCCGCCATGTGCCTCGGCTGTGCACTTGCAGATATAGAGACCAAGCCCGATGTTGGCCGCGGTGCCACGGCGCTCCGGTGGCAAAGGGGTGCGGACCAGCGGATCAAAGATATTGGCAGCCGCCGTTTTCGATATTGGCTTGCCTTTGTTGGATACCTTAATGATCACTCGATCGACTTCGCCAGTCGCGGTCAGCTCGATCGATCCCTCGCCGTGCTGTACCGCATTCACCAAAAGATTGACCAACAGCTGATTGATACGATCGTCATCGAAATCGCCCGTGAGATCCTCCTCTATATTTTCAGCGATATTTGCTTGGGGATAAGAGGCCCTGACCTCCTCACAGGCGTCACGGCACAGGCGAGCTGCGTCGTGCGGCGAACGATGCATCGGGAGGGTGTCGCCCAGGCGGGTCCTGGCGAAATCCAACAGGTCGTCGACCATCCGTTTCATACGCACCGCGCTGCGCTGGATGGTGAGCACGGCTCTGATGCATCGGGCCGACAACGTGTCATCTTGCAACAGAAATTCGGTCGAATTCATAATTGCGCCAAGTGGTGAGCGCAAGTCATGCGCGAGGACACCAGTAAAGCGGTCCCGCGTTTCACCGACCCGCACCGAATACCGGCGGATCGATTCGGTAAGCACCTGGTCGATTGCCTCGTTAAATCGCACCGTCTCATTGAGCGCAGTGAGAGGGTCGATTGAGGTGTGTTGCCAGCGATGCATTACGGTCGCTCGTAAAGCACGGAACTCGGCTACCACGTGATCGAGGGTAAAACCTTGGTCCAGACGATCATCCGCATGCAATAGGGCGGCCTTCGTCATGTTCGCGGCGCCCCCACCCAATTCTCCGCGAGACTTTTGTTTTTGCTGAGCGCCGGTTTGATTCAACCGCATGTCGGCGGCTACTCTTTCCAGGATGTGACGGGCGGAGTTTTGGAGTTCGCGCTTTGTAAGAGGTGAGTCGTGGCCCATCAGTTGACTCGCAAATTCGGCCCAGTCATCGACTAGCACATCAAGGTTAGCTTCAATAAAATCCGACAGCGACATGAGAGCCTTGTAACCAGTAGGTTCTAAGTTTCATACAAAAAACGTCACATGGCTCTGTTCAGCTACTGGTGGGACGATGAGGTAGGCGGTACGAGC
>Ga0163162_10007659_pt1 | contig 10516 bp, 10 predicted proteins | sample S55metaG_FD_115310 | JGI IMG/M metagenome (GOLD analysis project Ga0163162, IMG submission 115310) | Switchgrass rhizosphere microbial communities from Kellogg Biological Station, Michigan, USA - S5-5 metaG | ecosystem: Host-associated > Plants > Roots > Rhizosphere > Soil | place: USA...
AAAAGTCTTTCAACGGTAACAGCTATTAAAAACAACTGTCCTGGTGTTACATTACACAAATCGGTCCCACAATTTCACACATCCCAATTCAGCCGTTTTATTGTTTAAATTTACCAGTAAAATTCAAACAAGCATGAAAACGATTGCTTCATTATTCATTTTATTTTTATTTATGGTGCCGGTAACCGGCTATTGCCAGGCGGCTGAAACACCCGCGCAGAAAATAAAGCGGCTCGAAGAAACAGAAAGAACATTGGTGACAACCGGTGATGCGGAAAAACTTTTCAGGTTATGGTCTGATGATTATGTAGTTAACAACCCGGGCAATATGATTTTAACAGCCGCACAGATAAAAGAAGCCGTAAGAGGTGGTGGCATGCGGAGTGTTGCCTATGTTAAACACATTGAAAAAATTACATTCATAAAAGATATCGCCGTTGTAATGGGCGCTGAGATAGTGGAACCAAAAGACAAATTTGACAATGGCGGAAAAACGACCACCCGCCGTTATACGAATATCTGGATAAAAAGCGATACCAGCTGGCAATTGGCTGCCAGGCAGGCCAGTAATATAATAACCAATTGATGCAGGCAACCAATCTGCTGCTTTCCTAGGCTTCGCCACCCAGCCACAAAGCTCCGTTAATTGAATTTCTTGCAGCACCTGTTACAGAAGCCAGTACATTGTATTCTTCGCGCCAGCGTAAAACACCTATGAGTGCCATTACAAGGGCCTCTTTGTAATTGACCAATTGCTTATCAGGAACAACCGCCGTCATACCGGTTTCCTGCAGGAGCAGGTTTATCTGATGAACCATAAAACTATTAAAAGCACCGCCACCGGTGACCAGCAGCTTTGCATTGTTTGCCGGTTCACCGGCTATGACCGACTGCACAGCATTTTTTATTTGTATTGCTATATGTTCTACATAAGTCCTCAGCCCATCTGCCGTGGAAAGCTGGTATTGCTGCAAAATCGGGTATACCGTGGCCGTGCCAAAATCATTAGCCAGCGACTTGGGGAAAGGTTGCTGGTAGTAACTCAATTCATTCAACTGGTTAAGCAGGTTGCTGTTTACACTGCCGGTTGCCGCCATCTTACCCTCATCATCATACGCTTTTCCCGTAGTTGCCACCAGCATGTTTAATACCCGGTTGGCAGGGCAAACATCAAATGCAATATATTGACCAGCCTGGTTAAAGGAAAGATTGGCAATACCGCCCAGGTTCAAAAACATATCATAATCATACAGCAACAATTTTTCTCCTATTGGCACTATGGGCGCTCCCTGCCCGCCAAACGCTATATCCATGGCCCGCAAATCGCTCACTACGGGCAATCCGGTGGTGGCTGCAATGGCTGCACCATCTCCCAATTGCGCTGTCATTTTTTGCCCGGGCATATGAAACGTAGTATGGCCGTGAGAAGCAATTAAATCCACCTGGTGCTCAAGGCCATTGTCTTCAATAAATTTATTGACTGCTGCACCGGTATACGCCCCGTATTCTGAATGCAATAACTGGTAACCTGATGCAGGCAAATTAACTGCATTACTGAGCTTGTCTGTCCATAATTTGCTGTAAGGCACACAATCGGCTTTCAAAATTTCATAGGTCCATTTGCCAGCGGTTTCGTGAAAATGAACATAGGCAATATCCAGTCCGTCGAGCGAGCTGCCGCTCATTAAGCCAATCGCTTTATATACCATGCCGATATTTGATTTTAGGTTTGCCCTTACGGCAATTAGATTTGTGCGGGCAAATTACGGATTACCCGGTCTTGTTGATTAGATAAACATAATAAAATGTGCAAAAGCATTGTCATCAGTACCGGCTGCAGGTACAAAATAAAAATGCTGATCCCGAAATATTTTTTACATTTATCGGGGTGGTGGTGGCGCGCGGCGAGACCCTGGTAGCTAACAAAACTGTTCCTGTGCAGCTGGTGGTTACTTATTGCTGTGAATAGCGTCAGTTACTGGCCAGTTAATGTAACTTGCTGTTGTGAGCAGGGGTAGATTACTGCTGCTGCCGGGTATAGCTATCCTGCCGCTACGGTTGGTGATCTGCTAACCACCATAATAATTGTATTTTTAAAACTAAACTGCGTATCATGGTTGTTAATCTGAGCCAGCATTATTCTTTGCTGAGTGATTGGGTGGGCGAATTAAGGGATATAGAGGTACAGAGCGACCGGATGCGTTTCCGCCGCAACCTGGAACGTATTGGGGAAGTGGCAGGTTTTGAGATAAGCAAGGAACTTGAATATATAGAAAAAGACATACAAACACCCCTTGGTATTTCTTCCTGTAAAGTGCTGAAGGAACAACCCGTACTGGCCACCATTCTCCGTGCAGGCCTGCCATTGCACAATGGTTTATTAAATTATTTCGACAAAGCCGATAATGCTTTTATTTCAGCGTACCGCAAGCACCATAAAGATGGCACTTTTGAGATTAGCCTGGATTATGTTTCCTGCCCGGAACTGGAAAACAGGGTAGTTATTGTTTCTGATCCCATGCTGGCTACGGGCTCTTCACTGGTAAAAACAATCCAGTTTCTCAGAGAAGAAGGGCACCCGTCAAAAATACACGTGGTGGCGGCTATTGCCTGTACGGTGGGGATTGAATATGTTTTACGCAGCGAGCCTAATTGCAAAGTATGGTGCGGCGCTATCGACGATGAATTGACGGCCAAAGGATATATTGTACCCGGGCTGGGCGATGCCGGCGACCTGGCATTTGGTACCAAAGTGCAAATGTGATATGTACCGGCCGGTAGCAACCCGTCCTCCCAACCCGCCAATTCACCTGCACAAAAACCACGATTACCGGCATACGCAAAAGCAGCGCAATTTTAACTTTGGATCTCTTACAATTGTTTGTATTTTACAGCTACATTAACAACTGACATGAAGAGAATCGCACTGCTTGTAGGTTTTTCGCTCCTTATGAAAATGAAAATCCTGGCCCAGGATCCGCATTTTTCCCAATTTTTTTCTTCACCGCTTACATTGAACCCTGCCCTGACCGGCAAATTTGATGGTGTTTTCAGGGCAGCAGGCAATTACCGCGACCAATGGCCGGCCATTAGCAAAGCATTTATTACATCTACCATTTCCCTGGATGCCCCGATGCTCACTAACCGCATCAACCCCAATGACATATGGGGCGTTGGGTTAATGGCTATGACCGACCGGACCGCCAATGGTATCTTAAACAGCAACTATATTTCTTTGTCTACTTCCTACCACAAAGGATTGGATGAAGACGGATTTCATCAGCTCGGCTTTGGTTTCCAGGGCACCTATGCTTCCAAAAGGCTGGATGGTTCTCAATTAAAATTTGAAAATGAGCTGGCGCTGGACGGCACCTGGACCCTGCCCAGCAATGAGCCGGTGGATGGCCGCAATGTAAACATCAATTATTTTGATTTCAATGCGGGGCTCTTGTACAGTGGTTCAACCGATGGAACCAATAATTTTTATTTGGGCGCATCTATGTACCATATTAACCGGCCCAAAGAAAGTTATTTTGCCAGTGGTTACTATACCCTGAATCCGCGTTTAACCGTACACGGTGGTGGCTATTTTAAAGTAGGGGAAACTACCACGCTGCATCTTTCCGGGCTGTACAGCCAGCAGGCAGGCGCACACGAAACCGTATTAGGTGGCGCAGTTGCTTTTAATCTTAACAATGATGAAAGCGAAACACCTACCAATTTTTATGCAGGTAGCTGGATTCGTTTCAACGATGCTATTATACCTTACCTGGGCCTGGAATGGAATGATTTCAGATTGGGCATGACTTACGATGTGAATTATTCCAGTCTTAAAGTTGGTTCGCAGAGCCGTGGTGGAATTGAGGTATCACTTATATACATTAAGAAAGCACCCTCTGGCAGAAAAGCTATCCCCTGTCCTAAATTTTAATTCTTTTGGTGCCGCCTACAGGTCCTTGTTCCCTGTGCCATTTTGCCGGATTTTACTTCCAAACCTCCGCGCTTTGCTGTACTATTATTTTTCAAATAAATAATACAGTATTTTTTCAAAGTTGAAAGCTTCCCCCTATATTTGACCGTTTTTAATTCTATAGCTGTTGACTGTTCTACAATTGATCCACCATCCCCGGAATCCCCTATCATCCAGTTTCGTTACAAAGCCCCTTATTTTTCATTGTTATTATTATTCCTAAACTCTTTTGCATGCAAAAAAAATTTTGTGTTTTTATTTTATCCCTTATCAGCGTATGGGCTTCCGCCCAAACCACGCAAATAACTATAGGATCGGCTGGTGCTAATGAATCTTTTAATGATGTAAAGTTCGACAGCCTGAATGGCGGAACAGTGGAAGCCGGTACTGTTAACAATAATACCGGCAACGGAAATGACTGCTTTATAGTAAAACTCAATGCCAGTAAACAGGTGGTATGGCAAAAAACAATTACCAACCCGGGTGAGGACGTTCTTAACAGGGTGATTGTTTGCGCCAATGGAGACTACGTAACGGCTGGTCAATTATATGTAAATGGTATTCGCAGGGCGTTTGTATGCCGTTTAAATTCTGCAACAGGTGATATACTTTGGTCTGCCACCTCCAACAATTCTTTCGTAGGCGAAATTTTCTGGGATGTTATAGAAACAGCCAACCATAATATAGCATTGGTGGGAGCCGATGCCTTTCAAAATGGGACCAATTGTTTCCTGGTAATGTTGAACCAGTCTGGTGGCCTTGTTTGGTCCAAAGTATCAACGCTGGGCGTTCCGGATCAGTTCACTACTATTAACCAACTGCCAAATGGTAATCTTATTTTAGGCGGACACTATGACGCGGGAGGACATTACAATACAGTTATAATGGAAGTTGACACGGCTACCGGCACAATAAAAAGCCAGAATGTTTATGGCATAAATACATCTCTGCCCGGAGGTGTTGGAAATGTAAATTCTATACTTGAAACAAGATGCTATGTAAAAAACAATCAGGTATCATTTAGCCTGTTCCTGTTTAACGGCTACGGGTCTGCCAGCAATCTGGCTATTTGTAAATACGACCAGGTTACCAAGACATTATCCGGAAATGTCTTGTATCACAATGGCAATAATTCACCCAATACCTACAGCTACTATCCTGTAGGCGACAACGACTATATTGTTTCACAATCTTTTTCATCACCCGTCAGTGTATTTCTCTCAAGAATAACAGCGAATACTGTAGTTTTTGATAAAAAAATTACAAATAGCGTAAATGCTATTAGCTCAATAGATGCATTGGGCAATTCAGTTGTTTCTTCGGGGAACTATACTTCCGGGAGCAACAGCGATGGATACAACTTATTTTCTCCCCTTAACATCAGCGCTGGTACTACCTGTAATATGACAGATCCGGGTACTATGACTCTGCTGCCATTAACCCTGGCCCCCACCGCCAACAGTCCCATTTCTTTTAGCGCGGCCTCAACAATGACAAGCTTTAACGCCGGTGCGCAAAACACCAATTATACCAGCAATACCATTTGCACCAGTATACAAGCTGGCACGGGAACCGGTCTGCAGGGCGTCTACTATAATAACACAGTTCTTTCCGGCGAGCCGCTGCTCACGAGGGTAGATCCCACTATAGACTTTGAGCTTACTTATTCAAAACAACCCCTGGTACTTTCTCCGGCACCCGGCGTGGTTCCGGAAGACAAATACTCCGTACGCTGGACCGGCCAGGTACAGCCACTCTATTCTGAAAATTACACTTTTTCGGTATTGAGCGATGATGGAGTAAGGCTTTGGGTAAACGGCGTACAATTGATTGACAACTGGACCAACCAATCCGCTACTGAAAAAAACGGCACCATTGCATTACAGGCCGGACAGAAATACGATATTATCCTTGAGTATTTTGAGAATACCGGCGAAGCAGTTACCAAACTGTATTGGTCGGGCACCAATACAGCCAAACAAATTATTCCCCAGTCACAGCTTTATCCTGTAGCTATTGCGCCACCGGCTGCATCGGGCAACGGCTTGCAGGGCGTTTACTACAACGGTACCAGTCTTGCGGGTGAACCCTTGCTTACCAGGGTGGACTCCGTAATTAATTTTGAACTTACTTATTCAAAACAACCCGTAGTGTTATCGCCAGCACCCGGACTTGTTCCGGAAGATCTGTACTCCGTACGCTGGACGGGCCAGGTACAACCATTGTTTTCTGAAACCTATACTTTCTACACACAAAGCGATGATGGTGTAAGACTTTGGGTGAATGGCGTACAACTGGTAGATAACTGGACCAACCAGGGTGTTACAGAAAAAAGTGGGTCCATTGTGTTGCAGGCGGGGCAGAAATATGATATCGTTATTGAATACTATGAAAATACCGGTGAAGCAGTAACAAAACTTTTATGGTCCAGCCCCAATACGCCAAAAGCCATTGTACCCGCTTCGCAACTCTTCCCCGCCAATGTAGCACCACCACCTCCCGTTGTGCCCACCAATGGCTTGCAGGGCGTGTATTACAATGGCATCGGCCTTTCCGGCAGCGCATTGCTTACCAGGATTGACACCACCGTCGATTTTGAATTCACCTATTCAAAGCAACCGCTGGTATTATCACCTGCACCGGGCATAGTTCCGGAAGATATGTACTCCGTACGCTGGACAGGCCAGGTACAACCATTACTTTCCGAAAACTATACCTTCTATACGCAGAGCGATGATGGTGTAAGGCTTTGGGTAAATGGCATCTTGCTGATTGACAACTGGACGAACCAGGGCGTTACCGAAAAAAGCGGATCCATTGCATTGCAGGCCGGGCAGAAATATGATATCATTATTGAATACTATGAAAATACCGGTGAAGCGGTGACCAAACTTTTATGGTCCAGCCCGGGCACACCCAAACAGATTGTGCCAAAATCACAGCTTTATCCGCCAACAGCAAATGCCAGGACCATGGTTACGATGGCAGCACCGGTTAAACCAATAATTCCTGCTGCACCTGCAATGGCTGCTGCGGCAATAAGCCCCAATCCGGTTAAAGCAGGGCAGCCAGCCAGGCTGCAAATAAGCAGCAGCAAGGCTACAACTGCTACAGTTAGCATAAGCAGCAATAATGGAAGCCGTATCAGCGCACGCACAGTTAATCTTGTGCAGGGTACAAACAATATTTCTGTTAACACCAGTGGCTTTACACAGGGTTTATATGTGATAATTGTTACAGGTGCCGAAAAACCCGTATCACTCAAATTGATTGTTGAATAAACCCAGTTATCATCAATACAAAGCCGCTCCGGATGGATCCGAAGCGGCTTTTTTATCTTTTTTTCAGCGGTATCTTTCTCACCCATTGTGCACGATCCTCCAGCCAATTCCCAATTCCAAATTCCCGGCGCCCAACACTATCCCGCATCAAACGCCGGCTTTAAAAATTCCTTTTCACTTTTTGCAATTACAATAGTGGCAACACCGTTGCCGATAATATTGGTAATAGCCCTTGCCTCACTCATAAATTTATCCACGCCCAAAAGAAAAGCCAGCCCCTCTACCGGTATTTTATGAATAGCAGTAAGCGTAGATGCCAGCACAATAAAACCACTGCCCGTTACACCCGCCGCACCTTTTGAAGTGAGCATTAAAATACCTATAATACTCAATATCTCTTCCACTGATAAATGCACATTGTATAATTGCGCCAGAAAAATGACCGACATGGAAAGGTAAATGGAAGTACCATCAAGATTAAAAGAATAACCGGTGGGCACCACCAGGCCCACCACAGATTTACTGCAGCCCATTTTCTCCAGCTTATCAATAATAGACGGCAATGCAGCTTCAGAGGATGAGGTACCCAACACGATCAGCAGCTCTTCTTTTATGTATTTCAAAAACTGCCAGATACTTTCTTTGTAATACCGCATAATGGCACCCAGTATTACAAATACAAAAATCAGCATGGCAGCATATACGGTGAGCATTAATTTACCCAATGGTACCAGCGTATGCAGACCAAACTTACCAATGGTAAAAGCCATGCCGCCAAACGCACCAACTGGTGCCAGGTACATCACGTATTTCAGCCCTTTAAAAACAATGGAAGAGACATAGGAAAGACCGGCAACAATCTTTTGCCGGCCATCGTAAAAACTAAGGCCAATACCAACAACAATCGCCACAATCAATACCTGCAATGTAGAGTTCGACGACAAAAAAACCTTCCAGTCTATTCCCCTGCCTGCACCGGAAGTATATTTGGATGCATCTTGAATAGGCAGACCCGCCTTATCAATCTTACCCGGCTGTATGATGTTGGCTACAATTATTCCAATCACCAGCGCAACGGTAGTTACAATTTCAAAATAAATAAGCGACTTCACGCCAATTCTTCCGGCTTTTTTTAAACTGCCCATGCCGCAAATGCCCAGCACAATGGTCAGGAAAATAATAGGCCCGATAAAAAGTTTGATCAATTCAATAAACCATTTGCCCAGCTTCTCCATCTTTACACCTGTAGCGGGATAATAATTACCCAGCAATACACCTGCAATAATTGCCATCAATACCCAAAAAGTAAGATTGGTAAGAATTACCTGTGTAATTGTTTTTTTATTTTCAGCTATGGATTGCTTCAACGTATCAGGATTTTAATTGTTTTTTGCCGCTAACATACGGATTGTCTTTTACATAAAAGCGGTATGGCAATAATGCATCTTCTGCCGCGTAGTCTACTCCAATTCTCGGCGAAGTAACTACCTGTGTTGGCTTTATCTTTATCCCGTCATCAGCAATATAGATTTCCTTATCCAGCAAGGACAAACTGGTATGGGTAACCGATATACCCAGTGCTTTTGAAACATTGCCCGGGCCGCGCCCAATGGAATAATCCGCCTTTTCTTTTCCCATTCGCTGCAGCATTACAGGTATGCCTGCTACCGGTTCAACAGCCCTTATTAATATGGCATGGGGAATGCCTGTTTTATTGGTAACCACATTAAAAAGATGGTGAATGCCATAACAGAGATACACATAGGCAACACCCCCTTTGGCATACATGGTTTCCGTTCTTTTGGTTCGCCGTGCCCCGTAAGCGTGCGAAGCTTTGTCGCCAATACCATTGTACGCCTCCGTTTCTACTATACGGCCCGCTGTAAGTTCCCCGCCGAATTCAGTGACCAGTAATTTGCCCAGTAATTCCTTTGCAATGGCAACAACATTGTTACGGTGATAAAATGCAGGTGGCAGTTTTTTCATAATAAAATATCCTCATCTGCCCTCAAAGTAATACATTTATAGCTCAATAATCCAGCTCCTTTGCTAAAAGAAATTGTAATAGCCATACAATCTTATTTCAAGGCCCACCAGTTCATCAGCAGGCACCGCCTGTGGAAATGGATACTGATACCGGGCATTGTTTACATGCTGTTGTTTTGCACCAGCATGTATTTTTTTGGCAGAAGCGCCAGCAATGTAATAGAGTACCTGAGCACGGTGACCGGCATCAGCAGGTGGCTGCACAAAATGCAAAGCAGTGTATTGGTTTTTTTTGCTACCATTGGCGGCATGATGATTTGGCTGCTGCTGATGTTTTTTTATTTTTCCCTTTTTAAATACATCTGGCTCATTATCGGCTCGCCCGTATTTGCTTATTTAAGCGAAAAAACGGAAGCGCTGCTGGAAGGCACCGAATACCCTTTTAGCTGGAAGCAATTATTCAAAGACATGCTGCGCGGCATTAAACTGGCCCTGCGCAATGCGCTATGGCAAACCGTGTACACCATTTCTGTTTTGCTGCTTTCATTTGTTCCCGTAGTGGGCTGGGTAACACCGGTTATTTCTCTTTTTACAGAATGCTATTATTACGGTTTTTCCATGCTGGATTACAGTTGTGAAAGACACAAATTATCACCTTCGCAAAGTGTTGCATTTATCAGCAACCGCAAAGGACTTGCCATAGGAAATGGTATCGTTTTTTACCTTATGCACCTGATACCGCTTGTTGGATGGGTATTTGCTCCGGCCTATGCGGTTGTGGCGGCTACCATCAGCTTATACTACCAGGAGAAAGAAGTATGAAGAAGATGGCTGATGGCTGATGTATTCATGTCTGATTTCTTTTACACAGCCGAACCTGATACTTGCAGATTCCGGTATTTTCCACCCGTGTAAAGGATATCAGACATCGGCAGATCAGCCATCAGCCATTAAATGGTATTTACTTCATTAAAATAATACTATCGGGCAAGATTAATTACCAGTATGAAGGATATGTCCGATGGCTGATGTATTCATGTCTGATTTCTTTTGCGCAACCGAACCTGATACAGGCAGATTCCGGTATTTTCCACCCGTGTAAAGGATATCAGACATCGGCAAATCAGCCATCAGCCATTAAATGGTATTTACTTCATTAAAATAATACTATCGGGCAAGATTAATTACCAGTATGAAGGATATGTCTGATGGCTGATGTATTCATGTCTGATTTCTTTTGCGCAGCCGAACCTGATACAGGCAGATTCCGGTATTTTCT
>Ga0163162_10007662_pt1 | contig 10513 bp, 10 predicted proteins | sample S55metaG_FD_115310 | JGI IMG/M metagenome (GOLD analysis project Ga0163162, IMG submission 115310) | Switchgrass rhizosphere microbial communities from Kellogg Biological Station, Michigan, USA - S5-5 metaG | ecosystem: Host-associated > Plants > Roots > Rhizosphere > Soil | place: USA...
GGGAACGCGTGGCTAAATGCCGATTGTGCCGAAAGTCTTGAAAGTCTGCCGTGACCAGGCTCAGGCGAGGCGCGGGTAACCACGCTTCTCAGCGTCGGTTTCGATATCGATGATGGACGAATAATCGGCCAGCGGGCGCTCGATGAAGCCGGCGAGCTTGAGGCGCGCGGCGAGCTGCGGATCCTGGGCCACGGCGTTGGATAGGGCGGCCCGCAACGCCTCGATTCCGTCGGGTAGAACTTTCTTCGATGCAATCAGCGGCAAGCCCGGCGACGACACCGTCACGCCGATCTCGATCACGCCATCGGCGAGTGCCGGAAGGTGTTCGCGCACGAAGGCGAAGGTCACGCAGTCGATGGCGGCGATATCGGCACGATCATCGAGCAGCGCTTTGAGCGACGCCAGATGACCGCCCGTTTCAATCACCGACGCAAAGAACGCACGGCCGCCGGCGAGCGGCGCGACCGCGTGGCGCAGCAGGTTCATGCCGCTGTTGGAGTCGTTGCTGTTGTACGCGGCGCGCAGGCCTCGGCTGCTTTCCAGCGATGTCACGCCCGCCGCCTTGCGCGCGACCAGCACGCTTCGATAATCCCCGTTCGCGCAACCATCGATGGAAAAAATCGGGGTCGTGACAAGTTGCACGCGATCGTTTAACGCGTGCATCAACGGATAACCGCAGGTCTGCGCGAGGAGCACGTCGTCGCGCAGCCAGAATTCGGTGAGCGACGTGGCGGGATGGACGAGTTGGAGCGAGTCGCCGCGTGCGTCGAGCCAGGGTTGAAGACGGCTATGAACATGTTCCAGCAGCACGCGCCAATCAGCCGCGAGCGTTGGCGTCACGTTGTACATCGGTAATGCCGCAAGCCAGTTCATGCAGATTCGGGGTCCCTTATACGGCTTGCGCAACTCCGGACTTCGCGTCCTTGGCCGCATTGCGTTCGGCAAGTGCGATCTGATCGGCGCGCGCGTGCAGCGGATGCAATGCCGGCGCGACCGGTTTCACGCCGTGCTTGACCATCCATTCCTGGTAGCCCCGCACGATAAAACCGCCATTGCGCTGTAGATATGCGTCGCGTTCGTCATGATAGATCGCCGATAACGCGAACCACGGCGCGCCCGGCAAATCATGATGCACCGAATGGAAATTGTTGTTCAGGAACAGCAGGCGCCAGAACCACGACGCTTCGTTGATGACGGTGCGTTCGCTGAATTTATCGGCGGCGCGATGTTCCTGGAACGAGCGGATCGCGCTCAATGCCAGCGCGGGATATCCCACGCCAAAGATAAAAACGAGAGGGCTGATGCCGCAATAGCGGTCGAGCCACGCCAGAAGCAAGCTGAGCAGCGCGAAGTGAAGCGCCCATGCCCCGGCCATCCGGACATTGCCGCGCGCGACTGCAACGATTGCCGATCCGAGCGTCGAGGCGATGGAAAACCAGGGCGCGAGCAAGATGCGTCCGACGAACGTGTTGCGAAACGTCAACAGCCCGCGTACGACGATTCCCGCCTCCCGCCAGCGTTCTGCCGATACAAAATAGGTCTCCGGGTCCAGATCGGGATCGGTGAGATGAATGTCGTCATGATGGCGCAAATGCGACTCGCGATACACCGCGTAGGGAAACCACACCGCGAGCGGCGCGATGCCGAACATGGCGTTGACCAAGGGAAAGCGCGTCGGATGTCCATGCAGCAATTCGTGCTGCAACGAGAGATAAAGGCAGGAAAGCAAGGCGAGAATACCGGCGGCGAGCGGCATGCCAAGAGCGCGCGCATTTATCGCCGTGCCGAACCATCCTGCATACAGAGCCACGATCAAGAGCCACGTGGGCCATTCGCTGCGCCAGCGCCATGAAGCGCGAAGCTGGTGGATCTTGCGGCGTTGCGCGTCGTCGATGTAAAGACTCATGGGGATTCAGTGACGGATCGAGCCCCGATCTTAGCGTCGTGCCGCCGCGCGCCAAACCAAGCGATTCGGCTAAGCTTGTTCCCATGTGAAGAATCTGGTTATTACGCTAAGCCTCATTGCCAACTGCGGAATGTAAGGATTTAGTAGGCATCTTTCCTGCTGTTGCCATGCAACCCGGTGTTGAGCGAACAAAGCCTTGACGGGGGGCCGGTCTGTCCGGACATGGCCAAAAAAGACGGCGCGACATCGGCATTGCCGGCGACCGCTGCAGGGAGCGTGCGATGCCGCAAAAGCAGGAAGCGAAAGAACAGGGTCAGGAAGCAGGGTCCAATTCTCCCCATCTCGACAACGAAGAAAAGGAACAGGCCGCCGAACATTCGTCCCCACACGCGCTCGTCATTCACGAGATCGTTCGCGAGGAGGGCGAAAACTCGATGGAGCGCACCTTCTTCGCGCTTGCATGGTCGGCGCTGGCGGCGGGCTTATCGATAGGATTCTCGTTCCTCACACAAGCCACGCTGTTAAGCGCATTACCCGATCAACCGTGGCGCGACCTCGTGGCATCGTTCGGATATACGATCGGTTTCGTGATCGTGATTCTCGGACGCCAGCAACTGTTCACGGAGAGTACGTTGAGCGCCGTGTTGCCCGTACTCACGCGCCGCGATCTGAAGACGCTGTTGAAGACCTTTCGGCTCTGGGCAATCGTGCTGTCTTTCAACCTGATCGGCACGATCATCTTTGCCGCAATCCTGCAGATCCACGGCGTGTTTCCCGACGACGTCGTCGAGTCGCTCGGCAAGCTGGCGCAGTTGCCGATATCCGGAAGCTTCGGTGTGACCGTGATCCGCGCGATGTTCGCAGGATGGTTGATCGCCCTGATGGTCTGGCTGCTTCCGAGTGCCCGATCAGCACGTTTCCTGACCATCTTGCTGATCACATATACGGTAGCCGTGAGCAAGCTCTCGCACGTGATCGCAGGTTCGGTCGAAACGTCGTACGCGGTGATGACGGGCGCCGCGAGCATTCGCGACTACCTGTTCGTCTTCCTGGTGCCGACGTTCATCGGCAACATGATCGGCGGGATTTCACTCGTGGCGATCGTCAATCATGCGGCAATCGCGCCCGAGATCGAGTGAGGCTTCCCAGCTTGCGCGCAGCACCTTGCCCCAAGCGCCGCACGCAAGTAACAGATGAACAACGGATGCGCACCCTTGCGCGCAATGGCGAAAGCGCCGTGATTACGCCGCTTTCGCCCAAAGCCTGTTGGTCGATCTCTTGCCCCCGGAAACGGGTCCGCCGGGCGGTTGCGAAAAGGAATCGAGGACCTTGCGCAATGCATCGATACGTCGCCGTTGCGCCGGCACCAGCACGTGTTCACCGCTGACTGCGGTAAGTCGTTCGCGCCAATAGTCGACGTTGAGCGCGCCTGCCGGTTTCTGGCTCATCGCGCGCAACTGGCCGATTGCGCGTTCGATGTGCTGGAGTTCCGCGTCCGCATGCGACGATGTTTTCAAGCCCCCTGATGCTGCATTCTGTTTGTTTTTCATCTGCGCCACCCTCTTTGCCGGCGTACTGCCGCGCGCTGTCATTTCTTCGATGACATTGCCCGTCGTGCGTCGTCCGGCTTTCTTCCCCATCGCCCGCTTGGCTTTTGTGCGTGTCGGGCGGCCCCGGTTTGATGCGACCGTCGATGCATACTCGCCCGGCCTGGCGCGTGTGGACTGTCTGGAATCGCACATTGACCGCGCCGCTAAGTGCGGGGGCAAACATGGCAGCTTTGCAGATGAGATGCGCAAACGTTTTCGCGGTAGCGACAGCCGTCGCGTGCAGAGTCGCGTGGTAAAGGTTACTCGCTCTCCGGAACGCGTGATTTGCCGCTGCGTTTGATCTGCTCGTCCATTGCAAGGTCGAGTTTACTTACGCGCCGTGGTTTTTCTGGCTTGAGCGTATTGACGAAGACGACAAAATCATCGAGCGGGAGGGGCGAAGAGAGTTTCTGCTCGCCGATGAGCGCGCGGTCGACGAGATAAAAAAGACCGCCGCTCAGGCTGACCGCCGCGTATTGAGGGTTGCCCGAGCGGGTCTTGAGCCGTTCGACGGCGTTGATGGCTTTAGTGGAACGCACGTTGATATCTAAAAAGCGTGCTCATCAGGAACCGTTGGTTCCCGGCGCGCATTTCTTGCTCGCGCCCTCAAGCCACAAATTGGATACATGCCGTTCGCCTGGATAAAACCGGTACGAGGTTTCGCCGTTGTCGAATCGAACCTTGATTACGTTCGAGTCGCCGAATTCGAGCATGGTGCCTTGAGGAATCGGGGTCTTCTTGAACTTCGCGTCGTGCTTTTGTGCTTCGTCCGTCAGGCACTGAACAATGCTCGTTACCGATGCGTTGGTAGCAGTTTCGACTTCGGGTTGTCCGGCGTCAGCGTTGTGGAACTGGCCGCAGGCCTGAAGCAAAAACAAGGGAAGCGCGAGAGCGCAGGCAATCTTTTTCATGGTGTCCTTCAAAAATTCGGCCGCAGCGGCATTGACTTCAATCATGCCAATTACATCACAGCGGCCTTACGATTTACGTATCGGCGCATCACGCGTCCGGTGGCACGCCCAGAAGCTGCATGGTCCCGCCAACAACGCCTGAAAACACCGGCCCTGCCACGGTGCCGCCGTAATACGAGCCGGCCGAAGGTTCATCGATCATCACCGCGACAATCACTTGCGGGTCGCTCATGGGCGCCATTCCGACAAACGACGCGCGATACTTGTTCGCAGCATACGTGCGCCCAACCTGCTTGCGTGCCGTGCCGGTCTTTCCGCCCACGCGATAACCCTCTACTGCTGCCGCACGTCCCGTGCCACGGGGTCCCATCGCGAGTTCGAGCATGTCGCGCACAGCCGCTGCCGTCGTGGCCTTGGTAACCTGAACGGGTTCCGGTGCAGGCTTGCCGCGCACGAGCGTGGACTGGCGGAACTCGCCTGTGCCCGCGTAAGCCGTATAAACCTGTGCAATCTGCAAAAGCGACAGGGACAGGCCGTAACCGTAGGCCATGGTCGCTTGTTCGATCGGCCGCCAGCGCTGGTATGCCCGCAGGCGGCCGGTCGCGGCGCCCGGGAAGGTCAGTTCCGGCGCCTGCCCGATGCCATATTGCCGGTACTTGTCCCAAACTGTCTGCGCGGGCAGCTTGAGCGAGAGCTTGGTCAACGCGATATTGCTCGACATCTGCACCGCTTCCGACACCGTGATCACGCCGTGATTGGATGTATCGTGGATCGTGTTCGGGCCGAGCTTGAACGTGCCCGGCGATGTATCGATCCGCGTATCGGGCCGAACCTGACCCATATCGATGGCAAGCGCCGCGACCAGCGGCTTGATGGTGGAGCCGGGTTCGAACGTGTCGGTCAGCGCCCGATTGCGCAGCTGGTCGCCAGTCAGGCGCGAGCGGTCGTTCGGATCGAAGGTCGGATAATTGGCGAGCGCGAGGATCTCGCCGTTCTTGGCATCGAGCACGACCACGCTGCCCGCGCGTGCCTTGTGTTTTGTAATTGCCGCCGCGAGTTGTGTATGCGCAAGCTGCTGGATGCGCCGGTCGATAGTCAGATGGATTGTCTCGCCATTCTCCGGCAACTCGGCTTCACCAATCTCCGAGACGACGCGTCCCAGCCGGTCTCGAATCACTTCGCGCTGACCGTGCTCGCCGGTCAGGCGATCGTTGGCCGCGAGTTCGACGCCTTCCTGGCCCTTGTCCTCGTTATCCGTGAATCCGACTATATGCGCCGCCGATTCCCCCTCGGGATAAAAGCGTTTCGTATCCGCGACGAGTGTCACGCCGGCAAGCCCCGTTTCCGCGATGCGCGTTGCCTGGTCGGCGTCGACCTGGCGTTTGAGCAGGACGAACGAACGCTCCGTTCCCAGCCGGCGTGCAAGTTCCTTCTCCGGCATGTCGAGAAGCCGCGCAACATGCGGCCGCGTTTCCGGACTGAAACGGGACGGCGTTGCCCAGATCGAGTAGGTCGCGAGGCTGACCGCGAGCATCGCTCCATTACGATCGACAATGCGCCCGCGCGTGGCGGCCAGCTCGAGGGTGCGCTGATAACGCTTTTGCCCCTCGCCGATGTAGAAGTCCTGGTTCACGACCTGCACCCACAGCGCGCGCGCCGCCAGCGTCGCGAACGCGGCGAACATCAGCATGACAATGAAGGTGGAGCGCCACTGTGGCAGCCGGCTTTCGAGAACGGCGTTCTTCACGGGCGTTCGATACGACTCGTGAGCGCGCCTGGCGGTTTTACGCATGCTTCGGCCAAGTCAAGTTATGGGTCAGGTCGTGGCGGATGCGGATCGCGCAACCAGGCGTTCAAGCAATTTTCCGACCTTGGCGTCTGCCGGCAATGAGAGGCCGAACGTGTCTTCCAGTGCGTCGCGCGCCTCGGCGGCTGTGGCGATGTCACGATGCTCTTCGGCCTTGCCCCGGCGCGTCAGCGTCCGATCAAACAAGGTCTGGCGCTGCCCCGGAACCACGCGCCCCACGATCAGGTGATTGACGAAGACCGAATCGGGCAGCGTGGACACGTAATGGTTCGCCATGTCGTAGTCGGACGGTACCTGCGGTTCGAGATCGAACCTGTACACGGGCTTCCATGTGTCGCCGAGCTTCACCAGCAGCTTGAAGTCGCCACGCTCGATCAGATCGAGGCGAAAGGTTTCGTGCGGCGTGGCCTGTTCGCGGCCGTTATCGAACACGAGGGGCGCGGTGAGCGTCATGCTGCCGAAACCCACATCGGCGAGCCATGTCTCGTCAGGCGTTTCCACCAGCAACATCATGTGCGTACGCGGCAGCATGGCATCCGGATCAGCCCATAGCACGCGCGCTGCAAGCCCGGTCGTTTCGAACCCGATGGTCTCGAGCACCGCACGAAACAGAAGGTTGTGTTCGAAACAATAACCACCGCGCCGCGCGCTCACCAGCTTCGCAAACACCGACTCGAGATCGAGCCGCGGCGTGAGCCCAAGCAGCGTGTCGATGTTCTCGAACGGGATGGCCTGCGGATGCAGCCGGTGCAGCGCGGCCAGCGTTTCGCCGCTCGCTTCACGCGGGCCGGTATAGCCGATACGGTCGAAGTAGGCGGCGAGCTGCGCCGGCGAGACTGTCTGAATCATGTGTGGAACTCCTGCCCTGATGAGGGAAAAACTAGGCCGGGCGTGCCGCCGAAAGGGTGCCGTCATTCTACGGCACAGACCTGCCCTTGTTTACATATTGCATACGGCGACGAGCATAAGCCCGCCGTTTGGTCATGATTTTGAACTGTGAGACGGCTAACATGGTCTTTAATAGGCAGTGCGCTCAACTCTTCTTTTAAAGAACCCTATGTCGACCCCACTTGCTACCGCTACATCCTCCCCGCCGGCTCCCGGCAAACATCCCGCCCCGCCTTGCACGCTCGTGATCTTCGGCGCTGCCGGCGACCTGACCAAGCGGCTCTTGATGCCGGCACTGTACAACCTCTCGTCGGACGGTCTGCTTGACGACAAGATGAAAATCATTGGCGTCAATCACGGCGAACTTGAAACCAGCGTCTGGCGTGACCAACTGACTGAATCGCTCAAGAAATTCGCCGCCGACAAAGCCGGCGCTTTTCATACATCCCAGCTCAACGAACAGGCATGGAAGTGGATTGCAGACCGCCTGGAGTATGTTGCAGGCGAGTTCGAAACGGATGACGTATTCAACAAGCTAAAGCAGACTTTGGGTGAAAGCGGAAATGTCATTTTTTATCTCGCTGTCAGCTCGCGCTTCTTCAAACCCATTGTCGAGCGGCTCGGCCGTGCCGGATTGCTGAAAGAAAATGATCAGGCGTTCCGGCGCGTGGTCATCGAAAAGCCGTTTGGGCACGACTACGCATCGGCGAAAGATCTTAATGAGAGCATTCTCAAGTTCGCCGGCGAAAACCAGATTTATCGCATCGATCATTTCCTCGGCAAGGACACCGTTCAGAGCATTCTTGCCGTGCGCTTCGCCAACGCGTTGTTCGAACCAATTTTCCGGCGTGAATATATCGATCACGTCCAGATCACGGCGGCGGAAACCATCGGCGTGGAAGGGCGTGGCGGGTTTTACGAGCAAACCGGCGCGTTTCGGGACATGGTTCCGAACCACCTGTTCCAGTTGCTCGGCATGGTCGCCATGGAACCGCCAAATTCTTTCGATGCCGAAGCCGTCCGCGACAAGAAAGCCGAGATCTTCGACGCCATCCAGCCGCTGAAGGCCAGCGACGTTGTGCTTGGCCAGTACGAGAAGTCAGCCAGTGTGCCGGGTTATCGCGAGGAAAAGGACGTCGCGCCCGACAGCCAGACGGAGACGTACGCCGCGGCGCGGGTGTTTGTCGAGAACTGGCGCTGGGCCGGCGTGCCGTTCTACCTGCGCACGGGCAAGCGCATGACGGCGCGGCGCACGGAGATCGCGGTGCAACTGAAGGCCGTGCCGTTCCGGCTGTTTCGCGACACCCCCGTGGATACGCTGGTGCCGAACGTGCTGACGTTGCGCATCGATCCGGAACACGGCACGACCTTCGACTTCAATGTGAAGGTGCCCGGTCCGGTGATGCAGGTCGGGGCAGTGAAGTCATCGTTCAAGTACGGTGATTTCTTCGATGAAAAACCCAACGTAGGCTACGAAACGCTGCTCTACGATTGCATGCTCGGCGACGAAACGCTGTTCCAGCGCGCGGACAGTATCGAGACGAGTTGGGCGGCGGTCGAGGCCGTGCTGCATCCCGAAGGCGGTCCGTTGCCGGTTCACGGCTACGAGGCAGGAAGCGCCGGTCCGAAAGAAGCCGACGCGTTGCTGCAGGCCGATGGCCGCACGTGGCGCCCGCTTGCCGACGAACACACGAAGAACACCGGTCACGACGACAAGAATTGAGGAGAAACCTGATGGGGACAGCAGCAAGGAAGACAGCAAGCAAGCCGGCGAAACGAACATCCGCTGCGGAACGCATTCTCGCCATCGATGTCGGCGGCACGGGCCTGAAGGCAGCCATCATCGATGCGCATGGGAACATGAAAACCGAGCGCCTGAAGGTTGCGACGCCGCATCCGTGCCCGCCGGAATTACTGGTGGACACGCTGGTAAAACTGGTCGAGCCGCTCATGCAGCCGCTTCCGGCCACGCACATCTCGATCGGATTTCCGGGCGTGGTGCGCGACAACCATGTGCTGACCGCACCGAACCTCGGCAACGAGAGCTGGCGCAACATCCCGCTCGCGCAGATGCTTTCGGATCAACTCGGCCACCACTTGCCGGTGCGCATCATCAACGACGCCGAAATGCAGGGGCTGGCGGCTATCGAAGGGAAGGGTATTGAACTTGTGCTGACGCTTGGCACGGGCGCCGGCACCGCGCTTTTTCGCGATGGCGAACTGATGCCGCATCTCGAACTCGCACATCACCCGGTCAGCAAAAACAAGACTTACGATGAATATCTGGGCAACGCCGCGCGCGACAAGGCAGGCAACAAGCGCTGGAATCGCCGCGTGGAAAAAGTCATCGGCATCCTGAGTTCTCTTGTGAACTACGATCGGCTGTGGATCGGCGGCGGCAACGCGGCCAATCTCAAATTCGAATTGCCGGGCAACGTGAAAGTGGTATCGAACGAGGCGGGCATCGAAGGCGGCGCACGTCTCTGGCATCCGCGTTCGGTGCGCGAAACGCGTCAATTGCCGCCGGGGACATTCGAATGATTCCCAAGGATTTGAATCTCACCAAACGTTCGCGGAATGATCCCGACCGGGCGCTGGACGCGCTATCGAAGGTTGAACTCGTGATCACCGATTGCGACGGCACGCTGCTGTACACCGATAAAACCCTGGGTGAGCCCGCGAAAGAAGCGGTGCGAAATCTGAGTGCGGCGGGCGTGCGCTTCACGGTGGCGAGCAGCCGCCCGGGCAAGGGCATGCGCACGATCGTCGAGACACTTGGCATCACGACGCCGTTTGCCGCGTTCAACGGCGGCAAGCTCGTCGATCCCGCCGGCTGGAAGACCATGCATGCACACTGGCTCGCGCGCGATGCAGCCGAAACCGCGTTGGAAAGCCTGGCGCATGATGGCATAGATGCGTGGGTGTTTATCGACGACGAGTGGTACATCACGAATCCCGGCGGTGAATACGTGCCGCTGGAGCGCCGGACTGTTGGATACGACGCGGTGGTGGTGAAACGTTTCGAGGATATCGACCTGAGTTCGGTGGAAAAGATCGTCGCGTCGACCAAGGATGCGGCGTTGCTCGAACGCAAGGAAGCCGAGTTTGCCGGCACGCTGAAAGGCCGTGCCACAGCCATGCGCTCGCAAAGCTATTACCTCGACATCACGCATCCCCTCGCGAACAAGGGCGAGGGCATTCGCGAACTGGCGCAGCTCGCCGGGGTGGCGCTGGAAAACGTGGCGGTGCTGGGGGATATGCAAAACGACGTCGCCATGTTCGATGTAGCGGGCGTGTCGATTGCGATGGGGCAGGCGTCGGCGCAGGTCCAGGACAGGGCGACGTTTGTATCGTCAACAAACGATGCAGACGGTTTCGCGTTAGGCGTGAGCGGATTGCTCGCGGCCCGGAA
>Ga0163162_10007663_pt1 | contig 10513 bp, 20 predicted proteins | sample S55metaG_FD_115310 | JGI IMG/M metagenome (GOLD analysis project Ga0163162, IMG submission 115310) | Switchgrass rhizosphere microbial communities from Kellogg Biological Station, Michigan, USA - S5-5 metaG | ecosystem: Host-associated > Plants > Roots > Rhizosphere > Soil | place: USA...
GAATCATGCGCTATGAACTCGCCGATTATGAATGGATTGCCATCAAGCCCATGCTGCCGAACAAGCCGCGTGGCGTTCCTCGGGTTAACGACCGTCGTGTCCTCAATGGCATCTTCTGGGTCTTGCGCTCTGGAGCACCTTGGCGTGATCTGCCCGAGATGTTTGGTCCGTACACCACATGCTACAACCGCTTCGTCCGTTGGCGGCGGGCTGGTGTCTGGGGCCGCATCATAGACGCACTTGCTGCTGCCCACGATGCCGCTGTCCAAATGATCGACACCTCGATTGTCCGCGTGCATCAGCATGGAGCCTGCATCACTAGGAATCGGCGCCAATCGATGGGAAAGTCACGCGGCGGCTTGACGAGTAAAATCCACGCGGTGGTCGATAGCAATGGTTTGCCGGTACGGTTGGCGTTGAGCCCCGGTGAGGCCCACGACGTTCGACTTGCCGGAAAACTGCTCTCTCGCCTGAAGCCCGGGTCAATGCTGCTTGCCGACCGTGGCTATGACGCCGACTGGATAAGAGAGATGGCCATGAAAAAGGGCGCGTGGGCCAACATCCCCCCGAAAAGCAATCGCAGCGATCCGATCTGCTTCAGCCCGTACCTTTATCGCGCTCGCAACCAGGTCGAACGGTTCTTCAACAGGATCAAACAATGTCGTCGGGTGGCGACGCGCTATGACAGGCTTGCCGCCAACTACCTTGCCTTCGTTCAACTCGCGTCAATCAGGCTATGGCTGACCTTTATGAGTCCGCGTCCTAGCGCTGACGACCCACCTAAAGGGTGTGCATAAGTCGAGGGACCTTGGTGGCTTGGTCCTTGGCTTGGCCCGCTTTTTGCTGGAATATTGCGGGCAGGAAACAAGACGGGAGGTGACTAACCGAAAAACAGATTCTGGAAAGGTAGATCGATGTCCATTTCGATCAGAATATACGCAGTCGCGACTCTCTTGGTCGTTGCACAATTGGCATACGCCCGCGATCCTGACGGGAAATATGCAAACTCCCCCCTCCACAATTGGTTCGAGCAGTTGGCAAGCAAGAAGGGCCGATGTTGCTCGGATGCCGATGGCTTGTCCATATCAGACGTCGATTGGACATCACACGATGGCCACTATCGCGTCCAAATCCGTGGTGAATGGGTCGATGTACCCGATGACGCGGTGATAACCGAGCCAAATCGAGCAGGACCAACGATGGTATGGCCTATCTGGCGGGACGGACATGCCCAAGTGATATGCTTCATGCCGGGGACTATGAGCTGAACTACGCGGCGGACGCTCGACGCCCACGCCAAATGGCTTCGGCGGACTGGGCCGATGGTTTCGGCAAATCTTGGTTCAAATGCGCTGATTGCCCCGTCACAGCCCGGTGACGGAGTGCTAGGCTCGCTTCTCGCGATGGGCATCGTCCCTGAGGTGGGGACCATGCGAAGGCGGGAGCTCATCACGCTCGTCGGAGGTGCGGTCCAGCACCTCTCGTCGCACGCGCACGATGTCGAGCGCCACTGTCTGATGTGTGTCGCAACCGAGGCAACGAACTTCGAGATAACCACATCCAGCGTTGAGCGCCTCACCGAGCGTGGGCGATGGTTGCGCTTCGCCTTTGTTGCCGAGCGTCCGCTGCTTCCATCTTCGCAGGCAAGGCGATTAGATTTCTTGCGAGCCTCACGCGCACGCTGCGCCAATGCCCGTATCGAACTGCCGTATATCGACTTGCGTGATTTGATGCCCATGGCGGGAAGGATGCGCCCGCAGGGGGGCCGATTCACAGGCCGCTAGAACTTGGGCTCGTGCCGGACCTGAACCACTCCCAGAGTTGTGCAATTCGGAATGGCGCCATCGCAACATGCACGAATGGCCGGGCTCGACTTCCTCGATTGATGGGATGTTGTGTCGATCGGCCGCTAGGACACGACGCGCACGAAAGGCTCGACTGGCTTTTTGGCCGCTCTATTTCCAATAAAAAAGTACTTTGAAAGCTACAACAAAAGTACTTTCTTTGAAAAGTACTTTGAAACCCAGGCTGGAAAAAAAACTGCAAGGGCTGAATACTGGTTTTCAGACGTGATCAACAACGAAAACTGCCGGCAAAGACAGCGCGATCACAATCGGCGACCGAAACAACATCGTTTACGCCGTAATGAGTACGTCATCACTTTCGGTGGCGGTCGCGATCGCCTCTCGTTCGTACTCGCCGCCCGCGAGCGCGCCAAAACGACGCATGTCAAACGTTGATCGCGGGTCGTGGTAAGCTTGTTCTTCTCAATCTAGACATCGGGCATCGATAGGGGAGGTTGCGATGCGTATTGTCCTTTGTTCAACATTGGCTTTGCTCCTCGGCATGGGAGGCGCCGTTGCGTTCCCAACGGAGGAAGTTCCGAAGTCTGAAGCGGAATATATCGCAAAGGTGAAGACCGGCGCGCCTGAGCAGATCGTTTCTAAAGCAACTATCATCATGATGCAGGAGGGCAAACCGAAATCGCTCCAAACCGGGGCGAACGGCTTCACCTGTTTAATCGAGGAACATGGCACGCCGCTCTGCGCTGATGAGAACGGTATGGCATGGGCACAGGCCATTGAGTCAAAGTCTGAACCCCCAAACAAAGTCGGGTTCATTTACATGCTGGCGGGGGATACCGGAACCAGCAATCACGACGCTTACCAGCGTTCGTCACATCAGCATTGGGTGCAGACCGGCCCTCATGTGATGATCGTCGGTCCTATGGTTCGGGAAATGTCGGGTTATCCAAGAAATGCGGATGTTCCTGATCCAACTCAGCCATATGTCATGTTTCCCGGCACGCCGTACGAGCACCTGATGTTACCGGTCACAGTTGCCAAGTGAGGGGTTTTTGGTGAACGGTAGGTGCCTTGGAGAGCTTGCCGAGCCGGTCTGAAAGCAACCCCCAAAGGGACAAAGGCTCGTCCCTATGGCGGGCCTTTTTAAATTTGCTCCGAAGCCCGCCTACGACGCTTTGCTGATTATTTCGTGTTCGCAAGTCGTCACCTTCGCCGTTCGCTGCTGACCAAAGTGATCTTGCCTTTGCGTTGAGCCGTTCCGAGCCGGCGCGAATTGGTCGTGGCTGCCGCCAGGTGAAGCAAGCGTTCGAGGAACGAATCCTGAGTCTCCGCAAAGACCGGCATGGGGCCTTCCTACGATTGGCCGGACCATTGGTGCCGGCAACGGTTTCGTGCAGCGTGTGGTGGGGGAAGGCTTAAAGCTATGCGTCCTTGGCCTTCCTGCTGCGCTGCCACTGCCTCTAAAATCGGCACCGCAGATATCAGGTTAGTGTTATACTAGGTCAAATATAACGTCATAGTCTGCATTCCTCGGACGAGAACGGGAAGGCAAAAGGTAAAAAACCACATTGCGGTTGCCCTCAATCAAGTCCCCGGGCGCGGGTCTTGATTTGCTGGGTGTTTTTCGGGGGCATGGAGCATGGCCATGCCGATCAGGAAATATATCAAGGTCGAACCAGCCAAGCTGACTACCCTGAACCTCGCCTACGCTAAGGCGCTGCGGATGCTTGACATAGTAGACCGCATCGATCCCCTTGCAGAAAATATCGCCAAGGAAGTCGTTGACGCTGTTACATCCGGCGTGACCGACCCCGAGGAGATTGCGAAAATCGCCGTCAGGCACTTTCGCCTAACTTTATCCTGACCGGTCAAATACTCCAGCGTCTAGGCCGCATTAGCAACAGCCAACTGTAGGTCCTCACGGTGATTGAGGACCGACTCGACGCCCAACACAAATCCAACCGCAGTGTCGTAACGTTCTACGCGTGTCTGATATCGGCCATCAAACAACCAAATGTCGATGCCGCCAGAAGACTCCACCCCCGTCCCACCCAATCGAATGGTCCCGACCTCCTTGCCCGTATCCTCGTCCAGTACCAGCATGCAATCGGATCTGAAACCGTCAGAATGCTTGAAATTCAACCGCATACAGTTTCCCCGCCCAAGATGGAAAGCGAAACGAAACTGAGGCACTGAGGCTAAATGCGGTCAGGATTTTGACATTCCCCAGATGGCTGCGATTTGACCCCGACAATCCTGAAGGTCAGCAGCATTGCCTGGAATGCATTGATGAAAACCGTTCTGCTGCCGTCAGTTATGGAGCCCGGCAGGGGGGGTAGATGATGAACCGGCCACGAGCGTATTTCTAGCTGAAGTTTCGAATTTCCTCCTTCGTGGCTTCTAGCGCTGCGGCTTTTTGCTCTATCGTCATCTCGCCGAGCTTTGTGAGTTCATCGAGACAATAAGCATTCAGCCCATAAAGGGCCTTGCCCTGCTTCGCTAGCGAGAGCGTACCTCGATGAATACCTGCCCAATTGGCAAATTCTCCTGAAGCCATATAATTTCGGGTAACGTTCATCATTAGATACAATGCAATGACGCGGGGTGGCCTACCCTTGTCGATCTCGCCTTTAATTTGATTCTCTAAACCCAGGATGTCGTTAACGACCCGGGGCTTGATGATGTTAATTGCGATCCATCCCCTCAACTTATTATCAAGGCCGTGCTCGATGCCCTCCATTTCGTCCGAAAGCGCCGAAAGTACGAGCTTTGCCTCGACAGGCGCGATAAGCTTTCGGATAAAGGACGGAAGAGCCATTTATTTTTGACCAGTATCGGAGAGCGGCAGGCAGCAGCAATTTTACCAGCTAATGGTGAACCCTTGATGGACATACAGAGCGTCCAGTGGCGATTTGGTGAATGGCCAGGGACCATGGCCGGTCCAACGGGCCTGCGCCGCGATCCGACCCGCGGTCAGTTCGATCTGCATCGGTATCTCGCCAAGCTCGACCAAGCCCTCCGCCGAACTCATCCAGCACGAAATAGGTGTCTCGCCCGCCCTCCTGGGGAGCGATGGATGGTGAAGTACCATGACGAACTCCCCCGAACACCAAGGGTGGGCCGCCCATAGGCAAGATACCGCTGGAGGCATCCCAGGTTTCCGCCAAGGGCGACCCGTGACTAACCGTTCCAGAGCGGGCTGAAGACGGCCAGCCGAGAAATCCAACGCGCGCTGCGAATAAATGTGCCAGCAGGCAACGGACGGTTCCGTGATTGGAACGTTAGTAGCCAAATCCAATCAAGAATGTTGCTGCAATTACCATTAGGCTCGCTGCAGCGGCAGCCAGCAAAAGGCGCTCCGATACATCCATCGCAAGTCCCCCGGGATCAATTGACCCTGCGGCGGAATCCCCTAGACAGCCCAATAACTTCATCGGCAGCCCGCCTATCTCCAATCTCACAGCGTAACCTAAAAGCGCAACGTGTTCCCTTGCTGGAACCCCGACCGTCGTTGCCTTTACGGCAAGTTTCCGAGAAAATATTTACAGGCGAATTCATTTGGGAATCTCCCGATTAGTAAAGAGTAGAAGGAGATGGAAGAAATGAAAGTTGCTGATCTCAAATCGATGTCGGTGGACGAGCTTTGGTCCCTTCACGAACACGTTGATGCAATCCTGGCCAGTAAGATCGAGGAGGAGAAGCAGCGGTTAGATCGGCAGTTACGGCTGATCACGCATCGTCGTGTTTCACGCAACCGCGAACGGCGCCCTTATCCTGCGGTGGCCCCAAAGTATCGAAATCCCACACAGCCCTCGGAAACCTGGGCCGGCCGGGGCAACCAGCCTCGCTGGCTCAGGGCGCAGCTTCGCTCCGGAAGAAAATTAGACGATTTTAGAATTCAACCTTCCTGACGAACGAGAAGCTTGATCTACAAAAAGCCTCCTTCACGCGGTCGAAAGCGTGGTGGTTGCGGCTTTTGTTCTTGATCCAGTGCTTCTGCCGGCCACCAGGCGAGGTGTATTTCACAGTCGCTTTTGTAAGCACCATACTGATGATCGAGATGGCCGTCTTTGCGCCGCTGGGTAATTGAAGCCAAAGCGCATTTTCCAATGCTGTTATGAATTTGGGTCAACGACCACGAACTACGGGTGCGCGTTTTGTCTAAGGTCGTCTCGGCGTGCATCGTTCAGCCCTGTTTTTCCGGTGTCACAAACAGGAACGTACAGAGAAGCCATTCGTTTTTACTCACGGGCAGTCTTGAACGTGGAGAAGCGAATGAAGGCGCGCAATTGTTTGCGGACGTTGGCTGCGTTGATCCTAATCGGCAGTACTACAGCGCAGGCTCGTGATGATGGACGTTACGCTAACTCACCATTGAAACCGTGGTTCGAAAGCTTGCATAGCAAGAGCGGTGGCAAATGCTGCGAGAATGCTGACGGAATCGGAGTTTCGGAAGTCGATTGGGACAGCAAAGACGGGCATTATCGGGTGCGCCTCTACGGGGAATGGGTAGATGTTCCGGATGATGCTGTGGTCAAACAGCCCAATTTGGCCGGACGCACGATGGTCTGGACTTATGGCATGATGGGTCGCACGATGATCCGCTGTTTCATGCCGGGCACCATGACCTAGCCGGCAATGCCTATGCCAAAGAAATTATGTGGCGGCGGGTGCTTGGGCACGAATGGAAGCGGCAATTCTGCGCGAGACGCCGAATTAAGAAAGGCGCGGCATTGCGCCAGTTACTTCAAGAAAATAGACGCGGCCAACAGCGCCAGGGGCATGACCCCAAGCGCAATCGCAAAACCTACGAAGACAAAATTATCGCGCATGTCGCTGATTTGTCCCAATCGAAGGCCGCACCTCAAAGGGCTCGGGGCCGCCGCTAAACGATGCGCGGCTTGACGGCACCAGATAACTTCAAATCATCCGGCCATTGATCGCTCGCCGATCGCGATCGAGCGTGGGGGCAGCGTAGTCCGCGCAATAGATCAACGAGAACCATGCACGCCGGCTAAACGCGTTTCGTTTTTTCGGGCGGATCAACCTGCTGCTTCAGAACGATACCGAACATTCCCTTCTTGTTGAACCGTCTCGTATCGGGACGCACTGGTTCTGCTTCGCAGACCAAAGAAGGACAATCTGGAACCGTCTGGATGAAACTATAGAAACCACGATTGACGTCTATATCATCAACGACGACGGCGCCGCCAGGCCATAAAACAGCCCACGCGCTGTCGATTTCAAAGCGAACGTTACGTTCGCTGTGCAGGCTGTCGTGTATGAAAAGGTCGATTTGCCCAAGCTCGGCCAGCAGTCCAGGCAAATGACGCCTGCTGGAGCCTAATATGTAGGTCCACCGATCCCGAAGTCTGTCGCCAACTGCAATGCCAATTTGCCGTTTCCACTCCGGCTCCATCGGCGGTCGATCAATGCTCCACAGATGACCGCTCCCGTTCTTCTCAAGAGCCTCAAGTATAAACCGCGAGGTTACGCCGTGAGCAACTCCAGTTTCGACCACATTTCTTGGCTTTAGATGGCGGACCAAACACCACACGGCGCGTACAAAGCCAGCATCGCCGTCGTTCCAGCCTTTGAAGCTTGCTGGACCTGCCCGAATCCCTCGAAATTCCAATTCGCTCAAGACAGTGATCCACAGTGACCAGAATTCTGAAAACAACTCAGCCGCCGATGGGAGATCAATCAGGGAGTGCAGCCGTGATTCCCAACCTGGGTCGGGCTTATAGAGGTCCGGAGGAGTTAGCCCTTCTCGGCGCGCGGCATATTGTTCACGGAACCGTATCCAGGACTCAACCGGATCAGTCGCGATCGCAGTGAAGGTCGAAACGGGCCGCATCACATATGGACGTAGATCCAACACGGCGTGCTCCTCGTCGTAAGCTTTCCGTTATCCCCGCACCTGAGACTGTTCGCCCCCGAAACATCAGTCAACCATAACCTGAAACTTCAAAATTTGAACAACCTGGCCGCTGACCGTGCGCAGCGTCTTTGGTTCGCGGTTCATGCCCCATAGTTGCATCCATCATAGCGGACGTGAAACCGCTGGGGCTAGCCAGTGTGACGCTACGCCACACTAAACGGCTGTTATTGTCGCATTGAATTGAAGCGACCACTTGGATGAAAATGCGTTTCGGGTGGAGAGATATTGGCAGGGAGTCCAGAATGGGCCCGCGATTGATCTTCGCTGCATTGATCTTGGCCTTCGGCGCCGCGTTTGTCATAGCGGCCTTCACCACAATCCACCAAGTGAGCGTGGGTACTTCGGCTACGCAAATTGTGACACCCAGTTAGGTCTGTGGCTGGATAGCAGAAGCCCCCCATGTTTTGCGGCTTTCCGGTCGGAGCCGCCTTCGACGTAAGCTTCATGCCAGCTTGATCCTGTATCCAGTTGGGCTGGCCAATTGGGGACGTCGGGATATGGACGAACTCGAAGACGTTGCATTCACTCTGATTATTTTGATCGCGGCGGCGGAACTCGCGGTTGGCATTGTCTTTTGGCGGCTGCCAAAGCAGTAATTGATCCGGACGCGATCCAGGGTTTTTCTGTGAACTGTGTTCGTTGCGACACACGACTCTATGAGCAAGGGGTCTATCCTTTATCCGTCTTCCCTTGCCCGTCGCTCTTAGCCATGCGCGCCCTGATCCTTGCGCTTTCCATCCTGGCAACCGTCGCGAGTGTGAGTTCGGCCCCAGCCGGTCTGAGTACAATTTCGCGCGAAACGTTCGAATCTGTCGAGACGGCGAACCCTGCTGCTGAACCAGAAGCAAATCAGCAAACGGAAGATCAGATCGGTCTGACCAAAATAAAGCGTCGTGACGTACAGCGCCGCCTTGCTAGGCTCGGCTTCCGGACCAAGATCAGCGGAGAATTCGATGACGCTACCCGTGACGCGATTGCAGGGTGGCAGGAGCGGCGCGGCCATTCTAAGACGGGCTTCCTCGACACGGCACAGCACAAGGCGCTCTTGAGCGAGGGCGTTTCAGCGACCCATGTCGGTAAATCCAATCGCCGGTCCCATGCTCACGCTTCGCGTCCTGTCGGCGGTCCAATCGGCGTGATCGGAAGCGCGGTGGGCACCGTGGTGAATGGCGTAGTGGGCGTATTGAGACGATGAACTCCAGCGACACACTTGGCGAGGGGACTTCGGGCAGGAGCTTTCAAGTTCTGTGTTTAGCGATCGGAGGCTTCTCTGGATGTGGCGAAAAGATCTCGTCCGCCGCTCTGGGCGCGCCACAACCTCGTGCCGTTGGTTCCGAATTAGCGGAACTGCGCGTAGGCATCCATTGGTGAGCGAGCAAACCCATCACCGGGCTCATCCTCGCTTTGGGCGCCGAGTGACGCCATAACCCACTCAGGCAGCCCGTTGCTTCCCGAATAGGTGCCGGCGTCAAAATAGACGGCGCCGTACTCCTGAATCGGATCGACCGGGGCGGGTTCTTCGTTGGCAAGGGCAGTCAGAACGTCCAGCGGCGGATTGGCCAAGCAGTCTGATCCACTGCAACCCGCCGGAAGAACAATTGTTGAAGCGGGCTGACCGGCTTCGCGGTTCAATTCACACGCAAAGGCACCGTGAAGCACAAATCCGGCGACCATAAGAAAAGCGACCGAAACAAATACCTTACGCATGGCTAGGCCCTCGCAATAGATACACCCCCGAGCATACCTTCGGAGCATTTCCGGCGTGTTTCACGACCTGTTTCGTTTCGGTTTCTCTGGCTCACACCAGCGCGAGTCCTTGGGGCCGCCCAGCCCGGCGTCCTTTAGTGATGGCCATCCAGCCAATCGCGATCGAATGGGAGCGGTTGATAGTCTGCGCAAGCGGCCCATGCACGCCGGCAGCGCGCATTTCAGCGAAGGTGATTTTGTTGCTTCCTAACCCGCCTGAATGCATTTGGCCGTTGCGATCAACCTACCGTTCGTTCCCCCCGGTGCCGTCAAAGTTATATTGTCGAGGATGGAAGCCGCCTTCTCACATGCAGGCTGATCGGGAAAGTGAATGGTTTGCACATTTGAATGAACGCCACCCGTGTTGGCTGCTAACAAAACCAAAACAAGCATCCACATCGCTCTCTCCGTTGTTCACAAGATTGAAACAGCTCGACGAGATGATTTCGCGCGAATCGGGGCGAAGGTAAAGTTTCCAGAAAGTAAGTGGGAAACCCTGAACGCCGCATCAAGCTCATCCGGTGACACTTTTCTGCGGGCGGTTCGTACTCCCATGATCACAACCTCCCATGATCACAACGTGATGCCGCTAGGGATTGGGCTTAGTCGATTTCCGAGCACTTTGCCTGGGCTGGGGTGGGGTTGGTGGCGGCGGCGCTATGTCGATCGGAGTGAATGCTTGACTCTCGCAACCATCCAGAATCACCGAAAGTCGCTCGCCGTTATAAATGTCGTTGTTGTAGAAAACAGAATAGGTCGGACGTTTTTCCGAAGTGGAACTGACAACTTCCCTTATACAGACGAAATGGCTTCCGGGACCGTGATCGGTTGGACGCACATCGGAAATCTCCAATGGTGGGCTAAGCTTTGCCGCCGTTGCTGCTGCTTTCACCCCTGCAACCACGGCAGCCTGTGTTGGTGGTGATGGAGCTGTATAAGTAACTGGCGGCGCTTCCGCTGAGGAACATCCACCCAACAACAGAGTAACAAGCCCACAGCGCACGGCGCCTTGGCGCATCTC
>Ga0163162_10007666_pt1 | contig 10509 bp, 6 predicted proteins | sample S55metaG_FD_115310 | JGI IMG/M metagenome (GOLD analysis project Ga0163162, IMG submission 115310) | Switchgrass rhizosphere microbial communities from Kellogg Biological Station, Michigan, USA - S5-5 metaG | ecosystem: Host-associated > Plants > Roots > Rhizosphere > Soil | place: USA: Michigan...
AGGCCTGATACTGCTCATAGTCTTGACGACTGTCGAGAGTCCTTTCACCCCTCCAGGTATCGGTTAATGCCCGGTTCAGCAACAGTGCACCTCCCTCCGGGTTGGTGACCATCACGCCAACGGGCAAGGTGGACAGAATAGTATGAAGTTGCTCCTGCTCTCGTTTTACGCTTTCCAATGCTGAGCGAAGCCGGCGTTCGGATTCGCGCAACTGCTCTTCCAGTTGCAGTTGTTCGGTCAGATCGTAGAAATAGCAAACTACGCCGAACCGCCCATCAGGAAGCGAGATGCGCTCGATCTTCCAGTCGTAGGATTCCACATCCTCAATATCTCCACGCTGCTTTCGAATATCAGCGGATCGATATGGCTCGCCGGTCGCCAGCGTATTCCGGAAATGATGGACGATTTCGCTGACGAAAGGCTCCGGCCAAAGAACCCGTAATACGTCTTCAAAGTTTCGCCCAAGAAGCGGCTGAACATGGCGGAAGACTTTTTGACAACCGGCGCTGATTTGAATAAGCCGGAAGTCACTATCAATGACATAAACGCCGAACGGCGCATTCTGAATGAGATTGAAGAACGTGTCATGATTGAGCCGCAGTTGTTCATCGGCCAGCTTCCGTTCGGTGATGTCCTGTGCCACCAGGATCGCATGGCGCGGATGTGAGGCATTGTCGAAGAAAATCTGCTTACGAATCTTCAGCCAATGCGTTTCGCCGCCCGGCCAAACAACTCGAAATTCCCTATCGAACCAGCCGTCACTTGTGGGCGCTAGTGCAGCCCTCACAACTCCATTTAAATCGGCCCGGTCGTCCGGATGAAACGCAGAGTGAAAACGTTCGCGGGGGATACTCATCCTGGTTTCACCAAATCCGAACAGCTTGGCGGCCTCGTTGCTCAGGTGGACTATGTCGGCGGCATAATCCACTTCCGCAATTGCGAGTCCGGCAACCTTTATTCCTAGATGCAATCGGTGAAGCTGATTATCCAATTGACGACGGAGGGACGCTTTCTCGACAGCATTGTTGACCGCTTGACGAAGCGCAAACGCCGAGATGCGGCCCTTTTCCAAATAATCGTGCGCTCCCGCTTTCATAGCCTCGACGGCAAGCTGGGTATCGCCCGTACCGGTAAGCATCACTACGGCGCAGGCATCCGCACCGCTTTCCTTTACCAGTTCGCGCAACGCGGACAGCCCATCCTTGTCGGGCAATTGGAAATCCAGCAGTATGCAATCGGGGCGGTGGGTACGCCAAAGCTTCATGCCGTCCCCGGCACGTGCGGCCTCCATCGTGGTGTAGCGGAAGTCACCGGGACCAGATAGAAACCTTTTGTACGTAGAGCTATCTTCCGGAGAGTCTTCAATGATGAGCACCGAACAAAGGGTCGCGTTCAAATTATTCATACTGTTTCTCATTTAACGCCGCCTACAATTCCGCCTTCTGGTCCCAGAGTGAAATAGAATGTGGTTCCCTGGCCTGGAGTGGATTCCAGCCATATTTGTCCACCCTGCTGCTCGATGATCCTGCGGACAATGGTCAATCCTGCCCCGGAACCGCCGCCGTATTCATCGCGTCCGTGCAGCCGCCTGAAAATCTGAAAGATGTGCTGGTGATATTCCTCGGCGATGCCGATGCCGTTATCGCGCACATAAAAGACGGTCTGTGCGTGTTCATTGGCGAGCGCTCGGCTTTCTATGTAGCCGATTTCTACCCATTTCTGCGCCTTGTCGTTATATTTGATCGCATTGGTGAGCAGGTTCGTAAAGACCTCGCTGATGCGGGAAGGTCTGACTCGACCGACATTAACCGGACGAGGAATGCGGATCTCGACTCCACTTTCAATGATGCGATAGGCAACCATTTCCAAAGCATTTTCTATCGCCGTTTGAATTGTTACCTCGTCCTCCTCGAGTTCGTTGCGTCCCAGACGTGAGTAATGCAGCAGCGAATCGATCAACGTCTCCATGCGCAGCGTCAGCTTCGTCAACGTTTTAAGTTTATCGATGCCCTGCTCATCCAGTTTGTCAGCATGATCTTCCAACAGGAAATGGGCATAGTTATGAATGCCCCTCAAGGGTTCTTTGAGATCGTGTGACGCAACATATGTGAAGGAGTCCAATTCGATGTTGCTGCGTTCAAGTTCAACATTGAGTCGCGCAATTTCGTCCGCTTTTCGAGCCATTATTTCGTATATGGAGCAACGAAGACTGCGGACGGCCTCCAATTCGCAAGCAAGCCAGGGCACCGAGCGTCCCTTGACTTGCTCAACCCACAAGGCAAACGATTTGCGCGGGGTCAGCCGGACGCCGGAGTCCTCCGCCTCAACGGATTTCGATGGATCGCCCGCCCAATGGACTGCCTGGGCCTTTTCCGGCCGAAACCAAAGGATGTACCGTGGTTCGCTGTCGCCCAATCGCAGCGCGAGCAACCCCGCCGCGGTTGCTGAGCAATCGCTGAACGCAGCGCAGCTCCGCGAAAGCGAGTCCGTGGCGTAAATCTCTTCGGTCATGTTCTTTGCCAGCCATGCCGTCAAGTCGGCAATCCACGAAGCATCGGGCGTTGTGCCCAGCGACTGCACTCCGTATTTGTCGCAAAAAGCGACCCCGCCCGCGTTGAGCCAATTGACAAAGTCCGCTGCCGCACTGAGCAGCCCCTCCTTATAGTCCGCAGCCGCTGACATCATTTCAACCAGAGCCAGTTGGGCTGTCTTCAGTCGCAACACGTAGTCGTGAATCTCACCATCTTCTTTCGCCGTCATTTGGAGAGACAACATGTGCGCGAGAATCTCAGCACTCATCCGATTGTTATGCGGCACATACTTCGAGCCGGACCTATGATGACAGGCAATCAAGCCCCACAGTTTGCCTTCTCGAATGATCGAGAGCGACATCGTGGCCTTGGCTCCAATGTTTTTAAGGTACTCGGTGTGAATCGGCGACATTGCCCTAAGTACGGAATAACTCAGATCCAACGGTGCATTGCTTATGGGGTTGAGGTGGGGCACGAGGGGCACGGAATGGTCCGCCACGTCCACCTTGAATCGCAGCCAGCTTTTCAAATACAACGCGCGCGCCTGCTGGGGGATATCCGCAGCAGGGTAATGCAAACCAAGATAGGACTCCACTCCGGAAGACAGCGCCTCTCCGATCACGACGCCTGCACCGTCGTCCAGAAACTTGTAAACCATGACATGTTCGAACCCCGTAAACCGACGCACTTCTTCCGCTGCCATCTGGCAGAATTCGCGGGAATTTGGCGCGCGTTGCAAGCGGGCGAGGGCGAGTTTCATCGCCCCGGAATGCAGAATCGATGTCGTGGCCGTATCCATCATCCATTCAAATTCCAGAATCAGCTGACCCTGATAACGATGAATGATTCGTTCAAAAATTCTGCCATTTGAACCAAGCGGGATTGGCGGCAGATATTGCGGTGCGGCTTCAAGATCCTGAGGTAGAACTTCCGCTTGAAACAAGTTCATCTCTTTTTCGCCAAGCAAAAGATCGATCCGCTGCCCTAACAATGCTTCCGGCCCGACGCCGAAATGTTCGGAGGTGTTGGCGCTTACCTGCACGACGGTCAGTTCAGGTTCTTTGATCACAAGGAGTACCCCGTGCGGCTGAATGGAACCGGGTATATGAATTGGTTCCGTGTCGCAAGCGGTCAAATCCATCTTCTGTTGTGGAAGAGAAAGGTCGGCAGAGGTTGTTCCTCCGGCATCAATGTGAGACAAAGCGGCGTTATGTCTCACACTAGTGTTCCGCTAACCAGCGATCCAGCGTAATGAAAGTGTCACGGGCAGAGTGGATGGTGAATTCTTCAGTCTCCTGAATGGAGACGCACTTATTGATCGTTGCACCAAATTCTCTCCACATCCTGCCAGTTTCCGCCCCATAACCATTAAAAAATGCGGCGCCATGGTTCTCATGCAGGCCAAATCGTGTGCGCAATTCACGCGCAATAATCTGTCCGCCGAGTGTTGCACCCTCCAGCACATAGAGGCAGCCAAATGCCTGAGCCGGATTGTTCACGGCAGGAAGGTCCTCGCAACGCGGGAGTGCTGCCATGTGCGTCGATGAGATGCCGAGGTCGGCAAGGTCGCCCCTGAGTTTTTCCGTTTTGCGGCGGGAGGAAAAATTCAGTTCGGTAAGACTCAGCATTGCGAGCTGGAGTTCAATGGGTTCGTAAAAACCCAAAAATCGTTCGAGAAGCATGCGGTAGGAGTCCATGGACTCGAGACGGTCCAGCAAGCCTACTCGCACTTCAATTTGTTCATGCAATGCGCGAGTGCATTCCTTTAGCGCAGTCATGATCATTATTTGTCGCTCCCTTCTCGACAGCGAAATGACCGAGTTAATGTCGTATGGGTGGCGACATTTAAAGGTAAGAGTTATAGCACTTCGTTTCGAACATTCCTAACGTCACGAGGTCTGAATTCGTTCTCACTTTGGTTTTCCATTTCTGAAGTCAGTTTCGAAGAATTTGGAGATACCGTTGCACAGGCGGCACCAAATGTCCGCGTCAGCAGAATTAATGGTTTGCGGGTATCGGCTGGAAGTACTCAGTCAAAATGTCAATTTCGCCTCTTAAGTGAATTTTGTCGTTGTCAATCGTGCAAGCTTGCTTGGACTTGGAAAGGAGGTCGCCCACATTGCACCGAGCGTTGCCTTGTGCGACCAGAAAACTTTCGGCGGAAAGTAAATTGCACGACAGCATCTAAGTCGATTCGAGCAATTACAGGATGGAAAAACGACAATTCCGACTTTTGGCGCGTGACGCCGCGTCCGAATTCGGAGAAGAATGTACGTCATCATTCCATATACAACCGTCTGGTTCGGGCATGTCGGCTGGGGTATGGCACACAAATTCGAACGTGTGGAATGCGTTGGTGAAGGCGGCTGGCCCCTGAACCCCAATCGTAGGATTCTGTATGGCGTCATCTTTGAATTCGATCTCGTTCGTCGTGACCTGCCTTGCCGGCCGGCTCAGCGAGCACCAACCACGCGCCATCGATTACCGAAGGAAAAGCTCAACAAGGTTGAAATGGCGCGACGCATACATACAAGCCGGACGTTGGGTTGGATCGGCTACTCGACCCTGAAACCGTTTCGGTAACCTTACAGACTCTGTGTAAAGCAGCGCGCGCCTTCGGATCGAGTTGATTTAGGAATTCCAAACTGATCCGGAGGTCGATGCCGGTCAAGTTCGGCCATAGCGGACGTGATATGGGCTCTGAATGAGCTTGCCGCTGGAATCTTTGACGGTGAAATAGCCGAAGCCATCAAAGTTGTTGCCGCCTCGATTGGATCGGTGCGTGCGCAAGAAGTCGCCCCAACGCCCATTCTTTGACCCGCCTGGGTCGTCCACGGTGGCCGTTGATCCGTCGCGGTACCAAACAACGTAGTCGCCCAGGATGCCGACTGCCACATCCGCTTCATCATTGGGGCCACCCCAGGCGACCGCGATACCGATCTCAAGGTTGGAGTTGACGGCGAGCGCGCTGTAGCCAAAGGCGTACTTCGGATTCCAGACCTGCATCTCGCTGATCTTCGTAAATGAAAAAGAGCTAATGCTGACGACTCTGGTTTGGGGTTCAGGAAAAAACGGAGCCTCGCCGGGCTTGCTCCTCGGTGCCATCCAGGAGAACCATAGCGCGCCGTTCTGCCAGGTTGCGCCGCTCACGCGTGACCGGCAGCGGCCGCACCAGTCGACGCCAGAGGGTGTTTTTGAAGAATAGTCATCGGAATCAGACCACTTCCAAACACCGACATCGTGAAAGCCGTAGCTCGTACTGCCATCGAGTAATGCAAAGACCCTCATCGTTGACGTGTTGACATGGCCAGCCATGTACGCGCCATCCGGCTGTCCACCGCAAGGCGCGCTGAACTGGTAGGTGTTGCCCGAAATCGTGAGCGGAGCCGTGAAATCCCAGCTGACTTGCCCACCGAGAAGATCCGTGAGCGGAATGCGCATCACCACCCGTCCCTTTCCATCGGCATCGACGGCAATGATGAGATTACGGTTCGAATACGTCAGGTGAGGCTGATCGAAGTCGGCACCTTTTACGCCAATGTCACTGGCGACGAAATCGACATACGACCACGCCGACTTCGGTTTGGTCTTCACATCGGGGGACGACGCAAAGGCGATTCGAAAGGCTCCGTCGCCAGTCGCCGCGACCGGGCCATGAAGCATGCACCACACGAAGCGATCAATCTGCGGTACATAAACAATCTGCTGGTCGCCCAGTATTCCCCCGGCAAAAGCAGGGAAAATCGTTGTCGGATCGAAATACTTGAATGACGCGCCGTCGTCAGCAGAAACGGCAAGATAGACGTTACCGTTCATTGCAACGACGCCGTTTTCCGACGCAGCGCCGCAGGGATCAACCGGAATCTTAACGTTGGAAAGCCGGGACGTATCAAGCGGTGTATAAGATTTAAAGACAACCGAGCGACGATCGTCAGCGGGACCTTCAGAAGGATTCGGCCGAGGACCTTCCGCAGGGTGAGGCCGAGTCGGGTTGGTCTGCTCGCCTCGGCTGCGAGGGCCGCGTGGAACTGGAGGCATGTCAGGTTCTTCGCGCTCGCGCCTGATGACCGGCTTTTTAGCATACCCGTCAGACTTGACCTTCCGGGCCGGCTTGCGCTTGCCGCGTTTCATTTCCGGCATATTTCGAGTCCTCCGTTGCTCTTCATCGACATTCCCGATTTGAGAACCTTTAATCGGTCGCATCCTACATCAGCCAGCGAGCGCTCGTCCACTCACTCAAGTAAGCTCTTATCGGCAAGAAGACGTTGCTCTGCGACAAGGAGCGCCCAACAGACAATGGCACTGCACACTGTGCTCGCCGCTCAAACAAATCACCGCTCGCGTCTCGGAATTCCACGGGCATTTTTCGTTGCTGACGTGGTCTACATCGAGCGACCTGCGGGATAACGGGGGAGAGTTGGGAGACACCGCTGCCTCAAATCGCGGGATATCGTTTCGATCGTCCCACATCCATGTACGATCCTCGACCAAACTCTCCGGTTCTCACCAACACTGCGCCACCGATTCCAGGCAACAAAATTGTCGATAAGCCGGCATATATTCTGACTTCGTCAGGCACACAGTCGGCTGCCGAGTATTTCGTCTACAACTTGAAGATGCTAAAGCCGGCGATGGTTGTCGGAGAGACTACGGCGGGCCATGAGCACTCGGGCGGGTTTTATCGCATTAACGATCACTTCGGCATGGGCATACAGGATGCTGCGACGCCCAGGAATCCATACACAATGAAGGGGTGGAAATTCATGCCGAACGATAGCAATTTCCTCCCTTGGTTTCCTACCAACAATCGCATCCGAGTTTGGTGGTCAACTGGTGGACAAGAACTACCAGAAGCCCGCTAAAACGGCCCATCAGGCAGACATAAACGGTTGTTAAAACACCAGGGGCGATAACTGAATGGACCTCATAATCCAAAAACCGAAGGCTTTCACTTCCCTACCCGATTCGCCTAGTAGATCCATCACTTAGATACAATTATTTGAACGACTAAATTAAGATCCAATGGCTCTCATGCAACCTCTATATATGCGCGCCAGGGAAGCTTGTGAGTCCGAAGGGTAACGACCTCCGGTGTTAGGTGTTGAGCTCAACGGCGGTCGAGCACCGATTGCTCCGGTCGCGGCCGAGAGCTCTAAGGGGTTATAGGCATCGGGCGTACTGTAATTTGTTTCACGAACCTATTTGCGATGAATCGACTTCGCTCCCGCTGAGCGATGCACATGAATCGATGTTTCAGGTGCAACCAAAGTCCATTGAGAACTTTCAAGCTAATCGACTGTAGCCGGGTCAGCGACGACTTTTCCGTAGCCACCGATTGCGCTCGCGTGGCGGTCGCGAAATGCGAGCACCACGTCCGCCGCTCTCTTTGCGCCACCTGCAGAGCGTAGAGATTCGCTCAGATCTGCGAGCACACGCTTCACATTCGCGTCGGCGATCACTGTTTCGGCGAGCTTGCGCAACCGGTGCGGTTTCAGGTCACCCGAGCTCAGCTTGCGACCTGCTCCCAATTCCTGAAGACGATTGGCGTTGATTAAGTTGTCCGCGCCTTGCGGACGCACCAGCATCGGGACCCGATAGTACATCCCGGCGGTGACGCTGTTCATTCCTCCATGTGTGATGAACAATGTTGCGCGGCGCAGCACCTCGAGTTGAGGTACATAAGGGCGCACGATCGCATTCCTCGGCAGCTTCCCCAACGCAGCCAGGTCCAGTCGCTGGCCGGCTCCGATAACCAGGACCTCGTCTTCACGATCGAAAACGTCGAGACACGCGCGGAAGAAGTCCGGCTTGTCGTTGAAAACCGTTCCCAGCGACACGTAGATGACCCGGCGGCCTTCCAGCTCAGAGAATGGGAACGTCAGATCCGGCGCCTCCGACAGCGTCGAGCCGACGAAATGGAACCGATCGTCAAAGGCTGCCCTTCCCTGCTGGAACCGCTCCGAGGTAAATACGATGTTGCACGGCTGCGGGTTGGTGATGAGATTCGCGAAACTCAAATCATCGACACCGTAACGTTGCGCCACCTCCCTTGTCAATTCACGGCGGCGGCGCAGTCGCCGGAGGTTCAACGGAATGTTCTTGAGTCCAAATATCAGCAAGAGTATCGCAAGGGGTGGCAACGGCGACTTATCCGGCAGAGCAGCGAACGATGGGAAAGTGGCTACCGCCGGCAAGCGCAGACGCTGCGCCAAAAGGCGTCCCCACGGAGTCATCGTGTCGTGGATGATGTAGTCCGGAGGTTCCTTCTTCAATTCGGATTCCAGCAGCGCCATCACCTCGAAGGTCGCCTGCGCGACGAATTCACCAAGCATGAACAAGCCCTCAAAAGGGTCCGTTGCCTCGAGTCCATCGAGAATTCGCGGAATCTCGCGAAAGCGTGCACCCGTCCGCTCGATCGCCGAACGGAAAGGCGCGTTGCAATAGTAGTCCACCAGCTCCCCTCGCCGAACCAACTCCTCAACCAGCGGAAGAGTGGGGTTCACGTGACCCGACCCTGGAAAACAAAAGAATGCCGCGCGCGCCATGGTTTAGCTGACTCCTGTCTAATTCCGGATTATTGAGGAGCGCCGAATACTCCATCGCGCTCTGGCAGCCGCCGATTACGGCGAACACCTCACTCCTCACAAGCGTCCGTGGATTGCAAGGATAAGGTCCGTATCGGCTGAAGTCCAGTCCACCAGGCGGCCGCAGAGACTATCCGCGAGTTGCGCAAAAACTTCTGCGACTTGGAATTCAATTGGAGGAAGCCATCGGCGACGACTGAGCGTGAAGGGATGTGTGGTAAGCGAAGGATTTTTGATCGGCCGTTTATCGCGACGGCGGGGCGCACACAAAATTTGCGGCTTCGTTCGGATCGCCTGTTCCCTTGAATTGTGCAATTTCTGGATAAGCGCAGATCGGGCGCGCCATTTTCTTTGTGGAGTCTCCCACCACGGTTCCTGTCCCGATCAATTGGCTTGGAGCAACCCCTTTTTCAACCCAGCTTTCCAACGCGGAAAATGCATCGAAATTGCTGGGACCGTTGCCACCACCGCAATGGCCCATTCCGGGGACCAGGAATAGCCGATAAAACTCCGCGATCGGGCGGCTGGAAACAATTCTGGCGTCTGGAAACCTTGAGAAAAATGTCTGGACGGTGTCGTAGTACTCGATCGAACTCATTGCAGAGATAGCGGGATCGCCCCAGCCGTGATATTGAAGCAGCTTTCCGCCTTCCGCGCGAAATGATCGAAGGTCCGGATTCGTGGCGTTGAGAATCGAGCCGGCCTTGGTATCGCCGAATCGAACGTCGCGGTCGAAGTCCAGGCTGCGAAAGTCCCACTTCGGATCTTCAAAAACCGCTTGTCCATAATACGTGTTGCCGAAACTGGCTTGAACCGAAGTCGCCGGATTCGCCGGAGTAATCCACGTGGCCCAGGCTCCGGGAGCCGCTTCAGCGCCGGGAGGCCAGCCAGGAAAGATTTGTTCGCCCGTGCGAGGGTTCTTCGCGCCGCCATAGATTTTTCTGACGGCATCGACCTGCTCGGCGGTGAGGCAGTTCGGCCCGTCGATGTCTTTGCAGAGCAATACTGCAGGATCGAATCGGCATGTTCTCGGGTCGCTGAGAAGGCCGTCCTTCAGACCATCCTGGCTGTCGCATGCGGCAAGAGCGCCATTTTGGATCAGCGGCAACTTCGCCGGAGGGATGCTACTGCCCGGACTTTTTAACAGGGCCTGCTCATTCCAGACAAAGCCGGTGAACAGATGAGACCAATCGCTCGCGGGAGCGCCGGCAAGGATTCCATTGAAGTCTTCCGGATACCGCTGCGCTTCCATCAAAGCCTCGCGTCCGCCATCGGAACAGCCGGCGAAATAGTTCAAAGAAGAGTCGCGCCCATAGAATGCGCGGATGATTGCTTTGGCTTGAACGCTTGTCTCATGAACTGCACGATAGCCGAAATCGATGAGCTTTTCGGGA
>Ga0163162_10007667_pt1 | contig 10508 bp, 6 predicted proteins | sample S55metaG_FD_115310 | JGI IMG/M metagenome (GOLD analysis project Ga0163162, IMG submission 115310) | Switchgrass rhizosphere microbial communities from Kellogg Biological Station, Michigan, USA - S5-5 metaG | ecosystem: Host-associated > Plants > Roots > Rhizosphere > Soil | place: USA: Michigan...
CATACTCCACGTCGAGACGCTTGGCCGCGCCGGCGAGCGCGGCCTTCACGTCGCCGGTTTCACGCGCGCCGGCGCCTGGAGTGCGCAGCAGACCCTGATACTCGCGGCGTTGAGCGGCGGTGGAGTAGCTGCCTTGCGCGCCTTCATCCCACTGGATCTCGAGCGCGTCGCGTCCGCGCTTCGCGGCCCAGGTGTTGGTGCCGTACACGGCGACACCCGCCGGGATCACTTTGACGTCCACGACGCCGGCGATGGCGCGCGCCGCGCTGTCGTTCACGTTCACAATCGTTGCGCCCACCACCTTTGGCCTTGCGATGACGGCAAACAACATTCCAGGTACACGCATGTCGAGGCCGAACTTCGCGCTGCCATCGACTTTCATCGGCGCGTCGAGGCGCTTGTGCGGTTTGCCGAGGTAGCGGAAGTTCGCCGGGTCCTTGAGCGTCACTTTCTCCGGCACGGGAAGCTGCGAGGCCGAATCGGCGAAAGACCCGTAACTCGCGGTTTTGTCTTCGAGGAAAATCCTGCCGTCCTCGGTGCGCAACGTTGTGGCCTCCACACGCCACTTCTGCGCCGCCGCAGCTAACAACATGGCCCGGGCGCGGGCGCCCGCTTCACGCAGCTGCATGTACGTGGTGCTGGTGCTCATGCTGCCACCGGTGAACTGGATGGGCATGAATGGCACGTTGAACGCCGGATCCGCGCCCGCGAATTCCACCGTCACGCGTGCCGGATCGACATCGAGCTCTTCGGCCAGCGCCATGGCGAGGCCGGTGTAGATGCCCTGGCCCATCTCCGACTTGCCTATCACGATGGTCACGGTGTCGTCCGGCGCGACGCGCACGAAGGCATTGGGCGCCAGAGTCCGACCGGCGTCACCGGGCGCCGCGGCTTCACGCCGGTTCGCGAAGCGGATCCCGAGGACCAGGCCGCCACCAATGACACCTGCGGCGATGCCCGCGGTGAGGAAAGTACGGCGGTCGAAACCCGCGGGCGACTGATCGTTCATGGCGCGCGCCGGAATGTTCGCGAGACGGCGATGTTAAGGTATGCCCCGCATGCAATTGGAGTTTTTCGGAGCCGCCGGCGAAGTAACGGGCTCCTGCCACATCCTGCGGGTGGCGGGACGCCAGTTGCTGCTCGATTGCGGCATGATCCAGGGCGGCCACGATGCGCCGGCGCGCAATCGACTGCCGTTTCCGTTCGACCCGACGACCATCGACGTGGTGGCCTTAAGCCACGCGCACATCGACCACTGCGGCCGCCTGCCGCTGCTGGTGAAGCGCGGCTTCCGCGGGCCTATCTACACGAACAAGGCGTGCGCAGACCTGGTGCCTATCCTGCTGCGTGATTCGGCGAATCTGGCCATGCGCGACGCGGAGCGCGAGCGAGTCTCGCCGCTGTACGATCTCGAGGACGTCGAAACCACTCTGCGCCTCCTGCAGCCCATCGCCTATGACACGCGGCGCGAGCTGCTGCCGGGGGTCACCGTGCAGGTGCGGGATGCGGGGCACATCCTGGGCTCATCGAGCATCGAGGTGTGGGTGAGTGAGGGCGGCGAGCAGCGCAAACTGGTGTTCTCCGGCGATCTCGGCCAGTACGACACGCCGATCCTCAAGGATCCTTTTGCGTTCGAATCCGCGGATCTCGTGCTCATGGAGAGCACCTACGGCAACCGGCAGCACCGCGGCCGTGAAGACACCGAGCGCGAGCTCGGCGGCATCCTTGCACAGGCGCAGCGTGACGGCGGCAACGTGGTCGTTCCGGCGTTCGCCATCGGCCGCAGCCAGGAGCTGCTCTATCTACTGGCGAAACACTACGGCGAGTGGCACCTGGCGCGCTGGAAGATCTTTCTCGACAGCCCGATGGCCATCGCCGCGAGCCGCGTGTACTGGAACAACCCGGATCGCTACGACGAGGAAACAACCAGCCTGCGCGAAAGCTTCCGCGGCATGCCGCCGCTGCCGAATCTCGTGTTGGCGGAGTCGGCGGACGATTCGCGCGCCATCAATCACGTTCGCAGTGGCGCGCTCATCATCGCCGGATCTGGCATGGCGACCGGCGGCCGGGTACTGCATCACCTCAAACACAATCTCGAGCGACCGGAGTGCCACGTGGTCATCGTGGGCTTCCAGGCGCCGGGAACACTTGGGCGACAGCTCGTCGACCGTGCGCCCGAAGTGCGCATTCATGGCCAGCGCGTGCGCTGCCTCGCGCAGATACACACGCTGGGCGGACTTTCCGCGCATGGCGATCAGGCGGATCTATTGCGCTGGTATGACACCTTCGCGGGCCGTCCGCCGGTGTACCTCGTGCATGGTGAAGTGCCTTCTTCGGAAGGACTCGCTGAAAAACTGCGCGAGCATGGTGCAACGGCCACAGTCGCCCGTCCCGGCTTGAAAATCGATCTTGCCGACCTTCGCGTGATGGCCCGCGACTGATTGAACCTCTAGAATGCCTCGCCGCCTAACAAGCATCGCCCGCACCCAAGGAAAATTGTGAACAAGAAGCAACCGTGGCTGCCAGTGGGCGGCGCCGAAGCGCGCATCGTGATCGTCGGCTTCATGCTGTTGTTCTGCGTGCTCGGTGGCTACTTCTCCGTGCGGCCCGTGCGCGAAACCATCGGCACCATCCTCGGACGCAAGGCGACGCAGGACCTCTGGGTCTTCACGGCGATTTTCGCCATCCTCATCGTGCCGTCCTACGGATGGCTGGTCGCCCACGTGCGGCGCGCAGTGTTGCTGCCGTCCATCTACGGATTCATGTCCGTGGCTTTCGTCGTCGCAGCGGTGGTGTTCGAAAACGATCCGACGAACGCGACGCTGGCGCGCGTGTTCTACGTCGGCATCAGCGTCATGAACCTGCTGCTGGTATCGGTGTTCTGGAGCTTCATGCTCGAGATCCTCAGCAGCGAGCAGACCAAGCGGTTGTTCGGCCTGATCGCCGCGGGCGGCACGGCGGGCGCGTTGGTTGGACCCCTGTTGACCAGCTTGTTCGTGACGCGCATTGGCAATTCCGGCGTGTTGTACCTGGGCGCAGGCATGTTCGCGATCGCGGTCGTCCTGCAGCGCGTGCTGCTTGCACAGTGGCACCTGATCTCGCCCGAAGGAGTTCCTGGCGCCACGAAGTCGGATCGCGATCGTGCGCTGGGAGGCAATCCCTTCGCGGGCTTCATGCTCGTGATACGCAATCCCTACCTCATCGGCATCATGCTGTTCGTCATCGGCGTGTCAGCGATCAACACCTTCCTGTATTTCGAACAGCTGCAACTCGTCGAGGAGCAGTTCGCCGAGATCACCAAGCGCACGCAGGTGTTCGCAAGCCTCGATGCCATCGTGCAGGCGCTGGTGGTGGTCTCTCAGCTGTTCCTCACCGGGTTCATCGCGACGCGCCTTGGAATCATCGTGCTGCTGGTGACCGTTCCCATCGTGATGGTGTTCGGGCTCACCGTGTTCGCCATTTCCGGCACGTTCATCGTGCTGGCGGTGGCGATGGTCATCCGCCGCTGGGGCGAATACGCCTTCATTCGCCCGGGTCGCGAGATGCTGTTCAGCAAAGTCGACAAAGAGAGCAAGTACAAGGCCAAGAACCTCATCGACGTGGCTGTGTACCGCCTCGCCGATGCGGGCTTTGCGCAGCTCAAGAAATTCCTCGAGGCTGTGGGCATGAGCGGCACCGCCGAGGCGCTGACCACGGCCGGCATCGCAGCGCTCTGGGCGATCAACGGCTGGTGGCTCGGTCGCCGCTACGAAAAGGAAAAAGAGCACAAGTCAGGCGTGTAGCGTCGGAGAAATCCGCGCCTCACATCAGACTGCAGGACGTTCGCGCGAAGGGCGGAAACTCCCTTGCGGCGCGCGGGTCGCTCGAACATGCCCTCGAGCGTCATCCGTTACTACCGCTACGACCCGGAGCAGCGTCGCCTGGAGCTGCAATTCGTTTCAGGCCGTCGCTATCGGTATCACGATGTGCCCGAGGAGACGTACCGCGGCATGCGCCAGGCGTTCTCCAAGGGCGAATTCTTCAACGAGAACATCCGTGACCAATTTCGGTTCACGCGCGAGAACTAGGCCACGGCGGCGTCGGACGCTTTCTTCTCGTGTGGCAGCGTGATGCGGAATCGCGTGTATTCACCCGGCTTCGTCGCGATTCCGACGCGCCCGCCGGCTTTGCTCACGAGGTCGCGCACCACGTCCATGCCGATGCCACGCGCGCCTTCACTGACGGTGGTGAAGCCCGGACGGAAGATGAGGCCGGCGAGCTTGCGGGGATCGATGATGGCGGCTTCCTCTGCCGTGAGCACACCGTGGCGCACGGCCTCGGCCCGGATCTTGTCGTGATCGAGACCTCGACCGTCGTCCTGCACGCTGAGCTGATAGCCGTCGACGCCCGCGCGCGCGAACTGCACTGCCACCGTACCGGTTTCCGGCTTGTCCTTGATCACGCGATCGACGGGTGCTTCGACACCATGGCGTATCGCGTTGTGGATGAGCTGACCCAGAATCTTTTCGATGGGGCGACGATAGCCGCGCGGCACGTCCTCGAGCCCGACGACCACGAGAGAGACGCGCTTGGCGTACATGTCGGCGAGGAACGCCGCCATCTCCGCGAGACTCTCCGAAGACAGGTCCGAAAGGCGCGCGGTTTTTTGCGTGGCGGCGCCGGGCTGCGAAGCCGTGGCCGAAGAGGCACCCGGGCCGCGCAGTTGCGGCTGGCGAATGGTGGTGCCCGTGGCGGTGGCCGAACGTTGCGTGACGTCGAATCCCGCAGAAGAAGTGAGGCCGTTCTGCACGCGCCACTCCCGCAGGCGGGAAATTACTTCGCCCTGGATGGCCAGGTGGCTCAGCAGATCGTCGAGCTTGACCGCCAGCGGCAGGAAATCATTGCCGGACAAGGTTTGCTTGTCGCGCAAACTGTTCAGCGCCGCTTCGAATCGCTCGGCGCGGTCGCTTACCGACGGCAGGGGCAGGCGCTGCGCGCGCGCATTGATGCCACGGATGAGCTCGAGGATCAGCACCAGCTTCTCGCGGAATGCCTGCGGCTCGCGCGCGGGTAGCTTGATGATGGCGCGCAGCTGACCGGCCTTCTCGCGTGCTTCGGCGAGGAATTGATCGAGCCGCGGCGCCTCGATGTTCATGATCTCTTTGAGCACCTCGTTGAGGCGCGCATCCGGCGGATCGATGATGGAGGCCGGATCGGGCTTGGAAGCCGAGGGTTCGGCCGCTTCATTGACCACATCCGGAGAGGTAATGGTCGTGGCGAGGTTTGCCTCGTCGAGGCGACGCAGAGTCATCGTGGGCGCGTCGGCCGCGGGCACATTCGTGGGCAGCGATTCGGCCAGCGTGGCGGACTTCTGGCTGTGCTCCGATTTCGCCGTGGCGGCATCCAGTTTGAGTTGGGCGAGAGCCGCCAGGGTCGTCATGGCCGGAGTACCGAGATGCGGCAGTGACGGAACCGAATCTGCGGTCGTGTCGAAGGGCCCCAGCACGAATTCGCCGGTGAGCACGGGCGGCAGTTCGGCAGGCGTCTGCGCCGCGGGTGCCGGCGCTTCGGCAGCCGCTGCCGGTGTGGGTGCGGGCGCGGTTGCCGCGACGGATTGCTCCGGCGGCGCCTTTTCGGTCGGCACCGCCGGCGGAGGCTCAAGTTTCAGCGCCGGTCGCGTACCGGTCTCGCCGGACAGCCGCTTGGCAAAGGTGTCTTCGTTGAGCGCGGGCACTTCGATGGTATGCGGCACCACGCGCGGTGCGGCAATGCGCTCGATGGAAGCGATGATGTGATGCACGCGACCATCGACGACCAGGCGTGCGAAGCGCAGCGCCAGGTGACGCGAGCCCGAATGCACGCGCGCCAGCGGATTCTGCGTGGCATCGACCTGCGCCGACGCCTCTGCCATCCACATCGTTTCGAGGTACGCGACCGTTTCGCGCCGCACAGTGACATCCACGAGATCGGCGATCACCTGCACGAAGGCGGTCCCGGCGCCGCAGGTATGGCCTAACAATTCGGGCGCTGCGGCCGACGCCTCGCCCATGAGGCGGTGTTCGCGATCGAGGAACAACACGCCTGCCTGCGACAGCTCGAGCATGGCGTAGGCCTGTGCGCGCGCCACCACCAGTTGTTCGTCACGCGAGCGAAGACTGCCGCGCTGTGCGATGGCATAGAGCGTGACGCCGATAAGGCACACCAGCGAGGCGCCGAGCGCGACGATGGGGAAGTTGATGAATTCCATGCGGCCTCCTCCTTAGGGGACGACGCCGGCTGCGACCAGACTCTCAGGATCGATCATGCCGCTATCGCTCATGGCGTGCGACATTTCCGCGAGCACCACCAACAGCTCGTCGCAGGAGGCGATGCGATGTTCACGGGATTTCGACATCAGCCGCTCGAGCAGCGGTTGATAGGTGAGGTGATGCACGGGCAGTTCCGGCACCGGCGCCATCACGTGCTGTTGCAGCACGTCGATGGCAGAGGCGCCCAGGTACGGCTTCTTGCCCGAGAGCATTTCGTAGAGGATCACGCCCAGACTGTACAGGTCCGTGCGTGCGTCGAGTGACTCGCCCTGGGCCTGCTCGGGACTCATATAGTAAGGAGAGCCACGGAGCACACCGGTGCGCGTGCTGCCGTCGCCCGACAGCAAACTGCGCGCGAGGCCGAAGTCGATCAGCACCACGTTGCCGTTGTCTCGCAGCATGACGTTGGGCGGCTTGAGGTCGCGATGGATGATGCCCGCCTCGTGAACCACCTTGAGGGATCGCGCAATTTCCGTGAGGAAGGCGATGGCCTCATCGGCAGTCAGCGGGTTCTGCAGCCGCGCCTTGAGGTCGCCACAGGGGAAATATTCCATCGCCAGGTATTCGACGCCCTCGTGAATGCCGTAGTCGAACAAATCGATGATCGAGGGATGATCGAGCGCGGCGATGGCTTCGAACTCGCGCTGGAACATGATCGAGCGCTGACCGGTGTCGGCGGAGTCGCTGGCCGAATGTTTGCGCTTGCTGATCTTCAATGCACAGTTGTGCTTCAGGTCATCGGCGATCGCGAGATACACCGCGGCGGCTTCGGACTCGCCAATTTTCTGCAGAATCGTATAGCCCGGAATCTGGTGATTTTCCGGCGCGACCGGCTTCGGTTCCTTGGACTGCTCCTTCGCGGCGTCGATCTTTGCTGCCGCCGCCGAGGCGGAGGCCGTCGGTGTGTGCGCAGCCAATGCGGCCATGGCCGCCTTGGCGAGGCTGGCACCCGTATGTGTGGCCATGTGCGGGGCAGGGGTCGGTGCTACCACCACCGGTGCGGCGGGTGACGGCAACGCCACCACTTTCGGTGGTGTCACGAGCTGTGCGGCCGCCTGTGCGAGGCTCGCGCTGGTATGCGTGGATATATGGGAGGGCGCGGCCGGCGTCATTTTGACCGAACCCGTCAGACTCTCGGCGAGCTTGTCCGCCTCGGGAGGTTTGCCCGCCTGTGCCTGTCGCTCAGCACGACGCTGCGCTTCCTTTTCCATGGCACGCAACGTGAGCTTGATGGATCGCTGCAGTCGCGACGGGGTCATCAGCCGCTTGGGCAGATAGTCGGCGGCGCCAAGACGCAGCGTACGGATGGCTGAGAGTTCACTGCCGGCTTCGGCAACGACGATCATCTCGGGAAAACCAGGCTGGCTGCGCAGCTTGCGGATCCAGTCGAAGCTGTCGGTGGTCGGCTCTTCGATGCCCTCGTCGAACACGAGTGACAGCATGACGATGTCGTAGTCGCGCACGGTCATGGCAGTGCGCACGCGACTGAACGAGGTCCAGTCCATGAGCACGACGGATTCGCCGGGCCAGCCCGCGCCGACCGCATGCCGCAGCCACTCCGCGTACTGGGTGTCGTTCTCGACGATCAGGAAGCGTTGTGTGCGCGTGGCGTCCATCTATTCGTCCGAGAACCTGATGCGGACCGCGGCGCGTTGCTCGACGATATTGCCGTCGCGCGCGACCACCGGTTTGTAACGCCATTGGCCTACCGCCGTCATGGCGGCATTGTCGAAAGTCCTGCGCGGCGAGGAGTTGGTGACCACGACGTTCGCGGTGGAGCCGTCCCTGAGCACCGTGAATTCCAGCTCCACCCAGCCCGTGATGCCGCGATTGCGCACGGCAGACGGGAATTTTGGCGCGACGTACTCGATGCGCTCCGGCAGGTTCTCGCCGACTGGCGCACTGCGTTGCGCGACCCTCTCACGCGCTGCCGCCACGTCGGCGGTTGCGGTGGTGAGCGCCTCGCCGCTGAATCCGATGGTGCGCGCTTCATTCAGCCAGGTTTCGGCCGCGGCCATATCGTTGCGCGCCACGGCGCCACGAACCTCGTTGATATATGCATTTCCCAGACTCTGGCGCCCGGACGCCACCGCGGGGCTGCTGCCGTCGGTGTTGATCAGCGCGAGCAGATAGGACCTTGCGTTGTCATTGGCGGGCTGCACCAGGCGGTTCGCCGCCAGCGCGTCCGCGAACGACTGCGTGAGCGAGTTCATCCGGGCGGCGCGAGCGCCGATGAGTGTGTCCTGCAGCGAGCGCCGGATGGCGGTCATTTCCTGCCGCGGTGCGCCGACGCTGTCGGCATTCGCCAGCCAGCGTTCAGTGTCGGCCGCGTTGCCCGCGGTCGCGGCGGTCGCCGCCCGTTCAAGAAGTTGTTTCTGCAGCAGGCGCGAGGTCTCTTCGACGCCCGCATCATCGGGCGCGATCTGGCGCGCTGCTTCCACGTAGTAGCGCGCATTGTCCTCGGAGGGTTCGATGAGTGCACCACTGCGCAAGCGCGCGTTCGCGAGCCTGAGGTAGGTGACGGATTTCTCGAGCTTGTCCTGGACGTCGGTGTCTTTCGCGCGCGTGAGCGCAGTGCGTTCGTGTTCGCGCTCGATCTGCATCATGAGGAACGCGCCGCGTGCCGTCGCGGGCGTGAGCGACTCGGCAACCGCGACCATCTTCTTTGCGTCTTCGACGCTGCCAGCGGTGATGGCGCGCTCGGAGGCGGTCAGCAAACGGTCGGCAACCCGGATCAGGCCGGCCTTGGCTAGCGTGCTGCTGGGGTCGAGCTCGAGGGCTCCGCGGAATAGTTCCACCGCGTTGTGCCCGGGCGGCGACGCGAGCTCGCCGCGCTGCAATGCGGCTTCAGCCTGCGCGAGCTGATCGCTGAGACGCTGCTCAAAGGTGGGCGCCGGCGGCGCGGGCGGGGTGCGAGGGGCTACTTCTTCCGGCACCTGCACGACCGGCTTGTCTGCAGGGCGAAGGCGATCGGCAACGGACTCATCAGCCGGTGCCGACTCGGCGACGGTTTCGGGCGCCGGCGCTGGTGCCGCGACGACCGGTTCGGGGACTGGTGCCGGTACGACGGCTGCCTGTTCCGCGGGTTTGATCACCGGCGGCTCGACTTTGTCCACGGGTTCGGAGCGCGGTGCCTCGGCCGGCGCACTAACTACCTGCGCAGCGGGTTCAATCCCGGCGGGCGGCGAATTGCCCGGCGACATCGCGAACCAGATGCCCCCGGCAGCCGCGACGACCACCGCGGCAATGATGCCCGGGATGAGCACAGAACTCTTGCCGCTCTTGCCGCTTTTGCCTGACTTGCCTGCTTCGAATCGCGAGAAATCCGGGCGCGACTGTTCGAGCGTACGCTCGACGTTTTCGACTTCATGGCGGCGCAGGGCGGCTTCGACGAACAGGCGCACACGCGGCGCCGAAACCGGACGATGCAGGAAGCGATACACCACACCCGAGGTGATCTGGGCGGCAACCTTGGTCTGTTCTTCGGCGGTGCCGACAACCACCAGCACGAGATCTGGCCAGGTTTCGCGAAGTCGCTCGGACATCGCTCCCAGATCGCCCTCGATGAACATGCTGTCGAGCAGCGCGACCGAGATACGGCGGCTATTGAGATGCGGCGTGAGTTCGGATTCGGAGCTGACCAGGATGAGATCGTTGGCCGGATCGATGACGCTGCGAAGAAGGCCGATCAGCGCCCGGTCCTGCGTAATTGCGGCGACCGCCACCGGCGCCGCGGCACTGGCGAGCATGGGCGATGCGAATTCCGACTGCGGCAACATAACGATGGTGGCAGACCCGCGAAATACAGCTAAAACAAGGGGTGCTAGGGCACTTTAACAAGATATGTCAGTTTATCCGTGAAGGCGGTTCCGAGGCCTCGCGCACCAGCAATCCGTGAACTGCGTCCCGCGACCAATGTCTGGTAACGAGACGACTTTCACAGTTGGGGTGTGGTCTGCGACCCCGGTTATGATCGCCGCCGCGATAACTCGAATGGAGTGCCAAATGGCTGTAAGAGCGCTGATTTGCATGCTTCTTCTGGCGGTCGCCGGGTCTGCGGCAGCTGCCGGTCCCAACAGCGCCCAGGAACACGGAGCGGAAGCATTTCTGGCCGCGCTGGCGGGCGGCAATGTGATGGCAGTCGCCCAGGAGTTGCATCCGGACGAAGTGGAAAAACTGCGCACGCGCCTGATCGCGCTGTTTCGCGCGGAAGCTTCGCGC
>Ga0163162_10007668_pt1 | contig 10508 bp, 8 predicted proteins | sample S55metaG_FD_115310 | JGI IMG/M metagenome (GOLD analysis project Ga0163162, IMG submission 115310) | Switchgrass rhizosphere microbial communities from Kellogg Biological Station, Michigan, USA - S5-5 metaG | ecosystem: Host-associated > Plants > Roots > Rhizosphere > Soil | place: USA: Michigan...
ATCGGGGCCGGCGCCGGCCATGGGAGGTCATGATCCTGCGCAACGCGGATAGTCCCGCAGTTAGCGCCGCAGAGCGCTTCGAGGCCCTGTACACGGGCAGCTACCAGGAAATATCCGGTTACGTGCGGCGCCGGGTGCCGCCCGATGCGGCCGACGACGTGGTCGCCCAGGTGTTCACCGTGGCCTGGCGGCGGTTCGGCCAGGTCCCGGGCCCGCCACAGGACCGGCTCTGGCTGTTCGGCGTAGCCAGGAACTGCGCCGCGGAGCACCACCGTGCGGCGACCCGGCGGCTGCGGCTGCGGACCCGGCTCAGCCAGGAGCCGGCCGCCGTAGCGCACGTGCCAGGACCCGGCGGCCCGGACCATGACCCGGGCCCGGTGCTCGCCGCGCTGGCCTCGCTCAAGCCCAGGGACCGGGAAGCGCTCCAGCTCGTGCTGTGGGACGAGCTCAGCCACGCCGAAGCCGCCGCGGTTCTCGGCTGCACCGTCAACGCATTCGAACTGCGCTACCGGCGGGCCCGCAACCGGGTCCGCGACGCGATCGCCGCCGCCTGGGCCGATGCGGCCCGCGGCACCTCAGCCATGGGCACCCCGGCAGGACACCACCGGGCCCGGGCCGCCACCCCGAGGATGGACCAGCAATGAACATCGAATCCGCGATCCGGGACGCCAACCCGGTCAACTCCGCCGACCTGCCCGGCGCCGACGCGCCGGAGGCGCGCTGGCTGCTGCACGGCATCATGCAGGCACCAGCCTCTGAGCACTGGTCAGCGCGCCCGCGCCGCCACCCGCGGGGCCTGGTCCTGACCGTGGCCGCGGGGGCGGCTACGGCCGCGGCCGGCGCTACGGCGCTGGCGGTCGGCCTGCTCTCGGGCCCAGCCGGGACCGCGCCCCCGGGCGCGGCCACCGGTCCCCCGTCGTCGGCGACCGTGGCCGCGCTGCACAAGCTGTCCCTCGTGGCCGCTCGTCAATCGGCCGCTGCGCCCCCGGGTCCTGGCCAGTTCCAGTACACGTCATCGGTGGGGATCAGCCAGTCCTGCACGGTGGCCAACCCGCTGTACTACTGCGTGAACTTCAAGGACCGGCGGGAGATCTGGATCGGTCAGGACGGATCCGGGCGGCTCCGCGAGACCGAGACGGACCCGACCTTCCCCACCGCCAAGGACAGGCAGCAGTGGCTCGCGATGGGAAAGAAGGCGCCGCCGCTGGTGGGCCCGCCCTCGGACGAGCACTACGGCCCCGGCGGGCTGTCCGACGGTCCGGTCGACCTGTCGAAGCTGCCCACCGACCCGGCCCAGCTGGCCACGATGATCAGCAGCAGGAAGATCGAGGGCGGCCCGCCCGGGCCGGCCGAGGACTTCGTTCAGGTCGGCGACCTGCTGCGGGAGTCCGACGCGTCGCCGGCGCTGCGCGCGGCGCTGTTCAAGGTGGCGGCCGGAATCCCCGGGGTCAAGCTGCTCGGCACGGTGACCGACAGCGACGGCCGGTCAGGGACCGCCATCGCGTTCCCGCACAGCGCCAGCAACGAGCCCAGCGCGATGCCCAGCGCCGTTCCGGCGTCCGGCCCCACGAACAGCTCAGCGAACAGCTCCACGCCGTCCCCCGCGCCGACGTACAGCGGCTCCGCTGCCTCGCCGTCGGACAGCCCCAGCCCGAGCGCCAGCCCTAGCCCGAGCGCCAGCCCGGGCCCGGGGGACGGCTCCCAGGGAACCGTTCTCAACGAGCTGATCTTCGACCCGGACACCAGCGGGCTGCTGGCCGAGCAGACCGTGCTCGTCCGCCCGGATGGCTCGACCAAGCTGCTGGGCTATTCCGACTACCTGCTGTCGGGCGTGGTGGACTCGGTCAGCGACGTCCCGCCGCCCAACTCGGTCCCGTAGCAGACAGCCAGCCGCGTGGCCCGGCCCGGATCCCGGGGCCGGGCCACGCTGGCTATTTGAAGGCCAGCGCGTTCGGCGGGGAGCTGATCCCGCCGGCCACGTTCAGCGGCGCGCTGGAGATGAACATCGTGTGGCGGCCGTCCTGGCGGCAGTCGTCGGCCAGGTCGGCCGTCCACCACAGCTCACCCAGGCCCATCCCGAACGAGCCGATCAGCATGCGGTGCAGGAACCCGAACGGCCGCGATTCGCGGCTCCAGTCCGGCGGCCAGACCTCGACCGACGGGCTGTCGCTGACCACCGCGCTGACGTGGCTGTCCCACAGGTATCTGGCCATGTCCTCGGTGTGCTCCACCCCGGCCGCGGTCAGCGTCCGCTCGTTGGCGGCCTTCTCCCGCGCCGCCTGGTCCTGGGCCAGATACCAGCGGCCGAACCCGGTGTGCAGGACCAGGATGTCGCCGGGCCGCCACTCCACCCTGGCCGCGGCGCGGCAGCGCTCCAGGTCGGCCACTGACAGCGCGACCGCCGCGCCCGGGTCGAACCCGTCGCCGAGCACCTGCTCCACGTCCAGCAGCACGCCCCGCCCGGCGATGCCCCGGCGGGCCCAGTGGTCGATCGTGCCGCGGCCGCGGTTCATCACGTCGTCCTTGGTGGCGCCGTTGTAGAACGCGTCGGTCGCGTACGGCACGTGCCCCAGCGAGTCCCACTGGCTGGAGGACTGCGGGTTGAACGAATCAAGCTCGTCGTCCAGGCCGGGGTCCTCCGGTGTGGTCAGCACCCGGTGCACCGCCCGGCGGCGGCCGAACATCGGCGGGTCGAACAGCCGCACCTCGGCGCTCAGCGGGAACACCACGCCGCGCTGGATCTCCGCCGCGGCCGCCGCGACTCGCTCGGGGGTCTGCAGGTTCAGCAGCCCGGCATTGTCCCCCGCGCCGAACAGGCCCCAGCCCAGGCGCCCGCCCCGGGGGGCCGGCGGGAGGTCGTCGTAACGGGGCAGCGGCATAAGAGTCTCCCTGCCGGCACGGGGCGCCGGGGCTCAGCGGAACAACTAGGCGAAGTGGCAGGCTACGGGGTGCCCGTTGCCCCGGTCGATCAGGGCCGGCTCTTCCGTGGCGCAGATCTCCGCGGCCTTCCAGCAGCGGGTGCGGAACCGGCAGCCCGACGGCGGCTCGATCGCGCTGGGCACCTCGCCGCCCAGCACGATACGCTCCCGGCCGCGCTCCACCACGGGATCGGGGATCGGCGCGGCGGAAAGCAGCGCCTGGGTGTAGGGGTGGCCCGGGTCCGCGAACGTTTCCAGGGCCGGGCCGATCTCGACGATCTTCCCGAGGTACATGACCGCAACCCGGTCGGCCAGGTGCCGGACCACCGACAGGTTGTGGCTGATGAACAGGTAGGCGATCTGCAGCCGCTGCTGCAGGTCCTCGAGCAGGCCGAGGATGCCCGCCTGGACGCTGACGTCCAGTGCCGACACCGGCTCGTCCAGGACCAGGATCTCCGGGCTGAGCGACAGGGCCCGGGCGATGCCGATGCGCTGCCGCTGCCCGCCGGAGAACTCGTGCGGATACCGGCCCGCCCGGGCCGGGTCCAGGTGCACGGTCTCCATCAGCCGGGGCACCTCGGCCAGCGCGGCCCGGTTGCTCATGCCCTGCACGATCATCGGCTCGGCGATGATGTCCCGCACCCGGCGGCGCGGGTGCAGCGAGGAGTACGGGTCCTGGAACACGATCTGCAGGTGGCGGCGCAGCGCGCGGAGCTCGCCGGGGCGCTTGTGCAGCAGGTCCTCGCCGCGGAACGTGACCTCGCCGCTGGTCGGCTCGACCAGCCGCAGGATGCACCGGCCGGTGGTGGACTTGCCGCAGCCGGACTCGCCGACCAGGCTCAGCACCTCCCCGGCGTACAGGTCGAAGGACACCCCGGACACGGCGTGCACCACGTCCCGGCCGCGGATCGGCCCGCCGCTGTGCCGGACCGGGAATTCCTTGACCAGGTCACGCACGGACAGCAGCGGCTCCGCGCCGCCGGGCGGCGGCGCGGAGGCTTCGCTGGTGGCCGGGCTGCTCATGACGCGGCCTCCTCGGTGGCTGCGGGCGCGGCCGTGCTGAGCGGCAGCGCGCCGATTTCGTCGGCGAACAGGCAGGCGGCCTGGCTGCGGCCGGCCGGCTGGAGCGCCGGGTCCTCGTCCTCGCAGCGCGGCTGCCGGTAGCCGCACCGGGCCCGGAACGAGCAGCCGCCGTGCAGCGCGGACAGCACCGGCGGCGTGCCGGGGATCGGGGTCAGCGAGGCGTTCGGCCGGTCCAGCCGCGGCGTGCAGCCGAGCAGCGCGCGGGTGTAGGGGTGCCGCGGCGCGGCGAACAGCTCGTCGACCGGGGCGTCCTCCACTATCCGGCCCCCGTACATCACCGCGACCCGGTCCACGACGCCGGCCACCACGCCCAGGTCGTGGCTGATCACGATCAGCCCGACGTTCCGCTCGTCGACCAGCCGCTTGAGAAGCTCCAGGATCTGCGCCTGGATGGTCACGTCCAGGGCGGTGGTCGGCTCGTCCGCGATCAGCAGCGCCGGGTTGTTGGCGATCGCGATGGCGATCATCACCCGCTGCCGCATGCCGCCGGACAGCTCGAACGGGTAGGACCTGGCCCTCTCGGCGGGCCGCGGGATCGTCACGTCGGCGAGCAGCTCGATGGCCCGGGCCCTGGCCTTCCGGCGGGACATCCCCGGCTCGTGCGTGCGGATCGCCTCGCCGACCTGGTCCCCGACGGTGAAGACCGGGTTCAGCGAGGTCATCGGGTCCTGGAAGATCATCCCGACCTGCGAGCCGCGGATCTTGCGCAGCTCCCGGGGGCCAAGGCCGAGCACCTCCCGGCCGGCCAGCTGGACCGACCCGGACACCCGCGCGGTGTCCGGCAGCAGCGACACGACCGACAGCATGCTCATGCTCTTGCCGGACCCGGACTCCCCGACGATGCCCAGCGTGCTGCCCTGCGTCACGGTCAGGTCGATACCGCGGACGGCCGGCTGCGGCTCCTCCGGCGTGCCGAAGTCGATAGCCAGGTCGCGGATGGCCAGCAGCGGCGCCCCGCCCGCCGCGGCCGGGCCGGCGACCCCGCCGCCGCCTGGCCTCCCGCCGGTCACGCCGACCGTCCCGGCGTGCGCACATCCAGCAGGTCCCGCACCCCGTCGCCGATGAAGTTGAAGGCCAGCACGAGGCTGAGGATGGCCAGGCCCGGGCCGAGCGCCACCCACCACTGGTAGAAGTGGATCGTCCCGTCGTTGATCATCAGCCCCCACTCGGGGGTCGGCGGGGTGGCGCCCAGGCCGATGAAGCTCAGGCCGGCGGCGAGCAGCACCACCTGGCCGAGGTCCATGGTCGCGTTGACCAGCGTCGGGGTGATGGCCAGCGGCAGGATGTGAATCCGGAGCTGCCGCCACCGGCCCGCGCCGGCCGCCACCGCGGCCTCCACGTGCGCCTGCTCCTTCACCGACAGGATCTGCGCGCGCAGCAGCCGGGCGTAGATCGGCCACCACACGAGCACCATCGCGATGCCCGCGTGAAACAGGCCGGGGCCGAGCGCGGCGGTCATCACCATGGCCAGCAGGATGGCCGGGAAGGCCAGCACCACGTCGGTGATCCGCATCAGCACGGCGTCCACCCAGCCGCCGAAGAACCCGGCCACGGCGCCGAACAGGCTGCCGATCAGGACCCCTCCGGCGATGACCGCGAAGCACAGCGGCAGCGACGCGCGCACCCCGTACAGGGTCCGGGCCAGCACGTCCCGGCCGAGCGCGTCGGTGCCCAGCAGGTGCTCCGCGCTGGGCGGGAGCAGCGGCAGGCCGGTGGTGGCCAGCGGGTCGTACGGCGACCACAGGGTAATCGTCAGCGCGATCACCAGCCAGCCGCCGAACACGATCAGGCCGAGGATGACCGGCACGGTCAGCCACGCGGCGCGGCCGGCCCGGCGCCTCTCCGGCCGGGCGACCTCCTCGCGGAGCGTCAGGTCGAGGGCGGTCATGACAGCCTGATCTGCGGGTCGGCGAAGGCGTAGGCCAGGTCGGTGACCAGGCTGGCGATCAGGAAGGCGGCACCGCCGACGATCGTCACCCCCATGATCGCCGGGAAGTCCAGTGACTCCGCGGCGGTGACCGCGTAGGACCCGATGCCCGGCCAGGAGAAGATCTGCTCGACCAGCACCGCGCCGGTGATCAGGTAGGCGACCGAGAAGCCGATGATGGTCAGCGCGGGCAGCAGCGCGTTCCGCAGCGCGTGCTTGAGCAGCACCGTCCGCTCCCGGACACCCTTGGCCCGCGCGGTGCGGATGTAGTCCTGGTTGAGCACGTCCAGCATGCTGGCGCGGACGATCCGGGAGACCGTGCCCATCACCCCCCAGCCGAGCACGAAGGCGGGCAGCATCAGGTGCCTGATCGCCTCCCAGCACTGCGAGAAGTTGCCGGCCAGCAGCGAGTCGATGACGAAGAAGCCGGTGTAGTGCGGCGGCGGGAAGGACCGCGAGTCCAGCCGCCCGGGCCCGGGGAAGATGTGCCACCGGGTGGAGAAGAGCAGCAGCAGCACGAGGCCGGACCAGAACACCGGGGTGGACGAGCCGACCAGCGCGAACAGCCGGCCGATGTGGTCGGCCGGCTTGTTCTGCCGGGTCGCGACGACCACGCCGATGCCGATGCCGCCGATCGCGGCGACGATGATCGCCGCCGTCATCAGCTCCAGCGTGGCGGGCAGCCGCACGTTCAGGTCGGTGGCCACGTTGTTCTTGGTGACGAACGACACCCCGAGGTCGCCGTGCAGCAGGTTCTGCAGGTATCGCCAGTACTGCTCGATGAGCGGCCCGTTGAGGCCCCAGTGCTCCTTGGCGGCGGCGACCGCGGCCGGGTCGCTCAGCGCCCGCGGGCCCAGGATCGAGGTCAGCGGGCTGGCCGGGATCAGCCGGGTGATCAGGAACGTGAGCGTGACCACGCCGAGCAGCAGCAGGGGCATGGCCGCGACCCGGCGGATCACGTACCAGAGCATCCCGCTGCCGCGCCGGTGCCGCCGCCCGGCCGCCCGGGAAGCCGACGGCGGCACTGGCGAGACGGCCTCTGCCTCGGCCATGCTCATCCGGTCAGCACCGTCGGTCGGCCGCGGGCCCACTCGTGCGCGTCAGCCGAGGCGACCCAGCGGATGGCGTTGGCCAGCACGGTGCGGAACGCCTCGTTGGCGTAGGCCGTGGGGCCGTGGCCGGGCTGCAGGTAGGCGACCGGGCTGGAGCCGGCGGTCTTGACCCAGCCGACCAGGCCGCTGCCGCGGGGGTGGCTCCAACCTTCCCGGTCCCACATCCGGCCCAGGATAGCCAGCTCACCGGAGAAGAAGTGGTCCGGCGTCATCGGGTAGCTGGTCCGCAGCAGCGGCACGACCCGGTCTTCGAAGACCGGGTTCAGGTACAGCTCGTCGACGATGTCGAAGCCGTCCTGCACCCCGGCGCAGATCGGGTGATCAGGGTCGATGGCCGTGATGTGGTGCGGCGTCTCCGGGTCTGTGTACCCGGACGCGGGCCAGTGCTGCCCGTCCAGGTCGCCGGGCACGTAGTGCCACCGGCCGCCGACGATCTCGGCCCACAGCGGCCACCGGGGCCAGGCCGACATCGCGTGGTGCAGGAACACGATGCCCTGGCCGCGGTTGAGCATCCCGACCAGGCCCTGGGCGTAGTCCGGCGGCGGGTCCTCGAGCACCGGCGGCTGCGGCTTGCGGAACCCGATGCCCTGCATGTCGTAGCAGACGATGGCGTCCCACGCGCCGGCCTGCTCGGCCCGGAACAGGTCCCTGGCCTCCGGCGGCTCCACGTGGGTGAAATCGATCTCCTGGTTGGCCCGGAAGACGTCCAGGAACGGCTCCATCTCGAAGGGATGGCCGCCGGTCACGACCAGCACCTTCAGGCGCCGCGCCGGTGTGTCAGTCATGCCGCTGCTTTCTTGATGAGCACTGCTTCTTGGCTATCCCGGCCGCTGGCCGGCCGCGGGATCAGCGGCCGGCCAGCGGATCCGGGTGACTAACGCGACAGCTGCCAGAGCTTGATGTTGCAGCAGGCGCTGTAGGTGATGCCCGTGATGCCGGTCTTGTAGGCGAGCACCAGGTCCGGGCTGAACAGCGGCACGGTTACCGCGTCCTTGATCATCTGCTGGCCGGCCTGGTTGAAGAACTGGTCCCGCTCGGACTGCGCCGAGCTGGCCAGTGCCTTGTTGAACATGCTGGTCTCGGTCTGGTTGATGACCGGCTTCGCGGTCGGCGAGGGGGCCGACAGCTGGGACCAGGAGCTGCCCGGGATCAGGCCGAAGTAGTTGAAGTACTGCGCGGTGCCGTAGTAGTCCGGCGCCCAGTACAGCAGCTCCATCGGCAGCTTCCACGAGCTCAGGTCGTTGATGTTGACCGAGAACGTGGCCGGCCGCAGGGTCAGGTCGATGCCCGCGTCCTTGAGCTGGGTCTGCAGCAGCTGGGCCAGCTGGCCGAGGTCAACCCCGTAGGCGTTGATCGTCGGGTAGGCCAGCGTCAGCTTGAACCCGTTCGGGTGCCCGGCCTTGGCCAGCAGCTGCTTGGCCTCGGCCACGTTCCGCTTGGGCAGCGGCAGGCCGGCCGAGCCCGGGTAGCCGTTCGGGATCGGCGCGGCGACCAGCTTGCCTTCCCCGGACACCATCGTGTTCAGCAGCCCCTGGTAGTCGATCGCGTCCACGATCGCGTGCCGGATGTCGGCGTTCAGCGGCGCCTGGGTCAGGTTCTTGATGTTCTGGCTCATCCCGATCCAGAAGAAGTTGAAGGACGGGATGGTCTTCACGGTGATGCCGGGCTGACCCACCAGGCTCTTGGCCGTCACGGGGTCGATCTGCATGGCGATGTCGGCCTCGCCGTCCTGCAGCATCTGCGCCTGCCCGGCGGCGGTGTCCGCCTGCTTGACGATGACCCGCTTGAAGTGCGGCGCGGTGCCCCAGTAGTTCGGGTTAGCGACCAGCGTCACCTGCGAACCGGAGGTGAAGCTCTGCAGCTCGTACGGGCCGCTGCCGGCCGAGTGCGACTGGAACCACTTGTCGGCCTTGTCGGTCTTGGGGGCGTCCGGCGTGTCCACGGCGCCCTGCTGCTTGGCCAGCTTGCTGTTGATGATGCCGGTGTAGGACGCGTTGACCGCGTTCGGGAACTCGGAGTTCGGCGCGTGCAGCGTGATCACCACGGTCTCCGGATCCGGCGTGGCGATCTTGTCCACCGTGTTGACCAGGTAGGACGCGTTGCCCTTCAGGTACTTCAGGCGCAGCAGCGAGAACTTCACGTCCGCGGAGGTCACCGGGCTGCCGTCGGCGAACTTCGCGGACGGGTCCAGCTTGAACGTCCACACGCTGTCGTTCTTGCTGCCGGACCACGAGGTGGCCAGCCGCGGGGTCAGCGTGTGGTTGTCGTCGGACAGCCCGACCAGGGTCTCGTAGGTCGCGCTGAACACGAACTGGCAGGTGTCGCAGATCGCGTTCGACGGGTCGGTCGAGGTCAGGTCCATGTTGCGGGCGATGACCAGGGTCTGGCTGTCGCCCGAGGACGACGCTGACGGCGCCCCGCCGCCGCTGTTGCTGACCGGGGCGTTGGACCCGCCGCAGGCCGCGGTGATCAGGGCGATGGCCGCCAGCGCGGTCACGGCCCGGGTGCGGGGCGTGCCGAGCCAGCGGGTGCGGTTATGTGGTTGCTTGCTCATCGTGTCCCGTCCTTGCTCTCGTCAGGGCCGAACTGCGCACGCACAGCGCGGAACGCCTCGTCGGTGGCGGCCAGGGCCTGGTCGATGTCGTCGCTGGTATGCGCGGCCGACAGGAACCAGTTGTGCCGCGGGTGCAGCAGCGCACCGTGCGCGGCCGCGGTCCCGCAGAACAGCGAGGCCCTGGCGAAGTCTTGGTCGCCGGGGAAGCTGAGGTTGGGCATCTGCACCGGCCCGGTCTGCAGCACGGCGACCTGGTGCTCGGCGGACTGCCTGGCGATCCCGTCGCGCAGCTGCCGGCCGGCCTTCTCCATGGCGGCGATCGCATCGGAATCCCGCAGCGCGGTGATGGTCGCCACGGCCGCGGCCATCGGCACGGCCTGATACCAGAACGACCCGGTGGCGAAGATCTGCCCGGCGGCCGTGCGGAACGCCTCATTTCCCAGCGCCGCGCCGATCGGATGGCCGTTGGCGATCGCCTTGCTCCACGCGCTCAGGTCCGGACGCACCCCCAGCGGCTCCCAGCTGCCACCGTGATGCAGCCGGAACCCGGCCCGCACCTCGTCCATGACCAGAGCGGCGCCGATCGAGTCGCACAGCGCACGCAGCCCGCGGGCGAACTCCGGGTCCACCAGCTCCTGGTCGTGGCCGGCGTCGTGGCGGAACGGCGAGACGAACACCGCGGCGACGTTGCCCGCCCCGGCCTCGTCCACCGCCCGCTGCACGCTGGCCAGGTCGTTGTAGGTGTAGGAGTAGACGTTCGCCCGGTCCTGGGCCGGCATGCCGATGGGCCGGAGGTTGCTCCACGCCGCCCAGCCGTGGTAGGCCCCGCGGGCCATGACCACCGCGTCCCGCCCGGTTGCCGCGCGGGCCACCGCCAGGCACAGGCTGGTGGCGTCGGTCCCGTTCTTGGCGAA
>Ga0163162_10007671_pt1 | contig 10507 bp, 8 predicted proteins | sample S55metaG_FD_115310 | JGI IMG/M metagenome (GOLD analysis project Ga0163162, IMG submission 115310) | Switchgrass rhizosphere microbial communities from Kellogg Biological Station, Michigan, USA - S5-5 metaG | ecosystem: Host-associated > Plants > Roots > Rhizosphere > Soil | place: USA: Michigan...
CTTCTTCTACGACGGGCCCAACTCCCGAGCCATCGCCTTCGAAGGCCTGCTTAACAGTGGCGAGGACTTCGGCAAGCGCCTTCTCACTCCGTTCTCCAACACATCGGAAGACGCTCCGGAGGATGCCTACCTCTCTCACGTCGCCACCGACGGCGAAAGCTACGGTCACCACCATCGGCACGGCGAGATGGCCCTCTCCTACGCCATGCACTGGCTGGAAGACAACAAGCACGCGAAGCTCACCAACTACGGCGACTTCCTCTCCCGCTTCCCCCCACGCTGGGAGGCCGAGGTCGCCGAAGACACCTCCTGGAGTTGCGCCCACGGCGTCGAACGCTGGCGCTCCAACTGCGGATGTAATGGCGGCAAGCCCGGATGGAACCAGGACTGGCGCTCGCCCCTCCGTGACTCCCTCGACTTCCTTCGCGACGCTGTAGCTCCACTCTCGGAACAACTCTCCGCGTCCCTCTTCAAAGATCTCTGGTCGACACGCGACGCTTATATCCGAGTTATCCTCGATCGCTCGCGCTCTAACATCGACGCCTTCTTCGCCGAACATGCCACCCACGAGCTATCGCCCATTGAGCGCGTCACGGCTCTTGAGCTGATGGAGCTTCAGCGTCACACGCAGTTGATGTACACCTCCTGCGGCTGGTTCTTCGACGAGGTCTCCGGCATCGAGACCGTGCAGGTTATCGCCTACGCTGGCCGCGTCCTCCAACTCGCCGCGAAGCTCTTCGGCGAACCCGGAGCAGCGCTGGAAGAGCAGTTCCTCGAGCGTCTCGCCAAGGCCACCAGCAACATTCCCGAGCTAGGCAACGGTGCCGAGGTTTACCGTCGCTTCGTCACCGGTATGAAGATCGGCCTCGAGCAGGTCGGCGCCCACTACGCCATCAGCTCCATCTTCCGCCCCTATCCCGAAGACGGCGAGATCTTCTGCTACGACGTACACCGCGCCAGCCACGAGGTCTTCAGCTCCGGCCGCGGCCGGGTCGCCGTCGGCGGCGCCCGTATCTACTCCCGTATCACCGAAGACGTCGAGGAGATCTGCTTCGCAGTGCTTCATCTCGGCGATCAGAACATCTCAGCCGCCGTCCGCCGCTACGAACCCACCGATCCTCAACAGGTAGAGGCCTTCAAGGCGTTCTCCAAAAACGTCGCTACAGCCATGCGACGCGCCAATCTGCCCGAGGTCATCCGCCTCATCGATGGCCTCTTCGGCCAGATGGCCTACTCTCTGCTCTCGCTCTTCGCGGACGAGCAACACCGCATCCTCCAGACCATCCTCAACCAGACCCTCAACGAGATGGAGGACTCTCTCCGCAAGATCTACGACGACCACGCCTCACTGCTCGACTTCCTCACCGATACTGGTATCGCCCCACCCCCCGCGCTTGAAGTAGCGGCAAACTTCGCCATCAACGCCTCGCTGCGACGCGCCATTGAAGCCGATCCCTTCGACCCGGAGTATGTCCTCTCGCTCGTCCAGCGCGCCGCCGACGAACACATCAATCTCAACAACCAACAGCTTTCCTACATCTCAGGGCAACGCATGAAGCGCGCGATGGTGCAGCTCGAAGCCTCCGCCTCTGCCAACTCAGCGCCCAACGGAGCTCTGTCGAACGCCCTCACCATCGCCGAGACCTTCTGCAAGGTCCCCTTCGAAGTCAATCTCTGGCAGGCGCAAAATATCTGGAATGACCTCCTGCGCCGCAGCGACAAAAGCTACTGGAATCCGGCCTGGCGCGATGAATTCCGCAAGCTCGGCGAAGCCATGAACATTCGAGTCGATCAACTCGTCACCGAAGAAGGCGTCAGCGCCTTCTAATAACGCTTCTTCCATTTCATTACGCGCCCTGCACCACCACCCTCGGGCTACAATACCCCCGACTCACGTCACCCTTATAGTCGGAGGTGCCCCTATGGCCCAGGTGATTCCTGAACGAATGGCCGCCGAGATCGACGGCGACTTCGTCGTCTTCCTCATCGGCATGCGAATCAACAAACCCTGGAAGCTGCACAAATGGGTGCCCGTCTTCCTCGCTATGCCCCGCATGCTCAAGGAGCTCAAAAAACAGCCCGACTCCGGGTTTCTCGGCGCGACATCCGCAGGATTCATGTTCGTGCAGTACTGGCGCTCCTTCCAGCACCTTGAGGCCTACGCCCGCAGCCATGACCACGAGCACTGGCCCGCATGGGTCGCCTTCAACAAGCGCACAGCCGCAAGTCGCGGAGACGTCGGTATTTGGCACGAGACCTATCTGGTCCGCGCCGGAGACTACGAAGCCGTCTACAGCGGCATGCCCCGCGTCGGTCTGGGCAGCGTAGCCAACCTCATTCCCGCCTCCGGGCGAAAAGACTCCGCCGGCGGCCGTCTGGCAAAAGCCTGACCAAAACCCCATAAGCCATTCCCCTAAGACATCGCCTCCTGCGCAAAGCTAAAATAAAGCTATGCCTATCGACCCGACCGCCCCGCTCGCCGCTGCCGACCCCGAGATCTTCGCTCAAGTTGAAAACGAGATTCTCCGCCAGCACGAGGGCCTCGAGATGATCGCCTCCGAAAACTTCGTCTCCCGCGCCGTCCTCGAGGCCGCAGGCACCGTCTTTACCAACAAATACGCTGAAGGCTACCCCGGCAAGCGCTACTACGGCGGCTGCGAATACGCCGACATCGTCGAGAATCTCGCCCGCGACCGCGCCAAAAAGCTCTTCAACGCCGAGCACGCCAACGTACAGCCCTCTTCAGGCTCGCAGGCCAACGCCGCAGCCTACATGTCGATCATCTCCCCCGGCGACACCCTCCTCGGCCTCGACCTCGCCCACGGCGGACACCTCACCCACGGCCACAAGCTCAACTTTTCCGGCAAGCTCTACCGCATCGTCGGTTATCAGGTCCGCAAGGACACCGAGACCATCGACTACGACGCCCTCGAAGAGCTTGCAGTCCGCGAGAAGCCCAAGGTCATCGTCGGCGGAGGCTCCGCCTACCCCCGCATCTTCGACTTCCCCCGTATGCGCGCCATCGCCGACAAGGTCGGCGCCTACCTCATGGTCGACATGGCCCACTTTGCCGGACTGGTTGCAGGTGGAGCCCATCCCTCGCCCGTCCCGCACGCCCACATCACCACCACCACCACCCACAAGACCCTCCGTGGGCCACGAGCCGGACTCATTCTCTGCCAGCAGGACCTCGCAGCCAGTGTCGACCGCTCCGTCTTCCCCGGCCAGCAGGGCGGCCCGCTCATGCACATCGTCGCGGCCAAGGCCGTAGCCTTTAAAGAAGCCCTTGATCCCGCCTTCTCCACCTACGCCCACCAGGTCGTCGCTAACGCCAAGGTGCTCGCCGAAGCGCTCGCCGCCGAAGGCTTCCGTATCGTCTCCGGAGGAACCGACAACCACCTCATGCTCGTCGATGTCTTCCAGAAGGGTATGTACGGCTCCGAAGCTGAGAACGCTCTGGGTGAAGCCGGGATCACCGTCAATAAGAACGCAATCCCCTACGACACCAACCCGCCCATGAAGCCCTCCGGCATCCGCGTCGGAACCCCCGCCCTCACCACGCGCGGCATGAAAGAAGGCGAGATGCGTCAGATCGCCACCTGGATCGCCCGCGCCCTCGACCAGCGCAACGACCCCGCCGCCCTCCGCAAGATCCGCGGCGAAGTCACCGAACTCGCAGACACCTTCCCCCTCTACGAGTTCCTCCGCCAACCCCAGCCCGTCGCCTGATCCACCACCAATAGCCTGTCCTTTTGACCGGAGCGGCTCACAGTCTTATCGTGAGCCGCAGAGTGGCGAAAACTGCTTCGCTGCCACGACCAGGTGTGCTCCCCACGAGACTTCCGACCTCGTCCCTTCGTCTATCTCCATGGGATACCTCTCCCCGCCTCGTCTCATCCATCACGCGGACGAAGTAAGGCCTTCTACGGAGGAAAAGGGTAAAAATGACCCTCGAGGTCCTAACCTGGCTCATCGCCATCCCGCTCCTGGGCTTCATCACCGGCATGCGCACCATGACCCCTATAGCGGTCATCTGCTGGTTCGCCTGGCTCGGACTTCTCCCCCTCTCAGATGATTGGTGCTGGTGGGCCGCTAAACTCCCTGTTGTCATAGTCTTCACCCTCCTGGCCGCCGGCGAGTATATCGCCGACAAGCTCGGCTACTCCCCGCGCCCCACCCGCCCCGCTATCCTTATCCTCCGCTTCTTCTTCGGCGGGCTTGTGGGAGCCATCGTCGCCGCAGGCCTCAACTCCTCCGGCATCGAAGGCACTATCCTCGGCGTCCTCGGAGCCCTCGTCGGAGCCTTCTGCGCCTACCAGCTCCGCCACCAGCTCACCCGCCGCATCGGCTGTAAGATCTGGCACGTCACCGTCTCTGAAGACATCTTCGCCATAGGCTGCGCCATCATCTGCCTCGGCATCATCACTGGTTAGCTCTGTCTGACTGCAGCATTAAGACCTGTCATTTCAACCGTAGCGCGAAGCGCGTCGTCGAGAAACCTGCTTCTCAACCCATGCCTCAAATCCACCCAAACCCCCTGCCCCAGCTACAATAGTCGAGGCACTTTGGAAGGCACCTAAGCATGAGCTGGTTCAAACGCGAAGACAACGAGATCGTCAACGACGCTGAGCGGACCGTTCGCACCGAGGGCCTGTGGGTCCGCTGCCCCGATTGCCTTCAGGTCATCTTTAAAGCAGACCTCGAGGCCAACCTACACGTCTGCCCCAAGTGCGGTTACCACTTCCGCATCGGAGCACGCGCGCGCATCGAAAGCCTCCTCGAGCCGGGCTACCAGCTCGTCGACCTCGACCTCCGCTCCACCGACCCCCTCGAATTCACCGACCTCAAGCCTTACAAGAAGCGCCTCATCGAAGCCCGCAAGAAGACCGGCCTCAACGACGCCATCATTAATGCCATCGGTCACATCGGTCCCCACCCCGTTGTCCTCTCCGTCATGGAGTACGGCTTTATCGGTGGGTCCATGGGTTCAGCCGTAGGCGAAACCATCGCCCGCGCCGTCGACCGTTCGCTTGCAACGCGTCACCCTCTCATCATCGTCTCCGCCTCTGGCGGCGCGCGCATGATGGAAGGCATCGCCTCCCTCATGCAGCTCGCCAAGGTCTCCGCAGGCCTCGCCCGCATGGACGACGAGAAGATCCCCTACATCTCCGTCATGACCGACCCCACCACCGGAGGCGTCACCGCCAGCTTTGCCATGCTGGGCGATCTCAACATCGCCGAGCCCGGAGCCCTCATCGGCTTCGCCGGCCCCCGCGTCATCGAACAAACCATCCGCCAGAAGCTCCCCGAAGGCTTCCAGCGCTCTGAGTTCCTCCTCGAGCACGGCTTCCTCGACGCCATCGTAGGCCGCAAAGACATGAAGGCCTACCTCCACCAGGCGTTCAGCTGGATGACCCTCAACCAGTCCGACCTGCACGAAGAGACCCTCGCAACTGTAGAAGCTCAGTCAGAATGAGGAAACGAATGTACCGCCCGCAGTAATGACCGCTCAACGGACGCGGATCCTGCCTTCGATCACCTGCACACCTCTTCCTGCAAGCTTCACTACGTCGCCCCGCACCTCCACATGCAGCAGGCTCGGGCGCTTCATCTCGTAGCCCTGCTCAATCGTCAGCGCAACGCCCTCCTTCGCGATTCCATGCCGCACAAGTTGGCATCCCAGCGGCCCCGCTGCCGTCCCCGTAGCCGCGTCTTCCACGATTCCCACCGTCGGGTTGAAGAACCTTGCGTGCGCGGTCGAACCCGGCTCCGCGGTGTCGAGGCTGAACAGGTAGCAACCCTCCCCTCCCGCATCGCGCAGCACCTTCGCCAGCCGCTGCGAATCCGGATGCGCACGCGCAATCACTTCGCGGCTTCGCATTGGAACCAGAAGATGTCCCGCACCAGTCGAGACCACCTGCGCAGGCAGCCGCTCCACGTCAACATCCTTCCGCTCCAGTCCAAGCGCCGCAGCCAGCTCGCCAACGTCCTTCGCCGTTCCGCCGAATACCGGTGCCGACTGCGTCAGGATCACCGCCGTCGGCCTCCCTGCTTTGCAGCGAACCTCTACCGGAAGCAGTTCGTCTCCCATCTCCTGCGTAAACGCGTTCTCTCCATCCCGCAGCTTCAACTTGCCGGAATCCGCGAGCCACCACCACGCTCCCAACGAGTTGTGACCCGCGCCGAAGATCTCATGCCCCGTCGCCGTAAACGACCGCAGTCTCCAGTCCGCCTTCTTACGCGACGGAAGAAGGAACGTCGTCTCCGCCTGGTTCAGTTCACCGGCGATTCGCCGCATCGTCGCATCATCCAGCGACTCGGCACCAGGAACAATCGATAGAGGATTTCCTGTCAACGGCTCCTCTGCAAAGACATCGACAAAGTAAAACGGAATCTCCACTCTGGCTCCTCCTCTCGCACCCGCTCCACCCTCTCCCGTTATATCCCCTGGAACCCGAACACCGGAAAGAGCCAGTGCCCCTCCCGTTACTGAAAGAAATGCTCGTCGATTCATCGCAATCCTTTGCGTTGTCCATTTATCTCAACGTAAAGATACACAACGCTAAGTAATATATGTGGCACGAGAGAATAGGATTCAAAGAAATGATGTCTCCGGAGACGCCATGAGTCTCAAACCAATTTCCAGAACAACCTCCAGTCAGGCGCAAAGCCCGGCTCAGGATCACGCGGACCGCATCCTCGCCCAGTGGGGCCGCGAACGACCGGACCTCGACGTCTCCCCCATGGCTATCATCGGTCGCATCTCCCGCGCCGAGCGCCTCATCGACGCACGCATGAAGGCCGTTAGTCTCGACTTCAGGCTCGAGCGCTGGGGATTCGACGTGCTCGCCACCCTTCGCCGCGCTGGCGAGCCCTACCGCCTCACGCCCACGCAACTCTTCCAGTCCCTCATGCTCACCTCAGGAGCGATTACCAACCGTATCGACCGGCTGGAAGAGGCTGGCTTCGTTGAGCGTCTGGTTGATCCCGGCGACCGACGCGGCACTCTCGTCTCGCTCACGCGTAATGGCCACAAACTGATCGACCGCGCCCTCGCCGCCCACATGGAGACCGAAGAGGACATGCTCGCCCCACTCTCGTCCAGCGATCGCCAAAAGTTGGCCGATCTCCTCCGCATCCTGCTACTCCACCTCGAAACCCCCTGAGCCGGAATGATGACCCCTGTTTCGCAACCAGCATCAGCAACACAACCGCAAGCAACGCTCCATAAACGCGTCGCGCAACTACCCCCCTAGCTACAAACGCAGGGGCGATAGCAACGGCGAAAAGAATAGCGCCGGGTTGCTGCATCACCAATTTGACGAATAAGAATAATTATCATTTACTAGCTCTTGATGCAGACTTCTCTCGGCGTCGAGACCCGTCCCTTCCGTGAACTTTGCGCGGATCACGGACTCGCCGCAACCCACCAGCGCCAGGTTCTTTATGAGGTCATGCAGAAGATGCCTGGCCACCCAAGCCCGGAAGAGGTCTACGCTCGTGTCAAGAAGCGTATACCCGCAATCTCCCTTGCGACGGTTTACAAAAACATTCATCTCTTTGTCGAGAGAGGCGTGCTAAAAGAAGTCAGCATGCATCACGGCTCTCTGCGAGTAGAGCTGAACAGCCACCTCCACCACCACATGGTGTGCTCGCACTGCAAGGCCATCAATGACATCGAAGAAAAAGATCTCGGTGTTCTCCCGGCACTACAACGGCTGCCTGGAGGCTTTCAGGTCGAACGCTACGCTATCGACGTCATAGGAATCTGTGCCGCATGCCAGAAAGTAAAACGCAGCTGACACCATCCACTCAATAACCGAACCGAAGAAATTGCATATGGGCGAAGACCACAAGATCAATATTTGACGACCTGCGCGGCCCAATCGCAGGTTAGGTTTCCTGTCACAGAGAACGAAGGAGCAAAAATGTCGACTGAACCGAAATGCCCAGTGCCGCACGGCGGCAGCAACCCAGCCACCAGCACAGAGACAGCCTCGCCTATGCATGGCGCTGTCACACACAACTCGCGCAAGATTACGCGCAACGAGCACTGGTGGCCCGACCGCCTCGACCTCGCCGTCCTGCACCAGAACACCAAGCTGGCCGATCCGATGGGCCAGGACTTCGACTACGCGGAAGAGTTCAAGAGCCTCGACCTCGACGCCGTCATCAAGGACCTGCACGCCCTCATGACCGACTCGCAGAGCTGGTGGCCCGCGGACTACGGCCACTACGGCCCGTTCTTTATCCGCATGGCATGGCATAGCGCCGGTACGTATCGCATTCATGATGGCCGCGGCGGAGCAGGTATGGGTACGCAGCGTTTTGCGCCCCTCAACAGCTGGCCAGACAACGTCAGCCTCGACAAGGCTCGTCGCCTGTTATGGCCCATCAAGCAGAAGTACGGCAAGAAGATCTCCTGGGCCGATCTCATGATCCTTACCGGCAACGTTGCGCTCGACTCCATGGGCTTCAAGACCTTCGGCTTCGGAGGCGGTCGTGCCGACGTCTGGGTTCCGCAGGAAGACATCTTCTGGGGCTCGGAGCACACGTGGCTCGGCAGCGATCGTTACCAGGGTGAGCGTGATCTCGACAACCCTCTCGCCGCCGTGCAGATGGGTCTCATCTACGTAAACCCGGAAGGCCCCGACGGCAAGCCCGATCCGGTCGCTTCGGCACGCGACATTCGCGAGACCTTCGGCCGCATGGCCATGAACGACGAAGAGACCTTCGCCCTTATCGCCGGTGGCCACACCTTCGGCAAAGGTCACGGTGCGTACGATCCTGGCCCGAACGTCGGACCCGAGCCCGAAGGCGCACCTATCGAGCAGCAGGGCTTTGGCTGGAAGAACACCAAGGGCAAGGGCAACGCCGAGGACGCCATCTCATCCGGCCTCGAAGGCGCATGGACCAGTCAGCCCATCAAGTGGGACTCGGAGTACCTCGACAACCTCTACAACTTCGACTGGGCACTCAAGAAAGGCCCCGGCGGCGGTTGGCAGTGGTACGCCGTGGCCGAGGAAGCCAACTTCCCTGACGCACACATCAAGGACAAAAAGCACCTGCCCATGATGTTCACCTCGGACCTCGCTCTCAAGTTCGATCCCGCTTACGAAAAGATCGGCAAACGCTTCCAGACCAACCCCGACCAGTTCGCCGACGCCTTCGCCCGCGCGTGGTTCAAGCTCACACACCGCGATATGGGCCCCATCGACCGCTACCTCGGGCCGCTGGTTCCCAAAGAGCGGTTGATCTGGCAGGACCCAGTCCCCGCCGTCGATCACGCGCTCATCGTCGAAGCGGACATCGCCGCACTCAAGGAGAAGATCCTCGCCTCCGGTCTCACGACCTCACAGCTTGTCTCAACCGCATGGGCGGCAGCGTCGTCCTTCCGTGGCTCCGACAAGCGCGGCGGAGCGAATGGCGGCCGCATTCGTCTCGAGCCGCAAAAGAACTGGGAGGTGAACCAGCCTCTCGTGCTTGCGAAGGTTCTCAGCACGCTTGAGGGAATCCAGAAGGACTTCAACGCAACCGGCAAAAAGGTCTCGCTCGCCGACCTGATCGTCCTCGGCGGTGACGCTGCCATAGAAGCCGCCGCGAAGAAGGCCGGAGTTGACGTCACCATCCCCTTCGCGCCCGGTCGCACCGACGCATCTCAGGAACAGACCGACGTTGCCTCCTTCGCCCCGCTGGAGCAGACAGCCGACGGCTTCCGCAACTACCTGCGTCTCGGCCACAACACCCGCGCCGAGGATCTGCTCGTCGACCGCGCGCAGTTGCTCACCCTGACGGCCCCGGAAATGACCGTCCTCGTCGGTGGCCTGCGCGTCCTCGGTGCCAACTACCGTGGCGCGAAGGAAGGCGTCTTCACCGACAAGCCCGGAACCCTGACGAATGACTTCTTCGTCAACCTGCTCGACATGGCGACTGAGTGGAAGGCTTCTTCTACTGCGGAAGGTTTGTTTGAGGGGTCGAATCGCGAGACAGGTGAGACAAAGTGGACCGCCACTCGTGTGGACCTGATCTTCGGTTCCAACTCTCAGCTCCGGGCCCTCGCGGAAGTCTACGCATCGGCCGACTCAAAGGAGTCCTTCGTAAAGGACTTCGTAGCCGCGTGGAACAAAGTCATGAACCTCGACCGCTACGATCTCTGCAAGGCGTAGTTCGTCGGTTGTACCTCAACTCCGCAAAACAAAGGGCTACCGCAAGGTAGCCCTTTTATCATCAGCGTTCGTCAGCGCCCCTCCGGCTGAATGTAGTTAAGCACCCACACCGTAGCAGCATCCGCGCCTTCCACTGCAAGACACAGATCATGCTGCCCCGTCTGCCGCGGGAACGACACCGCAGGAAGCGTAATCACCCCGTCCTTGCGATAAGCCGGCTGCAACGGCACTTTGGCAAGCAACTCGCCGTTGCAGCTGTCCAGATGAACTGCAATCTGCGCCTGCGTGCTTGTGGCGTCGCTGCGTAACGGAAGCGGCTTCCCCTGCGATTGGAAGATGTA
>Ga0163162_10007673_pt1 | contig 10506 bp, 8 predicted proteins | sample S55metaG_FD_115310 | JGI IMG/M metagenome (GOLD analysis project Ga0163162, IMG submission 115310) | Switchgrass rhizosphere microbial communities from Kellogg Biological Station, Michigan, USA - S5-5 metaG | ecosystem: Host-associated > Plants > Roots > Rhizosphere > Soil | place: USA: Michigan...
AGGAAAGAAGCGATTTGCGAACGTCTCACTGACAACGACCACTTTCTGCGACGTTTTGATGTCGGTCGGTGCAAACCCTCTTCCTTTAATAATCGGAATGCCCATCGTTGTAAAAAAGTCTGGCCCTACGAGGTTTTGATTGACTACTCGAGCCTCTCCTTGTGGTGGAGTTTGATTGTGTGTGAACATCGGCGTGTTCCAGCCGCCTTGATTGAATATGAAGAATGAGAATGCGTCAGCCTGCACACCTGGGATGGCCTTAACCTTCCCTTCCAATTCGTGATACAGAGCGATGAATTGATCCGATTTGAATCCAGTTGCTGAGGTATCGATCCTGAAGATCGTAACGTTCTGTTGATCGAAACCGGTTGGGATTCTTTGGAGGTTTATCAGCGTTCGTACGAACAGGCCCGCCGCAACCATTAGGAGGAGGGACAGGGCTACTTGTGCAACGACGAACGACTTCGCGAGTCTGCTTTGCGAGGTTTTATTGATCGTACCTTTTCCGTCTTTAAGACCACTGTGCAAGTCGATTTTCGTGGCGCGAAGAGCGGGCGCGACTCCGAAGATTACGGCCGACAGCAGAGACGTAAGTAGAGTGAAGCCGAGTAATCTTGAGTTGAGACTCACATCAACCGGTAATGCATCCGGCTGGTCGGAAGCCATGACTAACAACATCTGGCTACCCCACCATGCGAGAAATACTCCGCCAATCCCTCCAATCGTTGCGAGCATTAGACTCTCGGTCAACATTTGACGAACCAGTCGGAACCGACTCGAACCTAAAGCCATGCGCAATCCAAATTCCTTTTGCCTTCCAGCTGCCCGAGCCAACAACAAGTTGGCTACATTGGCACACGAAATAAGCAGTACTACACCAACAATCGCCATCAGAATTTTTAGCGGCAATGCGAATTTTCCACGTATGCCGCCAAGACCTCTGCCTGCAGGCGTTAGCTCAACACTGGCGCGCTCCATGTCCTGGAGTCGATCAGCTGAGGGTTGTGGACCGGCTGCAGTTTGCAAGAACTGTTTGAAAAGAACCTTAACGGTTGCGTCTGCTTGCTGTTGAGTGACGCCGTTGTTGAGGCGACCAACTACGTATAGATCTTGAAACAGATTGTCGGAGCGGCCGTTCCAGTGAGCGGGCGGCAGTTGCGAGCTCATCGCGAGTGGCATCCAGAGATCTATACGCTCGCCCACGGTTGTACTCATGAAGTTCTTTGGTGCTACGCCGATGATCGTGTAGGTCGTCTTATCGATAGTGATCGTTTTGCCAACGACATTTGGGTCACCACCAAGTTCACGTTGCCACCAACCGTAACTCGCCACGGTAACCGGATGTTGGCCAATGGTTCGATCGTCTTCGTCGCCAATTAGTCTTCCGAGATAGGCGTTCAATCCCAACACTGGAAAATAACTTCCTGAGACCAACTGAACTTCAAATTTCTTAGGTTCGGAGGAGTTGTCGCCAATTCTGCCATGTACATCCCAGATCATGCTCAAAAGTGCGCCGACGTCTTGAAAGAGATCCTTACGTTGTCGCACGATTTCGTAGAATGGATAAGAAAACAGATCGCAACTCTCATTGGGAAAGCCCATACTCAGACCACCACTTTCGGCTTTGCCTAAGAGCACGAGCTCAGCTGGCTTTTTAACGGGTAGCGATCTGAGCATCACTGCGTCGAGCAGACTAAAGATCGCGGTATTGGCGCCAATACCAAGCATCAAGGTAAGGATTGCCAGAAAGCTAAAGGCTGGACTTTTGATGAGCAGTCGAAGACTGTAGCGAAGATCCTGAACAAGATTCTCGATCTGTCTGACGCCCCAAGCATCGCGGCATTCTTCCTTCGATTGATCCATACCGCCAAAAGCTTTCAAAGCTTCATGTCGAGCGTCTTCTTCTGACATGCCACTTTCGATGTTGCGAGCAGTGTCACGTTCCAGATGAAAACGGAGTTCGTCATCGAGCTGTTGTTCCACGGCGTCTTTATGAATAAGTGTGCGCCAACGACGCTTAAGTCTGTTTAGAATCACGGTAGTACCTCATGCGTCACGAAGAATGAGAGCTACAGCACCGGAAAACCGTTCCCATTCTTTACGTTCAGCATCCAGTTGTTTACGACCCGTAGTAGTTAGTTCATAGAACTTGGCTTTGCGATTGTTTTCGGAAGGCCCCCAGGTTGCGGCAATGAGTTCTCGTTCTTCGAGACGATGTAACGCAGGGTAGAGCGCGCCGGGAGTAACACTCAATACTTCACCGGAGAGCAGTTGAATATGTTGCATGATGTCCCAGCCATTCATGCTTCCGGAACGAAGGATGCGCAGGACCAGCAGTTCGAGAGTGCCTTGAAGCAGATCAACTTTTTGTTTTTTCATATTCCTCTAGCCATCCGATAGGAGCCGGAGTATAGCTGTGCTCCTATCGAGTGTCAATAGGAACTTTAATTCTTTTACCAGAACGAATAGTTGGAGTGATGGAGAAAAAATGGCGATAGGGCGAGTGCTTTCGCATCTGCGCCCCATCGCCTTTATTACTGTGTCGCCGCGTCCGGTGTTCTTACGCTACTGCCGCATCCGTGATCTCGAGAGCTTTGTCGATGATACCGAAAGCCTCTCTTAACTCATCTTCGGTTATACAAAGCGGTGGATTGGTAAAAAACGTGTTCCAACGGACGAGTGTGTAGAGGCCCTCCTGACGGAAATATTTCCCGAGGGCTTGCATCTCAGGCGAGGTACCGTTGAATGGAGCCAGAGGCTCAAGAGTCTTCTGACTCTTTACCAATTCAAAAATACCGAAGAGACCAATGTTCCGAGTAGCGCCAACCGAAGGGTGACGACTCTTCATTTCGCTCATCAGTTTAGTCATCAAATTACCCATCTGCCGTGCGTTCTCGATCAACTTGTCTTCTTCATAAACTGAGATGGTTGCGAGTGCAGCAGCGCACGCAAGCGGATGACTGTTGTAGGTAAGTCCACCAAAGAAAACATTATTCTGAAAATGGTCCGCGATGTGACGACGCATGCCAACAGCTCCGAGTTGTACATATGCACTCGTCAGACCTTTCGCCATCGTGATGAGATCCGGTTCCACCTTCCAGTTATCGATTGAGAACCATTCTCCAGTTCTACCGAAACCCGCCATCACTTCGTCGGCAATCAACAGGATGCCATGCTTATCGCATAGATCTCTTAAACCCTGCAGGTAACCATCTGGTGGAATCAGTATTCCATTAGTTCCAGTGACTGGTTCAACAATAATGGCGGCGATAGTCTTCGCGCCCTCGAGTTCAATCACTTCAGCCGTTCGCGACAAAACTTCCTCAGTTGTGTCGAAGCCTTTTTGAATGCCGTGATAAAACTCCGGAATTCGAAATACACCAGCCATTCCCGGCTCTGCTGCCCATCGGCGTGGATCACCCGTTAATGTCAACGCGCCAGCGGTACCGCCATGATACCCACGATAACGAGCCCCAATCTTGTGTCGACCGGTGAACAAGCGAGCGATGCGCACGGCATTCTCCACAGCCTCGGCGCCACCATTCGTGAAGAAGAAGCAATCAATATCGCCGGGCGTGATTTCCGCGAGTTTCGCACCGAGTCGAGCTCGCACATCGGTTGCCATAAAAGGATTAGCGTACGCGAGTTTTGCGGCTTGCTCGTTGATGGCATTGATGACGCGTTCATCACCGTGGCCTATATTCACGCACATCAACTGACTATTGAAATCGATGAATCGCTTTCCTTCCGGTGTCCAAAAATATATTCCCTTGGCGTGGGCCACAGGAATTGGATCGACAGCGGATTGAGCGGACCATTCAAAGATTGTGTGACGGCGGCACAGGTCAACAATTTCGTTGCCTGTCATGGAATCAATAGTGGTAGTCATGATGGCAGAGTATAACACTTAGCAGCGCCCGATATGCTTCAGCTTGTCCTGACCTTAAACTCGTCCTCTCTTGACTGCAGGTTCGTTTGCCACGGAGGTTCGAGTTCCATTAGGTCAGCGACAAGCTGAAGATCTTCGAACACCTAAAGACTACTTTTCTTGAACTACTGACAGGACATTTCCTGACGGGTCTTTAAACCACGCGATCTGTGGTCCAGGTCCGCGCATTATTCCTTTTTCATCAGTCTTGATTTCGGGCTGGTTGTATCTTTCGAGCTTTATTCCGAGCGAGTTTAGTTCATCGACAGCAGTGTCGATGTTCTGAACTACAAAGTTGAGAACCGTAAACGTTGCCGGGGTATGATTTGGTTTTGGATATAAGAAGACATTTGGTCCCCCGTTTACCTTTATTTCCAAACCCTCTTTTAGTTCGGAAAGCTCGAGACCGAGTGTGTTTGCATAAAACTGTCGGGCTTTTTGTAGATCATTTACGGAGTAGCTCGAAAACGTTTTAGCGTCCCTAAACATCCCGGAAGTCTTTCGCATCGGCGTAGCGCCCATTTGTTCATCTCCTCTCATTACTAAACCCATTGAGAAAGGGGAGCGAAAGAATTAGAACAGGAATTTGGCTACAACTAGTGGCGATTAGTTGATCACAATGTGAAGATTTGAATGTGTGAGTTAGCAGGTGATTGCAATTAGAACGATTTCTTGTTCCAGGTGCGCGGTGGGAGTGTCGAATAAGTAATTACAATTTGAAGGGTACTGGTGGATTTTTGTCGGCGCACGAGGTATCAAGTTGCTTGACTTCTCCTTTGTCGATGAAGGACTTGATCATGTTCCCGATACATTGCTCCGCGCTGCCGATCGGATGTCCATTGTTACGAACGACGACGTGAAGTCCACGACTCAGCCCTTTTAATACCTCTTCAGCACCACTCGGCGGAGTCACCGGATCAAATTCTCCTGACATTAATAGTGTCGGAATAATTGACTTTGTTACTGTGCGATGCCCTGAAGATAACGTGCCATTGGGCCAAACCGTGCAAGCTCCGATCTGTTGTTTAAGTCTGTAGTCGCCACCGAAAGTTCCTGTCACTAAAGACGCGGTGTCCTTTGGTAAGAACGGAATGTCTTCAGTGCATGAGACCGAAAGAAAGAAACCAGCCGCGAGCCGATCGCCAGTGAGTAAGCGACGTGCTGCCAGCGATGTCTCCACCAGTCCTGGCTTGTCGAGATGAACGATGTCTTTCAACAACTGAAGGCCGCGCATTTCATTTTCTGGTGAGTACAAGAAAAAACGGAAGTTTTCCGAAAACAATCCGGGCGAGATTCTAATCTTTACGGGTATTGAGAACGCCGGAGTGCTTTCAAGCCTTTTAAGTACGGCCCGCAAATCTTCATTTGGAGTTGGGTACTCGCGTGCGCAAAGTGCATCTTCGCGGCAACGCTTGATCAGTCGTTGCCATGCTTCCTCACCTGCTCTTGCGTGCGTGGAAGGAGAAGCGAGCGACGGGGGCACGACTCCTTTCATGGAAACGGTACGAAGAGATGCAGCGTGGCGACGCATGTAGACCTGGGCGACGCGCGTTCCGTAGGAGGTGCCATAAAGATTGATCTGACCATAACCAAGCGCACGCCGAACGTCTTCAAGATCATCGACAGCAATCTGTGTTGTGTATTGCCGTAGGTCTGCCGACTGTTCTAAACGCGCTCGACATCGTTTGAGTGCCGGTAAACTTAAAATGTTTTCGTCGAGATAACCTGTCTCATCAGGGTCATTCAGTTCCGGACAAGTCAAGGCGTTTGATTTACCAGTACCTCGCAAATCCACCAAGACGAGATCTCGAGTTTGTCTGATCGCTCCAAACGCTCTGCTGAAGAATGAAGCATTAAAAGAAGGCGCATCACCGGGACCACCTGCAATTACAAATAGTGGATCAGCCTGTTTTGGAGTAGTGAGCGACTCGATCACGATGATTGAGAGATCGAGATTTCTACCTTGTTGTGTGCTGCGATTTTCCCAAACCTGATAATTGCCGCACCGAGTTGGACCATTGACTCCGTTGATCGTGCACGGTGTTAAGACCAGTTGCGCGAGAAATAAGAAAGTTGCAGCCAACATACTGTTGCAGCTAACGCGTAGAAAGAATGTTTAGACTCGAACTGTTTAGTAAAACAGATTGCTGAAATACGTCGAAACCTTGCGTGCCGGATCCTCGGGCGCAATCAGCGCGATATGGTTATCAGGCCTGAGCAAAACGTGAAATGACTTATCAAAGCCAAAAAGTTCAGCAATGTGTGGATAGAGCGGAAGCACATGTCGGTCAAGAAAATCAAATTGATTTAGTTGATCAAGATCTGCGGAAGGTGTCTCGCCATCCGAAAACGACACTAAATGAAACTTCGGTGATCTTACCCGATCGAAGAAACTTTTACCGTCGACCACGAAGTAAGGCATACGATCGCCGGCCTTGAATTCAAAGTCTTTATCGCCTTCATGCCAACTCAAAGAATAATCTCTATAGTTGATCCCAATCTGCGAGATCAGGATAAAGAATCGTTTTCTGACTGCTTCAATCGACATTATGTACTTCGCCATCGGCGGAAAGATCGTGTTGCGGATCAATCCAAAAAACCAATCATCACCGGCTGCAATATTAAACATTCGATCGGTAGTTTCAGTTAATCGCTTCGCGTTGGGAAGTCTCTCCTCGTTGTAAGTATCGAGCAGTTTTGGATCGGCCCCATGTTTTAGTACCAGCCCGGTCTTCCATGCCAAATTGTATGCGTCCTGAATCCCGGTGTTCATTCCCTGGCCACCAGCGGGCGTGTGAATGTGCGCCGCATCTCCCGCGACAAAGCATCGACCAGAAGAGAACTTGTCAACGTGGCGTGTGTGAACTTTGTAAGTGGAGAACCAGTCGACACGCGTGATGTCGAGCTTCAATTGGGCCTCCGACTTGATCTGCTCTTCGATCTCCTCGTACATGACCTCCGCTTCATTCTTGTCGACGCCTTCCGGAAACGAGCCGACAATCCGCCAGCGGTTTTCTCCCGGCATCGGAAAAAACGCAACAACACTGTGCGGGGCGATGCAGACCGTCAATGCATCGTGCGTAAACTCCCAGTCAATATGAACGTCAGCAACGTAAAACAGACGTTCAAATGTGCTACCTGCAAAGGCAAGTCCGAGGTTGTGACGCACAATGCTTCGTGGACCATCACATCCGACTAGATATTTACCTTCGATCGTTTCTGTGTCACCCGAAGTGTTTGCTATGACGGCTGTAACCGCCTGGTCGTTTTGCGAGAACTGCTGTAATTCAGTTTCCCAACGAACGTCACGTCCATTTGACTTGATCCAGTCGTACATCAACTGTTCGTTGCGACTTTGCTCAAACACGAGCATGTAGGGATAAGCGCTAAGACCCTCACCGACTCGTGATAACTCGACCTCGCCGATAACATCGCCCTTCTCCAACATGCGAACTTTGCCCGCAACGGTTCCCTGGGCAACGGCTGGTTTCGCCAGATCCATCTGCTCATAGATTTCGAGAGTGCGGGCATGAACACCGAGTGCTTTTGAATAAGGAGTGACACCTTCTTTCTTATCGATGATCACAAAGTCGACGCCGTAGCGAATCAGTTGACAGGCTAGCGCCAGCCCGGTTGGACCCGCGCCAACAATGATGACTTCTGTATTAACCGCCATGTGTTGATGCTAGCGAAGGATATTGTTTCGGACAAGGAATTTTCACTGGAGCAAATGGCCAAACAACGGTAGTATCCTGCTCTCTCCTCGATCTGCCACTTTGAACAAATGCATCGACCAAACATGAAGTACGCGCGTTTCCTTACAATCCTCCTGGTGATTTCAGTTAGCTGTTACGGATTTTCCTTGCAGGAACCTCTTCGTTTAAAAAGTCAGGACGAAGCAAAGTTAAAAAGTCTCATGCAAATCCTCCAACGCCGGTTGGACCAGTCAAGATTGCGCGCAAACCTGGCTGGCGCCCAGGTCGGATTCTCGTTTGTCACTGATGGAGATAACCCGAAATATGTTTCCGGATCTGTTGCCAGTGGAGTTATCGATTTGCAGTCGAATGTGCCGCTGAAAACCACCGATCGCTTTCTCACTGGAAGCATCGGAAAAACTTTTGTATCCGCGCTTGCTTTGCTTCTCGTTCAGGAAGGGCGATTGAATCTCGACGACAAGATTGAGAAATGGTTGGGCAGTGAAGCGTGGTTTTCCAAATTACCAAACGCGAAAACGATCACATTCAGAATGTTGCTCAATCATTCGAGTGGCGTCGAGAACCATGTCGAGACGGAGAGCTTTCAAAAACAGCTACTCAAGAGTAGTTCGCGCAACATCAACCACGATGAACTTGTGGCCTTTATTCTCAATAAGAAACCGTTGTTTGCTGCTGGAAGTGGTTACAACTATGCCGATACCAATTACATCCTTGCCGGAATGATCATCGAGAAGATCACCAGTAAGCCACTCTATGATTCAATCAACGAAAGACTGCTCAAGCCTTACAAACTCGACAACACGATTCCCGCTGACAGTGTGACGTTGCCGAACGTCGTCACAGGCTACGTCGAAGGAAAGCCGGTGATTGTGGCTGGTAAATTTACGCTCAATCCGCAATGGGAATGGGCCGGTGGTGGGTTCGCTTCAACAGCCGAAGACATTGCGCGTTGGGGTGCACAGCTTTACAACGGCGATGTGTTAACTGCTGCCAGCATGGAACAGATGTTTTCCAGCACGAGTACGGGTGAAGGTGCCGGCTACGGATTAGGGACCATGATCACGCGCAGCAAATGGGGAAGAAGCTATGGGCACGACGGAGAATTCCCGGGTTACCTTTCGGACATGCGTTACTACACGAAATACAAACTCGCAGTATCCGTGCTGGTAAACTCCGACGAGAATCCCGCCGTGAATGCTTTTGTGGTTACTGCGTCTGATGACTTTGCCGGACTCATCATAAATGCGACCGCTAATCGACAACTTTCGCAAGCCGATCAAAACCGGATGCAAAAGTTTGCCGAGACGTGGTTAGATTTGATCTACTCGGGCCGTTTTGATGAGAGTTGGGAACAACTCGCAGAGAGTTTAAAAACCCGTTACGCGAAGGAACGTTGGCGAGAAGTAATCAAGTCCACCCTTGAAGGAGCAGGGAAGTTGCAGTCGAGAAAACCGAAGATTATTGCGTATGCCGATGTCGAGGGAAAAACTGTGCTGGTAGATTTTGAAACAACATTTAGCAAGACTACGATTAAGTCTGAGACGGTAACACTCGAAGTAAATCGCGACGACCTGAAGGTGAAAGCATTTTCGCGACACTAGTGTCTGTTAACTTCAGTTTTTCCTTTGTTGTCCTGTGTCCTGAAGAACCAACTTTATCGCATCCTGAAATCGCCGTGGCGGCGAAGATTTGCAAGACATATCCTTGCGTCACCGATTGAGCCGAGACAGTGAGAGGGACGAACAACCACGGTCTGACCCGTACAGGGTCGTCGTTAGTGTGCGAGCTTACCGTGGGCTTCGCGCAAAGCCGCTCGCCCACGGCTATTCACTTGCATCCTTTCAGGACGAATTAGAAAACTAATATAGTGTGTGTATTTTAAAATGAAACCAAGCTTCTTGTCGGATAACTTTCAATTTGGACACGCTGCTCCAAGCTTGGCCCACTCCTGAAACTTCGCCGCAAAGTCGTCATGATTCATTGGTGGTAACGTTCGTCCTTCACCGGATTCCAGCCCCCTAGCACAAGCCTGGGATCGACGACAGCTTGCAGTTGTTTGCCATTGACCTTAAGAGAGATCATTTGCGCACAACTCCTTCTGTAATTTTCCAAGAGAATTTGTGCGGTTGGATATGCTAAGCGTAATTGGGATTTAGCAGAACAAGTTTTTGCGGTCGCTGAAATATTGAGGAGTCAGTAATGAAAACACTCATCCACTTTTCAAGAAGCACTTTACTCATCTTGCTGGGAATCCTTTCAGCGGCTTTCGGCTTAAAAGGGTTTCTGCTTTCGAGTCATTTCATCGATGGCGGTGTCACAGGAGTTTCAATGCTCCTCTCGAACGTACTGGGTTGGCAATTGGCTCTTCTGATTCCGATCATTAATGTTCCATTTATCGCGCTTGCTTACAAGCAGATCGGCAAAGCATTTGCGATTCGTAGCGTTCTTGCGATTACGGGACTGTCGTTGTGTTTGGCTTTCGTGAAGTTTCCTGACGTCACCCCCGATAAGCTCCTCACTGCAGTATTCGGTGGGTTCTTCATCGGCGCTGGTATTGGTTTAGCAATCAGAGGTGGAGCTGTCCTGGACGGAACTGAGATCGCTGCATTACTCATCAACAGACGGAGCGATCTGTTGAAAGTCGGCGACGTCATTCTGATTCTAAACGTCGCAATTTTTTCCACTGCCGCGTTTTTCCTGGGAATCGAATCAGCACTCTATTCAATGCTCACTTATTTTGCCGCCTCTAAAACGATCGACTTCCTGATTCATGGTGTGGAGGAACACACAGCGCTCTTAATCATGTCTGAGAAGAACCATGAGATCCGGCACGCAATTATTCGTTGTTTGCAACGTGGCGTG
>Ga0163162_10007677_pt1 | contig 10505 bp, 8 predicted proteins | sample S55metaG_FD_115310 | JGI IMG/M metagenome (GOLD analysis project Ga0163162, IMG submission 115310) | Switchgrass rhizosphere microbial communities from Kellogg Biological Station, Michigan, USA - S5-5 metaG | ecosystem: Host-associated > Plants > Roots > Rhizosphere > Soil | place: USA: Michigan...
CAATAAAATCGCGCATTCTTTGCGCCTGGCCCTCTGTAAAACCAAGAATACAACCGGCACCATTGCCATAGTCCATAAAATTATCCGGCAGGTCCGGCACATCGGTCGCAAATCCTGAAAGCGTATCTGTGCTGCACGAGTTTTGCGGGCTTGCACAGGGATAGCCGCCTGTGATGGTTCTTTCGGGTGGCGTATCGCAAACCATATCACCGCTGGTATTACAATCAGTATTGGCACAATCCCTGTTGGCAAACGTGTGTGCAAGGCTCAGGTAGTGTCCTGTTTCATGGCACAGGGTACCAATACCCAGACCTGCCACTACTATATCGCCGCCGGCGCTGGCATAGCCGCCCATTTTCAGCCTTGTCCAGACACCACAGTCAAAACTCTGCATGTATTCCGATTTAATATCTTCTACTACCCAGATATTTACATACCTGGAAGGATCCCATCTTCCCAATGAAGTCATTTCATTTGCCTCCATATCGTAATCATAATCGCCCAAAAAAGTCTTTGTTCTTATGATGCCTGTTGTTTTACCGCCATTCGGATCTGTTTTGGACAGGCAAAACTGGATGCGGGTATCTGTACGGCCGCCGGTAAATGCGCCGCTTGCGGAAAAAGCTTCATTCATCAACTGCAATGCGTTTAATACATTGGCATCGGTAATAGAGGAGGGGTTGGAATTGATAATATGAAAAACAACGGGTAATGTATAGTCTACGGCCATTGTTTTTAATGACCGATGCGAAAGGGTGCGCACCAAGATGGCCTGGTTGATGGCCTTCTCTTTGGCAACAAATGCAGGGTCCTGTCTGCGTTGGGCCAGCAGCATATCGGTACCGCAGGCCATTCCGGGGCCGGGTGCTGCGTGTAAAAAAGCGTCAACTGAATCCCTGGGACGCCATTCAGTTACCTGCGAAAATAGGCCGGTGGATAGCTGCAGCAGAAACAGGCAGCAAAGAAAGCTACATAAATAAGGGTTTAGGGGTTGATTTTTCATTCCTGGATTGATATATCAGCATCTAATAATACGTTTTTTATTGCTAACTGAAAAGCAGCAAGCGCTTTTTACGGAGTATTACCATGAGTACCGTATTTTCCAGCCAAAAAAAGAACCGCCTGGCCATAAAACGGGGCTATTTTTTGTGGGTGGGGCGATTCCGGCCAATGGTTAGCCCGGGGCAAACATTGGCCGTGACAAAATAACCATCCCACTGTTTTATTTTAAAAAAATCCTACCTTTTAATTCAAATTCAGTCATATGCAAACCATGCAATCGCCCGTTAAGCCCGCCGGCACGCTGGCGCATCATTTTAAGTTTTATGACAAAGACGATATACTATCGCTAACCCGTATACGCAGATTTGAGACCAAACTGGGAGAGCGGATACAGGTAATCAACAACCGGCAGTATCTTGAACAATCGCTGCAGCAAACTACGGCCAGGTACATATTGTTTGGTGTACCAGAAGATATTGGCGTGAAAGCCAATTACGGGCTGGGTGGTACCGATTCTGTATGGGTGCCCTTTCTTACTGCATTCCTGAATATACAAAGCAATGATTTTGTAAGCGGAGATGAACTGTTGCTGCTGGGACATTTTGATTTTGGCGATATCAAATACCTGATTGAACAAAATGCACACGGCCACGAAGAAAGAATTGACGCCTACCGGCATGCGGTTAATATGATTGATGAAGAGGTGGAAAGCCTGGCCAAACATATTACCGCCCTGGGCAAAATTCCCATTGCCGTTGGCGGCGGTCATAACAATGCCTATCCGCTTATTAAGGGTGCGGCAAAGGGCTTGTATAAAGCGGGACTATTGCCGCTGGCGCAGATAAATGCCATCAATTTAGATGCACATACAGATTTTCGCCCTTCTGAAGGCAGACACAGTGGCAACGGGTTCCGGTATGCGGAAGAAGATGGCTACCTGCTGAAGTACTGTGTGGTGGGGGTTCATGAAAATTATTTACCGCAGAATGTATGGCTGGACATTGTCAACAATCCATTTATTGATTTTATTACCTACGAGGATATTTTTATTCACGAAAAAAGAAATTTTATACAGGCCATTGCGCACGCTACTTCTTTTACCGGGGACAATTATACCGGAGTGGAAATAGATCTTGATTGTATTGAAGGCACCCTGGCCAGCGCCTCCACACCAGCCGGTATCAGCCCGCTGCATGCAAGACAGTTTGTTAATTTTGCCGGCATGGACAGTAAACCTGCTTACCTGCATATTTGCGAAGGCGCCACCCAGTTGCACGATGGCAGAAAAGATGAAACCACGGGCAAGCTGATCAGTTACCTGGTGAGTGATTTTATTAAGGCGAATAGTTACGGAAAAAATGTCTGATGGCTGATGTGAGGATGGCTGATTACTTTTAAGCGCTCATATTTCCTCATTTTATACCAATTACGGAAGAATACTTTGTATTAAGTAGTAAGTACTAAGTATTAAGTACTAAGACACACCGCTAAGTCGCAATACAGAATACCAACTGCTTTATACTTATCAAAGCCGCGAAGCCTTTATACTGAATACCAAATATTTTATACTCAACAGTACCCGAGGTCTTGATACTGAATACCGGATACTTTATACACTCTAACGCCGCGAAGTCTTTACACTGAATACCAAATACTTTTTACTCAGCAGTACCGCGAGGTCTTGATACTAAATACCAGATACCAGATACTTTATACTTACCAACGCCGCGAAGTCTTTATACTGAATACCAAATATTTTATACTCAACAGTACCCGAGGTCTTGATACTGAATACCGGATACTTTATACACTCTAACGCCGCGAAGTCTTTACACTGAATACCAAATACTTTATACTCAGCAGTACCGCGAGGTCTTGATACTAAATACCAGATACCAGATACTTTATACTTACCAACGCCGCGAAGTCTTTATACTTAATACTTACTACTTAATACTAAAACGGGATCCCAATATTTACATAACTGCTTACTTTCTTCGACTGGTCACTGTACATAAGACTGAATTCCAGCGGGCCCAGCGCAAAATTATATCCAAACGTTAATGCATAACCGGAAAGCACATTGGGGTTCTGGAAAAACTTGCTGGTGCTGATAAAATTGTTGACAAGTATATTAGCCCTGCCGGTTAAATAGGTATTATTGAAAAGTTCATACCGGTATGCCCCCTGTAAAGCAGCCATGGCCGGCGTATACAAAGAACCTTCCTGCAGGCCGGCAAAAACCACCTGGTTACGGAAAAGCGGTGTTAAGCCGCCTATGGAAAATTCATTCATAATATTGCCGGTATAATTAAAATTGGCGCACGCCTGCAGCAGAAATTCAAGCGTACTGCGGCGGCTGAGCGGCGTATAGGTATCAAGATTAAACACCAGCCTGGGATAGGGATATTGCGAAACCTTCAGCGAATCGGCAGTCAACAGCGCGCCATTCATAAAGAAATTTACGTCGGGCGATTGGGTGGCCACCAGGCCAAACTCTGCATGTAGTTTAACGCCCTTGCGCGGGTACACCACTTTATCCAGGCTGTTGTGTGCTATAAAAAAATAGGTAGTAAAAAAATTGTTGTTGCCGCTGAACTGAAAGCCGGAAAGTATGGCGGGTGTATAGGTAATGGTTTCAAAACGTTCTCCCACACCTGCTGCCAGGTTGCGAAGCGTGGAATACTGGGCTTTGGTATCAAATTTAAAAAATGACTGTTTATAGATTCCGCTCTGTTTATAGGTGTTATAGGTATTTACATCAAAGCGGTCGTACTGGGCGCTGAGTGTGACTGAAAAGTTTTTACGCCGTCCAATGTACTGCAGGTGTTCGGCTCTTGCGCGGAAGGTTTCGCCAATATTAAGCGTAACCAGGTCGCGCGAGTTGGTAATAATAAAGTTGCGTGTGGTAAGGTTGGCAATGGCTGCTATGCCGCTGAACTTATTGTAATGAAGACTCAATTTGGCAAAAGAAAGCGGGTTTTCCGTTACATCAAATATTATTTTGCAACTGCTGTCGGGTTGTGGTTGTAGTGAATAAGTAACCCGGCTGTAATAGCGTGTACCAAAAGCTGAGCGCACCATTTGCGAAAGATGCCGGGGTGTATATTCCTGGTTGGTGATAAGATCAATGGTATGAACAAAAAAATCGGGACCCGTGTTTCGCAGGCCTTTTATTTCATAGGATGAAATTTTTACCGGAGGTACCGGCGGCAGCCTGTTTACAATAACCTGTTGCGGGCCATAAAGGGCGTTCAATGAATCGGCAATTTGTTTAAAACGCGGATATAATTTCCTGCCCTCCTGTATTCCCAGGTCCAGTATATCTGAAGACTGTGCAAAGCTGCCCATATTGTATTGCGGCATTTCAAAGGGCACATAGATATCGCAAAGTGCTACTTCCTCCTTGTGATCCTGTGCTTCGCGGAAAAAAGCCACCTGTAATAAAACCTGGATAGCATTTCTTACTTTATCCGAGGTCAGCAGGCCCCCGGCCACATTGCTGCCTATGACAAATCCGGCACCCATTTCTTTTACATCGCGAACGGGGAAATTTCTTACCACACCGCCATCCACCAGTCGCTTACCGTCATAATCAACGGCTGTAAAAAACGAAGGAATAGCCATACTGGCACGTATAGCCGAAGTAATTTCTCCCTTGCTCATCACTACTGCCTCGCCATTGCCCACATCGGTGCCAATGCATTTAAAAGGTATATTGAATCTGGAAAAATCTTTTTGATTGTATACCGGGAAAAACATTTCAGACAGCTTTATCCAGAGTTCCTGCCCCTGCAGCACACCGGTGGGCAACTGGAATCCGTGGTTTACCCAGGGAAGTTCAACCGTATACTTGCTGTATTCGTCTTTTTCCTCCATAAAAAGTGTACGCAGTGAAGCCTGGTTACTGAGCAGTAAATCCCAGTTAATGGCACGCGCCATTTTTTCTATAGAATCTGCGGGGTAGCCAATGGCGTACAATCCGCCAATGATGCTGCCCATGCTGGTACCTGTGAGGTAATCAATTTTTAAACCGGCAGAATCAATGGCTTTAAGAATGCCGATATGTGCAAGCCCTTTGGCGCCGCCGCCGCTAAGGGTAAGTCCAATTTTAGGACGCTGATTATCCTGCTGGCACAGGGCGGAAAAACTGCACCCCATGATTGGTGCAAAAAGAAAAGCTATCAATAGAAATCTTCTCATAAGTCAGGAATACCAAATTTACACAGTTAAGGCTGGTATTAAAAAAATAAAGCTGCCTGTTACGGCAGCTTTACTAAAAATTGTGATTGTATTAAATGATTATTGTGGTGTAAGGTATTGCGCATATGCATAGCCTTCTTCACCTTTTTCTGTTTTAATCAGCCACCACTGGTCATTGGCTTTGCTGATTAATGTAACGGTAGAACCATGGGTGGCTTTGCCAACAATGGGTTGGTCGGTGCCGGGTCCTTTGCGCACATTCAGGTTAGAGCTATCGGTAGTAACAGTTGCTTTTGTACCGGCGGCACCGGCCGCAACATTCACATTCATTACCACATCTGCCGCCCTGAAATCAGGATCAATTTTATTGTAGATGGCCCAAAGCTGATCTTTTACTTCGCCGGTTGGCGCATCCCCATCAATGTACAAAACATTGTCCTGCTCGCGTACCTGCAGGTTGGAAACGCCACTTGTACTGGCGGCGTCCAGCAGTTCTTTATATTTATCCTGTAATGCCATAAGTTGTTTCCTCCGTTTTATTTAATGGTTAATTTATTTTCAATTTTTTTAGCCTTCAGGGTATGCAGGCTCATCATTAATTTCTGTAAGCTGGCCCTTTTAATATCGCCGGTTAAAGTAATGACGCTGTCTTTTACTTCTGCTTTAACACCGGGGAAATCTTTGATGGCATCTGTTACACCGGGTTTCAGCGCATCGTCGCCATTGATAACTACAGGCGCCGGAACGGGTGCTGCCGGGGGAGCAACTGTACTGTTGTTCACCACTGATTTTACACCCGGAATGGCTTTTACAGTGGTTTCAAACGCTGCTTTGGATGCATCGTCTTTAAACACACCGCTCAGCGTAACAACGCCATCTTTTACGGTGGCACTACCGCCGGTAACATCAGTTGATGCAGCGGAAAGTTTTTCAGTCACTGTTTTTTCCAAATCTGCATCTTTTGGACCGCTTTTGCAGGCAGATAGAACTACTATGGCAACTGCTGCAAATACAAAAGCGAAACGAAGAAAGGATTTACGCATAAAATTTATTTTGGTTAAATGAATGATGAAGCAAAGATTGATGAATAAGCCTGATAGGTTGCATCAAATATAAATATTCTAATATGATCCTGACAACAAGTTTTATTGGTGGATTATATTACCAGTTTTGTTAACGCAAACTCACAAATTATGATTTCTTTACTATGCTCCAGGTAAGCAACAGTATATTTTTTACGGAATGTGGCACACCTGTATGTTAACTTCTTCCATGTAAGATGCCGGCAGGGACGGTGTACTTGCCTTTCATTGGATAATTCATCAAAAAACACGAATGCATTATCCACAAATCGCTTAGCTGTTTCAGGCATACCTTTTCCTTCAATAAATAGCGCAACTTTCGCCACAGATTCAACAGCCGTATCTAAAATGGTTACTTTTCTTTTGCCCACTTATCAATCATTTTGAAGGCAAGTTTTTTTCCTTGGTTGAGGGATAATCTCTTAGCGGGAGGAGTTTTACTGGCTGCTTTGATTACCAGGTGTTCATATTCCTTTCTTGGAACAACAACATATGACTTCTTATTAATAGTTAATGTAGTCATCTTCTTCTATTTTAACGAATGTACAAAAATTACCCGGATTATTTTCCAGCTACAGTTTAAGCGGCTCCGCCTGCTTCAAGGCGCATAATTTTTTCAAATACATCCTCATATTGTTTATTAAGCCGGTCCAGTTCGGTGGTGGTATTCTTATAATCGGTTTCTGCCAGCACAAATTTATTTTTGTCTGAATAGGTTTCGGGCAAGCCCAGAGAAGCCTGGATTTGCGCTTTTTTTTCAGTAAGCCGGCTAATGTCTGCTTCCAGCTGCTGAAAAATTTTCTGCTGTTTCTGCAGTTCCTTTTTTGCCTCTTTATTGATAGGTGCAGCCGTTGTACTGGCTGTAGCCGGCTGATTTTTTGCAGGTGCTGTTTCTTTTTTATTTGAAGTAGCGGGTGGTTGTTTTTGTGGCTCAGTTAATTGTTTATTGTCTGCCGCATTTTTTTTACTGCTGGCAACATTTCTTTCTTTCCAGTCGGCCCATTCATCATAGGTTCCTTTAAATTCTCTTATCTTATTATCGTCAATTTCCCAAATGGTATTGGCGGTCTTGGATACAAAATAACGGTCATGACTTACCAGTATCAGCGTGCCCTCATACTTTTTCAATGCATCAATCAATAATTCCACCGAATGAATGTCAAGGTGATTGGTGGGCTCATCCAGCAGCAGAAAATTGGCTTTGCTGGTAATTGTTTTTGCAAGGGCCACACGGGCTTTTTCTCCACCGCTCAGTATTTTTATTTTCTTGTCTACATCATCGCCTCCAAACAGAAAACAACCCAGCAGGTTGCGCAATTCCTGTTCTGTTTGCTGGCTGCCACATTCCTTCATTTCATCAAGAATGGTATTGTTTACATTCAGCGCTTCCAGTTGGTGCTGGGCATAAAAACTTTCGTCTACATTGTGTCCCCATTTTCTTTCGCCCTCAAACGGTTCCGTGCCGGCAATAATGCGCAGCAGGGTAGACTTTCCCTTTCCGTTGGCGCCAATCAGTGCTATTTTATCGCCCCGGTTTATTTCGGCAGCCGCATGTTCTACAATGGTAATGGCCGGAAATTTTTTGGTGATATCCTTTAGCTCAACCAGCACTCTTCCCGGTGTTTTATCTACCCTGAAATTGATTTTTATATTGGGTCTTTCAATTTCTACGTCTTCAATACGCTCTAACCGATCCAACCTTTTTACAATACTTTGGGCCTGTGCCGCCTTACTGGCTTTGGCCTTAAAACGCTCTATAAAACGTTCCTGCTGCCGTATATAATCCTGCTGGTTTTCAAATGCCCGCTGCTGCAGTTCTACACGCAAAACCTTTTCCGTCTCATAAAAATCGTAATTGCCATTGTATACATGCAGTTCTTTCTGGTACAGTTCTATAATTTTTGTCACCATACGGTTCAGAAAGTATTTATCGTGACTTACGATTACCACTGAACCCTGGTAATGCAGCAGGTATTTTTCCAGCCACTCAATAGAAGGAAGGTCAAGGTGGTTGGTGGGCTCATCCAGTAGCAGCAGATCGGGCTGTTGCAAAATCATCTTCGCCAGCAACACCCGCATGCGCCAGCCCCCGCTGTATTCGCGGTAGGGTCTTTCCAGGTCGGTATTGGCAAAGCCAAGGCCCTGCAATACTTCTTCTGTTTTATGGTGAATATTATAGCCGTCCAGCACGTCCATTTCATGCAGGCGGTCGCTGTAATCGTGCAATATTTTTTCATCTTCGTGGTTGGCCTCCAGTTCTTTTCCCAGGCGCTCAATTTCCTTTTCCAGCTCCAGCACCCGCTCAAAAGCGCCCATGGCCACTTTCAGAATAGAATCGTTGGTATCAAAACTCAGCAGGTCCTGGTGCAGGTACCCAATGGTGGTATCGCGTCCTTTTTCTACCGTGCCCGCACTGGCCGAAAAGCCGCCGGTCAGCAATTTCAACAGGGTAGATTTGCCTGTTCCATTGTAGCCAATCAGGCCAATCCGTTCTCCTGGCTGAATATGCCAGGTAGCATCCTGTACAATTACCCTTGCCCCAAATTCAAAAGTTACATTTGTTAATCCTGCCAGCATAAATAATGTTAATCAAAAAAATAAATGAATGGTTTGTTTGTCCCGGCCCATACACCCGACGCGTTTTTTCAGGCCGGAATGTTGGGTTTTATGGCTAATACAACGACCTGTTTAAGGCTACCCGGCCACCCGAACGCCGCAAAAATATGATAAACAAGGGGTATAATTTTTATCTCTTACATTTGTCCAAACAGATAGTAAAAATGAAGAAGGTTATCATAGGAATTGTGGTGGCTTTGCTGGTGATTTTTGTAGCAAGGCAATTTCTCTATCCCAAAAAGACTGAAACCAGCAATGGAGGGCAAAAACCGGAGCCGGAAGGGCCGTTGGCCATTAGTAAAAACTCGGCCGCCTTTAACGAATCGTTTGAAAAGCTGCTTAATAGCTATTTTTCGTTAAAAGAGGCCATTACCGATTATGATACGGCCAAAGCCGATGCGGCGGCAAAAGCACTGGCAGGTTTTGCAGATAGCCTTAAAACGGACGAAATAAAAGGCGACAGTACGGGCGTTATTAAACAAACAGCAGCCGATTTTGCCGGCACCATCAGTGGATCGGCCAGGGGTTTGGCAGGCGAGGCCGACCTTACCAAAAAGAAGCGCGAATTCCAGTTGATATCTGAGGGCCTGTACAACCTGGTAAGAACCGTAAAATACGACCGGCAGAAACTGTACCACCAGCATTGCCCCATGGCTTTTAACGACAATGAGGAAGCCTGGTGGATCAGCAACAGTAATAGAATTGTGAATCCCTACCTGGGCAGCAAACATCCCAAATATAAGAGCGCCATGATATCCTGCGGCGATATTGCTGACTCACTTGATTTTTCCAGGGCAAAAAGATAAGCGTTTCATTGTTTTGTCGCTGATCCGGATTGCCGTCCCGGCGAAAAGCAAATAATTACTTTGCTGCAATAAATATCCGAACAGCCGGCCGCATCCTTCAAATGGTGGTTTATGTTATTTAATACAATGGTTCAAGTGACTGTTCGGCTTTAACAACCTGCAGCAGTTTTTCTGCATGCTGGTAGGTCGCTTTGTAAAATAAAACAGCCATGCTGATCCTTCGTACGCCGCAATCAGACAATGCTTCAACCGATGAAATCCCGGGTCCGCCTACTATATTCACAGGGAGCGTTGTGGCAGCAGTAATGGATTTGATGATGGCTGCATCCCGGACGGCGGTTACAAAAAGTCCGTCCGCACCTGCTTCCTGGTACAGTTTTGCCCTCCGCAAGGTAACTTCCAGTGGCGAGGGAAGTTTTAATAAAAATGCATCTATGCGTGCGTTAATAAACAAACGTTGATTGCGTTTCTCCAGGTAGTTTTTGATACTGGTTAACTTTTTCAGATAAACTTCTTCGCCCTGACTATCTTCAAGATTGATGCCTGCAACACCTGCATCAATCAGATGTTGCACATTATCAGTTAATTGTTCCGGGTTATCCGTGTATCCTTTTTCGAAATCAACAGATAGTGGCAGATGGGTACAGGCTTTTATTCGCTTCACTATATACAACAGTTCCGTGAAAGGAATTTTTTCGCCGTCATCGTAGCCCAGTGAGCTGGCAATTGCTCCACTGGAGGTGGCGATGGCCGCATACCCATTTTTTTCTATTAGTTGTGCACTTCTTACATTCCA